>Ga0315327_10000701_pt1 | contig 16857 bp, 18 predicted proteins | sample M110032315metaG_FD_203460 | JGI IMG/M metagenome (GOLD analysis project Ga0315327, IMG submission 203460) | Ammonia-oxidizing marine archaeal communities from Monterey Bay, California, United States - M1 100m 32315 | ecosystem: Environmental > Aquatic > Marine > Coastal | place: USA: California... | reverse complement strand
AACTTCAGGCGTCGCTCTTGTCGAAGTATTCGCGATTCCATAAAGACAAAAAGTCCCTCGCTCCCGAAGACGACCCTTCCGCCGTTGCCGAAGCAGGCTGCCGAGCTGTAGATTCAATAATGTTAGTAGGACACGAACTCAATCTGTCCCTCCTAAGGCTCGCTCCTGCACACGAGAACCAACACCTTCAAGCGCATCGCTTTCCGCACGGCATCCCATTCTCTGCTTATCCCGCCTCGCAGCAGGCGACACCTCAGCACCGTGGCAAATCGAATGACACATCGGCCATCGACTGTTCAAATATGAATACAGGGAAATGAAAATTTTACTCACAGGAGCATCAGGACTCTTGGGTAGTGCATTCGCAAAAGCCGCTCACCGCAGAAAACACGAAGTCCTCGGCCTCGTAGGCTCCTATTCGGAAAACATCGAAGGCCTCGACCAGCAAAAGCGCATCGATCTCCACGACCTAGCTACTCTCGAAAAGCTGGTCCTGGAAAACTTTCCAGAAGCGATTGTCAATTGTGCCGCCTACGCGACGCCCTCCGATTGCGAAACCGATCCCGACAAAACAGCGGAAATAAACGTTAGCCTTCCGGAAAAGCTAGCCCTACTCTCGCGACACCTCTTCGCTCGCTATCTTCACGTCTCTAGCGACCAAGTTTTCGACGGGAAAGCAGCTCCCTATTCGATCTCCGACGATCCGAATCCGCCAAATAAATACGGGGAGCAAAAATCCGAATCGGAGAAACGCGTCCTCGAAATGGCCGAAGAATTCGCATCCGTCATCCGGATACCGCTACTCAATGGGAATAGCCCTAGAGGCACGCGCAGCATACACGAGCAACTCTTCCACGCCTGGAGCCATGGGGATCGGCCGCACCTATTCACTGACGAATATCGCCAACCTTGCCTGACCGATAATCTCGCGGAAGCGATGGTAGAACTGTGCGAACGCAAGGATCAGAGAGGACTCCTCCATTGGGCGGGCGAAAACCGACTTTCCCGCTTCGAAATTGGACAGAAGATCCTGATTCACTTCGGACTACCCGAAGACTTTATCCAAGAATCCCAACGAGGCGACGATCCGCGATTCGCCAATCGACAAGCCGATCTGTCCCTCGAGTTGCAACCGCTTGCCGGCCTCCTCAAAACGCGCCCGCAAGCATTCGCCGACCAACTCGACGCGCTGGTCGTCCCAAAACCTTATCGCAACTGGTTCAACGCAATCTAACTTTCGCGGATATTCCACCCGCTTCTCATATGGGAATCGCAAAAGATATACTCTATATTCTCCTGGACACGTATTCGAATTCAGGTTGTGCCCATAGATAGCCGTCCGTCCGATTTACCACAGAACTCGATTACCGAATGTCCCACGAGCTTCACGTCATCCCCGATGCTACTCATACCGCGGCCAAAAACATGGCCCATGATTTTTTGCTCCTGAATCGCTATCACCCAAGCGATGCTCTACGCATTCGCCACTACGAATGGACCCGCCCTTCATACACATTCGGATTGAGCCAAGCTTTCAGCTATATTCGTTCGGAAATAGACCATCCAACAGCTGATATTTGCCGACGCCCAACCGGTGGTGGCGTAGTAAACCACCAGGAAGACTGGACCTACTCGCTCGTCATCCCGACCGGCCATCCACTAGGAAACGACCAGCCGCTAGATATTTACAAGAAAGTGCACGATTGCATAATCGCCGCCATGGCAACCCAAGGCAGCGACGTTGCACTTAACCTATCAGCGCCAGAAAGCTCCACGCCAGGAGTCTGTTTCAACAAACCGGAAGTCTACGACGTAGTGCTCCGCAATTTCCCAAGTAAAGTAGCCGGAGCCGCTCAAAAACGCTCAAAGGCAGGCTATTTGATGCAGGGATCCATCTGGAAACCCATCGTCCCAAACATGGAATGGAACCAATTCTACAATGATTTCATCCTAGAAATCGGCAAGGCCGCAGATGCAGAGATCCAATTCAAAGCCTGGCCAGAGTGGAAAGATTCAGAAGAATCTCAGCTATCCCAGCAGTTCGATTCCGACGACTGGAATAAACGCCGATAACGCCTGCAAGCGGGAAGAGCACACCCCTCTCTGTAAAAGCTCAATGAACCGCCGTTGGGGCTCCCTTAGGCTGACCAATGCTGGCGAGCAATTCATCGAACCATTCTTCGTTCGTATCGAAAGGCTTGCCGCCCGCAACGCGCTCGAACTCGCACGCTCGAAGGATATCGCGGTCGTTTTCATCATGACCGATCAGTCCGCTTTCGCCCGCTAACGCCGATTCGACAGCCTTATCCGTGCAGCTCTTAATCAGATTCAAATCCTTCGCATTCGCTTTTGCGGCACGAGAGTAATACCCGCTCTTCTGGACCAACACCTTCTCAGCACCAATCATTTCCTTAAACTGCTTTGCGAAGTACTGGCCCGGGTTAATGAAATCGAGCTGAACATGCCCAAACGCATCGCGCACGATCCCCTCTCCAGCAGCTTCTTTCTCAGCGATGATCGCATCGACACCCGCTCCTTCGCTCAAGAAGATGTTCACGGCGTCATGCTCGTCTAGTTGCTTGCTAAGGCGCACTGCCTCTGCCTTGAAATCGATATCCAATTCCGGAAGGTAAACCGCATGCACATCGTGACGCTCCTGGGCTAAGCCAATCTCAGGCACCCAAGGTTTACTCGCCATGCGATCATGATATTCTTTCGCCGTCGCCGCTGCCAACCAGCCGCAATGACGACCCATAATTTCATGGATAATCAACATACGCGGGCTCGAATTGTGCTCAGCGACTACGTTTTCAAAGTAATTAGCCCCATGCTCTGCCGCCGTATAAGCTCCAAGCGAGGTTTTGATAGGATACACGTCGTTATCGATCGTCTTCGGCAAGCCGATCACCTGCAGCGCATAATCATTCTCCCCCAAATACTTCGCCAGATCCGCTGCCGCGGTATTCGTGTCGTCGCCTCCGATCGTATGAAGCACATCCACTCCATCCTTCACCAGCTGTTCAGCCGCCACCTTTTGAGGATCTTCGCCAGGCTTTACCAATCCACGCTTTTCGCAGTCCGCTTTATTAGTGAGCTTCACGCGCGAATTGCCTACCGGGCTGCCGCCAAATACATGCAGATTGCCAGCGTTCTTACGCACTTCCGAAGTCACCTTGTAGCTCAAGCCTTTCAACAAGCCGTAATAGCCGTTCTTGTAGCAAATGATCTCCACATCAGGAGCAATTTCCGTGTATCGCTGGATCAATCCGCCAATCGCAGAGGAAAGACAGGGAGCCAAGCCCCCCGCCGTGAGAATGCCTACTTTCTTAACGCTCATATTCTAAGTCTGTGGATAGTTCAAAAGAAGGGCTACGGCTAAAGTGCTTTTTCGCGAAACACAAGCCGCTCCTGGAGAAAGTTCGATCTAGACCCTATTGGTCATCTCGAGCCAATAGATTCCCCATTGCGGTCCCAAACCTTATTTGGCGAGGCCCAACGGAGGCATCCTAGCGACTGACAAGGAACAACGACTTCAATTTGCATCCCCTGTTCAGTATTTACATTAATCGCTTGTCAGTCGCCAGCCCCCTCTCATTCTTGCCCATTTTTCACATTTCCAACTTCGATATGGTCGAATCGTTTCTTCCCAAAATTTCCGATGAACTCTGTCTGCAAATCCACCAGACTGCTGCCACTGTAAAGCTGCTCGCAGAAGGAGGAACCGTTCCCTTCATCGCCCGCTACCGTAAAGAAGCAACTGGAGGAATCGACGAAGTCGCCATCGCAGCCATTCGCGATCGGCTCGCCCAGCTCAAAGCTATCGAAGAGCGACGCGGAGCGATCATCAAATCACTCGAAGAGCGCAAGCTGCTCACCGATACCCTCAAATCATCCATCCAAAATGCGGATACGCTCGCTCGACTCGAAGACGTCTACCAACCCTACAAACCCAAGCGTCGTACCAAAGCCACCATCGCTCGCGAAAAAGGCCTTGAGCCACTCGCCCAAAAGATCTTCGAACAAGCCAGCGACTGCGATCCGGAAAACGAAGCGAAAGCATTCATCGACTCCGAAAAAGAAGTCGCCAGTACCGAAGAAGCCCTAACCGGAGCTCGCGACATCATCGCCGAGTGGATCAACGACGACGCGGACGCCCGGGCGGAACTACGCTCTTACTACCTTTCCGAATCGACTCTCGCCTCCAAGGTCATGCTAGGCAAAGAGAACGAAGGCGAAAAATTCCGCGACTACTTCGATTGGTCCGAACCCGCCAAGAAAGCCCCATCGCATCGCATCCTCGCCATTCGACGTGGCGAAAGCGAAATGAATCTCAGCATGACCGTCCGACCGGATGAAGATGGGGCCATCGCCAAACTCGAACACCGATTCGTCTCCGGACAATCGCCAGCTAGCCAACAAGTCAGGCTCGCGACCAAAAACGGATTCAAGCGCCTGCTTTCCACTTCTATGGAAACCGCTGCTCGTCTCAATCTGAAAAAACGAGCCGACCAGGAAGCGATTTCCGTATTCGCCTCCAACCTACGTGAACTCCTCCTCGCTCCCGCTCTCGGTCAAAAAGCCATCGTCGCAATCGACCCGGGATTCCGCACAGGCTGCAAACTCGTCGCTCTCGATCCGCAAGGCAAACTCCTCTTTGACTCCGTCATCTACCCAACCCACGGGGCTCGTCAACAAGGGGAAGCCAAAGACCTGCTTCTCGGAATATGCAAACAGTTCGAAATCAAGGCCATCGCCATTGGCAACGGCACCGCCGGCCGTGAAACCGAAACGTTCGTCAAAGGATGCGGACTTCCTAAGTCCATCCTCATTGTAAGCGTAAACGAAAGCGGAGCTTCCATCTATTCCGCATCCGAAGCGGCTCGCGATGAATTCCCCGACAAAGATATCACTGTCCGTGGAGCCGTATCCATCGGACGAAGACTAACCGACCCGCTTGCCGAACTCGTAAAGCTCGATCCCAAATCGATCGGCGTCGGCCAATACCAACACGACGTCGACCAACGCGCTCTCAAAGCGAGCCTCGACGATGTCGTCATGAGCTGCGTCAACGGCGTTGGAGTGGAGATTAACACTGCCAGCAAGCAATTGCTCTCCTACGTTTCCGGCCTCAACCCGCGCATCGCCGAAGCCATCGTCAAACGTCGAGAAGACGAAGGCCCTTTCAAATCGCGCAATGAAATTCTCAAAGTAGCAGGAGTCGGCCCAAAAGCGTTCGAACAAGCCGCAGGATTCCTACGCATCCGCGATGCAGCCAACCCCCTAGACGGAAGCGCCGTTCATCCGGAACGCTACAGCCTCGTCGAGCAAATGGCCAAGGATCTATCGGTCAGCCTAAAAGACTTGATGACCGACAGTTCTGCTCGCGGGAAGGTCGATATCCAAAAATACGCTACAGACGAAGTTGGCGAACCCACTTTGAAGGACATCCTGCAAGAGCTGGCTCGACCCGGGCGCGACCCTCGAGAACAATTCGAAGTCGTGCAATTCAAAGAAGGTGTCAATGAAATCGGCGATCTGCGCGAAGGCATGAAGCTACCAGGCGTCGTCACCAACGTCACCGCCTTCGGAGCCTTCGTCGACATTGGCGTTCACCAAGACGGTCTCGTCCACATCAGCCAACTTGCCGACACGTTTGTGAAAGAACCGAGCGAGCACGTAAAAGTTGGCCAGAAAACGCATGTTACAGTCACTAAAATCGACGTAGCTCGCATACGCATAGCCCTCTCGATGAAGAGCCAGCCTGAAATCGGCTCCAAGCCCCGCACCGCCGACCGCGACAACGGACGCCGCGACTCCGCCAAGCGACCACAGACGAATCGTCCCACTCAACGAAGCAAACCAAAACGCTCATTCGAAGGTAACGGCCTCTCCGACGCATTCGGCAAACTCGGGCTGTAGGCCAAGACTTCCTCGACATTTGGAAATCAGATAGTCGAACGAGTCTAAGAGATTTAAGTCCCCTAATGTGAATCGCCTCGATGAGGCGACAATATCAACCTATTGATGGAAGGGCAATAACTCTCACTGAATACCCTACTCTACCGTAATCGTAATTTCCTTGGAAATCACCGCTGGAGAATGCGGAAGATGTATTTTATCTCCCAATACGAGACGAAGCGTGTGCTTGCCCGGGGCCAACTCGATTTTGGCTTCCGTTTGGCCTTTTCCGAAATGCTTCAGTTTATCCGAAGCAGGAAGCGGTGCATCCAGATTCGGTAGATCCTTCGTATCGATAATCAAGTGGTGATGCCCTGTATCTGGAATATCCACGCCAGCCGGAGCCACGCCCATTCCCACTAATCCGAATCGGACGCGAACAGGAGACTTCACTGTCGCTCCGTTCCTCGGAGAAATGATGTAGGCGCGGGCGCCTTTGGGAGACGGTGATTTCGGAAAAACGTCAGCAGCAAACAATGGCGACAAAGCCATAGAGAGAATCAATGCAGATAAAAGAACTTTCATAATTTTAGATAGGATTAGAATTAAAGTCAGTGACTGTTTGGGCACCAAACGAAAAGCATAAATTATGCGATGCCCCCAAGCTTTGAAAAAGCATGCCCCAAATCGAGAGCAGGTAAAGCAGATTGAGTATCCCTTCAATAAGCAATCGCTCCCATTAAACGGCCACCTCATTCCGGCATTTTGAAAACGGAAGGGTCTACATCCACATTCGGCTCGAATGACTCGATCCGCATTTCCATCCCCATCCCCATCATTTCCACATCGAGCAAAGTCGGGAGTAGCAGATCTCCATAGGTTTCATACAAAGGCATGCGCGTCGTCATGGGGATCTCTCCCTGAGGACCCATGCTCTCCATCGCCGTAGTTTTCCTCAACAACCCGGAATCCTTTTCGAAATAGAGCGTTTCCTCATTGCCGTCGCTGACCTTCACCGCCTTTACCGCAACAAAGCCTTCTTCCTCAACGCCCGTAACCGAGGCGGAAACATATTTCTCCTCGAGTCTCACCCCCTCTTTGAAATCGGAATCGGAACGCAATTTCTCCAATTCCATTCCTTTTAGCTCTCGAAGCCCTTGTATGAGATCGATGGACCAGCCCTTCTCACCATCGAAGCCTTGCCTCATGCTACCCATCCCCGGGATTTCCGCTTCCATGTAAATTTTGTCAGGCGCTGAAAATAGAACGTTCATCTTCATCACCATGTTCTGGGAAGGGATTTCCATCGTCATTTCCATGCGAGCCGAATCGATTTCATCAAACGCCTCAACGCCTCCGATCGCATCCGCGTACCGATCGAAAAGGGCTTTTGCTTCCGGGTCGACGCCTCCCAGAAGAATAGGACACATCAGGGTCGCAAAAAGCAAATAGACGGCACAGTGCTTGATCGAAATACCCTTCATAATACCACAATCCTCTAGCAGAACTCAGTTCTGCCGCAAGATCCATTTTCTAGCCGCCACGACTACCGAATCCTCGCCGCGGCGCAGCTTAGAAGGCGACAAGGCAACCGCTTCATCCGGCAAAACGCCTACTCCTTCAATCCGTCTCTTCTTATCCGTTTCGTAATCGGCAATCGCCATCTGAAGATAATAACGGTTGGGCAGCTTTTTGAAAACCGAAGGCAATGCCGCGCCCGGGCTCTTCGAGCCGAAGACTCGTGCCCGCCCCGTCTCCTGCATGCTCGCGGCGAAGATCTCGCTCGTCGAAATGGAACTGCCATCGATCAGAACCGCAACCGGCCCTAGGAATGCCCCCTTCTGGGGGAAAACGTTGAAATTCAAAAACCCACTACGCATCCGCATCGTCCCCATGCGGAACTCCTCATCCACCAACATACCAGCCAATCCTGTAGCCATTAATCCAATACCGCCTGGATTCCCCCGAACGTCGATGACCAATCCGCTAACATCGTCCCCCAACGATCGCACAAAATTACGCATAGCAACCATCAATCCTGGGAACCATATATCGAAACGAAGATAAGCAACCTCTCCCTCCAATATACGCGTTTCGATTTCCATCGGCATAGTACCGAAATTGCCGAGCTGCTCCGACATCAATCCCTCGTAAGTTCTCAATTTGAATGCATAGTGCTTCGAAGTCCCAAATGCTCCAGACTTTGCCACAAGTTCCACCGATTCACCCAACGACCCATACCACCGATTTTCAACGGATTTTTCCAGATAAAAAGGAATCACATTCTTGAATACGCCTGACGACTCGACTGTCTTCTTCAAATTCGCAAACGATTCCCCATTAACCGATACGATTTGATAACCCACTCGCAAACCCGCTTTGTACGCTGGGCTACCCGGCACCACTTTCTTCAAAATCGGCCGACCTCCCACAAGGGCAACCGCCATGCCCGAATCGCCCCCTTGCCAACTATTCTTAAGCAAATCGCTGTAAGTAGGCGACGCGATCGCGAAATGCGACTCTCCCAGCTCCCGTAACAATCCGCTCAAAAGCTCATGAAAAGCCTCATCGCTCTCGAGCGACGGCAACCTCGCTCGATAAGCCTCCCCAATAGCCGCCCAATCTTTCCCGCCAAAACTGTCATCGTAGTAGTTCGTATTTACCTCGCCCCAAACCGCCTCGAACACCGCCTCCCGCAACGAATTAGCCCGTACGGTCGACGGAGGCAGAACCAGTCCCACCGCAAAAATAAGCGTAGATACACCCCTCGATAAATTCATGAAGATCAGAACGAAGCGCGCAAAAGAACAATCCGCGAGCAATTCCAAGCAACACCTTCTCCGAAAGGACTAAGATAGGGCTGCACGCGTCTTAATCTGTAGCTTTGGAGCTAGGCTACCCCCAGCAAGCGTAGAAGTTCAAAAAACAAGCCCATCATCTCGAGGCCGTTCAATAAATCGAAATCGCTCTGCCTTCAATCTGTATGAGCGGGTTTATCCCGCAACCCCTCGTTATTATCCTATCGAACTTAGACTATCGCGGGCTAAACCCATAGGCATCAACCTAAAGGATTTCGAAAAATTAGCCACGAAAAGGCCCAAAAGATTCGGTTGTGCCTCTTTGTGGCAAAATCCCACAACCCAATTCTCAGACTTCAGACCTCAAACAAAACCACTACGCCCAATCGATTTTCCCCTTCACCTCGCTCCTATACCAATCAACCATCTTGGTCAGGCCTTCCTTGAGCGAGGTCTTCGGTTCCCAACCTATAGCCGAGCCGATCTTATCGATATTAGCATGCGTAGCCTTCTGGTCCCCTAGCCGCTGAGGCACAGTTTTCAAATCTGCTTTCTTCCCCATTATCTCTTCCACCGTACGAATCGCTTCGCCGGTCGTGAAACAATGATCCGTACCCAAATTGAAGATCTCCCCATCGGCCCGATTCCAATTTTCCAAGGTCCCCAAAATTCCTTCGCAAACATCCCGCACATAAGTGAACGAACGCTGATGCTCCAAGCTCCCTTCAAATAAGGGAAAGTCCAAACCCCTATCGATCGCCCGGATCAGCTTTGGGAACAACTTCTCCGGCCGCTCCCGCTCTCCAAACACCGAAAACAAACGCAACGAACACGCAGAAAAATCGCCAGACCTCTGAGCCGCCATTACCTCCTGCTCCGCCGCCAACTTTGTTACTCCATACCAAGAAGCCGGCTTCGGAGCCGCGCTCTCGCGGTCCATCGCATGAAGCCCATAAACAGATGAAGAAGAAATATTCACGAACTTTAGCGAAGTCCCGACTTCCTTAACTGCCTCAACCAACTGGTGAGTCGCCAGCACATTATTCCGCTGATAATCTTTCCAGGAAGTCGCTCCCGAAATTCCCGGCTGCCCCGCCAAATGCACCACCGCATCAACCCCCTTAAGGTAGGGCGGCATCGCCGAGGCCGCATCAGTCAAATCCCCCTCGAAAACCTCAACCCCAGCCAGCTCCAAAGATGCAGCCGTACTCCGCTTGATTGCCGGATCATAATAATCCGTAAACCCATCGATCCCCAACACTTCCAAGCCGATCTCTTTAGCACGAAAAGCCAAATTCGACCCAATATATCCCGCCACTCCGGTAACCAGAATTCTCATCACCTCTGAGAAAGAAGCCAACTCCTCCCTTGTCCACCCCAAACACTAACCACGCCATAAATGAGATTCCTCAACACCTCTCCCTTCGGATTTAGAACCTAGGATTTCCTCCTCTACCCACTTCTGCTTTGTATTTTGGGAATCTGAGTCCCATTTTACAAACAATACCAAAAACGCCCAGAACAATTTATCTAGATAGGATTGAGCAAGGTCTCCGCTCGAGCAGGATTGTCTCATTACTGGGGCCTCGTCAGTGCGGCAAAACCACCCTAGCCGCAGAATATTCGACAAAGACTACAATCCCCATAACGAAGTTCGATCTGGAGAACCCACGCGATCTCGCTCGACTGTCGGAGCCCATGCTCGCTCTCGAAGGCCTCGAAGGCCTCGTCATTATCGACGAAATCCAGCTACGCCCCGATCTCTTCCCAATCCTGCGGGTACTTGCCGACCGAAAACCGCTTCCCTGCCGCTTTCTCATACTTGGGAGTGCTTCTCCCGACATCGTCAAAGGCGTTTCCGAATCGCTCGCTGGTCGCGTCCATTCCATCAACGTCAGCGGCCTGAACCTAGACGAAGCCGGTCCTAGCGATCAAAAAAGACTTTGGCTACGCGGAGGCTTTCCTGAAAGCCTATCACGCCTCAAGCGACCAAGACGCATTCAAGTGGCTCGACGACTTTATCCTCATCTTCCTGCAACGGGACCTACCGCAGCTCGGAATACGAATACCCGCCGAGCAGATGCGGCGCTTCTGGGTCATGCTCGCCTACTATCACGGAAACAGCTGGAATGCATCGGAAATCTCCCGATCCCTCGGTCTCAAAAACAAAACGATCCGCCATTACGTCGACATCCTCGCTGGAGCGTTCATGGTTCGTCTACTTCCACCCTGGTTGGAAAACACCGGTAAGAGGCTAATCAAATCACCCAAAGCCTATATTCGCGACTCCGGTATCCTTCACTCCCTACTTAGCATAAGGACACAGGCCGAAAAAGAATCTCACCCCAAGATCGGAGCCAGCTGGGAAGGATTCGCTCTTGAAGCCATCATTCAAAGCCAACAAGCCGAAAGCGACGCCTACTTCTGGGGCACTCAAGGCGGTGCCGAGCTCGACCTTCTCATCTGCCGCGGTGGCAAGAAATATGGATTCGAATTCAAGTACGCCGACGCTCCCCGCATGAGTCGCTCAATGAAAATCGCCCAGAATGACCTTAAGCTTGAGGCCCTCTACATCGTCCACCCAGGCAACGACCGCTACCCCCTAGACGCGCAAGTCGAAGTGCTCCCTCTCGTCGAAGCCACAAAGCTCCGGCTCTAAACCAGCTGAAGCGCCGATGACCTCGTAAAACAAATACACTCATACATAAGCACCTCTCAGTCCATCTCTTGAGGAAATGGAATGGAATGTGTTCAGAGCTTCAATTCATGGCATAGAGCCTAGAACCAGAACTGAACCCAATCCAACCCCTCCTCATCCTTCGTGAACTCCTCGGTTAAGAAATCTCTATCAGTTCAATCTTTAGAACGCAGCTGGGATGCATTCTACAAGCGGACCTATCCACCGGGATTCAAATTCAGATGGCAAATCGAATCGTTTGGCAACAATTGGCGCATGACAGAATTTCAAGGAGTCATTGGCCGCATCCAACTCAAACGCATGCAAAAATGGACGGCCGCCCGTACCCAAAACGCACAAAAATCGTCGACACGGCAATGAGTCTTCCGTCGGTTCGCACAACAAAACCGGCCGCTTTCATCAAACATGCATGGTACAAATGCTATCTCTTCGTTAACCAAGATGCAGTGAAACCGAGCTGGAACCGGAATCGAAAACCTACGCCACACTAAAAAAGGTATTCAAAACAGCTCAAAGGTGACCAACCATTCCTAAAAGCTTGCACCCCCGCCAATCCCCCAATCCATTCATAAAATAATATCCATATGAAAAAAGCGATTATTACCGGAATTACAGGCCAAGACGGATCGTATTTAGCAGAATTGCTCCTTGAAAAGGGGTACGAAGTCCACGGGGTCATTCGTCGCGCGTCGACATTCAACACCTCTCGGATTGATCACCTCTATCAAGATCCTCACATCAACGGGGTGAAGCTTTTCCTTCACTATGGGGATTTGGCCGACTCCGTGCAGATGGTGAAGTTGCTCTACGAACTTCAGCCAGATGAGATCTACAACCTCGGAGCCCAAAGCCATGTACGCGTATCCTTCGATGTTCCTGAATACACAGGAGATGTCGTAGGCGTCGGAGCCGTTCGCATACTGGAAGCAATTCGGGAAGCGAAACTGGTTAAAAAAGTCCGCTTCTACCAAGCATCATCTTCCGAGATGTTCGGCAAAGTTCAGCAAATCCCTCAAACCGAAACCACACCCTTTTGGCCACGTTCGCCTTACGGTTGCGCAAAGATGTACGCCCATTGGCTAACCGTTAACTATCGCGAATCCTACGACATGTTCGCTTGTAGTGGAATTCTCTTTAACCACGAGTCCCCTCGACGAGGCGAAACCTTTGTTACTCGAAAAATCACTCGAGCCGCCACTCGCATCAAAGCAGGTTTGCAAGACCGACTCTATCTCGGCAACCTCGATGCACAACGCGACTGGGGGTACGCCAAGGAGTACGTCGAAATGATGTGGCTTATGCTGCAGCAAGACGAACCAGACGATTACGTCATCGCCACCAACGAAACCCATTCGGTAAAGGATTTCGTCATTGAGACCTTCGACCGTCTCGGAATGGACTGGGAGCAGTATGTCAATTACGATAAACGGTATGAACGACCAGCTGAAGTCGAGTTACTGATCGGCGATCCCGCCAAAGCGAAGAAACAACTCGGCTGGGAACCAAAGGTGAAGTTCAAAGAACTCGTCGCCATCATGGTCGATGCAGACATGAAATTGGCGGAAGATGAGGCGAAGATCAAAGCGGCCTTAGGATAGTTTTTTTGCCACAAAAAGGCACAAAGGATCCTGCACTGTAAAACTTCGCTATAACGAAGGTGATTCATCGGCCAGTTTTTAGTGCCTTTTCGTGGCTCAATTATCTAACCGCCTTGATACTTAGCGGATCCCTCTCCATCCTGCTGGACATGTCAACTCAGGAAATAAGCCAACTCTGCAATCAGGTACGTGAAGCCTCGTTTGGCCTGCACAAGTACCTCCGCCACGGGCATCTTGAGAAAGTGTATGAGAACGGACTCAAACACAGACTCGACAAATTAGGAATCAAAGCTGTTCAACAACATCCTCTTACCGTTTACGACGAAGATGACTACCTCCTAGGAAACTTCTATGCAGACCTTCTCGTAGAGAATGAATTCATCATCGAACTCAAAGCCTGCAGAACATCAACCGACGATCACGTCGCGCAACTCCTAGGCTACCTTAGATCCGCCAACAAGCACGTTGGACTGTTGATCAGCTTTGGGTCACCAAAACTTCAGATCAAGCGCTACCTACTCGACTAGAACCAAATTCTTTTTGTAATTTTTTGTGCAAATAAAACCCATGACCTCATCTTCAAAGATCTACATTGCTGGCCATAATGGCATGGTTGGCTATGCCGTCGTTCGACGGCTTCAATCGCTTGGCTTTGAGAATATCGTTACGCGACGCAGCTCGGAACTCGATCTAACGAATCAATCGGCTGTCGATGCATTTTTTGCAGCCGAAAGACCTGCAGTGGTCGTCATGGCCGCGGCTAAGGTCGGAGGTATCCACGCGAACAATACCTACCCTGCGGAATTTATATACGACAACCTTGCGATAGCATCCAACACGATTCACGCGGCTTACAAATCGGGCACGCAGCGATTTCTTTTTCTAGGAAGTTCATGCATCTATCCCACGAATATTCCACAACCGATGAAGGAGAGCTCCTTATTGACAAGCGAACTCGAGCCTACGAACGAGGCTTATGCCATCGCGAAAATTGCCGGCCTCAAACTTTGCGAGTATTATAGAAAACAATACGGCGTCACCTTTCACTCGTTGATGCCGACCAACCTCTACGGGCCGGGCGACAACTATCACCCCGACAATTCCCACTTGCTACCTGCGCTGATTCGGCGCTTCCATGAAGCGAAACAGCAGAATTTGGATACCGTTACGATCTGGGGTACAGGAACGCCTCTACGGGAATTAATGTTTGCTGATGACCTAGCGGATGCAGTCGCCCATGTTCTTCAATTAGAAGATCCTCCCAATCTCATTAACGCCGGAACCGGTGTTGACCACACCATTCGCGAAATCGCCGAGCTCGTCAAAGCCACAGTCGGCTTCGAAGGAGCGATCGAAACGGACCCCAGCAAACCCGACGGCACACCGCGCAAGCTCATGGACGTCAGCTTGCTCAAAGAACAAGGCTGGACATCCAAGATTTCTCTAAAACAAGGGATCGAAATGACCTATCAGCTCTTCCTCCAAGAACTGGAAAAGGGAACATTGCGGGAGCGGTAGAGCAACACGGAGCGCAGTGCAGCATTGAAAAATTGGAATATATTAAGATTGGAAAATTTTCAGTTCGAATGAAGTCCGAATGCATTGAAGCTGAGAAACGAAGCCCCCTACGGAAGAGAATCAGGATCCACGACAAACTGCGACGCATGTACCCTACGGTAATAGAGAAGTTTGGCGGGATAAACCCGTTCCGAGAGATTAGATACAGGACGAAAGTGGCTTAATTAGCAGTCTCTAAAGATTAGCCTATAGCGACCGGCACGTAAACTTCTTTCTCAAGATTAGCGATTGGCCATTGGCCACAAGTTTAGCAGACCAAAGGACCTCCTAAGAACTCGGACGATTCGAGTTCTTAGGAGGTCTTTTTGCGTCAACATCCAGACTCAGCAGGGTAATTACCAATGAAAGAATATACGTATTCCCACTAAAATCAACTGCTTGAATATCGAAGCCATTGAGGACTCCAAATATTCCCAATTCCATTCGATTCTCCCATTTTCAATCTCTCGTTAAACCAAGAGCGGCAGCCCAAATCACCAAAATTCACCTCCACGGCAAAATCAATCGCTCACGCCAAAGAACGATGAACATGAATTATCTTATCATGTTTATATTCAATAGCTTAAAATCCATGCATCACCCATGGAATCGGCTCTCTTACGTACAAACAGAGACTTTCTGTCAGGGTTTCCCTGACGTGCCCATGGGCAATTCAAACCCAGACCGTTACTCGTAATGCCGATTGAACATTAAGCGCGTGAATTGGGGTTGAAACCACGAAGAATACTCAGCCTAACTAGGTTATTCTTCATGGAAATGAGCGCAAAAACTACTTACCCAACCATTCTAATGCCGAGCTCCACTCCGCATACTTCGGATAAGCGCTTCAATCCATCAGCTAAAACGCGCTCTCTGAACCTCGGAAAGGACGGGCACGGATGAATTGGTTCTGCGTCCACACCAAACCGGGCAAGGAATTGCTAGTAGAACACTATTTGCGAGATGAGCTTAAACTCGAGCCCTACTTTCCTCGCCTTCAACGTAAGAAGACTATCCGACGCGTAAAACGCATCGTTACTGAACCGCTTTTCCAGCGCTATCTGTTTTGCCGATTCGACCTTGCGACAAGCTATAGAGCCGTTCGCTACGGGCAGGATGTCATCGGGATCGTCAGCCGCGGCGACCAACCGACAGTCGTTAGCGAAGCAACCATCCAACAACTCAAAGACTGGGCTGGCGAGAAGTATGACATCCTCGTCCTCGAGCCCGACTCAATCGCAGCCGGCTCGACAGTCAAAGTAACCGCCGGCCCCATGCAAGGTCTCGAGGCGCTTTTCCTCGAGGAAACCAGTCAAGGCGAGCGCGTCACCATCCTGCTCAACCTGATGAACACGGAAACCCGCACCGAAATCGATCGATCCCAAATCGAGCCCGTCAGCCAGTAAACCTCTCAAAACTTCATCTCCATGCAAGTCAACAGCGCCACTCGAATTCCACACATGCAAACCGACACAACGGGATCCAATTACCACCGCCCAGTATGGGAACGAACACTGGATTACGGGATCAGCATCCTGGCCCTCTTGCTTCTTCTGCCGCTCATCCTAGCAGTCACCGTTTTCGTAAAACTCGGCTCCCGAGGTCCCGCTTTATTTAAGCAAAGGCGAGTTGGCTTCGGCGGCAAATCATTCATGATTTACAAGTTTCGCACGATGCACATGGATGCCAGTACCGAAACGCACGAATCACACACCACAAACCTCATCAGATCAAACCAACCCATGACCAAAATGGATGCTAATGGTGACGAGCGCATCATTCCTCTTGGTTCTCTGCTCAGGGCCCTAGCCATAGACGAACTTCCACAGCTCTTCAACGTCCTCAAAGGCGAAATGAGCATTGTCGGTCCTCGCCCCTGTCTCCCCTCCGAGTTTGAAGAATATTCTAAAACAGACAAAAAACGAATCGACACACTTCCCGGCCTCACCGGATTTTGGCAGGTATCGGGCAAGAATCAGCTAACTTTCGAGCAAATGATCGATTGCGACATTCAGTACGTCCTTCGAAAGAACTGCCATCTATACATTTACATCATACTTAAAACTCCTCTTGTGCTAATTCAGCAGGTGGCCGAATCGAGGAAGCCACCCAATAATATCACAGCGATGCAGAACAGTTCCCCCCGCTGCTTTGAGAAGAAAGCAATGGGACAGTAAAAAGACTTCAGAAGTCACTTTCCGGACCGATTTAAACCAATAATGATGACAAATCCATTAAATATTGGAGTTGTGGGTCTCGGCTATTGGGGACCCAATCTCGCACGCAATTTCAATGCGTTGCCTAATTG
>Ga0315327_10000692_pt1 | contig 17007 bp, 9 predicted proteins | sample M110032315metaG_FD_203460 | JGI IMG/M metagenome (GOLD analysis project Ga0315327, IMG submission 203460) | Ammonia-oxidizing marine archaeal communities from Monterey Bay, California, United States - M1 100m 32315 | ecosystem: Environmental > Aquatic > Marine > Coastal | place: USA: California... | reverse complement strand
TCCAAGGTCGCCCCTTCATGACTGATGACACTACTAGTGCGGCCGCGTTGTTGACCCTCGACATAGGGGTTTACACGGTTCAGGTAAGTTCAGCCGACGGAGGTACTGGCGAAGTGCTAGTCGAAGTTTACGAGGTAACGGAATAAAAGCTTGAGTCTAGCTGTTTCGTTCGGCCTTCTTTAGCAGGCTCGAAGTAATTTTGATGATAGCTATCATTCCTTTTTATATGTGCTAATAGAATAATTGGACCACGATTGATAGAGTATTCAATTTTTCCCTCAATCTGCTAAATACTCAAAAACGAGAAAGGCTTTGGGGTTGGAGCTAATCCCACTACTCGTGTACGTACTGGTTACATTTGCTCTTTCAGTCACTGGGAATTGCTAGAAACGAGAAGGTGCCACCAAGCAAACCATGGAACTCTAACCCATGCAATCACCCCCCCTCAATCTAGCTTCCAGATAAAACCGAAACAATTCTCTCTGCTATTAATAAGAAGCGAGAAGGCTATCTCGAACACAATTACATTGAGCGAGTTATTCGGGATTTTGAACCGAAAAAGGAGCAAATATCTTAGGTTACGAAGCTAGCTGAGCGACCACCCGAACTAGCTACAAATAAGCTCGAACATCTGGTTGATTACTCCTTGTTTTCGAACGTTCATCGAAAGCGAGGCACGAGAACAGGGGTACTCTTTTTATACGCCTCATAGTCTTCTTGGCCACCCCATGTATCGTCGGCCCGCTTCTCAAGCAACGGTATACCGCTCACACGCGTCAGCAGGATCGTTATGAAAATAGGAGAGCTCAGACACACCCACTGCCATCCCTGCAAAACAGGGAAGGCGATAATCGCTACACCAGTCCAGAGAACAATCTCTCCGAAGTAGTTGGGATGCCGCGAACGGGACCAGAGACCGGAACGAATAAATTTACCTTTGTTTTCGGGATTCTCCTTAAATTGGCCTTTCTGACGATCCGCTGCTATCTCAATAAGAAAACCACTGAGCCAAAGAAGGGAACCTATCAGGGCAAAGATTCCGAAAGGCTCCTTCTGCTCGGAAGTGATCGCCGCCCAAGCCGCAGCTGCGGTGAAGGTGATCCACAAGCCCTGCAATGTCCATGCTGCCAGGAATCGAACGAAACAAGTCTTTATCGCATCAAACCTAGCGTCTTTCCCCGCTTTATGGATACGAGTAAATAAATAATATCCCAAACGAGCCGCCCACACAAATACCATCAATCCCAGCATCAACGAACGCGCATCAACCGATGTGCTCATTCCCATGGCCAAAGCAGTTCCCATAACATAGGATACGCTCCCAACAAGATCGAAGAATACCTCCGTTTTTTTAATGTAAGACGGAATAAACGCGAGCCACTGCAGCCCGAATGCTAAAACCACAGACGCTACAAAAGGCGAGGGACCCGAGACCTCGTCTCTCCCGTCGCTTCCAGCAACCGCGAAACCATAACCAATCAGAATCACCGCTGAGATTGCTATCAGAGCTTTTAACTGATCTTTTCTCATAAATAATCAAACGTTGGGCAGCAAAGAGCTCTTTCGGGAAGCGGTCAACTTACCCCTCCCTAGTAACCCATGAACACTTATTGTACCTGTGCCATCAAAAAATCAGATCTATTTCAGCGAACAAGGTAAATTCAACCATTGAACAATCAATGAACAGGATATAGCCCTTATCTAAGGTCCGTATTAGGTTTAACAACTACTTTCATTGGGAAACGTTACCTTCGTCATGGAGATTTACCGGAACTCTATGCTTGGTGAATGCTTACAAAATTGCAGCAAATTATACCCGCGAATTATCTGATATATGAGGTCCTTAACCGCCAACGTTTCTAGACCAATTCTTTGGCAAACCCGAGCCGGTTACAGTTTTGCTTCCATTGGACTCAGTGCAATCGAACTCATGCTCCAAGTATATCTGCTGGAGCTCTATATCATAGCGGGCCTTGAACCGTCTCTAGCCGGTTTGGCAATAGCAACAGCGGTAATATGGGACGCTATTAGCGACCCCGCCATGGGTATCCTTTCTGATAAAACCCCTGCTTCGTCAGTCAAGGGTAAGCGTATTCCCTACCTAATTGCAGGAGCTGGCATTATCGGATTCGCATTCTATTTTCTCTTTAATCCGCCATCCAATACGGAACAGTCATCACTCTTCAGCAATCTTCTAATCTGGTATCTCGTGGTTAATACTGCCATGACTCTTTTCAGCGTACCACACCTCTCGGTTATTAACGACCTTTCCAATACGGAGCAGGATAGAGCGACTTTTTTCGGATGGAGAATCGTTGCCGGTTCAGTTGGGCTCCTACTTGGAATCGCACTGCCAGCTTACTTGGCATTTCAATTCGACAGTAGTTCGATTACAGATACAATTAAACTTCGCGGTACCAGTGGATTCGTTATCGGCGGTATTGCGACCATAGGTTGCCTAATATCTAGTTTGGCTATTTGGCACTCTCTGAAAGACAGGGAGTCCTCGAACGCGTTTGATCCCGCCAATTCCTATCACCCTTTTAAGGTTTTAAAACAAAGCGTACGATCTCCCTTCTTCCTTATGTTGGTGCTCGGGTTCATCGCTATAGCAGTAGGCCGGTCTTTCAATTCGAGTCTCGCCCTCCCCTACTACAAAACTACGCTCAAGCTGAGCGAAGAACAGATCGGGGTCATCCTATTGGTACTCACCTTATTCATCATTATCGCCGCTCCCCTATGGGTTCATTTTTCTCGAAAACACGGCAAAGCACGCCTTTTCTTCGTAGCCGTAATGTCACTTGCTGTTCTTTCCGCTGTCATGTACCCGAACCTTCCGTCCAAAACGCTTTGGCCCGTACTCCTCCTCGCGGGAACCGGGGGTATTTTGGTAGCTAGTATCGTTCTACTGGAATCCCTATTCTCAGACTTGGTCGAGGAGGAAAAATCAAGGCAGGTGAAAGACGTTTCCGGCGTCTACTATGGAATTTGGCGTATGCTGTCGAAGGTTGCCCGAGCGCTTGGGATCGCCTGTTCGGGACTCTATTTATCTTTGATCGGCTACGAACAAGGTTCTCTCGCCCAATCTCCTTCAATCGAACGATCAATAGCATGGGCATTTGGTCCTGGAGTAGCTGTTTTCCTAGCTATTGGAGGATTGTGTATTTTTATAACCCGTCACTATCAGCATCAACCATCCAAAACTTAACATTCTGAAAAATTGGAACTCCTGTCTTTTTTCAAGCTCATCTTTCGAGTCTTCGCCAACTAACGAAAAGTCGTCCGGACTCTCTTCTTCGAGCAATGGGAAAATCGAGCAGAGATTAAGTCCCTTCCTACTGTCTGGCATAGGATGGAATGAGGACCGCCTTGTCCGTAACGCAGCTCGCTCACTGAGGCACTTTAATCGTCTTTTTTGAGCGGCTTCACTTCCAGCAGCGGATCAAAGATCGCAGTTGGCTTGACCGTTGGTAGCTCATGCGGCAAAACCAATTCTACCTCTTTCACTTTCAGCCATCCTCAGTTCCGGCAATCCAAGCTAATCATCCCCCTAGATTACCCCGCGAATCGAATCGGAAAAATTGAATTTCCCAGCAACAAAAAGCCTTATATTCTCAGGATATTGCCGATGTTTGCTAGGGTATCGCAACCGCTCCACCTCGAGAGCGAATAGCAGAACTGATTCTGCAGAGCAGCAATCCCAGCGAGAGGCCCATACAAAATCCGATATAAATCAATGAAAAGACGAGAAGCAGTTGAGAAGCTATCATGGATACTGAAGTCAGCCCTATTCGCTCCAGCAATAGCTACCGCATTGAACGGTTGCCAAAAAGAGGTTTTCAACGGTAGAAAACTACTGGTTTTCGACACCGAACAAAATGATTTGGTAAAGGCAATTGCAGACATCATTATTCCCCACACAACATCCCCATCCGCCTCGGAACTAAAAGTAGATAGCTTCATGGACTTGCTGTTGATGGACGTTTTCGAGGATGAGGTTAAACGACAATTTCTGGCTGGCTTGGCTCAATTCGATACGGAGTGCCAGTCGACGACTGGAAACAATTTCCTCAAGCTCAACGAGTCCGAACGGTATTCCTATTTGGAAAAAGTAGACCGAGAAACGATGGGGAAATCGTACCGAGATCGCATTCCCTTCTACTACACCTTTAAAAGCCTTGTGATCACCATCTATTTTTCAACGGAACAAGGTATCAAACAGAACCTAAACTATACGCCAATCCCTGGCCCCTACAAGGGTTCTATCGAGCTCAAAGAAGGCGATAGAATTAGAATCGGCAATAGAATGTAATTATCATGGACGATAATAACACATACGACGCGCTAGTAATCGGCTCCGGAATGACAGGTGGATGGGCAGCCAAGGAATTTACGGAAAACGGATACAGAACCCTCGTCATCGAACGAGGAAGGGATGTTAAGCATAAAGAAGATTACCCTAACGCATTTAAAGCCCCATGGGATTATAAGTACCGAGGCTACGACACTCGAAAAATTAAAGAGGAGTACTCCATCCAACACCTCAAATATAACTTCGATGCTTCTAGCATGGATTTTTTCGCGAGCGATAAAGACCATCCCATCGAAACCCCAATCGATAAACCCGCTCGATGGTTTAGGGGCTACCAAACAGGAGGGAGAAGTTTGATATGGGGGCGAGGGGCCTACCGCATGAGCGACCTTGAATTTGGCGCGAACCAAAAGGATGGGAATGGAACGGACTGGCCAATTAGATACAAGGACATTGCACCTTGGTATGACTATGTTGAAACATTCATAGGCGTTTGCGGAACCAAGGAAAACATCGACCATTACCCCGATGGAAAATTCCTTCCGGCATTCGAGATGAATACGGCCGAAAAAGTCATCAAAGACAGAATTGAGAACCATTACGAAAACCGGAAACTGATCCCTAATCGATTCGCTCATCTCACTAAAATCAAGCCTGGCCAATTCAAAGGGAGATCCGAATGCCAATCACGAGATATGTGTCATGCAGGATGCCCCTATGGGGCCTATTTCAGCAGCAATAGCTCTACCTTACCCGCAGCATACGAAACCGGAAAGCTAACGCTCAAATCGAACGTAATCGTCGAATCGATCATTTATGACGACGAAAAAGGAAGAGCGGCCGGCGTCAGAACGATCAATAGTATTACGAAAGAACGATCCGTCTACTACGCTAGAGTGATTTTTCTATGCGCCTCGACCCTGGCTTCCACCAGTATATTAATGCAATCTAGGACATCGAGGTTCCCAAACGGTCTTTCCAACTCAAGCGGCACGCTCGGGCGCTACCTAATGGATCACCATAAAAATGTTGGAGGATCAGGCATCCTAAATGGGTATGAAGATAGCTACTACAGAGGATTTCGACCAGGATCCTTAGTCATCCCTAATTTTAGAAATGTCCATCGCCAGGAAATGGATTTCCTAAGAGGCTACGGAATCTACGGAGGAGCCAGTAGAGCCGGAATTGACCCAAACCAGATTGGAATAGGAAAAGAATTCAAGGAAAAGCTAAGCAAACCCGGCCCATGGAAAATGAGTCTCTACGCCTATGGAGAATGCCTACCCTACTACGCGAACAAGGTGGAACTGCACCCCGAAAAGAAAGACCAATGGGGCCTTCCGATATTGAACATTTCGGCTGAATTCAAGGAGAACGAAATGAAGATGAGGAAGGATATGAAAGAGCAAATCACCGCAATACTAAAAGTGGCGGGTTTAAGCGATATCAACGTAAGTGAGGGATCGCATATAATGGGAGATTCCACCCATTTTATGGGAACCGCCAGAATGGGACTCGATCCCCAAACGTCTGTTCTGAACCAATACAATCAGAGTCACGACATACCCAATCTATTTGTCACCGATGGCTCTTGCATGCCCTCAGCCTCCTACATGAGCCCTTCGCTAACCTTTATGGCATTAACGGCTAGAGCATGCGATTACGCTGTGAAGGCAATGAAAAGCGGAACCCTCTAGGGCTTAAAACTCCAAAATAGTAATCCAAATATAGATACTAAAACGAAAGCAGACACCAATCGATTGAATTTCCTAATCACAGATGCCTAAGAAACTATTTTATAAGCATGACGTGAATTACGCTTCATCTAGGGATTTCAACCCCTCAATTCCAGGTTTCGGAAAAACAAGACCGATGATCATTCGCCAGTCTTTTATATTCAAAATCCTACGCAACTAGATTCTCAATTCATAAAACCGGTCGCCAAACCCGCTTGCCCACTCACAAAGAAGGCGACCCGATCAAATCGGGTCACCTTTGAAAATTTTGCCAATCCAACGCTAGATCAATCTTCGCTTTCTTCGCCGATTTGAAACCTAGTAAAACGATTGATCACCATATTCTCGCCAAGCTTCGAGATCTGCTCGGACAGAACGTCCTGAACCGACTTGTCGCTATCCTTAACGAATGGCTGATCAAGCATACACGCAGTTGCGTAGTACTTATTCAACTTGCCTTCGATAATCTTCTGAACTGCTGCCGGAGGCTTACCCTCAGCTTGAGAAGCTGCGATTTCACGCTCTTTCTCGACCAAATCCGCAGGGACTTGTTCACGACTAACGCAAACAGGATTTACTGCGGCGACATGCAAACAAAGGTCCTTCACGAAAGACTTGAAATCATCCGTTTTCGCAACGAAATCAGTTTCGCAATTAACTTCAATCAACACGCCAACCTTGCCACCCAAATGGATGTAAGACTCAACGAGACCTTCCGAAGTTGCGCGCCCAGCTTTCTTGGAAGCCGATGCCATTCCCTTCTTGCGAAGAATCGTAATCGCTTTCTCGATATCGCCATCCGATTCTACTAAAGCCTTCTTGCAGTCCATTAAGCCCGCCCCGGTTTGGCCACGAAGCTCTCCAACCTGTTTTGCTGTAATGCTCATTATATACCTTTCAAATAGATTAATCGATAACGTCCAAAAGAACTAGGCGTCCTTTTTCTCTTCTTCGGCAGCAGGCACAGCTTCTTCGGCAGCAGGTGCAGCTTCTTCGGCAGCAGGTGCAGCTTCTTCGGCAGCAGGTGCAGCTTCTTCGGCAGCAGGTGCAGCTTCTTCGGCAGCAGGCACAGCTTCTTCGGCAGCAGGTGCAGCTTCTTCGGCAGCAGGTGCAGCTTCTTCAGTAAATACAGGCGCAGCTACTTTTACGGCTGACACTGCTTCTTCAGGGACTACTGGCGCAGCTACCTTAGCGGTTGGCGCGGCTTCTTCTTCAGTAACTGCTGGTGCAGCGACCATTTCTTGAGCCGCAGCTGCTGCTTGCTTCTGAGCACCGGCCTTATCCTGGCGAGCTTGACGTTGAGCGAGACCGGATTGAACCCCTTCGACGAGAACCTCTAGAATGATGCGAATCGCTTTTACAGCATCATCATTACCTGGAATTGGATAATCGACCAATGATGGGTCAGAGTTCGTATCGACCAACGCAGCAACCGGGATCTTACAGCGCTTAGCTTCCCCGATCGCGATATCTTCGTACTTCACGTCCACGACGATCATCGCAGCCGGCGGTTTCTCCATCTTTACGATGCCTTCGAAATTACGGTTCATGCGTTCCATCTCCCGACGGATAGCGGAACCTTCCTTCTTAGGCAGCTTAGACAAGCTGCCATCCGCTTCCATCGACTGGTACTTTTTGTACTTAGCGATACTGCGGGTGATGGTTTGCCAATTCGTCAACGTTCCACCTAACCAACGGCTAGCGCAGAAAGGCATACCACACTCGGCAGCCGCTTCTCGGATTACTTCTTGCGCTTGACGCTTCGTTCCTACGAACAGAATTTCGCCACCCTTAGCAGCTGTTTCTTCGACAAACTCATAAGCCGCTTTCAAGCCAGAGTAACTCTTCGAAAGATCTATGATCGAGATACCTTGACGGTGATCGAACACGAAGCTCTTCGACTTAGGATTCCAGCGCTTGACCTGGTGTCCAAAGTGGACTCCAGCATCGAGAAGATCAGTCAGTTCTACATTCATATGCATGTACGTCAAGACGCTCACCTGAGCGCAGGCATTCTCATGCCTTGGACGTTAATTTCTAAGTTGACGATTTAGGTTCAGTTTTTGAAAAAGCGACAAACGTAGGCCCCTCCCTCCTCTTGGCAAGCGGTATTTATCACAATTTCCCTTTTTCCCCCCAAAAGGCATTGACAATCCAATTCTATTCCCGCTTTTTCGCCACTCTTCGATCAACCAGAGCGAAGAGATTACATTTTTCACCTGTGTTGCAGGGTGGAGCAGTCTGGTAGCTCGTCAGGCTCATAACCTGAAGGTCCTTGGTTCAAATCCAAGCCCTGCACCCATGAAGGCCGATTTCCGAAAGGAAGTCGGCCTTCTCCATATCCAGCTCTCATTTCACAAACTCTAAGAATAATATTCCATGTAAACGTGAAATCTAGCTCTGGAGCGACACGAGAGGCCATCACTATTCTAGCAGTCGAAGGTTCGACGAACCGAAACAGCGACATTATTAATCGCATCCCTATTGACAGTTGAAAACCGGATCCATTTCTTTCTCGGCTCAACTTCTTTTTTTTACCATTCGATGAAAAAACTCCTAGCAGCCAATCGCAGCGAAATCGCAGTACGCATTTTTCGTAGCGCCACCGAACTGGGCTACCGAACTGTAGCAATTTACGCCAACGAAGATCGATTCGGCGTTCACCGTTTCAAGGCTGACGAAGCCTACCTCATAGGCCAAGGAAGTGGCCCCGTCGCAGCTTACTTGGATATCCCTGGAATCATCGATTTGGCGAAACGAAAGGAAGTTGACCTCATCCATCCGGGATACGGCTTTCTTTCCGAAAACGCAGACTTCGCTCGCACATGCGAAGCCAATGGAATAACCTTCGTTGGCCCCAGTGCCGACCTTCTCGGGCGAATGGGTGACAAAATCGAGGCACGCAAGATAGCCGATGAGGCCAAAGTTCCAACCCTCCCCGGCACATCCTCCCCCGTCACGGATTTCGACAAAGCAGTCAAACTTGCGAAGAAAATAGGCTTTCCCCTAATCATTAAAGCAGCTTTCGGCGGAGGAGGTCGTGGCATGCGGATCGTAAAGGACCCGAAAGACCTCAAGCCGCTTCTCGAAGAAGCCCAGGGTGAAGCCGAAAGAGCATTTGGCAATTCCGCCGTATTCCTCGAACGCTACATCGGACGGGCCAAGCATATTGAAGTTCAAATCCTCGGCGACAAGCAAGGCAACGTAGTCCATCTACACGAGCGCGATTGCTCCGTACAGCGTCGCCATCAAAAAGTTGTTGAAGTCGCCCCATCTATAGGCCTACCCGATTCCGTCCGCCATGAATTGTGCGAGGCAGCAGTGAAAATCGCCAAATCGATTGGCTACTACAGCGCGGGAACGGTCGAATTTCTTCTCGATCTAGATTCACACGAATGGTTCTTCATCGAAATGAATCCTCGTATTCAAGTCGAGCATACCGTAACCGAAGTAATCACCGGAATCGACATCGTTCGCAGCCAAGCTCTTATAGCTCAAGGATACTCGCTTTTCAGCGATGAAGTCGGCATCCCAGAACAATCTGAAATACCGCGACACGGCTATGCTATCCAAGCCCGAATAACAACCGAAGATCCCGAACAAAACTTCGCCCCGGACTACGGCAAAATCGTCAACTACCGAAGCGCAGCTGGTTTCGGTATTCGACTGGACGGAGCAATGGGCGATACCGGTGCCGTTATCACGCCATTCTACGATTCGCTTCTAGTCAAACTCACAGCGTCTGCGGGAAGTTTCGACCTGGCAATCCAACGCATGGACCGAGCACTTCGCGAAATGCGTATCCGAGGCGTAAAGACGAATATTCCTTTTATTGAGAACGTAATCCACCACAAGATTTTCCAAAAAGGTGACGCGACAACCACTCTGATTGACACAACCCCTGAGCTCTTTAAATTCAAGAGTCGTCATGACCGGGCTACCAAACTCCTCAAACTGCTTGGTGAAACCATCGTAAATGGCAACCCCCAGGTTAAGAATCGCGCTATGCCCAAAATGGACCTGCCGGTTATCGCTCCTTCTTACGATCCGAAGGCGCCAAAGCCTAAAGGTACTCGAGACTATCTGTTAGAAAACGGTCCCGAGAAATTCAGCGAATGGACGCGTAAGCAAAAGCGGCTCCTAGTAACGGATACAACATTACGCGACGCACATCAATCGCTCCTCGCCGCACGCATGCGAACCTACGACATGCTGCGAGTCGCCGATAGCATAGCCCAACGAGCCCACAATCTTTACAGTCTCGAATGCTGGGGAGGAGCCACATTCGACACCTGCATGCGCTTTCTGCACGAGGACCCCTTTCAGCGCCTCCGCGATCTGAGGGAAAAAATCCCGAACGTTTGCTTCCAGATGCTTTTGCGAGGAGCCAACGGCGTTGGTTACTCCAACTACCCAGACAACGTGATCCGCGACTTCATAATCCACTCCGCTGATGCTGGAATGGATATCTTTAGAGTATTCGATTCGCTCAATTACCTGCCAAACCTCAAAGTAGCCATGAAGGCCATCCGCAAAGACACTCAGTCGGTTTGCGAGGCTACGGTTTGCTATACAGGAGATATTCTAGACTCGACTCGCGACAAGTATTCACTGGAATACTACGTGAATTTCGCCAAAGAACTAGAGAAGATGGGCGCTCACACACTTGCGCTTAAAGACATGTCCGGCTTATGCCACCCGCGAGCGGCATACAAATTAATCAAAGCGCTTCGCTCCGAGATTTCCATACCCGTACATTTTCATACCCACGATTCGAGCGGCATCGCAGCAGCATCGATAGTCAAAGCAGCCGAGGCAGGGGTCGATATAGTAGACCTTTCAATATCGTCGCTGTCTGGGCTCACGGCGCAGCCAAATCTAAATTCGATCGTCAAAGCATTTGCTGGAGACAGACGAGATACGCAACTCGATCAAACTTATCTAGACGAACTGTCAATTTACTGGGAAGCGGTACGCCAATTCTACGAACCTTTCGACACGAGTCCAAAATTCGGAAGCGCCGAGGTCTACAAGCACGAAATGCCTGGGGGACAATACACGAACCTGCGCGAGCAAGCCAGTTCCCTCGGACTAGGTGCCCGCTGGCCGGAGGTCGTTCGCTACTACGAAGAAGTGAATCAAATTCTAGGCGACATCGTTAAAGTGACTCCCAGCAGCAAGGTTGTCGGCGAACTCGCAATGTTTCTCCTGACTAAAGGCGTAGAACCTAAGGACCTCGTAAATCTAGCTCCAGGAACATCGTTTCCAGAATCGGTGATGGACATGCTTTCTGGCGGCCTCGGCCAACCTAAGGGTGGATGGCCCAAAAAAATCCAAAAAGTAATTCTGGGCGACCGCGCTCCGAGTAAAGGACGACCTGGAGCCAGGGCAGAAAAACTAGATCTCGACCAGGCAAGAAAAGAGGTTTCCTCGATTACACGACGTGCGTCCACCGACGATGAACTCTATGAATACCTGATGTATCCCCAGGTTTTCAAAGACTACGTGTCCTTCGTGAATGAATACGGAAAAGCTGCTGTTCTACCCACACCAACGTTCTTCTATGGGCTTCAGCCGGGAGAGGAAATCTCCGTTGAAATCGAAGAAGGCAAAACGCTCATAGTAAAATTAATATACGTTAGCGATCCTAACGAAAATGGAGAGTGCATCCTGACTTTCGAATTAAACGGCAGAGCACGCGAATGCGTGATCGCCGACAAATCTGCGAAGACCGAAACGAAACTGCGAGCCAAAGCCAACTCTGCCGATCCGAAGCAAGTAGGCGCACCTATCCCAGCTATGATAAGCAGCGTCTCGGTCACGGTAGGACAAAAAATCAAAAAAGGTGCGAAACTGGCGATCCTCGAAGCGATGAAAATGCAAACCACTGTTTATTCCCAATGCGACGGTGTAATCGATAACATTGCTGTACAAACTGGAGACCAGGTAGAGAGCAAAGACTTGCTGGTCACGCTCAGATAAGAGCAGTGATCGTTTCTCGCGGCGAATGCCTTAATCAATTCGCGGTACAGACTTAAGCATGAAGTTTTGGCTCCATGCTTTTCACGTAAGCGCTACGAACTAGCAAGAGGGATTTCCGATAGCGCCAGCGAAGCTACATCAATCACCACACTAGGACGCTCAATAATTCCCCAACCAAAAAAAACGGTGACTAATTGTACCGATACACAAGAGTCAACCACGCCTCCAACAAAACCTATTCTACTGTATCCACAGATTAGCTACACATTTCTTCATTCAGAAGGGAAACTAGAAACGCCTCTCCCGAGAGAAGAGCCTAGATAATCACTGAAGCCCTTATCAGTTCCTGGTTTCTTTTTCGTATTCCCACTAATCTAGGAGCTTTTCATAAATAGTGCGAGATTCAGCGACGCGTTCGATAAGAGCGGCGGACTGCTGTTTGAGCTGGGATTACTCAGCCCCATCTCACTCCGAATAAACGATCGCAGTACTATAGTCCTCTTTGCGATAACCTAGCCACTCCGGTGGCAATGGCTGTTTTTCTTTACCAGTCACGCTCCAGTAAAAATCAAAATAGCTTCGCAGCAATCTTGTATTCAAATAAGTAAGACTTATTTCATGCGGAATTCCTAGTTCCAAATCCAGTTTAACCTGAATCTCTGCTCTCTCCTCATTGAGTTCTTGTTATGATAAAGTCATCACAATCGAAAGTTCAAACCCATCAAAAAAGCACCATCGTCCATTCAATCACGAAGGTTGGAACCAACATGCATTCCGAATATAAACGCCGAGGAAACTCCTTCGCCTTTCTAAAGCGAACGAATACGCGCATTCCGCAAGCTGAGACCACCATTATTCACGCCAGAATAATCGATCCGTATCGAACCCCCATCGCTATCGGCATCCTTGAGCACGTCGCTTACAACACGATTATTGATCCAAACTTGGTGACGATTTCCGTGCACGCGAATTCGATAGCGATTCCATTCTCCATGACTGAAATTGCTATATTCGCTCTCATTTGACTTCAGCTTCGGAATAGCAACGCTATCCCCCTTGCCACGGTAAGCAATATAAGCTCGACCCTCCGGTCGAACCTTCATTTCCCCTTCGAATTCGAAATCTTCAAACGAAGCTTTCGTTGACAAAACCAAGGCCTTCAAACTCGAAACTCGAATCTCATCCAGAACGCGCTTAACCGATTTCTTTCCACCGTCGCTTTGCCACGAATCCAAGCGATCGAGCCTTTGCCATCGATCCCCGTCTCTAAGCCCCGTCAAAGTTTCCTTCAGCTCTGCCTTGATTGAAGCGAATTCTGGGTGATTAGCCAAATTACGCCACTCCAATGGATCAGCATCATGATCGTATAGTTCCTCCCCCCCATCCGAAGCCAAAGAATAGCGCCACCGCTTCCCTCGAATCGAGAAGTGAGGATAGAGCGATCCCTCATAAACCTTATGCAACATGTGATCCTTGCCTGGTAACGCAGTGATCGCAAACTCTGGCCCCGTCCAAACTCCGTTCATCGGTTTTCTAATAAACGGGACCATACTGTGCCCTTCGAGAGCGTAACCATTTCCCTTAGCATTGGGATCTCTAGACAATCCGCAAAGCTCGTTAAGCGTCGGATAAATATCAATCAGCGCCACTGCTTCCCCACAAACCACTCCCTCAGGTGCCCCAGGCACTCCAGCCACAATAAGCGGAATCCGCGTAGAGGGCTCCCAAAGACTGCCTTTGTAGAGAAAATTCTTTTCGCCAACATGAAACCCATGATCGCTCGTGAAAATAACAATCGTGTTATCCTTAACCGAACTCGCATCCAACGCATCGAGGATCGTACCCACCTGATCGTCGACAAAGGAAACGCAGGCCATATAGGCCTGAAGCCATTTCCGCAAAAGATCCTTGTCTTCATGACGAGCCAGCATCTTGTACCGACGAAAACCATACAATTTCTCATTCCCCAAGGCACCCGCCAAGTCATCTAAATCATTCGGATCGACTTTCGGCAATTCAATCGATTCCAGCGGAAAGCGATCGAAATACTTCTTTGGAGCATAAAGTGGCGTATGCGTTCGGATAAGGCCTGCAAATAAGGCGAAAGGCTTGGAGTGGTCACGGTTTATTATCTCGCCCGACCACTTCGCCCCAAGCTCATCGGAAATAGGATCGCGGTCCTCCTCGCTGATATAGCGCCAAGGTTTTCCGTTTAGCATCCATCCTTTGTATCCAGGAACCTCGCCTGCCTCGTCAGCTGGCCAGTCGGGAATTATCGATAGTGGCCCAAAAACGTGCTCCCACTGATAGTCGATATCAGAATCTTCCCCTTCGAGAAGAAATTTCTGATAAGGATGCGGCAAATATCCTCGCAACGTTTCTTTCCGACCATCCCACGGCCAAGGTCCTATATTGCCAGAATGACCATACTCATCAAACAACCCCTGCTGATTTCCGTGATAGACCTTTCCAGTTCCATAAACCGAATACCCACCATTTCTCAAATTGTCTTGAAGAGATACACTCTCCTTCAAAATCCCATTATTTCTCCAATCCTCGAACCAATAAAGACTCGTTGTTTGAGGATAGAGTCCGAAATTCATGCTGGCTCGCGAAGGAGCGCAAAGCGGGTCGTTCGTATGGGCGTTAGCGAACGTCACACCCTGGGCCTTTAGTCGATCGATATTGGGAGTCGGCACCAACGGTTTTCCATCCGGCTGATACGGCATATCATTCAAATCATCGACGATGATAAAAACAACATTGGGATTTGCCTGAGCGGATGCATTAAGAAGTCCCCCCAAAGGAATAATAGCTACAGCGATAAAGGTTACAAGGAAGCTTTTCATTAAATCAGTAGAATAAATTACCTGCCAAATCCATGGTGGCGAAAGGGCATCCGGTTAAAACAATCAAGGTCAAAGCAGACACCCTACTATTTCGAATTTCGACGAAACCTAACGAAAATTCCTCCCCTATCGAAATAATAACGTCGGGAGCTGACAACCTCGAAGCATTTCGGTCGTCGAACTGCCGATAATTAATCGACGTATTCGTGTATGCCCGTATGCACCCATTACGAGCATATCGATCTCATTCTCCTTAACATAATCAATGACAGACGGAGCAGTATCGCCATGCAGCATTTGACAGGTTAAAGGATGTCCTGCTTCGCACAAAGATGATTCGGCCTCCTTAAGGGCCTTCAGGTGCTTCTGTTCCCTCTCGTTCGGGCTGACCGTAACCAAGTGGATTCGAGCGTCAGAGAACATCGGCGAACGTTTAACGAATTCGACAGCTTTTCGAGAACTTGGAGCATCATCATATGAAATTAAAACGCTCTCGATCGGCCTGAATTCTCGAGAGGCTACAAAGCATGGCTTAGTCGCAGCTCGGGCAACGCGCTCCATCGTCGATCCCAAATGCTCCGTTGCGAATTTCGCATTCTCCCCCCGCTTGCCTAACAAAATCATATCCGCGGATTCCTCCAATTCACGTAGCGAATCGACGAGAAAACCTGTCTTATGAGTTTTAATCAGTGAAACCGGACTACCCTCGGATTCAATTAACTTCGCTGCCTGACCAAGCGTTACCTCCGCTTTTTTTCCCTCAAGCTCCTGTAATTGGCCCATAACAGCCTGAAACGGTTGAATTCCCAGACTCCCGCCTAAATCCGCTACGAACGGCACCTCGAGCTGACGCAAATCCGTCACATAGACAACTTCGATTTCGACATCGATCTTTCTCGAAATCCAAGCGGCGTATCGACAACACGAAATGCCGTATTGCGATCCGTCAATACAAACTAAAACACGCTTCATGCCCTAAACTTTACACAATCGTATTGTCCGGTACAACTGCATTTTTACCTACGAGTATAATTCCGTCCCGAACGAATATTCCCTCCTTGCTGTACCCATCCAGTTTCCCGCCAGGGATGAGCTTCACGTTATGTCCGATGCGAGCTCCTTTATCGATAATGGCGTTCTTGATTTCGCAATTCATACCTATGCCAATATCAGGGATACCGTTTACCTCGTTCCACTTGCGATCCTTATCGCTCTCGAAAACGTCTGCCCCCATCATAACCACATTCTCCAATCGAGCGCCTTCACGAAGTACCGAACGAATTCCGATGACGCATCGTTTGAGATACGAATCCGTAATCATACAGCCATCGCCAACAATTACGTGGTTGATTGAACAACGATTAATTTTACTAGCTGGCAGATAACGAGCACGGGAATAGATTGGATTGCCTTGTGAGAAAAAATTAAAATGCGGAACGGGATCCGTTAGTTGAAGATTCGCTTCGAAAAACGCCTTCACCGTACCAATATCTTCCCAGTAATCTTCGAAAATGTAACTGTAGAGCTTCTTCGTATTCAACAATACAGGAATCACTTCTTTGCCGAAATCCGTGGCGCTGCTTTTTAGCGCCTCTTCCATCGTTCTCCGGTTGAAGACATAGATACCCATCGAAGCCAGGCAACGCTTCTCGTCAGAGGACGAATTCTGAAGCTGCGCTTCGATAGAATCAGAAATCGCCAGGCCATCAATGACCGCTGGATCTGTCGGCTTTTCTACAAACTCGGAGATTTCCAAATTATCCTTAACGCGCATCAACCCAAGGCCTTCGAGCTGAGAAACTGGAACCGGAATAGCCGATACCGTCACATCAGCGCCCGACTCAATATGCTGACTCAATATTTTCTGAAAATCCATCCGGTACAATTGATCGCCCGAAAGAATGAGAACGTGATCGTAGTCGGTGCTCGTAAAGTGATGAAGGTTCTGACGGACCGCGTCCGCAGTTCCTTGATACCAATTATCGCCCGCCTCGGTTTGCTCGGCCGATAGGATTTCAACCGTCCCGCCGCCAAATGGATCGAAACGATAGGTTTCCTGAATATGCCGATGCAGCGAAGCCGTATTGAATTGCGTAAGCAGGTAGATCTTATTCACGCCCGAATTGAG
>Ga0315327_10000691_pt1 | contig 17007 bp, 11 predicted proteins | sample M110032315metaG_FD_203460 | JGI IMG/M metagenome (GOLD analysis project Ga0315327, IMG submission 203460) | Ammonia-oxidizing marine archaeal communities from Monterey Bay, California, United States - M1 100m 32315 | ecosystem: Environmental > Aquatic > Marine > Coastal | place: USA: California... | reverse complement strand
AGGACTTCGGAGGCGATACCAAGGAGGGCGCTGAAAAAGATGAGATCTTCGGACTCGAGGAAGAGCCGGACCATCATGCGGCGTCAGAATTGACGGAACTTTCTCCCATCGATCCCACCGTCTGGGCTACCCGGGGCGGATGGTACCAACAATATGGTGTGGTCTCCTACCGCTCCACCGGGCACGCCGACCCTCTCTTGAAACACTGGCTCGACGAACTCGCGCGCCGGATCGACGACCCCTTGGTCCTCGCCCACTTCGCAGAGGGGTTTGATTTTCGCCGTGGCTCCGCCGCCAGTAGCTCTGGCCAATGTTTCAAGTGCCACTCCGTCGATGAGGTGCGGGACGAAAACGACAAACTCACCGGCTCGCGCATCAATTGGCAGGGACTCATGAGCAGCTCCCCCAACGTGTCCTTGACCCGCTATGATCACTCCACTCACCTCCTCCTCATGGACTGCCGCAGTTGCCACTACAGTCGCATTGGCACTGATGCGGAAGGCTATTTGAAAGCCTACCCGGGAGTGGACGATTGGGACTATGCCAAAAATTGGTCCCTCAAAGGGAATCCCGCCTGCTTCCAGAGTAGCTTTTCTCCAATCCAGAAGCGGACCTGTGCCTCGTGTCACAACTCAAGCAAGGCCGGAGCCCACTGCACCCAATGCCACAAGTACCACAAACCATCCCGCTAAGTCAGACCATGGAGTTGTAAAACAACTCCATTCCAGCACGCGCGGCAAGCTGGTTGAGCATTTTATAGCTAGACTCCTTTGCCAATTCCTTTTCCACTTACACTTATGCTCCGCAATAAGCCGACCCCTCGTTCAGCCGGTCGTTCGTCTTACTTGGCTCGGGGCTTGTCAGACTGGCCCAGAAAAGCCTTCGCCCCTGCCCTCCCTCTCGTTCTCGCTCTCCTGAGCGTCTTGATCCTGAGTGGAAGCGCGCAGGAAAACAAACCCAAGGAGGAGATTCCTCCCACCAAGGCGCCATCCCCGGCCGAAGAACCACCCCCCGTAATACCGCCCGCGGTCGAGGTCGAAACTCCCGAAATAAAGGGGGTCCTCCCCCCTCCAGACTCCGTGAAGCCCGCCGAGGATTTCAGCAAGGAGCACTTTGGGGAAGAATCCTTCGGCGAAGAAAAATTCGGGGAGGAGAGCTTTGGAGAGACGCCCGGAGCGGAAGCGTTCGGTGAAGTGGCAGAAGAAGAAGAAGAAGAGAAGGAACCCAAGGTGGTCTTCGCCAACGCGGCGGAGGCGCACGTCCGATTCCTGGATTTGCTGGAAAGCGAAAAGCGCTTCCCCTCGGCTTCGGCCTGTGCCGCCTGCCACCCTGATCATTTCCGGGAGTGGTCGGTTTCGGCCCACTCATACGCCCAAATGAGCCCGGTCTTCAACGCCATGCACGCGACCCTCTTCAAGGCCACCTCGGGTACGAACGGCGATTTCTGCATTCGCTGCCACACCCAGGTCGGCATGCAACGCGATGAGCCTCTCTTCACCAGCAACTTCAAGCGTCATCCTGCCTCACTTGAAGGGATCACCTGCGTGGTGTGTCACCGGGTGGATCGTAATTATGGGAAAGTCAGCGGACGGACCGCAGTGGTGACCGGGGACGTCTACCAGCCCGTTTACGGTCCGCGGGGAAACTCCATCCTCAAGGAACTCCTGCGAACCAATCCTACTCTCAAACCCAAGGAAGATGCCGAGGGACAACGAAAGGTTCACCGGGACGTCATCAAGTTCGACCCGATCTCGACCTCTGGATTCTGTGGAACTTGCCATGATGTGAACCTCCTGAACGGATTCCGACTCGAGGAAGCCTTCACCCAATTTAAGAACTCCCCGGCGAACAAGGCGGGCAAGTCCTGTCAGGACTGCCACATGGGGAAAGTGCCCGGTGCCAAGATTGCCCTGGGAGATGCCAATTATCACCGGGGTCCCGCGGCTCGTATCGGGGGCGACCTCTGGGCCACCAATCCCACCGATGAGGGCTATGGCAAGGCCTCTCCCCCACGCAAGCGCACCAATCATATGTTTGCCGGTCCCGACTATTCCATTGTTCACCCGGGCCTCTTTCCCCATTCCAAGGAGATCCGCGATCTTCTTTGGGATATGCAAAATCAGAGGATCAAACCGAACGGAGATATTGAGGTCAAGGAACGCGCCAACCTGAAGCACATCATCGAGTTCAGGTGGGAAGATGGATGGGGCGACGTCAGCAGTGCGTTCGAGAAGAAAGCTCAGGCAACTCCCTCGATCGGCGAGGGACTTTCCTGGCCTTGGAACGATCGCCAGTATCGCATCGAATTCCGCACCGCTCTCAATGGTCAGTTCAGGCTCCTCAATGCCATCAACACCGAGAGGTTCCAGGTCCTGCGACGGGGATTCCAGCTTGGCACGGTCAAACTGACACGAAACGACGCCAAGGGTCTGGCCTTCGAGGTGGAAGTGCTGAACGGCACCGACGGCCATGGCGTGCCGACCGGCTTCGATGCAGAGCGTCTCGTGTTTCTGCAGGTGACCGTCCGCGATGCCAATGGCCGAATCGTCATGGAGTCGGGAGACCGCGATCCAAACGGCGATGTGCGCGACCTCCACTCGCTCTTTGTCCACCATAATGCAAAGAAGACCGATCACTGGCTCGAGGCCACCAGCTGGAAAGCGAGGCGTGGAATGTCAATCCTGCCGGAGGACACCCGCTGGAGACAGGACAATCAACTCTTCAGCCTCCAGTCCAAGTTCCTGGTGAGAAACCAGCACGGAGGAGAGCGCGAGCAAGTCTTGGCAGTAAACTACTCAGTCAACCCCCTTCCCTACATCCGCCCCGACACCTTCCCCGGAATCCTGCGAGCCCGTCCCGGTGGCGCTCGCAAGCAAGCCGTTTTGATTCCGCCGAACGGCAAGCGGAGCGCGAAATACAAGGTTTCCCGCCAAGCCCTCACCGGCGCCCTCCCCTACCGCGTCAACATTCGATTCATTACTCAAATGCTTCCCGTGAACCTCATCTCGGAAATCTCCGGGGTCGGCTTTGACTACAATCTCTCTCCACGAGAGTTGGCAAAACGCGTGGTCTACGGTCACCGGGTCGGCCTCTCTCGCCGCGACGAAACCCGGCGAGGCGGCGCGCAAGTTCTTTGGGACCGGACTCTGCTCCTCGACGGCAATCGATCGTCCTGGAACTTGCGGCCCACTGAAAAACAAATCATGGCGATCCCACCCGACCCCTTTCCCTACGATCGCAACTACTTGGAGAAGCAGGCCGAGGGAGATGGCATCATCGAGCTTCCGCCTCTCCCCGAAGTTCCTCTCCCATCCATCGATCCGGGCAATCCCGATTTCAGCAAGGAGAATTTCGGCGAGGACGAGAAACCGGAAGAAGATTTCAGCAAAGAGAATTTTGGAGGGGAGGAATGAACGGACATGAAAAATCCTGTGGCACCCCGACCACTGCGAAGCGGAACTGGATTGGGAGGGTCGTTCTAATGCGCCGCCCCCTTCTCTCCCTCTGGCCCTTCCTGGCCTGCAACATGCTCGCCTCCCCGGAAGATCTCTTGCTCAGCGACGAGTCCGTCCCTTGGGAAACAATCGGCGAGGACTTTCTGGAGCGCCCCGCCCCGGTCACCGAAGCAATCGAGGACCTCATTTTCGAATCCAATCGGGAACGCAAGGAGATCATCGCAAAGCAAAACCTGACCGGGCAGGATCTTGATCCCCCCGACCGCAAAACCATTTTCGGGCGCAGCCCATTCCTCGGCTCCGGAGAGATCGATCCCGGCTTCGAATTGCCCACGGGCGCAGTCTGGCAACCGACTGTGATCCTCTACGGAACATACCGCACCGCCCTGCAAACCTACTCGAACGGGAGCCGGGACGTGACCGAGTGGGCCAACCGCTTCGACTTGTTTTCAAACATCTACCTGACGCCTACCGAACGAATCTTGATCGGCCTCCGCCCCCTGGATAAAAACGCTCAGTTTGCCGGCTACCGCTTCAGTTCCCCCAGAGGCGGCCAGGGCGGTCTCGACGCCAATATCAATACTCTCTTCTTCGAAGGGGATTTCGGTGAGCTCTTCCCGAACCTCGATCCTCACGACGAGAAAAGCCTCGACTACGGATTTGCGGTCGGCCGCATGCCCCTCAACTTTCAGGATGGGATCATGATCAATGACTTCGTCGATGCCATCGGCATCACCCGGTCGTCCATGTTCCTGGGCGGAGCCTCCGCCTCCCGGCTCACCGCCTTGGTTGGCTGGAATCAGATTCACCGGGGAAACAATGTGGAGGACAAGGGAGCCAACCTCTACGGCCTCTTTTACGCCGCTGACTACGCCAAAAGCACCTACGAGGTCGACTTGGCCTATGTGGAGGGTAGCAACTCCATCGGAGGAGACGGCCTCTACTTCGGCGTGGGCCAAACCCGACGCTTCGGAAAACTCAATTCGACCTTGCGAGCCAATGTTTCGTGGGCCCTTGAAAACCAAACTCCAGCCGTCGACAACGGTCTTCTCCTCTTTTCGCAAGTGTCCCGCACCATGAACTACAACTACGACATCGCCTATCTCAATACCTTCTGGGGGGTCGGAGACTACACCTCCGCCGCCCGCGATCCGGCGGCGGGCGGTTCCATCGGAGGAATCAGCGGCCTTCTTTTCGAGGCCGTCGGGCTGGGCGGTTACGGCAGCGCCCTCACCAATCAGAGCAACGACGCGGTCGCCATGGCCCTCGGTTATCAGCACTTCCTTGAGGGACAATTCAGCAAGAATCAAATCAGCGCTGAGATTGGTGGTCGCTTCGCAACCGACAAAAACAGCCGTTCCGGTGCGGGGATTGCCCTTCGCTATCAACACGCCTTGGGACAGCATTCGATTCTGCGTCTCGACGGATTTGCAGCGTCCTACGACGACGGAACCGCCGGGGGCGGACTCCGCGCGGAGTGGAGCTACCAATTCTGATACCATGACTTTTCTAGAAACAGCCGCATGGACCGCTCTCATGTGTGGAGCCGCGAGCCTCTTTTTGGCCATCATGCGCCAAATGACCGCCATGCGGAGGAGCAAGGAAGTCTACCGCGAGGAGATGCGGTTGTTGCGCGAACGGCTCACTGCCGTGCGGGCTTCGCGTCGCAAGGCGGAGGTGAGCACTGCGCCCTGGAACGGAACAAGGAAGTTTCGCGTCGCAAAGAAAACCGTTGAGAAAGGCGACATCTGTTCGTTTTATCTGAACCCGCATGATGGCAAACTTCCTCTTCCACACTTCATGCCGGGCCAGTTTCTCACTTTTCAGCTCACCATCGACGGCAAAAGCGAGACTCGCTGCTACAGCCTCTCGGACTCTCCCGATCCCAACTACTACCGAGTTAGTATTAAAAGGTGCGCTCCACCACGGGACGAGCCTGACGCCCCACCGGGATTGGTGTCATCCTATTTCCACGACAACCTTGATGAGGGTGACCTGCTCGACGTGCTCGCTCCCCAGGGTGCCTTCACAATCGACCCCGCAGAAGGAACACCCCTGGTTCTTTCCGGTTCCGGGATCGGAGTGACTCCGGTGTTCAGCATGATGAAGAGCCTCATCGGCGTCAAATCGCGCCGGGAAATCTACTTCTTTTACGGAGTCCGGAACGGCGCCGAGAACATGATCGCAGAGGACATCAGGGAGTGGCGCGCCTTGAATCTCCCCAACGTCCACGTCCACGTCTGCTTCAGCAATCCGGCTCCCGAGGACATCAAGGGAGAAGACTACGATCACGAGAGCCGGGTTAGCGTCGAGTTGTTCAAGGAATTACTGCAGAGCAACAACTTCGACTACTACACCTGCGGTCCGGTTCGCATGATGGATAGCATTCGCGATGGACTCGCGGAATGGGGAGTCCCCAGCGAACGGGTTCACGACGAGGCCTTTGTTGCCGTCAAGAAGAAGGTGGAAGTGAAGGCCGCCAAGGTCAGCTTCCGCAAATCAGGCAAGTCGCTCGATGTGAACGGAGCAGCAACCAGTCTTCTCGATCTGGCGACCACCGAGGGCGTCACCATACCCTTTGGCTGCTGCACAGGGGGGTGCGGCACGTGTAAAACCGCCATCATCTCGGGGAAGGTGGAATACGAGTGCACGCCCAAGATTCAGGTGGAATCCGGCTCCTGCCTCCTTTGTATCTGCCTTCCGAATGGCGATCTTGTACTAGACGCCTGAGGAGTGACCTTGTTGACTCGGCCGGTGCCCCACCGCTGGTCGCGCCTCTTTGCAAGCACTCCCCTTCCCCAAGAACCTGCAAGTATCCCCATGCTGCGAGCCTCAAGTCTTTTTCGCGCTGGAGCACTGTGCATGTTACTCCTTTCATCCTGCCGAGAGGAGGAGATCCGCATCTACCGCGTTGCGGCTGACGCCTCGACCCGCCCGGGATTCCCACCCTCCGGCGGACCATCATCGCGCGCGGCCTGGGAAATCTCCTGGCAGGCACCCCCGGAATGGCAGGAGGAGAAACCCGCACCCTCACCGGGCGCGCGATTCCGGGTGGGCGCATCCGGTCAGATCTCGGTGACCAGGCTCAGCGGAGATGGCGGTGGCGTTCGCGCCAACGTGAACAGGTGGCGCAAGCAGGTGGGCCTTCCTCCGCTGCTGGAGGCCGAAATCTCGGAGCGAGCTCTTCCGATCGAGATCGGCAGTGACTCGCTCCTCGTCTTTGAAGCCTACCCCCAAGACGAGAACTCCCCGACGGCCGGAATCCTGGGCGGAATTCTCCCCCTGCGCGGCGAAACCTGGTTCTTCAAATTCTCGGCACCGCCCCAAGTCCTCCGCGAGCACTACCAATCCTTCATCGAATTCCTCCGCAAGGTGGTGATCTCACCGCTTTCAAACTCGCTGGCGGGTGCCGCTGGTGAGGAGGTTCGGCCCGTCCCTAAGCTGGACTACACGACACCGGACGGCTGGGAACCGAGCCGCGGGAGTGCCATGCGCGCGGCCAGCTTTTTGATTGCCGGAACGCGTGGAGGTGAGGCGGACTTTGCGGTCATTCCCTTTCCGGGAGATGTGGGTTCCCCGCTGGAGAATGTGAATCGGTGGCGGAAACAACTGCGTCTCGCCCCCTTCGAGACGGACCCCGAAGACACCATCGAGGGCGCCTCCGGAAAGTTCATCATCACCCACCTCGTGAGCGAGGAGCCCCTCTTTGACAATGGCGCAATGGCCGCCATTAGTGGTGCCATGCTCACAAAGGCAGCCTACACTTGGTTCTTCAAAATGACCGGCGATTCAGAAACAGTGCAGGAGAACCGCGAAAAGTTTGAAGCCTTTGTGCGCACTGCGGTGATCCCTGAACCCTAAGCAACGTTGTCCCTGTTCCAAAAATCCGGAAGGCTGCTCTGCTCCCTGCGTCTCACCGTGGTGCTTCTGGGTCTCGGCATGGTCTTGATATTCGTGGCCACCATTGCCCAGGTGGAGATCGGTATTCGCGAATCTCAGCTCCGTTACTTCCGCTCGTGGATCGCCTGGCTCGAGGTGGGACCGGGGACGCTTCGTGTTTCCCTCCCATTGCCGGGGGGGCTCCTCCTCGCCAGCGCTCTCCTCGTCAACCTCCTCGCCGCCCATCTCACCCGGTTCAAATTGCAGTGGAAGAAGGTCGGCATTTTTCTGATCCACGCCGGCGTCCTGATCCTGCTCCTCGGTGAGCTATTCACTGCCCTGCTCGGGTGGGAGGCCCAGATCCGTCTCGATGAGGGTGAGACCCTCAACTACTCGACCCATCCGTGGGAAGTGGAACTTGTCATCATCGATTCGAGCGCTCCCGGCGAGAACTCCGTCACCGCCATTCCCCAGAGCCGCCTGCGAGCTGGTGCGGTCTTCCCCCTCGACGGCTTTAAGGTTCGCATCGAGCGATTCCTGCCCAACAGCGAGATTGTCCCGGCCGCCACGGCCGGCCCGGAATTCGAGGCCCCCAGTGCGACGGAAGGATCCGGCGTTGCTTTCGCGGTCCGTGAAGTTCCGGAGGAGACCGCCCCCGATCGCCGGAATCTCTGCTCCGCGTTCGTCAAGATTATTCCCGAGCACGGCTCCGCCCCCGGGCGTTGGCTTCTCTCCAACGCGATCAGCGGCATGCAGGAGTTCAAGATCGGCGATGCATTGCTAACCATGGCCATTCGCCAGCGCAGGTTTTACCATCCCTTCTCGATCACGCTGCTGGACTTCAGCCACGATCGCTACCTTGGCACCGAGATCCCCAAGAATTTTTCCAGCCGGATCCGGATCGTGAATGCCGACCGCGGCGAAGACCGCGAAACGCTGATCTACATGAACCATCCCCTGCGTTACGGAGGCCTGACCTTCTACCAGTCCGGATTCGATAACGACGATACTACCAGTATCATTCAGGTTGTCCGAAACCCGGTCTGGACCCTGCCCTACATCGCCTGCGCGATGGTTGCCTTGGGCTTGCTATGGGTCTTCTCCCAACACATCGTCAAAGCCATCGGCCGCCGCCGGGCTGAACATGCATCATGAGGCTGCGTTTGCACATGACCCTTGGATGGCTCTTGCCGCTCCTGTGCCTGGGAGTGCTTGTCATCACGGGCCTGAGGGCCACGCGGCCATCTGCAGATCTAGATTTAAAGAGCTTCGGCAGCCTCCCGGTCGTCGCGAACGGACGGGTCCAGCCGCTCGATGCGCTGGCACGAAATGGGCTGCTCGTCATCCAGGGGCGCCAGCGCATCGAGGGAGAGGAGAGTCCCGCCTCACCCATTGCCTGGCTCGCGGAGTTGGCATTTCGCCCCGACCTGGCGAATCAGCGCAGGATCTTTCGCATCAATCACGACGAGGTGCTGGGACAACTGGGCCTCACTCAAGACCGAAGCAAGTTCGTCTCCTACGGCGAACTTCAAGATTCCCTGCCCACCATCGAGGAGGAAGCGGACCGCATCGCGCATCGGGAGGTCCAGCTCTGGAGTCCATACGAAAAGGCCCTTATGCAGCTTGCGCGCAGTGTGAAGCTCTACGGACAACTGAAGCACGCACTCGCTCTCCCCGGCGCCTCGCAACTCGAGGCGGAAATGATCCTCTTCCTGGCAAGCATTGATCAAGCCCTCGCCGAGAGCGAGAAAAGGAACCGCGGCGAAGAACATAACCCGGAAGTGATCGCGAATTCCACTTCGCGCATGCGCGTGTTGCTCGAGTGGGCTCCCAAAACCCATGTCTTCACCACGCCCTCGGGAATCACGGGTGATGTATCCGAGTGGCGAAGGCTTGCGGACTCGGTGATCGATGCCCTCGATGCGGAGGACCTTCACCCTTCCACGATGGCCTATGCGCGCATGGGAGACGCTTACCGGAAGAGCGGCTCCGAGGGAGTTCGCGACTTCAAGGAAGCGGTCTCCGGGTATCGGTCCTGGTTATCCGACCAGCGTCCGGACGCATTTACCAAGGGGAAGGCGGAGGCTCTCTTCAACAAGCTGGCTCCCTTTTACGCTTCCATGGCCCTCTACCTCGTGGCCTTTCTCCTGGCCTGTTTCTCCTGGATCTGGCCCGTCGGCCAATTCCGGCAGGCCGCGTTTCGAATCATGTTGCTGGGCTTTCTCCTGCATTCGGCAGGTCTCCTCGCGCGCATGGCGCTGGAAGGACGCCCCCCCGTCACCAACTTGTACTCGTCGGCTGTCTTCATCGGTTGGGGAGCCATTCTCCTGAGTGTGGTTGTCGAACTGATGTATCGAAACGCAGTGGGCACCGTGGTGGCTGCCATTGTCGGCTTTGCCACCCTTCTCGTCGCCCACCATCTTTCGCTCTCGGGAGACACCCTGGAGATGATGCGCGCCGTGCTCGATAGCAATTTCTGGCTCGCCACCCATGTGGTCGTGATCACCTTGGGCTACTCGGCCACCTTCCTCGCCGGCGCGGTCGCCATCGTCTACCTCTTGCGGCGCCTGGTTGGAGGGGTCCCCAAGAAGGCGGCCCAATCATTGCGCGGCATGGTCTACGGCATCATCTGCTTTGCCACGCTCGCCAGCTTCGTCGGGACTGTGCTCGGCGGAATCTGGGCCGACCAATCGTGGGGACGTTTCTGGGGCTGGGATCCCAAGGAGAACGGCGCCCTCCTGATCGTCCTGTGGAACGCGATCATCCTCCATGCCCGCTGGGGTGGGATTGTGCGGGAACGCGGCATGATGGTCATGGCAGTGTTCGGAAACATTGTCACAAGCTGGTCGTGGTTCGGCACGAACATGCTCGGGATCGGGCTCCATTCGTATGGATTCACCAACGCGGCGTTCACCTGGCTCAGCGCCTTCGTCGCGAGTCAATTGATCATCATGGGCCTCGGGTTCGTCCGGATCCCGGGTCAGGCCATGACTCGCTCAGCCGATCCCTCGAACTCCGGCGCCTGAGACCGCCCGCTCCGCAATTTCGCGAGTTTTGCCGCCGAATTGCCGGTCAAATCGAGAAAATCGGCAAAACAGGAAGAATCGCCCCCTCGCACTCCGGTGGGACGAGTGTTGAGCGAAAATGCCCCCACCGCCCCCCGGCGCTCAACTCCAGTTTAAATTAAAGACCCCCAGGAAATTGACCGCTCTAGCAGACTACTACAACACCCAACGCCAAACCGTCCTTGAAATGAGGCAATCGAACAAGCTTGGCGCAGATTTGGCGAGACGCTTCCACCAAACCGGCGCGGTCGAGATCCTGACAAAACTCCGCTCCGTCCTTGAAGTGATTGAGAAAACCTGAGCGAGGACTGTTCCTGCGAACCGGAATTTGAGGGACAAATGCACGATTGGGAAATACTGCACCATGAGGCCATGAGCACGATCGGTGCCATGAGGGACAGTGAGTGTGGGGCATCCCGGCAATAGCAGTAATCTGCATGAAGGGACGTGACTACGAGGTGCCCCAAATAAATTGTTGCCCACCTCGCACGGTCCGGACCGATCTTGCTACGACAGAAAGAGGGCTTTTCGGGAATTGACCACTTCTGCCGTCGAACTGCTGAAGCCACGCTAGCATTCGCGCCCCTGGAGGGTGGGATTCTGAACTTGCCACGGCGCGCTTCCAAGTGTTCAGATAACGCTCGTTCAATAGGCGAGATCCCTCTTTCTGACTTGCAAACTCAGGGGTCGAGAGTCCCCAACCTTCGAAACTGGCTCAATCAACTCATCTGAAAATGAAGGCATCGGATCTCCTCGTCGCAGCATTAGAGAATGAAGGGGTGGAATATATCTTTGGCATCCCCGGTGAAGAGAATCTCGATTTCTTGAATTCGATGATGGGTTCCAAGATCCAGTTGATTCTGACCAGGCACGAGCAAGCCGCAGGATTCATGGCCTCCACCTATGGGCGGCTGACGGGAAAGGCTGGAGTGTGTCTCTCCACCCTGGGACCCGGCGCCACCAATTTCGTCACCGCGGCAGCCTATGCTCAGCTGGGTGCGATGCCCATGCTGATGATCACGGGCCAGAAACCCGTCAAGCGCAGTAAGCAGGGCCAGTTTCAAATCGTCGACATCGTTGACATGATGCGGCCGTTGACCAAGTACACCCAGCAAATCGTCAGCGCAGACAATATTCCCTCGCGCGTTCGCGAGTCCTTCCGTTTGGCCGAAGAGGAACGCCCCGGCGCCGTGCATCTCGAGTTGCCCGAGGACATCGCCGCCGAGGGGTCCGACGTCAAACCGGTGGTCAAGAGCCGGGTGCGGCGCCCCGTCGCCGAGGATAAGGCACTCAATAACGCCGTCGAGCTGATCGAGCAATCGAACCACCCCATTCTCATGGTTGGCGCCGGCGCCAATCGCAAGCTGACCGCCGAGGTCCTCCGCCGCTTCGTCGACAAGCAGAAGATCCCCTTTATTACGAGCCAGATGGGCAAAGGAGTCATCAACGAAGATCACCCGCTCTTTCTCGGCAATGCCGCCCTCTCGGCGGGCGACTTCATTCATCGCGCGATCCAGCGGGCCGATCTGATCATCAATGTCGGCCACGACGTCGTCGAGAAACCGCCGTTCTTCATGGAGGAAGGCGGAGTGAAGGTCATCCACATAAATTTCAAATCCGCCGCGGTGGACCCGGTCTATTTTCCGCAGGTCGAAGTCGTCGGGGACATCGCCCACAGCATCTGGGAACTCAACGAGCGCATCGAACCCCGGGAGAACTGGGACTTCTCCTACTTCGAACGCGTCGCCGAAGCTATGAACGCCCACCTTCTCGAAGGAGCCGATGACGATCGCTTTCCGGTTTACCCGCAGCGACTCGTCGCAGACGTGCGCCAGGCCATTCCCGATGACGGCATCATCGCCCTGGATAACGGCGTCTACAAGATCTGGTTCGCGCGCAACTACAAAGCGCGATGCTCGAACACCGTCCTCCTCGACAACGCCCTCGCGACGATGGGAGCAGGCCTGCCCTCGGCGATGGCGGCGCGCATGGTGTATCCGGATCGAAAGGTCCTCGCGATCTGCGGCGATGGCGGTTTCATGATGAATTCCCAGGAACTCGAAACCTGCGTGCGCCTGAAGGTGAACCTTGTGGTCCTGATCCTCAACGACAGTGCCTACGGCATGATCAAGTGGAAGCAGGCCAACATGGGCTTCAAGGATTTCGGTCTCGATTACGGGAACCCCGATTTCGTCAAGTATGCGGAAAGCTACGGCGCCATTGGCCATCGCATTCAAAGTGCCGAGGAATTCCTTCCGGTCCTGAAATCCTGTCTCGATAGCGACGGCGTCCACGTCATCGACGCCCCCGTCGATTATTCCGACAACGACCGGATCCTGAACCGCGAAATCAAAGAGAAGAGTAAACTCGTCTGATCGAGCAGGTTGCCCCCCGATTGGCCGAATGAAAAAATATCCCATGATGATTGTGGATGCGCCGCCCGAAGGCGAGGACCTCATCGTGCGGGCACCCTTCGACGGCAGCGAGATTGCCACCGTCGCGACTGGAGGTCCCGGTGCCGTGGAGAAGGCCCTGACCATCGCGGAAGCGTCCTTTCTCGATCGCGACAACTGGCTCCCCTGCGAACGACGCATCGGAATTCTCGAACGCACCGCGCAAATCATGTCGGAAGAAGCCGACGAACTTGCGATGAACGCTGCGAGGGAAGGAGGCAAGCCCCTCGTCGACTCGCGGGTGGAGGTCGCCCGGGCCATCGACGGCATCAAGATCTGCATCGAAGTCCTGCGCACCCAGGCCGGCGAAGAAATCCCCATGGGCCTGAACGCCGCCTCGACCAACCGCCTCGCCTTTACCCGTCACGAGCCGATCGGCGTTGTCGTCGCGGTGAGCGCATTCAACCATCCTCTCAACCTGATCGTTCACCAGGTCGCCCCCGCCGTCGCGGTGGGGTGCCCCGTCATCGTCAAGCCCGCCGGAGCCACCGCGCTCTCCTGCGTTCGCTTTGTCGAGATCCTCCGGGAAGCCGGATTGCCTGAGGCCTGGTGCCAGGTGTTCGTGACGAACGATCGGAACGCCGCCACCCAACTCGTCACCGATCCGCGCGTGGCGTTCTTCTCTTTCATTGGAAGCCCCGGGGTGGGTTGGAAACTGAACTCCCAGCTAGCCCCGGGCACGCGTTGCGCCCTGGAACACGGCGGTGCGGCGCCGGCGATCGTGGCGAAAGACGCCGATCTCGATGACGCCATCCCCCTTCTAGCCAAAGGAGGATTCTATCATGCCGGCCAGGTGTGCGTTTCCGTTCAGCGCGTTTTCGCCCACGAATCAATCGCGCGCGATGTCGCCACGAAACTCGCCGAGAGCGCCGCTGCAATGAAAGTCGGCGATCCCACCCTTCCCGACACGGACATCGGCCCGCTCATTCGACCCGCCGAAGTCGATCGCGTCGAAACCTGGGTCCGGGAGGCCGTCGATGGCGGCGCCGAACTGGTCTGCGGGGGCAAGCGCATCAGCGATTCCTGTTTCCCCTGCACGGTCCTCTACGATCCGCCGGCGGATGCAAAGGTCAGCCGACAGGAAATCTTCGGGCCCGTTGTCTGCGTCCATCCCTTCGCCGAGATCGACGACGCGATTCAAATCGCCAATGCGCTCCCCTTCGCTTTTCAGGCCGCCGTCTTCACCAAAGATATCGATCTAGCCATGAAGGCCTATTCCCGCCTTTCAGCCTCCGCCGTCATGGTGAACGACCACACCGCCTTTCGCGTCGACTGGATGCCCTTCGCCGGACTAAAACAGTCCGGGCTGGGGACCGGCGGCATTCCCCACACGATGGAGGACATGCAGATCAGTAAGATGCTCGTTCTTCGATCCGGGAAACTTTAAAGTAATCACAAAGAATAGAAAAAAACTATGTCGCAGAACCCAAAAGCAGAAGTCGATCACTTCATGACCGGATTGATCAAACGAAATCCGGGTGAAGACGAATTCCATCAGGCCGTCCGCGAGGTTACCGAGTCACTCATGCCCGTCATCCTCGATAACCCGGAATATCAGAAAGCCCAGATCCTCGAGCGCATGACCGAGCCCGATCGGGTCATCATCTTTCGAGTCACTTGGGAAGACGACGAGGGGAATTTCAGGGCAAACCGGGCCTGGCGCGTCCAATTCAACAATTCGATCGGCCCCTATAAAGGGGGCATGCGCTTTCACCCGAGCGTCACCCTCTCTGTCCTCAAATTCCTCGGCTTCGAGCAGACTTTCAAGAACAGTCTGACCGGCCTGCCCATGGGAGGAGGCAAGGGCGGCTCAAACTTCAACCCCAAGGGAAAGAGCGATCATGAAGTGATGCGTTTCTGCCAGTCTCTCATGACCGAACTCCACCGCTACATCGGGGAGGACACCGACGTGCCCGCCGGCGACATCGGAGTCGGCGCCCGCGAGATCAGCTATCTCTTCGGGCAATACAAGCGGCTGAAGAACCGGTTCACTGGCATCCTCACAGGTAAGGGGCTCGCGTTCGGGGGAAGTGCCGGTCGCAAGGAAGCGACGGGCTACGGGTGTGTCTACTTCTGTGAGAATATGTTTCAGAATCGCGGTGACAGTATCGAAGGGAAACGCGTTCTCGCTTCCGGTTCGGGGAACGTCGCGATTTACGCGATCGAGAAAGCCATGGAAATGGGAGGCAAAGTGCTCACCTTTTCGGACTCCACGGGATTTATTCACGATCCAGACGGAATTGATGCAGAGAAACTTGCCTTCATCAAGGACCTCAAGGAAGTGCGCCGGGGCCGGGTCATTGAATATGCGGAGAAATTCAAAGGAGCCGAATTTCACGAGGGCAAACGTCCCTGGCATGTGCCCGCCGAGGTCGCTCTGCCCTGCGCCACGCAGAATGAAATCAGCGAAGAGGAGGCTCAAGCCTTACTGAACAATGGCATCCAGGCGGTGAGCGAGGGAGCCAACATGCCGACCGCACTTGAGGGGGTACACGCCTTCGTCAACGCCAAGATTCTTTTCGGTCCCGCCAAAGCCGCCAACGCCGGAGGCGTCGCCGTGTCCGGTCTGGAGCAGAGCCAGAATGCGCTGCGCCTCTCCTGGGATCACGATGAAGTCGACGGCCGCCTCAAGGACATCATGAAGGACATCCATGCGAAATGTGTCGAGCACGGCAGTGACGGGGACAGCTCCGTGGATTACGTCAAGGGCGCCAACATCGCCGGGTTCATCAAGGTCGCCGAAGCGATGTTGGCCTACGGAGCGGTCTGACGAAATTCGGCAGAAATTGCGACCCCAGCTGACGGAGCCCGCCTCGCTCGCCGCGCCATCGGGGTGAACTGGGACGCCCTGGGGGACTGCCATGGATTATCCTTGGGCAGCGGCTCCTGTTCAGGATTGATGTGACCCCCGAAAACTGGGCCATTTAGAATGTTAGGTTTTGGGGCTAGAACCCAGAACCAACATGAAGAAAAAGAGACATACAACCGAACAAGTAATACAGATACTGCGCAAGGTAGACGGAGAGAAAACCGTGGAAGAGGTCTGCCGGGAGGTGAATATCAGCGAGCAGACCTTCTATCGGTGGAGGAGGAAGTATGGGCGGATGGAAATGGCGGATGCCAAGCGCTTCAAGGAACTTGAGAACGAGAACTCCGAGCTCAAGAAGATGTTGGCGGATGAAATGCTCAAGAGCCGGGTGCTGAAAGCGACACTGGAAAAAAAGTGGTGAGCGCCTCCGCGAAGCGCCAGGCGGTGAAGCGGGTGGTGGAGGAAGGGGTTTGCTCGGAGCGCCGAGCATGCCGCTACCTCGGACTGCACCGCTCCAGTTGCCAATACCGCGCGCAGGAGGCGCTGGAACAGACCCGGAAACTCGTCAAGCGCATCGTGTGGCTGAGTCGGAAGTATCCGCGCTACGGCTACCGGCGGATCCGAGCCTTGCTGATGCGGGAAGGATGGAAAGCAGGACGCAAGTTCGTGCAGCGCATCCGGAGGCAGGAGGGCCTTGGGGTCAAGGGGCGGGGTCCGCGCCGCAGGCGGCGAGGACATTCGACGGCCCTGCCGACCCGTGCCACGAGACTCAATGAGGTGTGGAGCTGGGACTTCGTCCACGATCGCACCGACAACGGGTCGAGTCTAAAGATGCTGACCCTCATTGACGAATACAGCCGGCAGTGCCTCAGAATCGAAGTGGGCCGTAAGCTCAAGAGCAAGGACGTCCTTGATGCCCTGGCGGGGGCCATGGTCGAGCGGGGTGTGCCTCACCACATCCGTAGCGACAACGGCCCCGAGTTCATCGCGCGGGAGGTTCAGGACTGGCTCAAGGAGATGGGGATCTGCACCATCTATATCGATCCCGGCAGTCCGTGGCAAAACGGACACGTCGAGAGCTTCCACAACCGGCTGCGCGATGAATGCCTCAACCAGGAGGTGTTCCTCAGCGTGACAGAGGCCCGGGTGGTGATCGAGGAATGGAGGAGCTTCTACAACCGCGTCCACCCGCACAGCGGATTGGGCTTCCAAAGCCCCGACGGCTTTGCCAGAACCATGGCGCAATTAGAACCAGTCCTTGGAACCTAACATTCCAACTGGCCCCAAAGGGTGCCCCGATCAATACAATCTGTATTTTAAGATTGCTTCGTTGGGTTAAGAGTAGG
>Ga0315327_10000688_pt1 | contig 17017 bp, 7 predicted proteins | sample M110032315metaG_FD_203460 | JGI IMG/M metagenome (GOLD analysis project Ga0315327, IMG submission 203460) | Ammonia-oxidizing marine archaeal communities from Monterey Bay, California, United States - M1 100m 32315 | ecosystem: Environmental > Aquatic > Marine > Coastal | place: USA: California... | reverse complement strand
TTGGAACAATAGAAGGAATGGGTGCTGGGGAAAACAAGGCACTGAGGAGTTGGTACTGGTACGATTGGGCGAACCAGGCATTTGCCCTCACTGTTCTCACGGTACTGGTTCCACAGCTACTATCCAGCATGTTCGAGCTGTCAACAGGAGGTGGGACAGAACTAGGGAGTCTGAAAATTACTGGGGATTCCTTCTACGCAATTATCCTAGGTTCAGCTAGCCTGTTCGTGGCAATAGTCAGTCCCGTTCTTGGCGCAATAGCCGATCGGATGCCTATCAAGAAGAAGATACTCTGGGTGTACACAATAGTCGGAGTATTGTTCACCGCAATGATGGGGGTGGCCCCGCACCTAGAAGTTGGATCGGGATACAGATTCCTAGCATTCTGCCTGGTAATCGGTAACATCGGATTCGCTGGTGGGAATGTGATTTACTATGCATTCATGCCAAGCCTAGCAGATCGGGGTTCCATGGATCACGTTTCCAGTTGGGGTTATGCCTATGGCTTTGCAGGTGGGTCGCTAATCCTGATTGCCCATCTCGTGGTAGGACTCACTGGTTTCTTCGGGGCGAGTAAACCGTGGAGCCCCTGGGTTTTGAGTTTCATTTTCGTCACTAGTGCTATGTGGTGGTTGGGTTTTGGGATGCAATTGTTTAGGAATACACCTGAGCCTCAGATTCCAAACCCGAAGGAATACGGCTCGGCTATGGAAGCTGTTAGAGATGGCATTAGGGAAGTAAAGAAGACCTTCGGGGAAATAAGAAAATTCAAGATTCTCGCCATTTACCTTGCATCATACCTGCTGTTCTTCGATGGAATCAACACCATAGGGGGGATGGCTGCGGCTTTCGGAGACTCTGTTCTGAGGCTGAATCCGACAATGCAGTTCGTCCTATTGCTGATGGTGAATATTACAGCAGTGCCAATGACGGTGGTTGGAGGCAAGCTGGCAAACCGGTTCGGAACGAAGAGAGTTCTCGGATGGTCCCTAGGAGTGTACTCAGTGGTCGCAATACTAGCCGTTGGATTCGCCCCTCTGGAACTAGAAGGAGATCACGGGAGGTATGACTTCCAGTACGACTTCGACGAGGAAAGAGACGAATACAAATTATCCGTACTTTACGATAAGGAAGATAGCGTCAAAGGGTGGGTGAGCAAGACTGGTGATGGGGACCAGTCATTCAGAGACGCATTCTTCGATTTCATGATTGTGTCATCCACAGATAGCAATAGGTGGACCAAGGATGACGTTGTTAGGGAATACTTGACTCCCGAACAAGCTAGTGGGTTAGTTAGCAAGATGGGTGAGGTGAGCGATCATAGATTCTCATTCTCATTTAGTGGAGGGGATTTGGATGGAAATAGATCAGTTGGGGACGAGCATCCTACAATTATTGAGGGCGAGATTGCAGACTGGTGGCCAAACCTGCTGAGGGACAAGGTGTGGGGACCTCTGAACTTTGGCGTCAATCTGCAGTGGATAATGCTGGGGATGATGGTCGGAGTTGTCATGGGGACGGCGGGTGCCCAAGCCAGAAGCCTCTTCACGATGCTCACTCCTTCCTCGAGGTCCACTGAATTCTTCGGGTTCTTCGGGTTCATAGGCAAGGCGGCTGCGGTTTTCGGCCCCATCGTCTATGCAATCAGTGCGGCCACGATGGGGAGCAGGGCGGCAGTAGCTAGCATAGTTGTCGTAATCCTAATCGGATGGTCACTATTCATCTTCATCGACGTTGAAGAGGGTGTCAGAGTTGCTAGACAAGAGGACATCGATGCGGGTCTCGTTTCCGAGGAGGAGTAGTGTGAAGTCCTTCGAAATAGTCCAGAATGTCCTCTCGGTCATTGTGATGATCCTGTTCGGGGTCTTGTTCGGCTTGGCGATAATGCCATCCTACTTCCTATTCATGGAGGTGAAGGAAATCACCAGCGGCAAGAGCGAGTTGGTGGAGGCTGCGGGTTTCTGCATAAGTCTTGGACTTGGTTACATAATCTGGGGGATTGTCCTACTATTGATTTGTGGAACTATGGGGGGTATCTTCAGAATAAGGAAAGAGGAGGGGAGGTATCCACTCAGATCCTTCATCACCATCCAGTGGGCCTTCTCATTGGTTTCTCATAGAGTTGCCCAGATGTTCCTAGGCCTGGTGATTCCCTCATTCCTAGCAACAATGTACTACAGGATGATGGGGGCAAAGATTGGGAGTGGGGTTCAACTAAATTCGATCAAAATAAATGACGCGTCGATGGTAACGATTGGCGATGGGGTCGTTGTAGGGGGGGATGCGACGATTAACGGGCATATTGTAGAGAGTGGAGAAATCGTCCTAGCACCAGTCAATATTGGAGATGGGGCACTGATTGGAGGAGGGAGCACCGTCCAACCTGGGTGCACGATCGGCAAGGGAGCGGTCGTGGCAGCAAGAGCAGTGTTGCCGAAGTGGACCGAGGTTCCCGATGGTGAAGTCTGGGGAGGGGTTCCTGCTAGATTCATCAAGAGGGTTGGCGAGTAGGGGTTACTCGCTCTCAGACTCAGTTTCATCGGAGTCACCTGGGTCTTCGTCCTCTGATGCCATCTCCTTGATTTCCTCTATGACTGCCTGCTTCTGGGCCTGGAAGGATTCCTGCTTGGAGTGAATGTCCTTGGCAGTGGCAATGGCCCTGTCAATCATGTCGTGACGAGTCTGGATGGCCTCATTGAGCTCCTCGAAGAGTTGCATGTGCTGAACGTACCAATCGTCCCTCGCGGAGAGCTCAGATTGTGCGGCTTGGTTTGACTCGTCTATCTCCTCGGCGACTGTGAGTACCTGCCCGAGCCTTGCCTTCTCCCTATCTAGCAACTCCTCCGTCTTCTCGAGTTTGCTCTCCAGGTATGGTATCTTCGTGTTCGCCGTGGCTAGATCGACTTCCATCTCGTCCTTCTGCCTGCGTAGATTTGAGAGGAGGTTGTTGATGCCCTCCTTCTCCGTCTCCTTGTCGATGAGCTCTCGGTTCAGAGTCTCCACCTGGGCCTTCATCTCACTGATATCAGCCTCTTGCGCCTGATATGCCACTAGGAGCTTGTCCAGTGCCTCCTTGTCCTTGGCGGCCTGTTGCTCAAGTTCTTGGATAGTCGGTTGGGGGTCTGCTCCAGCTGAGTCGTCTAGGTCGTTTCTACCACCGAATCCATTAACCATCCTCCATGGTGCGCAGGTGACCCCGATATAATCCCGGCGGCACCTAGGTCGCGGAGAAACGGCTAATCGGGGGTTTCAGCAAATAGCTGAGATTGTTGCAGAAAGAGCGACTGTCAGCCTCTTCGAGGAGGGGATGTGTAATTTCTCATCGGGACCATGTGCATTGTTTCCAGGGCCTGAGGAGCCGGTGCACAGGAACATCGCTTTGGGGTACTTTCCCTGCATCATAGCCATGAATGGTATCGTCCCGCCCGTCCAAGTTGCCAATGGGGGGAGGCCTGTTAACTCGGTTGAGGCATCGTGGATTGCATCCGAAACGCTCCCATCGAGTGGAGGGGCGTGGAATCCGTCTGCACATGAGTCTGGGGTGAATGTGACCTCGGCCCCGTATGGGGGGTCGTCCTCGAGGACTGACTTGGCACATGCTAGTGCGGCCTCTGAGTCGACTCCTGGTGGTATCCTGAAGCTTAGTTTTAGGTCGGTATTGGTTCGAAGGACGTTCCCTGCGACCTGTACCGATGGCATCCCGTCCGCTCCGATTATCGAAAGTGTTGGCTCCCAATTCATTGCGATGATCATGTCCTCTGTGGTTTCCGAGGCCTGCCTTAGCGAGTCGACGGTTGGGAACTGATCCCAGATGCTACCCCCCACTATTTCGCTGAGTGCAATGGCCTTGTCCCTCACCCCTTGGGGGATTTCGACATGCATCTCGGGTATCAGCACCCGACCGGTTGCTGAGTCTTCTACTCGGTCTAGGAGGATTCTCTGAATCCTGAATGAAGAGGGGATCGAGCCTCCTGAGTTGCCAGAGTGGATTCCCTCGTGGGAGACCTTCACCGAGAGCGTGCCCGAAACCAGGCCTCTTAGGGCCTCTGTCACCCACACGTGGTCATAATCCGGCCCTCCGCTGTCCATGACGACTACCATGTCAGGATCACCGAGTTGATCTGTCAGTGCCTCTAGGTATGGGGGGAGGTCGAATGACCCTGATTCCTCGCAGGTTTCAATGATCATCGTACAACGTGGATGTGGCAATCCTGCCTCTTGCAGGAGCCGGATTGAGGTAGCACATAGGTACCCTCCGTAACCATCGTCAACAGAACCTCGGCCATAGAGCCATGGATCCCGCCTGACAGCCCTCAGGGGGTGTAGGCCTTCTGACCACAACTCTGGCTTTGATGGCTGCTTGTCGAGATGGGAGTAGAGCACTACCTCACCGGGTCCAGTGCCCTCGATAGTGACTAGTAGGACCGGGGAAAGGTCGTCGATCCTATGGGTCTCATATGACATTCCATTGATCCCTTGTTCATCCAGCCATCCGCAGAACAGCTTGATGGTAGCATCTAACTCGCCCAAATCGGCCCAATCTGGCTCAAATAGAGGGGAAAGTGCCTTTATTCCTATGAATTCAGACAGGCTAGGCAGAATTGAGTTCTCCCATATCTCATCACTTCTATCCATCAAATATCCTAGGTCCATCGCCATGACCCCTAGCCCGAGTATTCACTCATGGACTCTTCGACTGGGTTTTCTCGGTGAATGTGCAATTCTTGCATCTTTGGTTTGGAGATTCGAGGTATTTCTCGATCTCAGAAATCGGGAAATCGGAGGCAAGAGACATCCTAGCAGTCCTGGATAGAGTCTCCATCAAGTCTGCCTTTGCCTCCTCGAGAAGTGCTGTGGGGTATTCGACTAGCCTGCCAGTAAGGCCCACCAGTATTGCTGGGGGTAGGACCTCTCTATGGGGCAATCCTTCCTTGAACCTGTCAGATTCTGATTCTTCCAGGGCATGGTGATACAGTGCCATTTGCAGCCTGTGTTTGTGAAGGAGGCTTTTCTCAGCATCACAGGAAGGCCCAGTTGATTCGTCTCCTAGTGCATCCAATAGTCCGCTCTGGGATTGGTCGAGAAGGGAGTGGGCCTCGGTTGTCTTTAGGTCGATGGCTCTGATTGACGAGGGGCCGTTCTCGTTTCTCGCGCAGAGAACTAGGTCGATCACTCCGCTCATATCTATGGTGGTCGAATCGAACGTAATGAGGACCTCTTCCCCGTCTGGAGACCACTTGCTTCTCTTTACAGAGTCAAAGGAGACGGGGATTGACACATGGAATGGCATCTCGGTCCTGAGACCCTCCACACGCCTTCCATCGAACACCTTGCCGCGTACCATCTCGCCCATCTTTCCGTTCGAAATACGCTGCGCCATTTTGGATGTGGCCTCTGCTACCTTTTCGGTGTTCGCATCTGGTGGGAGGAGCTCAGAGAAAACGGTTCTGTGGATTTCTTCATCGGTTATCCTGTCTGCTGTCTTGGTGGTCCAAGAAGACGGGAGAGGCGTGCTTGGGCCGTTCTCTCCTGGTCCGGGGTTTCCAATTCCAATCTCAATAATCCTATGAAAAACATTCCCAAATGTTGCAGGGTCTACTGGTAGAACGGAGTCCGGTGTACTGGGCGTTCCTCGATCGGCCAATATTGAGCCCGGTTCTATGCCTGCTCTTACCTCGAGCCAGTGGCACCTAGGGCATTCGAAGTAGGAAGGAAGTTTGCTGGGTTTTACTCTTACTCTCGTCGAGGCTTCCTTGCGTGGTGTAGGGGAAGATGATGACCCCTCTACTTGGGATCTTCTAGACGCTTTGTCTATTGTCTCGATCCTCTGGATGGGAGTCATTATTCCATGGTCATCTTCATCGGCCTCTGGGAAGCAATCTGGATGGTGGATGATGGTCATCCCTGTCTTCTCGTTCCCTCCGAGGAAGGCGTCTCTCAGCAACCTCCCTGGGTCGATTATTCTGCTTCCTCGGTTTACCAACGTTGGTTCGGAGCCAGTGTCTGAGGGATCGAGCCAGGGGGAGTCTTCTTCTCCTCGCCTCCATGACCCCATGCGCAATGACTCAAGCCACATTTGCCCAAGCTGCGGTGCGGATTTGTCATAGGCCCACGGAATCATAATGCCTTCATCAGCCAGCCACTGGGTTCCCCTGGGTGATCCGGCAATGATTAGCCTCTCTTCAGCCCTGGTTGCAGCGACGTAGAGTAGCCTCCTTGCCTCGGCATTCTTCCTAGCTCTGTGGAGGAGTGAGACGTGTTCCCAGATGGCTGACCTAGGTGTCTTTCCTTCTGCTGGCCAGGGGTTTGGATGGCCTGCGAACATCTCTGGGCTGACGATCAACCTGCTGTTCTGTTCGTTCCTCATGTTGGTCTGCCTAGCAGAAAAGAGATCGGCGAGGATGACGACCTTTGCCTCGAGGCCCTTCGAGCTGTGGATCGTCATTACCCTGACTGCGTCGCTTGGGGGGATGGTGGAGGCCTCGAGTGCCTGAGAGCTCCGCTCTCTCAGATCCCTGAGTCTGTCGGAGAGAACTATCGGATCCCCCCCGACCTCTTTGGACAATGTCCTGATTAGCTCGACGAACTGTTCCACATCCTGCCTAGAGACCCGATCCGGGTACGCCACAAGTAGATCGGAACGGTCGATGGTGTCCTCCAGTAGCTCTACGAGGCTAGAAGAAGAGGCAAGTTCGCACCATCGGTGAACCAAGGATCTCTGTCTTTCATTGGAACAGTGAGATAGGAGGGCACGGAGCAGATTGTCCCCCTTCTTTGAGGTGGATAGGAAGTCATTGAGTTGAGAATCGTTCATTCCGAAAAGGGGAGACCTTGCTACCCATGCCGCATTATGACGGGACATCGGTCTAGCGACAAGTTGGACTAGCCCCTCCATGGTCGTGACCGCTGGCCGGTCCAATAGTCCGCCTTCGCGATCCACCTGTGCCGGTACTCCAAGGTCATGCAGGTGTCTGATTATGACATCCCTGAGATTCACTCTGTTTGGTAACAGGATTGTGATGTCCCCTGGACTGACTGGGTCTGCTGTTTGAGTCTTTTTCCATGAGTCGTCTGCAGATTTGACGTTTACTGGGGTTCCTTCGATGAGGCTTCTCACTCTGAGTGCTATGAGCATGGCCTGTCTCTCCAATCGATCCTGTGAGCCCGGTCCGAACGGATCAAGGTGGGCCTCTAAATCGGTGGGCGGGTCGGTGGATCCATCGGAGTCGGGTGGGCAGATCCACTCAATTGATCCGGGCCTTTTCCTCTTTTCTGGGAACGAGTGAAGAGTCTGCGCCGAAGCATAGAAGTCACCCTTGGAGATTAGCCTGTGTCTATCTGAGAAAACATCCGTCCACCACTCGTTCATCACCCCTAGGAGACCCCCGTCGGAGCGGTAGTTGACCTGCAGCGACACCATCCCCTCTCTGCGTGCACGAACCTCTTCTCCTGACGGTGCTGGTAGGTCCCAGTCAGTTGAGTCGAATGGAATCCAAGGGGCCAGGTCTCTGCCGCCCCTTTCCATGTACTCTGAGGCGGTTGCGATGCTCGACATGTGGTCGTTTCTAGGGTCCCTGCTGTGGGACTCTTTCCTGAGAGTTGGTTTTCTGGTAAGTTCGGGGACACTGGAGAGCTCGTGGACGTTGATTGACCTTAGTGACTTGGCGAAGTCCAGGAAACCGGTTACCTCTGCCTGTCTGAAGGCATAGATGCTCTGCTTCACGTCTCCAACGTAACATACTGTGGGCTCCCATGGAGTGTCTGGCTTCGGCTGGTCCCCTTCTCTGAACTCCCTAGGGCCCCACAGTCTGGACAACAGCCTCCATTGGAGGGGCGAGTTGTCCTGTGCCTCGTCGATGATGAATGCCCTGTACCTCCTCCTAATTTCTTCGAGCAGGTGCTGCCTGCTCTCGAGATCGATGCGCATGGCACTCAATCTCGATGCCCATGCTCCAGCAGAGTCTCGGTTCTCCTCGAGGAGGGAAATTTCCTCGAATGCTCTGGTGATGTGCTCGTCCCTCCATGGGCTGTCTGCACTGATTGAATCGAGGGCCCCCTGGACGGAGGGGTGGTAGAATACCCTGCAAACCTCTGGGCAGTTTGCTAGTAGTAGATCCCCTGCTAGCCTCTGGATATCATCGAAGTCATGGACCTCTTCCCGCTGCTTCAGATTCTTCATGACTCCTTGGAATCCCAGATGCAGGAGATGGAGGTCGCGAAGGTTCTGTATCTCTGCCTCTAAGGAGAAATGGTGGTTCTTCTTTGGGTTCTCCAGCCTCTCTGGGATTTCTACTGGGAGGGCCCGAATGGGCTGTTCCCAATCTGTTGGTACCTCGGGGGGCTTGGATTCGTCAAGAGTGATTGCGGTTCTTACGAAGTGCAGTATCATGCTTCCCAAGTCATCGGACCAGATTCGTTCTAGCTCTGCTATTTTCGACTTCATCGTGGATGTGTATTCGGACTTGATATTCTTGTCCTTTATTTCCGCATAACTTCTAATTCCTGCTAACCAAGAGTCCGATGGGAACTTCATTCTTGGGAAGAATTTCATCTCCTTCCCCATCAGTGTTGAGGGGCTGACAATGCAAGTCAGAACATGCCCCATCCAGCAAAGCTTCCCCCATTCGTCGGAAGGTGGGCCGATTCTGTCGAGCTCGTCTAGAGACGCCATACGAGTCTCGACTGACCACCCGACCGCAGAGGGTGATTGGAGGGACTCCTTGATCGTCTCACAAATGTCTGTGACAACTGAGTGAAGTCTCTGGGCCTGTTTTGCAATCTCTCCTTTGTCGACAGAGGACATGATCGTCATTAGCAGTTTGTTACGATCCACGTTACCCGATTCGTCCATAATCTTGCGAGAGGACTCCTCCACGAATACTGATTTTCCAACTAGTGTTCTGAGGACCCTGGCCGCAGAGGTCCTGCCGGAGTAATGGCGAGCTACTCTGTCCCTTGCGGAGAGGACTTCCGATGCGATTTCGGATGGTATTCCAGCATCAACCGCATCTCCGATGCGGGTTCTCTCGCTCGCAAGTCTCCAAATGGTCCTGAGTGCAGTCTCGACCAATATTGCCCTTGATGCATCTGAGACGTTCTCTCGACTGAGTGCATCCCCCAGTTTTCCACGATATGGGGATACTAACTGAGAGAGGAAAGAGTCGATGGTTCCGATTGGTGCATCTTCGAGAAGTGTGAGGAGTTGCTCTACGAATCCTTGGCTCTTTACTCTCGGGTCATACCGATGGTTGCCGTCGTCGCCCAGAGGACCTGGGCTGATCCTTGAAATTGCCCTCCGAAGACGGTCCTTCATCTCGTCAGCGGCTCTGTTTGTGAATGTCAGCAGGACGACTTCTCCTGGGAGGAGCCCCTCCCAGTCTTGCAGGTTGATTCGCTCGGATGCGGGTGCAGTGACCATTCCACCGCTCACGCTCGAAGGTCGGGCTGGCTTGGGTAGAAGTCTGGTTGCCCTTTGGTCAGTGGCGAGGTAGTGCTCTATGACCCGGTCAACTATGGTGCTTGTCTTGCCGGTGCCAGCACCCGCGTCAATAACGATGTGTGAATCGAGGTTCAGAGCTAGGCGCTGAGCGGTGTTTAGTCGGATCAGAATGTTCCCTCCATCCTAACATTGCAGGTTTCTCTAACTGGGCAATACCCGCATACCCCTGGAGATGGAGTCGGGTGCACCTTTCCTGACTTGGCGTTGGAAGCTACCTTCAGAGCCACCGAGAGCCTTTGTGCCAGCCATGATCTGAAGTGGTCGCTCTGAGTTTCCTCATCCTCGTCTGCGAACCTGTGTGATGCGGAAGTAACTGTCGATCTAGTCCCAATATTGATTCCCTTCTGAGAGTCGGAGTATTGGGAGGAAACCTCGAGAAGGTGTTCTGATTTGTGTCCAATCACAGAGATCCCTGCTGCAAGAACCAAGTCCCCTGGATGGGCTTCCTCCCATGCTCTGGCATAAATTGCAAGTTGCAGTTCTTCGAGGAGGCCCTTGTAATGGCGATTCCTAGGCAAGGCCGTTTCGGAGGTCTTGAGATCCCTGATTGCGACGATTCTCTTGGGCTTCCATCCTGAGCCGTGAACTCTGATTGGTGCGACGCTGTCGTCCCCGTCATTGTTGATCCACTTTCCAGACTCCAAGTCATGTGGAAGCAGGTCGACTCGATCTATCCACCCCCTGACCTTGATTGGCTGGATGCCGGCCTCACTAGAAAGCTCGTTGGGGATGGAAATCTCCACGTCCTCAGAGTCATCTTTCCCGATCATCCACTCGATGGAAACTGGGGCCGAGTCCCCTATCTCGAGTTCTGCTGCGACAATACTTCCCACCCTACCAGCAGGAGGTATCGGTGAAGGATCTGCGAGCCAACTGCTCCAATCCTCTCTGGTCATTCCAGTCAACGACCTTAGTCGCTGGGTGGACACCGCGTCTGACCTCTCCAGCCATGGGGCTCTGGAGTCCAGTGATTCGAGGGCGACCTTCATGATCTCGTTCGGATGCAATCCTGATCTCTGTATGCTGATTTGTCCAGATGCTTCATCGAAATCGCGTTCCTCGCTGGTTGGAAAGCCCAGTATTTGTGCGATGACGTCGTGATGTACGTTGTGTAGGAGTTCGCCGTATGTCCTGCTGTCGATATCTTCTCCCTGCAATTCTTCCCTACCTGCTCCCAGTTCTCTGGACAGCCATCCCATCCTAGGGCATCGCAACCATGTCTGAAGTCTGGTTGGTGACCAAACAGAAACATGCTGTGAGGAGTCTCCCGAGTGCCCGTGTCTAGAGTCGCTCACCGATGAACCGGTTGAAACTGGAGATAGTGGTCTCGGGTCGATCGAGGGAGTTGTTTTTCCACCGAATATCCCCCCTACCACTGGCCATCTTTGATTGGTCCTGGGGGTTTCGACTCCAGATGGGGGCTTTCCATGGAATTTGAGGCCATTGAGGGAGAAGATGTGCTTTCTGGCGTCGTCAGGCAGGTACCCATCAATATCGGCAATGGCGGGCTGCCTTCTTTCGCGGTCCCTCTGGACGTGGGGGTCTGTTGGGATGGATACTGCGCTTGGGTTGATTGGGGTTTTGGTTGGTGTCTTGCCCTTTCTGATAAGTAAGCCATCGGCCTGTCTGGAGCCTCTGGGAGAGGTTTCTAGTTCGGGGGTTTGGTAGGCTCCCCACTCGCTTCCTTCTATCCCAGAGTCTCGGGCCCATTCCCTGATTGGTGCAGCTGGCGGCGCGGTTTCATCCATGCTTGGATCTAGAATTACCACCTCAGGAGAAGCGTGCAAGATATGCTGCAAGCTGTGCCTGGCATCTCTGATTGGGCTGTCGGGCCTGAGAATCCCCAATGAATGGCGTTCCTCCTCCCCTAGGAACGGTGCCTTGGGGACTCTGAGGTCCCAGGAAGAGCTGGACAGGTTCGCTAGCACTATGAGTTCGGATGTGCAGCCAAGGGCCTCTTCTGGACTCAGGACCGAAACATTCCCTGAGAAGTTTGGGCCACCTGTGATGGCAGAGGATTGTTCGGCTAGTGAGATTAGTTCGTCCAGCCAATCGTGGCCTAGCATTGGGATTTCTTGGCCGCATCTACGCTGCATCTCTCTTAGGGCCTCTCTGTCACGAACAAGGGCCTGGACTGCTGCTGCCGGAGAGAGACCCCGCCCTCTGTAGCGCTCCATCTCGGAATCAAGATCGATCAGTGAAAGTGTGTTCTGCAGCCATCCATCGCCATCTGATGCGATGTCTGGGAGTGGGAGTGGCTCACCTGTGTGGCATCCAATCGGTTGGCCCAAGTCACGTACTAGATCCCTGTCCGGACCACGGAGTAGTGGCCAAAGGGAATTCGCCAAACAGAGGAGCCACCATTGTGATGCTTCCTTTATTGGGCCATCTTTCTCATTGGCGGGCGGGCGGGAAAGTGTCTCTATCCATTTGGAAAGAGCCCCCGGCCCGCCTAGGACGTGTTCATTCCTAGCTAGTTTTGTAAGTAACTCGGAATCTGCGGAAGGGGTGATTTCTGACTCTGAGGGGTGCTCTGAAGGGATCACAAAAGGGGTGACTGATGTCTGAAGTGACAGGGCACTAAGATTCTCAAGTGAAAATGCGTCAGACCCGTGTGCCAAGTTTGCGAGGTACAATATCCAGTGACCAATTGGATGGGACGAAGGGGGTTCGCCTCTCCTCTCCATGCTAATTCCGATGACCCCAAGGATCTGTTCCCATCTGTGCCTATTTTTTTCAACAGCAGGATCGACGATGATAACCTCAGCGTCCCCTTGGTTGAGTCTCTCTGAAACCAATCGGGCTGCGACTTCGAAAGAATGGACCTCCCTCCTGAGGAGGATCCTTTTGACTTCCGTGGGGGCTTCTTTTCTAGGGGTCCTGTCGTGGGGGACCCAGCGCGGCAGATCCTTCGGGTCTTTCACTGGATGCTCATCGACGAGAAGGTTCCCATGGTGGCCGAGACGGAAGTTTCCGGGATGTGCGAGTTGGTGTATTGGGCGATGCTTGGACAGAGACAAGAGCATCTCGGTGTGGGCTCGACAAATCACCGGAGAGTGATCTAGCATGATGATTCCATCGATATCGGAGACTGTGAACGGAATGGTTCCGCTCTCTAATGAGTCGATTATTCGGACAACGGCCATATCCGGATGAGTGAACCGGAGCTTCCCCTCTAGACGTTCGATAACCCTCCTGAAGGTCGCTATTCCGGGACCATCCCACTCCTCTACTACCATCTCCCTAGAAAGCTGGTAGTGGAGTGCAGCCAGGGCCTCGGTCTTCCCCTTGCCCCATTTCATGTCGGGAAGTGGGTTGATGAGTGGAAAGCCCAGCCTTGCCGCTTCCTTTCTGCACTCGCTGTGAATTACGGACATCAGTGGACCGTTCTTCGACATCACTCGAGGGAGCCTGAGATCGGTGACTAGAGAATGAATCAGTGACTCGATTGTGTGATGCAGGGTTCGGTCCACTGCTCCTTGAAGATCGATTGATGACAGTACTTGCATTCTAGATTTCTCGGTGGGGTAGATTACCAGAACTCGTCCGTTGGAATTTGGATATGTGCTTGGGGTTCCCAATGACTGACGCCTGATCTGCTCTTTGAGCCATTCAGGTATGGCACCCCTGGGAACCTCCTCACTAGTCACACAGTGTTCCCTTGGCGCCAACAACATGTCATCTCCGAGCGTTGACCATGCTCGGGGGGGTTATTCAACCCAACTGTTAGCACTCATTGCAATGGCCCGGAATCCCCGTTGCGCCTTGGTACCAATGCGGCGAGCATACATAGTAGCGTGGATAATGCCGGTGCTGGCAATGAATTGCCGCTATTGGGGGAGCGAGTTGTCCAATCCACCACTAGGATCACAGACATATCATCCCCATCCCAAGGCTTCGGGGGGTCGATGAGGATTGAGCCGATTTGGTCCGAACCGATGTTGACTGCCTCGTGGAGGACGTGGCTGTAGTTCCCCTTCCCGTTGCTTCCATCTGGGAAGTTGGCGATATCCTCAACGAACAGCAGCCAGCCACTGACTTCCCAGTTTTCGATGGATGACGAAATCATATTGCTCCAAGCAAAGGAGAAAACCCCCGAATCGCCTTCCCTATCTGCCGAGAGAGAGAATGAGCTGTTTTGTTCGAATGGATGGCTAGAACCCAGTGCCAGTGCGGTTGAATAGTCGGTAACCAAGCTGTTGGACCTGGTGCTGATTCCAGTATACATTCTCTCACCGTCAAAAACCTTGGATGGGGCTGCCCGTTCCATTCCGTCCAAGACGGGCGTCTCGCTAGACAGTACCGAGCCCCGCCCATAGGCGTCGATCCATCTGGAGTCTGTCGAGTTGCTTCCGAATGGGTCCAGTGTCTCGTAGAGGTATCTGTGGTAGTGGATCCTAGTCACGTCCTGATCACCAATCGCCTCGTCCAAGGCCAGTTCTGTCTTGATGCAGTTGAAGCACCAAGTAGCGGTGTACACCTCGACGATGCTGGGCAATTCGGAAATTCCGGATGAGATAGACGCATCGGTGGTGGCGTTTGTGAGACCGACAGATATCCCCCCGATGGTTCCGGCGAATGCGTCTTGCCCGTCGATTATCCTAGCATCATCCCAGAGGTTCTCGCTGGCTGCTGAAGCCTGAATCGGCAGTACAATGAGTGCCGTCAGGAGGAATGCCGCTAACTGCCTCACAAATATCTCGAAGTGGGCGGGTTATTGAACGCTTACGTGTTATTGTGAGGCTTCGAATGCCTCTATCGCCCCATCTATGTCCTCGTCGGTGATGTGCAGGTGGACGACGGCCCTTACTGTTGATTCGGACAGGTCTAGCACGTCTACACCCCTCTCGGACAGCCTTTCGACCAGGTCCTTCGCACCACCCTCATCGCAATCGACATAGACCATGTTCGACTGTACGGCTCCGAGATCTACCGAATATCTATCCATATCGTTGACTGCCTCAGCGAGCGACCTAGCTCTGGCATGATCCTCGGAGAGTCGCGAAACGTTGTTCTCCAGAGCGTAAAGCCCTCCTGCAGCGAGCATCCCTGACTGCCTCATGCCGCCTCCGAACATCTTCCTCCACCTGTGAGACTCGGCAATGGTCTCGCTATCTCCTACAAGGACCGAGCCTACCGGGGCACCCAGACCCTTGGAGAGGCAGACGGAGATGGTGTCGAAGTCCCTGACCATCCTAGCGGGATCGGAGTCGCTGCCAACAACTGCATTGAACATCCGAGCGCCATCTAGGTGAGCTCGGCAATCGTTCCTGTGTGCGACTTCGCAAATGGAATCCAGGGTTCCCTGATCGTAAATCGAACCACCACCGACGTTGGCAGTGTTCTCGGCGCACACCAAACTGCAGTCGGGATAATGCGAGTCGCTTCCTGCTACCTTTCGGATGGCTCTTTGCACGTCATCTGGCAACATCTGCCCCCTTTCCCCCTCTACCAAGGAGACGGAACAACCGGCAAGGGCGGCATATCCCCCGGCCTCGTACAGGTAGATGTGGCTCTTGCGATGAGTTACGATCTCATCCCCTGGCCTCGTCTGGGCCTTGATTGCGATCGCGTTGGACATGGTTCCAGAGGGTACGAAAAGGGCTGACTCCTTTCCCAGCATCCCTGCCAACCTGTTCTGTAGCTCTATTACGGTGGGATCATCCCCCAGGACGTCGTCACCTACGATGGCCTTCGCCATAGCTTCCCTCATCCTCGGAGTTGGTTGGGTGACTGTGTCGCTGCGTAGGTCAACTCTGTCTCCGGGGTAATCCCTCATGGGGTTCCCTGAAGGAGCGTTTCACATAACTGGTGCGTCTGTTGAAAGTACTACTTCCTGATGTCCTCTGAGTACATGTATGCCTTTCCACGCTGGCCGCCCTCCGATTTCTTCTTGTTTCCGATATAGAGGATTGCCATAGTGCCGACTACGATCGAAGGGACACCGAACATAAGGATGGTCAGCCAAAGGGGCCTCTCGATGGGGTCGCAGGCAGTCTGCCCGCCGAGTTCCTGCTCGGTTCCGGATGGGCACTTTGACTGCTCGGTTGAGCCTGTCTCTGAAACGTAGTTACCGGGATCCGCTGGCAGGCAGGCAATCTTCCCCTCTGCCGATTGGTATGTCCCGGGTTGGCATGGGTTCTGCGAAATCGCGGCCGGATCCGAGACAAAGCTGCCGGGGTCCGAGGGAGTGCAGCTGTCCGCCCCTCCATCTGGTTGGTAATTCCCGGGTTTGCAAGTGGTCTGGGATAGGGCCCCCTCCTCTGGGACGTAGTTTCCAGGCATGGCAGGCGTACAGGAGTCCTGCCCGCCGAAGGACTGGTACTCACCCTTGGAGCAAGGGGTCTGGCTGGTCGAACCAGTCGAATCTGCGTAGTTGCCTGGGCTGGCCAACTCGCATGCGGACTGACCCGGTTGGGATTGGAATGACCCTGCTTCACATTGTGTTTGCGAAGATGCCCCGGACTGGTTTACGTAGTTACCCGGAGATGCTTCTATGCAGTTCATTTGTCCACCTGGCTGGTACTTCCCAGGGGGGCAAGCTGAGGTGGTCGAACCATCCGGGCTAGCCACTTGCCCGGGAGGAGGGGACTCGCATCCCGAAGACCCGTTTTCGGACTGGAACTGTCCGGGGGGGCAGGGGGTAGCGCCAATGGCGCCATCCAAGTCTACGTAGTAACCCGGTTCGGCAGGGGTGCAGGCAGCCTGTCCTGGCTCTGAGGAATAGGTCCCATTCTGGCATTGTGTCTGGGAGGTCGCCCCTGCTGCTGCCGAGTAGTATCCGGCCTCAGTGAGAATGCAAGAGCTCTGGCCGGAATCCGGCTGGTAGCTCCCGGCTTCGCATGGGTTCTGGTCGGCTGAACCCTCCTGATCGGTATAGTATCCCGGATAAGTCTCCAAGCAAGATGACTGCCCGGGTGAGTACTGGAATTCACCCGGTTGGCACGGGGACTGCGAGGTCTGCTGCAACCCATCTGCGAAGTGTCCTGGTGAGGCCACGGTGCAATTTGCCTGCCCCAGTTGGGAGGAATATGTGCCCGATTGGCATTGCTGTTGGGAATCTGAGCCCTCATCTGGGACGAAGAATCCGGTTCCTGCCTGGAAGCAGGAGTTCGCTCCGGACAGTATCTGGTATGTCCCCGGCAGGCAGGGAGTCTGCTCCACAGAGGCGAAACCTATCACGAAGTATCCCGGGTCTGCATCATTGCACCCGGTTGCTCCTGATGACGGTTGGTAGGATCCTGCAGAGCATTGATTCTGACGAATTGATCCTTCGTCCGAAACATAGTTGCCCGGTTCAGCGAGTAAGCAGGAGGTTTGGCCTGAATCCGGTTGGTAGCTACCGGCTTCGCAGGTGGTTTGAGCAGAAGAGCCTGCATTCCCAACGAAGTTGCCTTCACTGGCATCAATGCAATCTGTCTGACCGAAGCTTGGCTGGTATGTCCCAAGGCTGCATGGGAATTGCTCGTAGGGATGAACCCCGTCAGCGTAGTGTCCTGGATCGGCATCGAGGCAATA
>Ga0315327_10000687_pt1 | contig 17040 bp, 15 predicted proteins | sample M110032315metaG_FD_203460 | JGI IMG/M metagenome (GOLD analysis project Ga0315327, IMG submission 203460) | Ammonia-oxidizing marine archaeal communities from Monterey Bay, California, United States - M1 100m 32315 | ecosystem: Environmental > Aquatic > Marine > Coastal | place: USA: California... | reverse complement strand
TTGGGACTGTGCGCCGGACTGGATTCGCCTAGTTCGGGCGAAGTGAAAATAGCCGGGGAATCACTTAACGCGATATCGGAAGACGATCGCTCTGACATTCGCAACCGCCTCGTGGGCTTCGTTTTCCAAAACTTTCAGCTGCTTCCAACGCTTACGGCACTGGAGAATGTCCAGGTACCACTTGAGCTGAGAGGAGAGCAATCGAGCGAGTCAGTTGCCAAGGGTCTATTGGCGAAAGTCGGTCTTGAGGAACGGATGGGCCACTATCCGGTTCAATTGTCAGGGGGAGAGCAACAACGGGTCGCAATAGCCCGGGCGTTTATAAACCGCCCGAAAATTCTTTTTGCTGACGAGCCGACAGGTAATTTGGATGGGGATACTAGTCAGTCGATCGTCGACCTTTTATTCGAACTGAACCAAGAAGCTGGGACTACTTTGGTTCTCGTGACTCATGATTTGGATCTCGCTCGAAAGACGGATAGGATCATTCGCATTAATGTTGGAAAGGTGACAGTGGAGCAATGAGCGCTTCGCGGAACCAATCAACCCTGCGCCCCCGAGCTAGTTGGATCTGGCTTATGGCTTGGCGTGATACGCGGCGGTCGCGGGGCAAGCTGATTTTATTCGGTTTTTCGGTGATTTTCGGCGTTGCGGCTCTCGTTGCGGTCAATTCTCTGCGTGGAAACTTGGAGGCGGAAGTAGATCGACAATCGCGATCACTCTTGGGCTCGGATCTAGAGTTCCAGAGCCGAGAACCTTTCAGCGATGAAATGGAGGCCTATTTCGAGTCGCTCGATTCAAAAGGTAAAGCGAGCGAAACACGTTTGTCGACGATGGCATTTTTCGAGAGCTCTGGCGGAACTCGATTGGTTTCATTGCGAGCAATGGCAGGTGGCTTTCCCTGGTACGGGAGCTTGAATACGCGACCGGCAGGACTTTCCGTGGCTCATGCGACGCAACCCGTGGCGCTCGTTGAGGAGTCGCTCCTGATCCAATATGATTTAGAGGTCGGGGATACGATTCGAATTGGAGAGGCTAGCTTCAAGCTTATCGGAGAATTTTTAAAGCTACCAGGCGAGTCATCATTCGGAAGCTCATTCTCGCCTCGAATTCTCATTCCAGAGGCGTTTTTGAAGGAAACCAAACTGTTAGGCTTCGGGAGTCGCAAATCCTTCAAGCGGCGTTTCGCTTTTGAGAACGGGGTCAGTCCCCAGTTGAATCGAGAGCTTATTGAGCGTAGATCGGAATTTCGAAGAAACGATGTTCGAGTCGAGACCGCTGAAAGCCAGAAGCAGGATATCGGCAATATGTTGGATGAAATGACAAGCTACTTAAGTTTGGTCGGTTTTGTGGCGCTTCTACTAGGAGGAGTTGGAATCGCAGGCGCGGTTCAAGTTTACTTAAAAGAAAAGGCGGAGTCGATGGCAGTGCTACGGTGCTTGGGTTGTCAGGCACGGACTAGTATGTTCGTATTTTGTATTCAAATCGCTATTATTGGATTCGCTGGATGCCTTGTTGGGGCGATCATAGGAATCGGGGTTCAAGCTGCCTTGCCGCAAATCGTGGGGCAATTTCTTCCATTCGATATGCCGTTCGAATTCGTTTGGGGACGGATTGGCGAAGCCTTTGGATTTGCCTGGGTTCTGACTTCGTTGTTTGCTTTTCTCCCACTGTTGCCGTTGCGGAAATTGTCGCCGATGCGAGCGATTCGTTCTTCTGCGGGCGTGTATCATGCCCGCAAGGATTGGCTTGTTTGGTTTACGATCGCATTAATCGGATCGTTAGGCTTGGCGTTTTCCATTTTGCAAACGGATAGGTATCGGCACGCCCTAGGCTTTTTTGGTGGACTTGTTGCCGCGATACTTATTTTAGCGGCTACGGGAGTGGCTTTGCGATCGGTTCTGCGTTGGCTCACGCCGAAGACGCTACCCTTTGTTTGGAAGCAAGGTCTGAGCAATCTCTATCGACCGAACAATCGGAGCGTATCGTTGATTGTTATGATAGGGATGGGTGCATTTCTAATTTACACTTTGTATCTGTGCGAAGTCAGTATTCTCAAACGAGGCGAATTGAATGACCAGGATACTAAGCCGAATACGATTTTCTTCGATGTTCAAACGGATCAGGTTAAACAGGTTAAGACCCTTGTAGAGAAAAACGATGCGGATCTGCATTTCCACGATGCGATGATTACGATGCGTTTGACGCATGTGCGGTCGGAAGCGGTAGCGACCTTGAGAGAGGATCGGTCTCAGGATTTGGAAAGGTGGGCGTTGATGCGGGAGTACCGCTCCACCTATCGCGACCAATTGAGGGAACACGAAACATTGGTTGAAGGCGAATTCGTCTCCAATTCAACATTAGACTCGAGAATTCCGGTACCGGTTTCAGTTGAGGAACGAATGGTCGAAGCGCTGCAATTGAAGCTAGGAGATTCGTTGATTTGGGATGTGCAAGGATTTTCTTTAGAGACGATTGTAAGCAGTATAAGAAAAGTGGATTGGCGGCAGATGCAGCCGAACTTTTTCGTCGTTTTCCCGGCTGGAGTTTTGGAGGCGGCCCCGGCTAACCATCTAATCGCCGTTCGGGCAAGCGGTACCGAAACGATTGCTACTTTGCAGGGCGATGTGGTGAAGCGATTCTCAAATATCTCGGCTATAAACCTTTCAATGGTTCTGGAAAGCTTGAAGGAGATTTTCGATAAGGTCGGCTTTGTGGTGCGTTTCATGGCATCTTTTACGATTCTTACGGGTTTGATCGCGTTGGTGTCGACCGTTTTGACGAGCCGTTATCAACGTGTCCGGGAAAGCGTATTGCTGCGATCCCTTGGCGCAAGCGTCGCGCAAGTTCGGCGTATCATGGGAATTGAATATTTCTTGCTCGGGGGAATTGGCAGCCTGACTGGTGTCATTCTCTCTCTCGGAGGCGCTTGGGGAGTCACCCATTTTGTATTCAAAATTGATTTATATATTCCGTGGGCCATGACGATAGGAACGATTGTCATGATCGGTTTGCTGACGCTTGGAGCTGGAATGCTGAACAGTCTCGGAATTGCAAAGCGATCGCCCTTGGAGGCGCTGCGTTACGATTGATGAAAACGACAGCTCTAAATTGAAATTAGTTAATAAGTATTGAACCGTTCAATTCCAGACAACCAAACTTATTGCCTAAAAGGGGCACTTATTCGTTTCGATGAAACAACAAGCACAGCGTTGTTAAAAAAGCTATTCGATTAATTTTCAAACAACGGCCTTCGGCCTTGTGTTCCTGCTGCACAGGCCCAATAGGTTCTCGCGTTGCGAGAAATAGGTTTCGAGTGAAAAAGACTGCTAGTGTAGAATATCGTAAATCCAACTAAATACTCAGAATTCGTACACTAGGGATCTGTTTGCAATTGCCTAGAGACAACGATGGGTGACCGAGCCGGGAATCCTAAAGCAGCTTCGAAGTGCTCGACTCAAAGGAAGCTAAATAGGAAGTTCGTCTATTCTTTTTCGTACATGGTAAATGGCCATGAACTGTTCGGCAGTGGTCGGATCGATTAGGGGGAACGAACCAGTGACTATACGAGGTTTCGTTTCGTTGGTAAGTGCTACGGGGTGTTGCCTTGTCAGGTTCTCGGCGAAATCGGAGAAACGCGGCGTTTTTGTTTTTCGAATTTGAGATCGTGTAAGGATTTGGAAATAGCCGATTGAGGTAGCTGCGTTGTGTTCTCCAAGTTCGTGGGCGACTCGTCCCATCGTGTAGCGAGGATTAATCTCGACGATTGTTTTGAGACGAAGGTTTCCCGATAAATCGCTATAGACAAATGCGTCGATTCCCAGTGGCCCTTTGAATTCAGATTTTTGGAGGGCCACGGATAAACGAGGGACCACCGTTTCTTCATACCAATGGTAGACTCTTGGGCGTCCTTCGATTCGCTTCATCAAAAAACGAACGATCTCTGGGGTCAAGCCTTTGCAAAAGGCATTGGTTACGATCCCTTTGAACTGGCCACGCGCGTTGTTTGCGAGTCGGGTGAACGCTATCGTTTTCAATTCTTTGCCGGGCATTTCCAGTTGCAAGGAAAAATCGAATACGCGCTCTAGCCATGGTTCGACGATCACGGAACCTTGTGTTTTGAAAATGCCTGTAATCCATGCAAGAAATTCTGAGCTCATTTCTTCGTCGGCAGGTAAACAACGGATACCGTTTGCGGCTGTTCCGAAGGGAGCTTTGCAGACGATGTTTCGGTATCCTGATTCAGCGAAGCGGTTGCGCAACTCGGTGACTGCTTCAAGGCTTTCAGCGGATTGCCCATAGACTTCGGCTGGAGCGATCCAGTCATTGACTAGCGATTCAGCGGCAAATTGCTTGCCCCAGTTCAAGCTCCATGACTTTGAAAACAGTAGTTTCTTTTTGTCATTCCAAAGCGTGGTTGAACTGATGGGACGCGTTACCAGTTCAAATGTCTTTTCGAAAAACGATACACTGTCAGGCGTCCAGGCCCAAGGGCGTAGATCGCCTATTTTTCGAGAGAGCTTTGGTGCTGTGGAAACTTTCGAATTCGGGTCGGTTGTCAGAATCTCCGGCAAATGAAACCCGAAATTCTGGATTTGGCGCAAGAATTCCTGAGACGGCTGCCTTTTCATAACAAGGAGATCGTCTTTTTTCGAGAGATACGCGGGCAGGAACTCCAAATCGTTTTGTACGGTGGAGGATCCAGGCGTTAAACCTTCGCTCGAATTACGAGCAGCGTAGGTTTCAGAGTCCGGATTAAACCAGAATATCGATGGGGTTCGTCCTCGTGATTGTTGGAATATTCGAAGGTCGCTAATGAAGTCCGGGTGGAGCCCAGTTTTAGCACGTCCTTCCGTATTGAAATGATTTCCTTTTGCCCGCGCGGGAGAGAGCGGAAAAGTCAACCGATCGCGATAGGCTTCCCAATCGGACTTTCCAGACGCTTTCCAGCGTCGAAACCACTTTAAGCCGAAACCGACATGCTCTATTTCGTCACGATAAACTTTGTCTAGAATGTTTGCCGTGGATGGGTCGCCGACTTTTTCGAATATAGATTTATATTCACGCGAGTAATCGAGATTGGCTTGTTCGAAGGTGAGCGAAAGCCGGGTCACATAGTCTAATGGATCCTCCATCGAAGAAACGCTTTTCCAAAAATAATCACTCAATGGAAGCTCGCCGAATTCGATCCCGCACTGCTTCATTCGATTGATATAAAGCTGGGTATGGATTTGCTCTTCTTTGAGGGTCTCCAGTACGCCTCGACGAAAACTGGCCGGAGCATCGGGGAACTTCAGCAGAACCAGAGCCATCAGTTCGGTTGCCAGCAATTCATGGTTACCAAAAAAATGAAGCAATCGACCGCGTTCCTTTTCATCGACCAATTTGGCATTGCTGGGATGGGTTGCTTTGACTCCGTTTTCCCGAAGCGACAGGTGGGCAGGGCGAGAGAGGTGGCGAGGGGTCTTGATCGCTGACCCAGGATCGGTATCGACAATCTCCTCACGAGGAAAGCTCAGTTTTTCCTCGATGGTCGTTCCGAATAGTATCTGTTTTGCGAAATCCTGGAGTTGTATCGTCATTTATACCCTTATCGGATGATTACGGTAGACCAGCTTGCCTACCAGTCGAGCTATACCTTCAGCCCTGACTTGCTGAATCGTTCGAACCTATCAACTTATAAGCAGCAATCTCGAAGGTCGACCCGGAGAGGTCGTGGGGGCGCGATGGATACAGGGTGGCACGGGACTTCCAGGGTATTGAGTTGCTATTCGCCAGAGATTGCCGAGGCCGAAGGTGTAGGGCTTGGCTTTGAGTATTGGCATGTAGTGGAGATCTAAGAAATTGTCTTTCAGGTAGGCGAGGAAACCGGTGTCGTCTTTTCCTCCGTATTGGTCGAGCAAGGCGGCTCGCGTTTCGGGAATGTCGATGCGTCGCAGCGCGTCTTCGTTTCGAAGACCCTCCGATGAGGCTTCGTTGTAGCTGCAAAGGTAGGTGTCAGCCTCGGCAGTCGCGCTGTCAACGTGATAGGAGTATACGTCGGTCGGCACGGCGCCTGCATCGGGATCGCGGGGATAGGCGGGGATGCAATCCAGCATCGGGGAGAGTCCGAATTCGCTGAGAAGACGTTGATCTTCGATCAAAGCGTCGCGGGCAATCTTGCCGGAATCGCTCAATTCAAGGTCCTGCAACGCTTCACCTTCGAGTGTTGCGATTTCATCGCGAATATCGAGGCGATTCACGATCTCGTTGAAATCTCCGGCCAGGGATCGTACCCAGCAATGGGCATTGACGCGGTTGGCGAAAGGCGTCGAAACGAGCTCCTCGAAACTGCCGACCTCTCTGATACAGGCGTAATCAGGAAACACTTAACAGATGAAATAATTTGGGAACGAATCCGATTTTAGGGAGCGCTTGAAACATCTTGGGTTTAATGCTCCGTTAGAGTTGGCCTAGAGCTCTTTGACCTTAATGTTGCGAAAGAGAACAGAGCCTTCTTTGCCTGAGTGGATTTGAAGGCTGAAAAAGCCTCTTAAATATTCGTCGTTTTTCCATTGCGCAGCAGGTACCCCGTTGATCCAGGTCTTTGAGAGATTGCCTATAGATTCTACGGTGATGCGATTCCATCCGTCGTATTTCACCGCATTACGGGCTTTTTCGTGGGCGTTAAGCCAAAGCGGATAGTACCAACCGCCGCATGATTGTCCGTAGATGCCACCCGACCAGAAACGTTTTTTCGAATCGGCTTCCATTTCGGCCTGAGGGCCAAAGACCGTTTGCTTACCTTTGGCATCCACCTTGACTTGCCCCCGGAACATGAAACCGGTGTTGCCGTCGATTTCCCATTTCAACTCGGCAGTGAAAATAAAATCGGCGTAGTCGTCCTTGATAGTGGAGAGATAGGTACTGGGAGATCCAGGTATGGTCGTACCGACGATTACGTCGCCTTTCGCTTCGAATGCGCAGTGGCCGCCGTATGGAGTCCAACCGTTCAGGTTTTTGCCATTGTATAGACTGACGAAGTCTTTGTTCAAGCTCGGTTCAGGAGAGGTGTTTAATAACATGCTCTCCGGTTTCGGAACGTTTGCCTGCTTTTGGTAGTTGGCGATCCACTTTTGCTGGCTTTCGGCGATTTGGTTGTCCTCGGCGGCAAAAGCCGGAAAAAGCGATAGGGCGATCAAGGAAGTAGCGAGTAGGAGTTTCTTTTTCATGGCTGCTAGGAATGTTGAAGGGAAGGGTGCACTGGAAGCGATCAAATTTTCAAGCTCGCGTCGGGCTATAGGGGATTCCCATAGGAACATTTACAAAACTCAGCTCGGATTTGCCGTAAATGGAGTCCGTCCTTGCCAGCGGACTTTCTTTGAGCACATATGCCTTCGCTTTGAAAAATTTTAAAGAACTCGGAGTTTCCTCTAAGCTCATACAGGCTTTGGAAGAAAACAATATCATCACACCTACCGAAATCCAGCAGGAGGCCATTCCGCACTTGCTTCAGAATGGAGGCGATTTCATCGGGCAGGCTCAAACGGGTACAGGTAAGACGGCAGCCTTTGGAATTCCTCTGCTTCAGTACGTCGATCCGAAGATCCAAAAGATTCAGGGACTGGTGCTCGCTCCGACACGCGAGCTAGCAAAGCAGATCGCCAAACAACTATTTCGTTTCGCTCGTTATTCTTCCGAGCGGATTTTTACGGAGGCGGTTTACGGAGGCGATCCTATCGAAAAGCAGCGCGCAGCGCTCAATCGACCTACCCACATCGTCGTGGCTACGCCCGGTCGACTTATCGATCTTCTGAAGATCAACGCGTTAGATCTATCGGGTGTGCACATCGCTATCTTGGACGAGGCTGACGAAATGCTGAGCATGGGCTTCAAAAAAGAACTCGAGACGATTTTGGAGCACCTCACGGTCAAGCGCCGCACGTGGCTTTTCTCGGCTACGATGCCCAAGGCTCTGCGTCAGTTGATCAAGAATTATATGTCAACCGAGGCGCATACGATACGGGTCGATCGTCGAAATGTAGTTAATAGCAATATCGAACACAAATACGCCGTATGTCGTATCGAGGAAAAATTCGTGGAGATTACTCGCTTTTTAAAGGCTCAAGGAGAGGATCGCGGTCTTGTCTTTTGCCGTTCTCGAGCCGGTACCAATAATTTGGCCAAGCACTTGCAAGATGAAGGATTTCTGGTTGGAGTTCTTCAAGGCGAATTGTCTCAGAAGGATCGCGAAAAAGTGATGCGCGGGTTTAAAAAGGAGCGTACTCAAATTTTGGTGGCGACCGATGTCTGCGCTCGTGGGATCGATGTCGAGAACCTTCAGTACGTAGTTCATCATCAATTGCCAGACCAGATCGAGTATTACACGCACCGGAGTGGTCGGACCGCCAGAGCCGGTAAGACTGGAGTGTCTATTGCGTTTATAACAGGGCAGGACATGAAACGTCTTAAAGAGATCGAGAAAGAGCTGCAAATTCGCTTCAAAAAGGTTAAATAGAAACTTTCGATTGCCATCATGAGCTAGCTGAGACGTCTCGCGTCACCGGTGAGTCTGATAACGTGGATCGAGGCCTCCGGACCCGGCTTTCAACATCACTCCTTAAGGACCATATCGATGCACATGACTGCAGCCATGATGAGTTTTCGCAATGGGTGATCAGCCTCGAGGCTTTCGTCGATCGTGAGCATGTAGTTGTCGGCACTGGTGAATAGCTCTTTTCCTAGTCCGTTCCATTCTTTGGATACGTGACCGAATTCCACGTTCTCGAGGCCGAAGGAGAAATTCCAACCAGTCCATTTACCTTTGAGCTGACAAAGCAATTGGTCGTTGGAATCGACGACATCGAATTTGCCGCCAATCGAAAGAAACTTCTGCTTAAAACTGCCAAGCGGCGAATCGTTCTCGTCGTGTACGGCAACTTTTGAAAGAAAGAGCGAGATGCCGCGTTTAATATGGATAAGCGTCTTGCCGTTAGGCTCTCGGATTTCGATGTGAAAAGGGGTGTGTTTTTTGTAGTCGGTGAAGCGAAGTATCTTGGTGAACAAACCAAGGCGCTCTTCGCGGCATTCGAGGATAATCCGACCTGATTGCGGGTCGTAGATATCGAAGTTGTTCGCGGCTTTGAGAATACCGACATGTTCTTTTACGAGAAAAGCGTTCAAGGATAGCGAGTTGGACATGCGAAAAAGCTGCTGTGAAAAAAGTAGCAGGGCAATGGTAAAGGCACTCAGAGTCCAAGCTGATTGAAATCGAGCATTGGACTGTTAAATAAGTCAGTTAATGCGTAATACCCGTCCTTTTCGCTGAATTTCGATTGTTTCATCGTTTCCCGATTCAAGTGTCGCAAAGTTCGGTACCTGATTTCGAAATAGCCTTAGGGTATTACTCGAATCGAAATCCGCAATTCGATCGGCAAAACCCCCTTCAACGACTCAGGCGGGCTATAATTAATAGCCTCTAGCGAATGTGCTGTCCGTATGCTTCAAGTGAGGTGATGTTTGGATCCGGGGCTATCTGCGCTAGCGGGATCTTATGATTAGAAGTAGCAGTCGACCAAAGCATTTAATGGATAGCCGATCGGATCTAACTGCATACGGTGGAAAAGGTTAGACTGTTTTGGGCCGTCGATAAAAGTCAGACGAATTCATTCAATGGGTACGCAAGATTTTTCGGCTCGTGTTTCAGTAGCAGGATAGACGTCCCACTTTGTTTCCGAACCTCCTATAGTAACTCCCAGATCTAGTTGTCTGACTCTACCTCACGGAGCAGTGAGAGGCTTGCCGTTAACCGATGCGTCGAGCTTTGCAAGGAACGGGCCGGCACGTTTTGCCCATTGAGTTGCGTCTTCGAAATTTGCAGCGTCTTCACTGAAACAACTTTGGAGCATTTCGGTATTGATGATGCCGGGGTTCATCGCGGCGACTGCAATACTTGCGGGCAGTTCCTGTGCCATAGCCTGGCTCAGCCCCTCGATAGCCCATTTAGTGGCACAGTAGGGAGCGACTTCGGGAGATGTGGAACGGCCCCAACCGGAACTCAGATTGATCATAACTCCGCTGCCTCGTTCGATCATCCTCGGAGCAAAATGCCTTAGAACGTTGAACACGCCTTTGATGTTAACGTCGACGACAGTCCCAAACTCTTCTGGCGGAATTTCCCATAAGGGGGCGTTGGCATTTATGATTCCTGCGTTATTCACCAGTAGATCGGGTACGCCAAGTCTGGCAGTAAGGTCTGCGGCGAAGGCGCTGACGGCAGAGTCATCGGTAACATCGGTCACGCCGAAAAAACCGTTTTCCCCAGTAGCTTCGCGCTGGAGAGCTTTGATGGACTCGGCATTGCGACCGAGCCCGCTTACGATCCACTTCTCATTCGAAAACCACTGTGCGAGCGCGTGTCCTAGTCCCTTCGTGCAACCCGTTATGCAAACATGTTGAGCCATGGCAAAACGATGGATGATGACTTAGGATAAATCACGAATAAAAGCGAGTACCTGTGGCGGCTCGGAGATCCGCCGCCATCGTTCGGATGCATAAATCGAGGGACTAGGCTTGATCTCTATTTTGTAAGTTTAATCGCCAGGCGAATAAAGGCAGTCAGCACTAGAGCTGAGCCGATCGTTATATACACGCTGATTCCGATGTAGAAACTGGGATCAGCGTTATCGGTCGCTAGAATTCCAAAAGGAGAATACAGAGCCTCATTCGCAAAGGAGTACCAAGCAAATAATCCTGCTCCGGTTGCCAATAGAAGCAGGGCGAGAGAGGACGCAATATGGATGCGATCATACTTATCGCTTTGTTTGGGTTTTGAATCAGTTTTCATCGATAGTGCGATATTCGAAGTTTTCGCTAGTTGATCCTTCCGCTTGAGGTTGAGCTCTAGTAAGATGCTAAACTTCAAGAATTGTCATATTCCATGGAGATTAGCGTTTGTCCATAGCCTCGTTAACGGCGATTCTCTGCGCATCGCCCCTATTCAAAATAGCATCGTCATGAAAGGTTTTGGATACCAAGCTTCTTTTATGGATTTGAATCTCACCGGAAAAACGGTCGCGGTTATCGGAGCGGCCAAGGGTATCGGTAGGGCCATTGCGAATGGTTTTGAGGATGAAGGCTGCCGGGTCGTAGGGTTCGATCGCGAATCTGGATCATCCGCGATCGATATAACTATTGGCGATGTCACTTCGCTCGAACAGGTGCAGGCCTTTGCGGCTGCGTATTCCGAGGCCGAGCACATTGTCTTTTCAGTCGGTGCGGGATCTGGGAAATTCGGCTTTCCGTTTTGGAAGCTGGAGCCGACGGATTGGGCTCGTACGCTTGAAGTCAATTTGATCGGAGCCGTGAACATCGCCCATGCCTTCGCACCCCAATTAGTCGGCCGCAAACAGGGCTCGTTGCAGTTTCTCGTATCTGTGGCCGGCCAAATTGGTTCGCAGACCGATCCCCCCTACAGCGCGGCCAAAGCGGGACTCATCAATTTTACGCAATGTGCTGCCCGTGATTTCGCTAGCTATGGCGTGCGCGTTAATGCCTTGTCGCCCGGAATGGTGCGTACCGACTTAAACGAGTCCGTTTGGGAGTCCTCTCAAGCGAACCTACCTGAGGAGGAACGACAGAGTTACCCCGATTGGGCGAAAACGAAAATTAGACAGGTCTCACCTCTTGGGCAATGGCAGACACCGGAAGAATTCGCCGCTATGTCGGTTTATCTAGCGTCGGATCACGCTAAGAACATAACGGGGCAGACGATCAATATAGACGGCGGTCAGGTCATGCACGCTTGAGAAGCTCGCGGGCCTCACATTAAGAGTGCGGGATTCGTACGTCGCGGAAAATCTTTGCAGGAACGAGGCGTTACCATCTCCGACCCGGTTACGGTTTATGGCGGCGATCCGATTGGGGCTTTCCTCGACATCGATGGCAATACGCTAGGGTCCTGCTCGGGTGCCAAGCTCGGCTAGAGCAAGATTGAGGCATTGCAGAGCTTGTAAACAAAGTCAGATCGCGAAAGGGTAGGGTTCATCGTTTACCCCTCCCATCGAATCGACTATATTATGATACTACGACATCTGCTTTTATTCCTTTTTTCATTTCTTCTTTCCCTTTCGGTCCTGGGCCATGGATTGGCTCCGCAGCCGCCAAAAGAAGAGGCTCGCAAGATCATCTTTCCCGATACCGAGGAATACCTGACGCTCGTATTCGATCCACACACGCACTCTGTGTTTTCCGACGGCCACGTTTGGCCGAAGATACGCGTTGGCGAAGCGGTGCGCGATGGGCTAGATGCGATGGCGATAACCGAGCACCTTGAGTATCAACCGCATATTGCGGACTTGCCGCACAAAGATCGCAACCGCTCTTTCGAAGAAGCGGCGGACGCGGCTCGGTATTCGAAATTAATCGTTATCCCGGGTGCCGAAATCACTCGCAAGGCGCCGGCCAGCCACATGAACGCGATTTTCATTAAAGACGCCAATAAGCTCTACCATGTACCGGAATCAGCGGAGCTTAACAGCTCGACCGATTTCCGAAATGTGGCTCGTGAGTGGCCCGCTCAGAACGCGGTTGAAGCCGCCAATAAGCAAGGAGCTCTCGTCTTTTGGAATCACTCGTGGTGGGGTTCCGATTTCCCGAATGGAATACCAGTGCTTTCCGATTTTCACAAAAAGAACATAAGGAAGGGATTGCTGCACGGGATTGAGATCGCCAATGGGAAGAATTATTCGGAAGACGCCTTTAGAATGGCGTTAGACAAGAATCTCACTTTGTTTGGAGCGTCGGATGTGCACGATCTAATCGATTGGGATTACGAGCCACACAAAGGAGGGCATCGACCCGTTACTTTGGTCTTCGCTAAGGAGCGTTCAGCAGAATCGATGAAGGAGGCTCTTTTCGATCGTCGCACGGTTGTGTGGTTCAAGAACTGGCTCATGGGCCGAGCTGCCCATCTGCAACCGCTTTTGGAAGCGTCTCTCACGGTCGGCGATGTTACCTATCAAGATGGGGAGATCCTCATCTTTACGATCCACAATCATTCCGATGCTGATTTCCATTTGCGCAGCCTAAGTCCTTTTGGTCTGCATCAGCATGCGTCGACCTTCACTGTCTCGCAGCATAGTTCCGAGCGGTTGATGGTTCGAACTGGGACGGCAGTAGAGTCAATCTCTTTGGAGTTCGAAGTACTCAATGCCTTCGTCGCTCCCAATAAGACGGCCCGCATCGAGCTTTCGACGGAAATCGAATAAGAGGTCGAGATGGCGCAAACCAATGGAACGTCGTCAGTGGGGAATACGCTTTTTCAGCAAGATGGAAACGGTTGGCGTATAGCCAAAGGCGAAATCCCTGAGACGCTGTTTCTACGGGCCCGTTTAAAATAGCTCTCTCTCTTTTTTAAGGTGAGCTTAGTTCGTCCCCTTGGATGGACTTAGCCTTTTCGTTTTGATTGTGGGGGAGTGTTCTGGGGACCGAAGTATTTTTCGCTTCGGTAGCGTAGCCAGACTCTGAGGTCTTGTGGGATCTGCTCTTTTTGTTCGGGCGCGAGCTTTTCGTAGAGGACTAGGGCTTTTTCTCTCTCCCCTCGGCAAGGGGCGTTGCGGTGCTGCTTCCAGAATGCTTTTGCCAAACGTATACGATGGCAGACCTCTTTTACGAGGGCTTTGCCTTGAAGGGGTTTCTTCGATTTTGCGGGCATTGGGGGGGCTGTTTTGCTTAAAGCGTGCGTACTGCCCAGCGTAGCTTGGCAGAGGTGGAGCGCGGGTTTGAATGACGCTCTTCGAAAGCGGCACGTATAACCTTATCGGATACGGAGGAATAGACGCCGTCGCGGACTCCGGTTTGAAAGGCCTTTTTTACCCGCCGGTCCTCCCCTGAGTGAAAGGTAAGAATCGCTACACGTCCGCTGGGCTTGAGGCAATCGGGCAGGACGCGCAGCAGAGAATCAAGGGCACCGAATTCGTCGTTGACGGCAATCCTCAATGCCTGGAATACGCGCCTTTGAGTATCGGTGATATCGGTTTCCGAGACGTAGTGTGCGGAATTCGTCAGGGCCGCCTGGATCGTTTGGGCGAGCTGGCGAGTGCGTCTTAAAGGCTTTGTCTTCTGGGCAAGGAGAATGGCTTCTGAGAGCAGCTCTGCTCTGGGTTCGTCTGCGTTTTCGGCAAGGATGGCGGCGAGCTTTGCGACGGTTGTGTTCGTGAGCAGACCGGCGGCTGATTGGCCATGACCGGGGTTCAGCCTCAGGTCGAGGGGACCATCTGCCTTGAAGGTGAAGCCGCGTTCGGGGTTGTCTATTTGCATGGATGAGACTCCTAGGTCCGCTATGACGATATCGAATCCTTCAAGCTGCTCTTGAGCGATTAGCTTGGGAAGCCCGGCGAAGTTCATGTGGCGGGCCTGGAAGGCTTCCGTGCCGTGCCCTGCTGCGCGTAGGCGCCTCTCTGTTCGTGGTTGTTCGATCGGGTCGACGTCGAGTCCATAGAGTTTGCCTCCGGGCTGTAGCGCCTCCACGAGGATGCGAGAGTGGCCACCGTAACCGAGAGTGCAGTCTACGGCAGTTTCACCGGGTTGGGCAGCTACGTAGTCCATGATCTCGTCTACCATGATGGGGCGATGCGTGCCTGCTGGGGTTTTTCCAGAGGCCACTATTTTGGCGACATCGTCAACGTAGTGCTCGGGAGCAAGTTCTTTGTACTTGTCCTCGAAACGCCGAGGGTTCTTCCCTGAGTAGCGCTTGCGCCGTTTGGGACGCTCATTCGGTGGTAACTCGCTCAAGCCGAATATGTGTCATGGTTTGTCGCCTGCGTCCAACAGGAATTTATGCTTAAGTCTACCGTCGTCGGCGTTTTCTAGCTCTGTGTGTTGACAATTGCTCGAGTGATTGATCATGGTGCGAATCTCCTCTGGCTGTTTTAGATTCTGTTCATCCTAAGGGACTTGCCGAAGACAGAGTTGCCTTACCATGCCAGAACATACGAAACTCGAAGAAATCCCACTACAGGATATCCGCCCTAAGGCTCATGTCTGGAAAGCGTTGGTTGCAAAATATCAAAAACCCAACGCGTTGCGGGCTAGCTGGCAATTGATCAATACGGTAGGGTCTTATGTAGCCGTTTGGGTTGCGATCTATTCCACCCTTGGAATCTCTATTTGGCTTACGCTAGGGTTAGCACTGATCGGGGCAGGCCTAGTTGTTCGCACTTTCGTTATTTCTCATGATTGCGGTCATGGCTCCTTCTTCGCTTCGAAGCGGGCCAATGCGATCGCGGGTTTTATTACAGGAGTTCTTAGCTTAACGCCGTACCAGCATTGGCGCTGGGAGCATGCGCGGCATCACGCGACTTCGGGCGACTTGGACAGGCGTGGTATGGGGGATGTTTGGACCATGACGGTGCAGGAATTCCTCGAAGCGACTCCTTGGACACGTTTTTGCTACCGAGTGGCGAGAAACCCAGTCGCTCTTCTAGTGGGCGGCTCGCTCTTCCTCGTTCTGATCAATAATCGCTACACTACTGTGGGTGCAGGCAAAGTCGAAAGACTCTCCATCTATGGCACGAACCTCTGCATCCTTCTACTGGCCGCGGGGATGAGCTGGATATTCGGTTGGCAAACTTACTTGTGGATTCACTTCGCCATCATATTGGGAAGTGGAGTAGCTGGAGTCTGGCTTTTCTACGTGCAGCATCAATTCGAAGATGCGTATTGGGATCGTGGATATTATTGGAGTTTCGTATCCGCCGCCTTGGAAGGCAGTTCCTACTTTCGGTTGCCAAAGGTGCTTCAATGGTTCTCCGCAAATATCGGCTTTCATCATATCCATCACCTTAGCTCTCGGATTCCCAACTACAACCTGGAAGCCTGCCACAATTCCGATCCGCTCTTTCATCAGGTCAATGCGTTGACCCTCCGCGATAGTGTCCGATGCTTCAACCACCACCTCTGGGATGAAGAAGCGGGTAAGTTAATCAGTTTTAGGCAATTGTCGCAAAGAGCGGGGTGACCTTTCTAGGGCTTGGGTCCGTAGGGCGTGAAGCGTGGCACTTCCGTGATGTCTTGTTTCGGCTAAGATAGATATGACCTAGGCTGATTTTTTTATCCCCGTAATCGGACCCAATGTGACGCAGCGTTGGCGCTCTGAGACTGCTTGATTTCGAACAGATCGATTGCGGCGAAAAGCCCGCTTAGTTTGGAGAAGCCGTAGTTACGGGAATCGAACGAACCTTGATTTTGGATATGAGTGCCAACAGGCCCTAGTCGCGCCCAGCCATCGTCGCCGCCAGCGGATTCAACTGCATTCCGCAGCAACTTAATGAGCTTGGTGTCGCGTTTCAGGCTATTGCCGGAGTCGGCTTTGCCTGTTTGAGCTTTTTTGGTTTTGGTCTCACTATCGTCGAGGTACAGGAAACGGGTGCAGCTGGCGACAAAAGGGGCAGGGGCCTTTTTACTTCCAAAACCGATGACTTGCTTGCGATCCGAGCGGAGTCGCAGCACGAGCGGCGTAAAGTCGCAATCCGACGAAACGAGGCAGAACGTTCCTACGTTCTTGGTATAGAGCATATCCATGGCTTCGATCAAGAGGGCCATGTCAGAAGCGTTCTTGCCTTTCACTATATCGAAATGCTGGATGGGCTGGATCGCATATTCGTGTAGCACTTTCTCCCAGCCGGAAAGAGAGCTCTTCGTCCAATTGCCGTATGCGCGACGAATGTTGACGACGCCGTATGTGGCAAGCTCGGCGATGATGAAATCGATCTTCGCGGCCGGCGCGTTATCGGAATCAATAAGAAGGGCGATACTTTGGTTTGAAACGTTGTCAGTTGTCATCGGAGTGTTTGGTCAAATGGAGAATTGTTTATGGTCTCTGTGCGGGGTGGCGTAACTAGAGGGTTTATGGAAGATTGAATGGTGAAAAGTGAAGAGTGAATGGCGAGAGGTTGTAGGATGGGTCGCCGACCCGTCAAAAGCGAGAATGTCGCCTCCTTCTTCGCGAAAAGCTCCGACTGGACGTAGTCAGTGAAGTAACCTAGAATAGAGCTGAGCAGG
>Ga0315327_10000685_pt1 | contig 17049 bp, 13 predicted proteins | sample M110032315metaG_FD_203460 | JGI IMG/M metagenome (GOLD analysis project Ga0315327, IMG submission 203460) | Ammonia-oxidizing marine archaeal communities from Monterey Bay, California, United States - M1 100m 32315 | ecosystem: Environmental > Aquatic > Marine > Coastal | place: USA: California... | reverse complement strand
ATAGCTCCGACAACTTTGGGCAATGCATCCGCCTCGTCGAGGGCTGGCAACATGATGAAAAGGCCTGGCACGATTTGGCCTGTATGGCGTCAATGTCAAGTCTTTCCCTTATTCTAAATTCACAGAACGAAGCTCAATCCAATGTAATCTAAGCCCAGTTTCATCGAAAATACGGTCTCCACGCCCAGAAAGTCCGATTGGATTAATCCATGAACTTCCACCACCCGCTTCGATAATCTGTGTCTGGTTTGAACTAACCATACAGGTTTGAGTCCATCCTTCTCCCTTAATTTCAATTCCATTGAAACTCGCATCAATATCGCCTACCTTTTCAGCCACTAAACACACTTGGACTTCAGATAAAATAGGGAGGGAAATCGTTTGACTATCATCAGAAATAAACGCGCGTTCATCGCCTAAATCGAAAGGGTCACGGAATCTATGATCCTTCCAAGGGTCAGGCCTCATTTCATCGCCCTCGATAGCATAGAAATTTGAAACTGGTTGTCCACCTTCTGGAACAAAACGCCAGAGTCGAGCCCCGTCTTGGTCGGCCATTATTTGCCAATATTCTGAAGAGGCAATAGTCCAAACCATCGAACCCATTGGAGATGTGACTGCATGTGTGATACCAAGAGTCTGGATTCGTGAAACATCATCATTTCCGATTGCAGTAGTAGCGGCATTCTGGATAGAATAAGTTTGATGGAGTAATCCAAGTGTTGGCACTGCCGTAACTCCGACACTTTCGGGCAGATTCCATGAATGACCCCAATGCATATTTTCATTGTAGACAATTGACCCATCGGGTAAATCTGATAGCATGTCATGAATCGCTTCATCACCATCGGTATATGCTTGGAGTTCTTCGTGGTTTGAGAGTTCAACAATTATTCCGCAAGCAGTACTAAGGATTAGTATTGAAGAAATTGTCAGCGCTCTAACTACTTTGGATGTAGGATGTTCATCACGGCCATACATCAGTAGGTTTTCCGCTTCACCTGTTGAACCAAGGTCGGTACTAGCAGACCACCAAAGTCCCACAATTACCGCGAGAGGAATGTGGAAGGCATACATGCCCATCGAATAGAGAGAAGCGGAAACCACCTTGAAAACCCAAACTTCTTCAAGCGATGGAAAGAGGTGAATTCCTGTTAATATCCAAATCAAAGTGACCCAGGCAATCAGAATTCGACCCTCAATTGTATTGCGAATTCTCTGTGCGGCGAAACCACCAACAATTAGCAAAATTCCATTGTACATCAGTAACGGGCGCCCTCCCTGCCAGCCATGTTCAGCGAAAATAGCGTGTTCTAGTAAACTCGGAGAGATTACTACAAGTCCAATTACTGCTACTGCACCTAATGCAAAAGAACAGATGACCAGTATTCGATTGAGAGATTCACCTCCTTTGGTCAGCAATTGTTCAGAGATAATCAGAAGCCCGAGCATTATTGCCCCTGATGGATGGAGAAGTGCTGAGGCTAGTAAAGCAAAAATCAAAAAGAATTCATCTGATTTTCTCCTATCCACTTCTAGAACAATTAGTAGGCCCACTACCAAACCTAAATGGCTAGCAACAGTAGGATATCCAGAATCAAATCCCTTGGCAAATAGTCCTGCAGCTAAGCCCATAGCAAGCATCGATTGTATTCCAGCACCGTGCCGATCCATCGCTCCCATGATGCCAAATAATAATGCGAGTAGGCTAAGTTGTCCAATGGAGAATACCGAATCTGCAGTTGTAACTCCGGTAACTGATGAATTCCAAGCCGCAAGAGTTGGTAGTGCAGGAGGATAAGTCCACCATCCCTGGGAAGGAGAAGGTAGTTCCATTGTGCCAGTTCTCAGAATAGAATCACTAATCGCTGAGAAACCAATCCAATCTACTCCCATGGGGCGGTCTAGGAAAATTAAGGGGAGCATACAGACTAATGTAACTACAATAATTGCAGGAAACATTGCCCTAGAACGATTTTCGATAAAGAAAAATTGTCGTTGACTCCATGTCTCTTCTCTATTGCGAGACAGAACATAGATTGCGAGAGCATTTGCAATGAAAATTAGGAGATGCAATGTTAGCATACTCGCTCCAGCAAGATAATTGATACCAGCAAGTGTAAAGAGCAATAATAGGCCAAGCGATGGGGCGAGAAAGAACCTACGTAACCAATCGGAAGTAGCATCGATCTCCCTAGCAATTGCTAGCCCTGGAAGGAGCGATACAGCCAAGACAAGCCATGACATCAATCACCTTCGGTGATTGTGGGCACTTCATCTCATCGCAGGTCGTTTGAAGAGGCAAGGCGTTTTCCGCCTATCATGCACCCAGTCATCCAACTACCTGATGAATACTGGGTTTTCGATTATACAAGGGGAATTGATCCTGATTTTCAATGTCCTTTTGCCTATCAAATCGGTAGGTATGATGAGGTTAGGCCGGGCATGTATACACAGGAGATTTTCGAGGGGAAAAGAGAACTTCATGTGGGAATAGATATCGGAGCTCCAGTCGGTGAACCGGTCTTCGCATTCTCAGATGGTGTTGTTCATTCGATGGGGACCAATAGCGAAGATGGCTCTTACGGGCCGACAATAATCACAAAGCATTCACTCGATGGCAGAGATATTTGGGCATTACATGGCCATCTTTCTGTTGAAAGTTTAGAGATGGTAAAAGTTGGTCAAAGCGTGAGTGAAGGTCATCTGCTCGCCACAATAGGAGATGAAGAAGTAAATGGAGGATGGCCTCCGCATCTCCATTTCCAGTTGTCCTGGGAAGAACCTGACGACAATGACATGCCTGGAGTAGTTGCAGTTTCAGAACGTGAATGGGCACTCGAACGATTTCCAGATCCAAGACTTGTACTCGGCCCAATTTACTGATTTATTTCGGAAAGGTGTTGCTTCAAGGAAGAGATAGGATCAATTGCAGAAGGGTCTTTTCCATGCAAAAGCGCTAATGCAATTGATAGCCAGTCCATCGTTATACAAAGATGGAGCAATGCTTCAACCAAACTAGCACCTTCACCTTGAATCCTCCATGCTTTTTCACTTGGACAATGTGAAACAAACCAGTCCATCCTCTGATGCACTCTTCGATGCATTCCATCCCAATTCACTAGAAGTACAGCCTGATTTTCAGATTGAGGGTCTTGGTCGGGACCAACTCCTCCCCATGCGACTATCTCATTGTGATTCATTTCGGGAAATGAATCAATTCGAGCAAATCGTGCTGAGTTTTCATTGAGTTGATTCTTGAATCTATTCAGGGCGGGCAAGAGTTCAGAAGGTCCAAGAATTGAAATCGGTGCCTCGATTAATTCAGCAGCAAGTAAGCAAATATCACCCTCGGGGTCAGCTAAGATATCACAATCACCCACGGCTAATTTCAATCTCATCAAAGCCTCGGAACCAAGAGTGTGTGGTAGAATTCCTGCATGTACCATCAATGCAAGTTGGCGGCTGAACAAGTGCCCGAAGGCAGAACGCGGTGGTTGTCCAGAAGGACATGAAATTAGATGCATATTCTCATGGAGTTCACACATTCCTGCAAGAACTCCTCCACTAGAAATCACGACAACAGTTCCACTTGCAGCAGCGGCTTCGGTTGCGGAAAGGGTTTCTTCGGTATTTCCAGAATATGATGTGGCGACAACTAGCCATGAAGAATCCCACCATTCTGGTAATTCATATCCTCTATGTGTCCGAACGGGTTTCTTCCCAAGGCGGTCTGCTATTGTAGAGATGAAGTCCCCCCCGGCAGCAGAACCACCCATTCCAAGGAATAGGACTCCTGACCAGTTCTGACGAATCGTACTAAGCCACGGAAGTAATTCCTCCCGTACGCATTCTTGACCATCTTCAATGTCATCCGCAAATTTACGGGTATAACCAATCATGTTTTCAGAATCGAGTGCAGTTGCTAAGCGAATGATTCCTTCTTCCATTTACTCACCGTCCATTCCCATGTATGGTAGACTCAACCATTCCCCATCGATGCGAGCAAGAAGAAGTTTTCTTCCAGTCACATGTTCGTAGGGCAGTCGAACCGCTTCCATCTTCCACGTATTTGGGTCGAGGAATTCCGCCACTGATGAATCCTCGCTGACAATCTCGATGTAATGTAGTTCATTTTGACGAAGGATTACTGTTGCGGCTTCCAAATCACGCCAAGATGCGCCAGTCCTTTCACGGCGCTCGATTTTTTCGAGAACCGCACCTTCTCCCGACCAATTTGATGGTCGCCATAATTCTCCTCGCCAGCGGATGATATCACCTAAGTCATATCCTGGTTTACGATAGAGAAGTGTTAGCCTCGTAAGGTCCGCTCCATCCTTTCTTCCAACGATCGAAGTAGTAGCTGCAATTTGTCCACCATGATTGCTAACGAGGTGGCGGCCCCATGCTCTAGCTAGTGCCTTAGAGCCAAGAACAACATCGTATCCTCCGGTGACCGGTCCTTCTGATGTGATGAAAAACATCGGGTCATCAGGCATCTCCTCGAGTAGTGTGTTAAGAGTGGCTCTTAAGACAAGAAATTCTTCTTCAGAAAGACGTCGTGCACTTGAACGAATCTGTACTGTTGCTTCGAAGTAATTACCTGCTTGGCGAGTACATGTTAAGCAGACTCCATTTGACATTCTAGCCCGCATCGTCTTTTCGTCAGTGTAGAGTAGGTCATCGATTATGCCCTCAATTTGGAGGTGGACCAAGGTATGTCTTCCATCAACTTCTTGTGCAAGTATTCCCAATTCAAGATCTTCGACCTCGGCGTGGAATTCAACATTTCGTTGAACTAATTCATTCCATAATTCATCCTCTTCGACTTCGCACCATTTTCCTTGAAAATCAATTCTTCCACACCGTGCACACCGTGTCCATGGAACATTCTTGGGAATCTCTGCAAGTTTCACCCGCTCGCGAGTACATTTCTCACACATGCGGCCACTGTAGAGAGGTGGTGCAGCCCCGCACACAAGACAAAACTCACCACCAAGATCCATGCTATCTCATCCTTGTTTCAATCAATGTCGCTGTTGAATGATTCTATTCTTCACCTGCGGAAAGGGCTAGTTCTAGAGCATTTATTCTCGCTTCGAGGTCTCGACTTCGAGTAAGTACTGTCCAAGTCCAAATTCCAAGGGCGGTAATCATGCCAATATATGCAATTGCTAAGTGTGTCATTCCATTCATCTAGAAGCCTCCTCGTGCTTGTTTTGAAGTTCCTCGAGCAATAGTTCGAGGCGTGCAAGTCTCATACCTGCGATTACATGACCCAATACTAGAATCGTCATCGAGATAGCCCCTAAAAGGAGAACATACCCCATGTCGGTTGCAAGTGTTCCTTCGTCGGTTCCTATTACTGGACCAGGATGGCGCACCTGCCACAGCCTCGTTGCAACATAGGTTAGGGGAACAAGTACAAATCCGAAAAGACCGAATGAGGAGAAGGTATCTCTGGTTTCAATTCCGTCGGGCTGAGAACGCCTTCCGAGTACTAAGAAAAGTGCGAGGAGGGTAAGAATTCCGAATGTGTTGAGCCGGACATCTGTCCAATCCCAAGGAACTCCCCATTCTGCAGCCCCCCAAATACATCCTGAAAGAACAGCCATCAAGCCCGTGGCAAGACCTGCTTCTGAAGCGGCGACCTGAAGCCTCCAACCCCATTCACGACGCTTGAAGAACCAAGCGGCAGAACCGACAAAGAGCATAGCGAAGGATAGCATTGCAGCCCATGCACTTGGGACATGCCAGTAGAAGATTCTCTGTGCTGCAGGAGCTTCAAAGGCGGCGATTGAAACAGAAGGAACCCAAGTGAATCCAAGCCACAAAGTGAGCGCACAACCGGAAAGGCCGGTCATGGTGAGCACCTCGGAGAGTCGGGACATCAGTCTTAGGCCCGTAGGGCCTCATCCTTGAACCTCACTGTGATAAACGGTCTACAACAAGTGACCAAGGTAGGATGAGTAGTGGAGTCAACAGGCGAATCATCACTGCATTTGGACGCGATAAACTCAGTGTTGCATGAGAAAGGAGCCCGACGCAACCAGCGGTGAATACTCCGAGTATTCCCCCTGCAACAATTATTGTCATATCGAAGTGATTGATACTCGCCGATGCAAATATTGTAAGAATTGTTGTGCCCACAAAAACCGCTGAAAGACCACTTGGTGGAATCGCTTTCATCGCTCTCCACCATGCATGTGACCTATTTTCTTGGAGCAGCCTGAACATGGGGTCGCCACAAAGACCAGCAGCAAGCGATGGTGCGAGTATGTATGCCGTCTTGAGATTCCCTTCAAGTATGGAAGAATCAATCAATGCAAGCATCGCCCCTAGCACGAGAATTCCTGCAATTCCATTATTGGCAAAGCCAGCTAAAGTTCGATTAGTCATCCTCAAGCCGATGAATGAATTTCGCTGTGAGGAGAATTTGATTTGAGAAAATTCTCCAACAGGGCGAGAGAATTTCTCTTCTTCGTATGGGAATGAGATCAGTCGGTCAGCCGCTCCTTTTATTCTCTCATTGTGTGAAGCGACAAGGATTGAATGTCCACCTGCAGCTAAGTCACGAAGCAATATTGCGAGTCTCTCGACCGAGGCATCGTCCAAACCCGAATCCGGTTCATCGAGTAGAATTGCGACTGGTTCGGATGACAACATCGCCGGTAGTAACCCTGAGAGGACAGCGATTCTCCTTCTTTGTCCACCTGATAGCATGGCAACTCGGTCGTTAGCACGATGGTCAATACCCCATTCGCGCAATAGCGATTTCACATCGAAGGAATGTCCCGCTACGTCAAGCAGCCTTTCCTCAACCAATTCGTCACCCATGATACAGTCATCTTGTAGACACAGTCCGAAATGTGTTCTTCCTCTTCGGCCCTGATGGTCACGAATTAATTGCCCAGAAATCGTTGAGGTGCCCGCATCGAGTGCCAAGAGGCCCGCAGCAGCTTCAATTACCGTGGATTTCCCACAACCATTCTCACCCGAGAGAACTACGACTTCTCCCGATTCTACAGTGAGATTCCAATCATCAAGCACCAATCCGCGCCCTCTGCGCAGACGAAGTCCGGACAGTTCGATGATTCCCATCATTTACCTCGAACAACCGCAGTGGCTTCAAGGCGCCGCCTCCTCCGCTAACAACATGGAGGGGATTTTACTCAGTATTTGGGTGGCGGCAATCATCGCTCCTCTTCTTTGGTCATGGAAGGAAAAAGCATCGATTGCTATGGCTCTAACCCTTTCGCTATTATTCGGTTATATCGTTCAATTGATTTGGTTTTGGGCGGGGCACTGGGACCTTGTTGACTATCTTTGGATGAGGCCCTCTTTTGTTGAATCAGGTGGAAGTTTATGGACAGTGATTACCTCTGGTTTTGTTCACAGTCCCGGAAACCCTTTGCATGTACTTTCAAACATAATTATCATCGCCCTTGTGGGGATTCCTCTCGAAGAGAGATTAGGCAGAGGTAGATGGTGCATCTCATACCTAGTTGGATTATTGGGTGGATCAATCGCATGGGTCTTAGCAAATCCTGGCTCAACTACACCAGTACTAGGAGCATCTGGTGCTGCCTTTGGAATCCTAGGCGCTTATCTGATGGGATGGCCACGAGATGAGGTATTCTTTCCATTTATTCTAATTAGAAAATGGCCTGTACATTTCATCGCCTTGGTCTATTTTGCCCTCGAAGTTTTCAGAACTTGGCAAACATATGAGATGAACGAAATATCTGATGTTGCCCACATGGCCCATCTTGGCGGTTTTGTACTTGCATATGCCATGCTACCACTCATCAGAAAAGGTATTGTTTGGGAAGGGGAAGCCGAGATAGAAGAACTTCCGTTAGAGCATCCATTTGTTGGTTTAGATGACCTTGTAAAACGCCTTCGAGAAGAGGGTGATGAGAAAGAAACTAGACAGGCTTGGATGGAAGAAATTTCCGAGAAAGCCAAATGTCCGGTTTGTGAGGGCAAAATGGAGGTGCATAGGATGAGAATTCGGTGTATTGCGGACAAGTCGCATCTCACATGGCCATGAGCCCCTACGGGGCTCGGATGGCGGGAAGGTTCATTGGGGCCAGAGCCCGCCCGTAAGGGCGGGATGGCCGTATGTTGAACATCAGAGCACTCCTTTTGGTACTGATCTTTGTCATGGCCGACCTCTCAGCATTCGCTTCAGCATTCGATGTTGAGGAAGTCGCGGAGGACCGGATGCCCCATCGTGGCGACAAGGCTGCGAGTGAGGAATATGGTTGGTGGTTTGCATATGGGCCAGATTCAGATTTCGATGGACTCGATGACCGATTAGAAGACGTCATTGCTGGCAAAGAGTCACCTTCCCCAACTTCGATTATTGCAGAAGACGGATACAATACCGTTGCGATAATCGTCGACTTTGCATGGCATCCTACCGAAATTGAGATTGAGCAGTTGGTAGAAATCTTGGAGAATCATGGTTGGGAATCAGAAGGCTCGTGGTTCCAAGTTATGGATTCAATCGATTCCATTGTTGTCGACCATGTTCCCGTGAGTGCAATCCTCGAGATACACGCATTGGAATCGGTAGTCGTCGTTGAAATGCAAAATGTGATGACTTCATTCCTTTCAACAGCAAGTCCTGCTTCGAGGGTTAGACCTTCAGATGTATATGGCGGAACTCTGTACGACCGTGGATATACCGGCGAAGGAATTGTAATCGCAGTACTCGACAGTGGAGTCGATAATGAGCATCGCTCTCTCAATGATTTTGATGACCAAGACGACGATCCTGATTTAGATGCAAATTCCTATGACGACCAGAAGTGGGTTGCAGGATATGATGCAACATCTCAAGCATCCAATCCTGATGGTAGCCAGGATCCAGATGATGGCCAAGGCCATGGTACGCACGTCGCAGGTATTGCCCTTGGGACCGGGGATTCAAGAGGAATCGATATGGGAACTGCACCAGGTGCATACCTTGTCGATGTCAAGGTTCTAACAGATAGCGGTGGTACAAATTCACAGAATTCAATCAATGGCATTCAATGGGTAATCAACAATAAGGATACTAATTGGGGTAATGGTGCAATTGGCATACATATCGCTCAAATGTCATTCGGCTCGATAGGAAATCAACTCGATCCAAATGATGACGGAGATAATGGAACGGGTGCTGAAGCCAGATTGGTAAACAATGCAACTGTCAATGGAATTTCGTGTGTTGTCGCTGCTGGAAATGACGGTAAGCGTAGAATTCCTTCACCGGCGAGTGCAGATGGTGCCATTACAATCGGCTCTGCTGAGGACCGTGGTACGATAAACCGCACCGATGATAACATGGCATCCTATTCCAATTCAGGACCTCGTAATTCTGATAATGATGGTGATGATTGGGATGAGTTGAAGCCTGACATTAGCGCCTATGGTAGCGACATGATGTCCGCATCTGCAGCTACAGGTACTTCATTCCCAGGCTCACCGCGGCCAATGGCAGATAATGGGTATGAGGAAAAGGATGGAACCTCAATGGCAACTCCACTAGTATCAGGTATCGTTGCCTTGATGCTCCAAGCCGAATCATCTCTCTCACCCGAAGAGGTGAAGGATATCCTACGTAATTCCAGTGAGCAACGTGGAGACCCTGATGAGCCGGGAGTATCAGATCGTTGGAATGCGGATTGGGGATTTGGCTTAGTCGATGCATCATGTGCGGTTGACACCGCATTACAGCGTGCTTGTACACCTCTTGATGGAGGTGGCGGGGGCGTCATCATCGATCCACCTCCGAACAATGATTCTGAACTTGGTGCGCTAATCACTTCACCCAATAACGGCACTTGGATGCTTGTAGGGGATATGATGAGAATCTCTGGTGGCGAGGAAACAGGTGACGAGCCATGGGACTCTATGGAGGTAAAACTCACACAATATCACGAGGACTTTAGTGAAGTCGTTTTGATGGATTGGACCGCTGCTGGCGGACAAACATCATCGTGGTATCTCGATGTACTAATCAAAGAGGATTGGGTTAGTGAGACTGAAACATATGTTGTCATCGAGGCAAGAGCGGTGAATTCTACCGATGCATCTGCATCTGATGCGAGATGGGGACGAATTAGCCGAATGATGGTCTCATTTGGTTCTCCTTCTTCAGGAGCAAGCATTAGTGATACAGTTACCTTCTCAGGTTCTGCTCAAGGAATTGAAGCAGATGAATTGCACTACCGTGTTGGCTCAGAAGAGTGGTCAGTAGCACATTCCTTTGATTCTACAGATAATGAACTTCAGGATTGGTCCTTCACTTGGGATTCAACTGAAGTTGACGATGGCTCGCATAGAATTTCTATCAAAATGGTAAACCTTAGTGGCCTCGAAACCGATGTAGTACGTAGAACATTCACTGTAGATAATCAGCCAGCAGCGCCGGCACTAAAATTCCAAAGTTCAGTTGAAATTCTCGACCAAGATCTTCTTCCAGCAACTTCTACTGTCGCTGGTACTGTTTTGGAAATCCGCTTCAGTGTAGTGAATACTGGCGATGCTATTGCATCGGATTTACATCTTTCTCTAGATGCTCCAGGTTCTGATTCCAACACCTATCCTAGTGAGGGCAAAATCACTCTTGCACAGGGAGAAACGCGTTCAGTGATTCTTTGGTGGTGGGCAACAGAGGCGGGAGACCATACAGTGACTCTCAATATTGATCCAAATGGTCTTCAGAACGAAATCGATATTTCAGACAATTCTTATTCATTCCAATTCCTTGTCGAAGAGCGACCAATTGAACCTACTCTGAGATTCTTAACTTCTGCAGTGACAACAACTCCTTCTGTCCCTTCACCGCCAGCCAATCCGGATAATCCTGTATCCTACAAAATCAATGTCAGGGTGGATAATTTAGGTCAAACTGATGCAACTTCGATTATCATGACCCTCTATACTTGGGAAGAAACGGGTTGGCAAACTTATTCTGGAGACCGTCAAATAATTGCAGTAATTGGAGGTTCAACCAGTGGTACAGGCCATTCAAAAGCAAGTTTCACCCATAGTGCTCAGGAAAGCGGCACCATTCAACATAGGGTTATTCTGGAAGGCGACGGTGTTTCTGTAGAGCATTCTGAATTGCGATTCAATGTGATTGTGGATGGATTTGAAGTTAGTAGCCCAACGAGATTAACACTCTCTGAAGGCGAAGCTGCAATCGGTTTTGTCGGAATTGATGGTGGTGGATTACTGTTCACTACCATAGGTGGAGAATTACATGCTCGAACTCTTACCCCTACCTTTGGAATGCCAGGAGATACGTTGATTGAATCCGATTGGACTGGTGAATTTGCATTCATTGTTAGAGAAGATGGAAGGGCACAAATCGCTTGGACCCGAAGGTTCCAAGATGGTACAGGCTACACTCTCTATGAAGTAAGAACGGCTAGCATTGGGGCATCTGGAGATTTGATGAATGTGATGTCACACATGACTCCAATTAAGCAATCCGAAGGCGAATACTGGGGTCTTGACCTCGCTGAAAAGGACGGCAGAATTGTGTTAGCGGGATATCATCGTGATATTTCCACCGGTGGGTCATGGTTAGATGTGACAAATATTTTCTTAATTGTTGGAGAGGATGGCGATTCTAGTCAAGGCTGGTTCACACGTAACAATGTGATTACCGATGTTGATATCAATCCACAATTCGGTAATTCTATTGCTGTAGGAATCGGGAAAAAGTATGTTCATATTCTCTACCAAGCAATGAGGGATGATGTAACTGGACAAGAGCGAGTAGGTCTATTCTATGCTCATGGTGAGGCGCATATTACGCCGTGGTCATTCCAATCTGCAGTAGGCGATAACGCGGCAATGCCTGAACTAATGGTTATCGAAGAAAATGACAAGGATGTATTGATTGCAGGATGGGTAGAACAAACTGGGCGCTCTGCAACGATTAACACCGCAGTAACCGATTCGATTTGGTCTCTTGATAATCCAACCATCACCTCAGCACCAGGTGCGACAAAGGTAGTAATTTTGAAAATAGGCGATGGCATTAGAGTGCTACATGACGAAATTGGAATCTACGGCCCAGTTGTTCGCTATGGTTTACGACTTGCGAATGAACCAGTGGTCGGGCATTCAAATCTTGTTGGAGAAGGCTATATTGTCGGTGCAGGTGATATTGGTAAGGATGGAATAATTGCTTCAATATCACCTTCTGGTGAAGTAAATGTCAGAAAAATGGCACTGATTAATCCTGTCGTTGATGTTGACGATGGAAACTTCATTCTCGACATGTTGCTGGAACCTCTTCCCGGAGAGACTGAGGAACAAAAAATGATGATTCTCGTTGGAATTACCATTGGCTTATTCACACTACTTGCTTGTGTTGTCATAGTGTTAAGAAAAACACACGAGGAGGAACTCGAACTCGAGGTTTCAACAGGAACAGGGGATATCGAATTACTCGTTGAACCCGAAGAAGACACGCCACTGGTAGCTATTGATGCAGATGGAAATAACGAACTAGTCATATCTACAGGTACGAAAGTATTGGTGGAAATCGTCGAAGAAGAAGTGGTTGAGAGAGATCTCGCGACTGAATTGGAAGCTAAGGTTGAGGCAGGTACAGCATCAAAGCGTCTTGAGCGCCGAATGAAGCGCAAGGAACAGAGAGAATCTAAGGAAGCATTTGACAAGATGATTTCCGAGCTACCGCCTATTCCTTTACCCGGGGAATTACCAAGTCTTGGAGAATTACCAAGTCTACCGAATTTGCCTCCACCACCTGCCCCGGGTGAACTTCCACTGCCAATGCCGCCTGCTCCTGGGATGATGCCATTACCACCAATGCCCGCCCCTACACGGGAAGTTAGTTGTGGTGAATGTAGTGCAACAACCACGGTCAAGGATATGACTCTCAGAAGTATGGATTGTCCTATTTGTTCAGCGAATATCAGTATGTGAAGTGGTAATTATGTGCGGCATCTTTGGCTATATCGGGGCAAAAAGTGCCGCTCCATTACTGGTTGAAGGGCTTCGAAGAATGGAATATCGCGGATATGATTCCACTGGTATTGCTGTTCTAAATGGAGAAATTCAAGTTCACAAGAAAGTGGGTAAAGTAAATGATCTCAAGAAAATATTACCCAAAGTAATCAAGGGTAATTGTGGAATTTCTCATACTCGTTGGGCAACTCATGGTGGCGTTACCGATGAAAATGCCCATCCTCATCTGAATGAAACATCTTCTCTTGCAATAGTCCACAATGGAATTATTGACAACGTCCGATTATTGCGTAAAAAATTGGAGTCAAAAGGAATAGAACTCGTTTCGGAAACCGATTCCGAAGTTCTTGCCCACATGATTTCAATAGGTCTTGATTCCGGACAGGAACCAATTGAGGCTGTACGTCAGACCCTAAGGAAAGTTGTTGGCACATGGGGTCTTTGTGTTATGTTCAAAGAACATGATATGATTATCTGTGCTGCAAATGGCTCGCCACTAATTCTCGGACAAGGAGATGGAGAATCATTTGTTGCATCTGACCCCCACGTGCTTACACCACATACACAGAGTGTATCCTTCCTCGAAGATGGTGATATTGCTGTACTAAGGCGAGGAGGATTCCAGATTAGTAGGCTAGAAGGAGGCTCATCCTCAACAGGAATAACAATTCTTGAAGAGGAATGGGGCGAAGCGGATTTGGGCGATTACCCTCATTATATGATCAAGGAGATACACGAACAACCCGAGGCATTACGCCGTTGTATTTCGGGGCGACTCGACTATGCTAATGGTAATGGAAAGTTGGGAGGGTTGAGATTAGATTCTGCTACCCTTCGTGCTACACCACATGTTCGCTTGATTGGATGCGGAACTGCATTAAATGCATGCAAAGTTGGAAGATTAGCGATTGAAAAATTGGCTAGAGTTCCAGCGATGGCCCATGTTGCTAGTGAATTTCGATACAATGATCCAGTTGTAGATCAACTTGGACTTCATTTTGCAGTTTCCCAGTCGGGAGAGACTGCCGATACTCTATCTGCGATAAAGGAAATCAAACTCAAGGGCGGGTCAGTATTTGGAATAATAAATGTCGTAGGTTCAACAATTGCGAGATTATGTGGACGTGGCGTATACATTCACAGTGGCCCCGAGCAAGCAGTTGCTTCAACTAAGGCATTCACAAATATGGTTGCTTCATTACTCATTTTTGCATTAAGACTAGGTCGAACAAGGTCATTCTCTCGGGCCAAGGGGAGGAAAATCATTGACGAATTCAAAAAGATGCCAGACCGTCTCGAAAAATATCTTGAAGACCCAGGTCCAATTATGGAAGCAGTTGATGCAGTAAAGAATGCCAAATCAGTTCTATTCCTTGGCCGAGGTCTCTCTTCACCAGTTGCAAGCGAGGGCGCTCTAAAACTAATGGAAGTTGCATACATTCCTTGCTTATCATATCCTGCAGGAGAAATGAAACATGGCCCAATCGCTCTTCTCGAAGAGGGGTCACCTGTGGTAGTCATCGCTCCCGATGACGAAATGAAAGAGAAAACTGCAGCTTCAATTCATGAATGCCGAGCACGAGGTGCGCGCATCATTCTAATTCATGCAGAAGGTGATGAGATTGCTTCGGAAGGCGATATTTCAATCGCAGTTCCTCGTTGTGACCCATTGCTCACACCTTTGTTAACAGTAATCCCCACACAGTTAATCGCTTACCATGCTGGACTTGCTCTTGGCTGTGATGTTGACAGGCCACGTAATTTAGCCAAGTCTGTTACAGTTGAATAATCGCCTTTGACCTAGTTACCCTGTGAAGGTAATCCTTCAAACATTGGGTCACTGAATGGTGAATTTTTGGTCGTCTGCATTCCACAAGATTGGCTTGTATCCCAGCATGTGGTGAGTATGACGCATTTTTATTACTCCAAGTTTACGAGTAATATCATCACCAATTCTTTCCATAGTGAGGTGCATAACTCCATCAGAAAGATAGTCTTCTACACCATACTCTCCGAATTGCTTGTGATCCTCTCCAGTCATTTCACAGATGAAGAATGAGGTCAATTCGAGGCGTCGGCATGCTTCAAAGAGACGGAAAATTTCGTCACGAGGGTTTTCCATCTTGGTGAGAGTAAAGAATGCACCAAGAGAATCAAACACTAGAAGTTCAAAACCAATTGACTGACGGTAAGATGTGAGTTGCTTAATCAGTTGACCCATCCAATCAATCCGGTTACTCATTCCTTGCTCATCGAGTTGGACTCGAAGATCTGCCAGGTCGATAATAGCGATTCGATTACGAACTCGGGGGTCATCGACATTCATGCCCATGTTTGACATATGCGAACGCAAGGAGTCCTTTCCTTGTTCCAATGTGACATAGATTCCACTAGTTTCACCATATAGAACTGCATTGTAAAGGAGAGAGAAAGTTACGGAGGATTTCATTGCTCCAGATTGTCCAGCGACGATGCAAATATGTCCTTGTGGAATACCGCCTTGCATGTTTTCATCAAGCCCAGAAATGTAGGTTGGAATTCGCTCAATTTCACTCATAGGGGGGTGCCACCGGTACGGGTAAAGGCGATGTTCTCTTCAATATGACTACGCATGGCCTTGTATGGGAGTTTGGTTAGCCAGTGCATCTGAGCGTCGAGCGGAACTTCTAGGAAAAAGGTGCCAACCGCTACACCAAGAGGCACTTCCTGGTGTTGATGAGACCCCGCCGAGTGGCTTAGTTGAGGACCAAGTGTTGACAATTTGCCGAAGGAAGGCCGCAGCCGTTCCAGACGGTCATGGATTCTCCGTTGTAGTGGTGGCGGACACTATGGTCGGTGACCCAGATGATGCTCATGCCGCAATGGGTAAACCGGCAGATTCGGCACATGCATTATCGATGCTAAAGCACTTATCTGGACGTCGACATCAAGTCTGGTCTGCCACAGGTATCCAGATTTGTGGCGATTGGACTTTTTTCGTTGAATCGGCAATTGTAGAGATGGACTCATTATCCGATGAGACACTTGGAGAATTACTTGAATCAGAATCATGGGTCGGAAAAGCAGGCGCATATGATTTGGCTGGCGCTATGGGGAAATATGCAAAATTGGTTGAAGGAAATGAGTTGACTGTATTGGGCTTTGCACCTTCAGCTATACGATTAATTGAATGAAAATTTCATTCAAGCGACTCTCTAAACCAAGTTCAGGATGTTAGGATATTTCGAACTTATAATTGAAGTGAAATCACATCAATATGGGGGCAAGTCCTAACTCATGACGTGCGACATCAACAGTTACATCTCCACCGGGTAATAAGAGGAGTTTATCGCTAGAATCAAGCGAGAAAACTGCGACATTCATTTCATCTCCTACCGCCCTTAACTGTCTGCGGCAAGCATTGCTTTGAGTATCCATGTGTATCAAAGATCTGAGGTCTACAATGATAGTATCTCCACTATGAATTCGCGATGTAATCTCATTGAGTGGTAAGCGATGCATTTTGTCTGGAGACACATATCTCAACGCTCTATCCGGATGTCCGGAAAAACCACCTGTATGGTGTGCTAGGTCATGAAATGGGTCACCATCTGGCGTTAATGGCCCATTCCATCCTTTAGGAATATTCGCCTTCTTAGTGATGGGTTTTGGAATCGAAATTGGCGCTTCAGGAGTGCTTTCTTCAGTTACAATTATTGCGTCTGGTACATCGATGATATTTGATTGAACGGTAGTACCATCATCGGAACTTTTTGGTTTTGATGACCTTCGGCGAGTACGCTGAACAGCTGGTGCTTCAGGATCAGGTAGTCCAAAGAACTGCCACAAATTTCCCATCGAATCACCCACTTCACAGGTCAAGGTCGCCTAGAAGGTCGGCCAATGCCTGTGAGGCAGGAGTTGGTGCTGGTTCTTGAACCATCGGGGTGATGTCCGGAGTTTGAACCGGTTCTTGATACACGGGCTGAGAAACCGGAGTTGGTTCAACATACGCAGGTTCCGCAATTGCGGTTGCATTTTGAGATTCTAGGAATTGCTCTCCATAATATG
>Ga0315327_10000682_pt1 | contig 17087 bp, 16 predicted proteins | sample M110032315metaG_FD_203460 | JGI IMG/M metagenome (GOLD analysis project Ga0315327, IMG submission 203460) | Ammonia-oxidizing marine archaeal communities from Monterey Bay, California, United States - M1 100m 32315 | ecosystem: Environmental > Aquatic > Marine > Coastal | place: USA: California... | reverse complement strand
CTCACCAGCTTCACCAACAATTATCCGATCGTTCTCTTGTTCTCTGCCAGGTTGTTTAACCGGAGGATCCCCAGGCTCTAAACCTTTTGGGATCGATGAAAGATCAGGGTTTTCAATAAATTCCATCGAACCATAATCAAAAATCCACACATCTATATATGTTTCAGTATTGGGAAACCATCGCCAACCACACGACTCTATAAGTGCCTCACAACGTATCCCCACATCTTCAAATTCTTCTTTGAGTAACCAGTAAGAACCATCAGCACTCAATTCCCACAAATCAACAGTCACGTTTTTTTGATAGTCGTATCCGTACCCACATTCGGTACTTAACGCCTTACATCGTGCAGCGGACTCACCAGCTTCACCAACAATTACCCGATCGTTCTCTTGTGATTCATTGGATGAAGAATTTGAACACCCAATCAACGCAGCAAATATCGTTAACCCTAAGAAGATGAATCTAAATTTCTTTAGTCTTTTACTTAACATACGTTCTCTCCTCAAATTTTTTGAAAGCCACTCTTACTAGAGGTATGCATGGTTTGACGCCTGCGTCTCCCATTTTGTTCCCGACTAATAATTTTTTTTGACAACAAAGGTCGTTATCTAGCTTTTGCTCCGCCACCGACACGAAGAATTTCACCACTCACCCAACTTGCTGCATCTGAGGCTAAATACAGGCACGCAGCACCAATATCCTGTGGTGTTCCTAAACGACCTAGTGGAATATTCCATTCATCTAATATTTCATCCAATTGGGTTTCGTCTTTCCCAATGGCTTTCATCATGACTTCAGTCGGGATAGCACCAGGTGCAACAGCATTTACTCGAATATCAGGTGCTAGTTCAGCCGACAATGTCCAAGTCAGCGAATTCGTTCCAGCTTTTGACGCTCCATAATGCCCACTTCCAGGCACTGGACCTGATCCAGCTCCGGACGTGATATTAATAATTGACCCTTTCGTCATGTACTTTGCCGCTGTTACACACCCGATATAGATAGATGTAAGATTTAAGGCAACTGTGCGATCCCACTCTTCACGAGGCAATTCCAACAAAGGCATCCTCATGGAAGATCCACCTGCATTATTCACCCATGTAGTTAATTTTCCGTATTCTGCGATTGCTGCTTTCGCGAGATTTTCCATGGCTTCATCATCGGTTACGTCTGTGGTGACCGCTATAGCTGAACCACCAGATTCGTTGATTTCTGCCGCAACCCGATCTATTTCCTCTGTTCTTCTGGCAGCGACGACGACAGATGCTCCAGCTTCAGAAAAAGACTTAGCGATTCCTTCCCCGATTCCGCGACCGGCACCCGTTACGACTGCCACATGATCTGACATGTCAAAGAGTTCAGGTGTAGTAATTTGGCTCATTATTTTGCTCCTTACATTGACTCAAAGGAGTCGGTTTCAAATTTTTTGATTTCTCGTTCTGAAATAGTCCAACTACCCATTGCTTTCCGAAATGCATCGACGTGAGAAGTCCCAAAATGGTTTGTTAAGGCTTCTTCATTCTCCCACATTTCAAACACACGTAAGACATTGCTATCTAGTGGATCAGGGTAGAAAATGTATTCATGGCATCCTTCTTCCTGATGCGTGGCTTGCATAACTGATTTGCATGCCACCATCACCTCGTCGGTGATCCCATCATCAAGTCTGAACGAACCTGCAATAACTATCATTTCTCTACCTCTTTATCATTTTCTCGATTTATGTATTAGCTGTATCTTCAATTGTATTTTCTGGAGACACGTAAGGGTTGCTTTGTAGTAAACCACAATGCAATAGCCCTGCTTTCATGACACCAACAATTCGGTCATGGTCCTGTAAGACACGGACGTCAACAGAGGGGTCCCCATCAACAATAACGAGGTCAGCGTATTTCCCATCCTCAAGCGTCCCGACCATCCCGTCAGTATTGGCGGCTGCTCCACCATCTCGAGTCGCACACAACAAGGCCTCTGCATTAGACATCCCAAACAAATCAACAAAATATTCTAGATCTTTAGCGTTCGTTCCATGAGGCGTAATATTAAGTCCATAATCGCCTCCAACTAACACACGGACGTTGCTTTCGCGAAGCCTTTTGACAGAAGCGATCGTTTCATCAACTTCGCGTTGATATCCCCGTTGTTCCATAGCATCACGAGGGAGCCCTAATTGAGCGCCTTTATCTAGCAGAGAAACTTCCCACGCTATTCCAGGCCCAACAAATATTCGGTGGCGTTCAGCTTCAAGCATTGAAACGGCCTCTTCATCAAGGTAATTAGCGTGCCCGATAATATCGACTCCGAAACGCACAGCTTGTTTTACGGCAGCAGCTGAACGCGAATGGCATACAACTCGCATGCCTCGAATATGAGCTTCGCTTACAGCGGCATCAACTTCTTCATCGCTGTATGTCAAAACACCCGGAGGAGCATATTCACTGAGAGCTTCCCCATCTAAAAAAATCTTTACAATATCGCAACGCTTTTTGGCTAAAGACCGAACCGCTTTTCGAATCGCCCAAGGACCATCAGCAATAATCTTCTTAGTATCATCACCACCAAAAGTCCCATCAGCGTTACTACCAGTCGACCCAAGGTCACGATCAGATGCTGCAAGGCGTGGGCCACAAACTCTTCCATCATTAATCGCGTCACGCAGAGGAATATCTAATCCCTGAGCCGACCCAAAACTTATCGCCGAAGTAAAACCAGACCCAAGCAGCACACGGGCATTATCAACAGCATCCAACATAGCAAGAGGCAAAGGTTGGTCATTTAACTGCTTCGGATGCGCATTGTTGTAGGAAAGATGCACATGCGATTCCGTCATCCCAGGCATCACAAACTTACCTTCCGCATCATAACGCTCAGCATCGGCAATATCAGCTTGGAAATCGACTGACGGCCCAGCGTATCTAATCAAACCATTGCTAACCCATACCGTTCCATCATCAATAACTTCCTCATCAACACCGCAAAACAATCGAGCATTATGAATCAACATAGGTTTCACTATTCCCCCTCACTTTCTTCCTCCCATGGTAGACGCAATAATCGGATTGCGTTCTTTGATAAACTCCGATCAAAATCTGTCACTTCATTAGGAGTATCCCAACCACCAAAATTTGTCCCATATACCATCCGGTCATACCCAACCGTTTCTATAACCAGATCTTGAGCACGGCCTTCCTCTAAATGTGAATCAAACCAAATTAGCTTTAAGTCTTCAACGAAATGCGAAGTATTCCCCATAAATGCGGCCATAGAATCAAACCGTTGTGCAAGAAAAGTGATAGCTCCGCCACCATGAGAAATACAAACATCCAATTTTGGATGCCTTTTCATAACCCCGCCAAGGACAAGAGAAGCAACCGCAAGTGTTTCCTCATACGCATACCCAACGATGAGATCAAGCCCAAATCGCCCTAAACGCCCATCCGCAGCACCACGTATTCCATTATTGGTTGCGGGATGAATCAATAAAGGAACATCGAGTTCAACCAAGGTTTGATAGAAATCATCAAGACGGGGATCATCTAAAGTAAATCCATAATCTGTTCCTATATAGGCAGCGACTAGCCCAAGTTCACGAATAGCCCTACTCAATTCAGCACACGCGTAATCTGTATCTTGCAATGGAATAGAAGCTGCCCCCAGAACTCGATCAGAGAAACCGTCAATATGGGCAACCATTGCATCATTAGCAGATGAAGCAAACTTCAACGCGTTTTCAGCATCTATATGACCAAAGAACGTCAAGGGATTTGGTGAAAGAATCTGAAGATCAATACCTAAAACATCCATCGCCTCAATGCGCTTATGAATGTCCATAAAAACACTCTCACGATATGGGACACGCATGGAGTAATCACCAACCCGGAATGTCTGGAGCCCTGCATCGTCGCTGAGCTCAGGCCCGTATTTCCCAGCACACCCAAAACTATCTTCCAGTACTACATGTGCATGAAGGTCAATTACTTTACCCATCTATTAGCTGTGGCTTTTAAATCCGCCGGAAACAGCATCAAACCGGAATTTCTTATCCGGACCATACACCGGGCCTCTATCTTCAGAAAGGTACAAACGGTTCTCTGATGCTAAGAACCCATCACAACCATGGAGAACTTCAACCATTGCCGCATAATTTGGGTGATCAAAATGAGCGGCCAAATTCTCAACATCAGTCCATAACTCATACACCTGTATATGCGTCGGTTCTGCAGGATCAGGTGCAAAGCAATATGCAAGACATCCAGGTTCATCATTCCTAGTCGCTGCTTGCACAGCAGCGGTCTTTGCCACTGTTTCGTTTCGATCTTTTTCAGTTTCAAATGAGAGTGTTGCGGTAATAATGATCATGTTCGCTCCAAATTCTTCTGGTATTTGGACCGTATCGTATTTTGAGAAAATGCGACAGTTAGCTAGCTAAAGGCCTTCCAAATAAAGGACTCTCCTGCCATGTCCCAAGGAACGATTCAGCTCTATAACACGCCCCTAAGAATAAACCATCCTCGTGCTTAACTACTTCATCAATAACTGCACCAATTTGGTCTTCTGCCAACTGGATTATTTGGGAGCTATCTGTGCTTTCACCAGGCCAAGCAGCAAAGATAGGGGCTGCTACAGCAATGAAATCAGGAACAACATCCGTTCCTTTACGTTGAAGCATTGCAAGAGCTCGGGCTGTGAAAGGAATAGGTTGGTGCGGAACTAAAGCCACTATGTCAAGTTTTTCTGCTGTTAAGTGATTCACTGCTCCCATTTTGGAGCCAGCGAATAAGATGTCCGCACCAGATTGGAAAACTTTCCAAGCAGGATCTCCGTTTCCATCGGATGATTTAACAAAATCAATTCCGTTTGCATTCCATCTTTCCCTCAAATCATTGGCATTCAGCCCTGATGAATCCGTAATTGAACCGGACAATGTTGAAAGAGAAATGAGTTTCCCACCTCGTTCCTCAACGAGGTCAACCATCGCTGGTCCATGTTCCCCAAAACCTTCAATAGCTACTGTTTTGCCTTCTAGAGAAGCAATTCGATCAGCTGAAAGAACAGGGCCTAAAGCAGTCAGGTACGTTTCAAGAGTATCTTCACCATGAAATTCGAAACGCATCGCCGACCGTGTGTCAACGTCATACAAGCCTTGAAAAGAACTAGGCAAAATACCCTTTCCGGCATTTAGTCCTAGTTTCCCCGTAGAGACTTCATCATGTATCTCATCAACGAAATTATTGAGAGCTTCATCTCTTTCCTCAGGGGCTGCATTAACACCACCGGAGGCACCACCTCGTTGCATCTCAAAAGAAGCGAAAGTGTATGTCATCGAGCGCGCAAGATCCTTCGCACCGCCTTGAAGTATTTTTGGCGCGCTCCGAACAATCCCAAATGAAGGAGCCCCTTCAAGATCAGTTACGACAAAAGCATTTGTAGAAGATAATTTTCTTAACCCCACAACGTCCATTGTGCATGACACAAGAGAAAATTGGTAACTTTTGTTTATCTATTTAATAACTTCTGTATGCAACAAACAATGCCAACTCTTTAAGAGCACGCAGAGCATCTTGATTTAGAGATGACATCTCAAGCTCTTGTAATGCAATATTAGTTAATTCTTTGATCTCTTTTTCAATAACCTGTTCAGCTCCAGTATCAATAATGACTTGCTGAATTTTCTCTACTTCGCTATCAGATAAGTCTTGATTCCCGATTAGAAGAAGTATTTCTCTTTGTTGCACATTGGACTCTTTATGGGCCGCAGCGACAAGAGAAGTGGGCTTCCCTTCTCGGAGATCATCTCCGACTGGTTTCCCAGTTGTCATTTCATCACCGAAAACACCCAAAATATCATCGCGTAATTGAAAAGCTACACCAACTGGGCGTCCAAAAGCTGTAAAGAAATCAGCGAAATCATCGTACTTACCAGCAATAGCAGCTCCAAGATGCAAAGGACGTTGAACAGAATAACGACCAGTTTTGTATTCAAGGATTCTTCTAGCTCGATCTTGATCAAATGTTTGTCGAGCACCGGATAAAACATCTAAATACTGGCCAATGTTCACTTCAAGACGAAGCTCATCCCAAATTCTTGAAACTGAAGGCGTAAGATCCCCCATTAATTTATCAGCAATGACATGAGCTAAATCACCAACCAGAATAGCGACCGCTTCACCAAATTCTTTCCCATTTCCAGCCCAATTATTCTCATCATGTAAATTTGAGAAGTGTTGCCAGATAGATGGTTCACCCCGACGAGAAGAAGAATGATCCATCACATCATCGTGCGCCAAAGCAAAGGCATGCAACATTTCAATAGCTGCTCCAGCGTTAATAGCGGTGGGTGATGACCCATCGCCACCTGCCCCTACATGTGCCCAATGAAAAAAAGCTGGGCGTATTCTTTTGCCTCCACTGAATATAAGAGACTGAAGAGCATCAAAAGGGGCAGCTAATGTTTCATCAACTGCTACCCATCGTTCCCTCTCACTAGAAAGAACCTCAACTAAACGCTTATCTATCGGACCAACTACTTCTGAAATTGCAGATGGGTTCATTGAGTGGTCAAAGCTAATATCTGAGTTCATTTTCACCCTTGCTCAATGTAAACCGCATGATCGGAGAATACCTTCTGAAATGCAATACCGTTCATTCAAGTGACAGAACCCGTATATTTGCGTTACCGTATAATTAGACACAGATGAGGTGAGAAGCCGTGACGAATATCAAATCCATCAAAGCTATGAAAGATGAAGGATCCGCCGATGAAGAGTTTTCCTGGCCAGATCCTGAAGACGCAATAGATTTCGAAAAAGAACGACTACACAGAAAACAAAGACTCGCAGCTGGCCTACGGGTTTTAGGGCGACTACGACTCGCAGAAGGAGTAGCAGGCCATGTAACTGTCCGAGATCCCGAACATACTGATTGTTTCTGGGTTAACCCATTTGGAAAGAACTTTAAGCTCATGAAAGTTTCAGATTTGATCTGTGTAGATCATATGGGAGAGGTTGTTGAAGGAGATCAACCGGTGAATGCAGCAGCATTTGCTATTCATTCACAACTACATCTAGCACGACCCGACATCATGGCAGCAGCGCATTGCCACGCCATGTATGGTCGGACTTTCTCTTCACTAGGAAAACCATTAAAGATGATTACCCAAGATGACACAATGTTCTTCAACGATGTAGCTCTATGTTCAGTTGGCAGTGGTGCAGTTGTCCTTGACGCTAACGTAGGGAAATCCATGGCAACGGCGTTGGGAGACAAAAAAGCACTCATTCACCAAAATCATGGAGTTATCACTGCTGGAGGTAGTGTCGATGCCGCTATTTGGTGGTTTGTGGCTCTTGAGCGGAGCTGCCAAAGTCAAATACTCGCCGAATCTGCAGGAACTCCAATAGAGATACCAGACGATCTTGCCCAGTCAGGATATGACCAGCAGGGCAGTGACCTTGCCGGTTGGTTTCAGTTTCAACCGTGGTGGGAAGAACTTCTTCGCGACGAACCAGAATTCCTCGATTAGTCGAATCAGTTTTTCTTCTGACTTGTCACGAAGTCAGAACCAAAATGTTCAAGTAATTTTGCGTCAGCATTTTCGCCAAAGAGAATTTTTGCCACTTCATGGAGCCCTTCCGATGATCGCACATCAGCGTCGCGCGTAATCAGCGATATTTTGCTCCTTCGTCGAAGAAAATCGTCTAATTTCACAACCATTTCAGTACTTGCTGTGTTATGTAACTCAACTCTCAGATAATCTGATGAATCCAAAATATCTTCAGCCATAGAGGGATCTTCACGAATATCGTCAAGCATGTCGAAAGCTCTTCTCCCATACCGACGCCAAAGTCGCTCAGATAATGGTTCTGCACCAGGTTTCTCACGAAGGTCGTCAATTCTCATACCCCGAGTCTGCCGGAAGAACGCTTTCCGTGTTTCCCGTCCAGGTTCCCCGTACCAACGTCTCTGATCAGAATTTAGGTGAACTCCGAGAACCTGTACTGCATCCGCTACTTCCTCACCTACGTTTAGGCAGTCCGTGAGTTTCCCGCCAAAAATTGAAACAACCTGTTTCGCGTGATCGACCTCCACTTCATGTTTTCTTGATAGCGCAGTCCAATCAACATTTTTCATACTTCTTGATTGTCTCCGAACAACTAAAGGACGAACTCCGGAACGTTCCGCAATTATGTCACTACTTCGAAGAGGGGTATTTAAATCTAAACGGTCATTAATTTGTCCTAAAAGAAAATCCCGATCTGCATCAGTGACCGAGGTGTGGGGATCAGAAACACGCGTATCTGTAGTCCCTATAACAGACCTATTTCCCATTGGAATCACATAGAAGAGACGTTTACTATCATCGAAGAAAGCTAGGACTCGCTCATTTGGTGTTAATTGATCAACGACGAGATGAACTCCTTTTGAGTACACAATCTGATGTCGGGTATGAAGGTTCCATGACTGATTTAAACCATCAAGGAAAGGTCCGGCTGCATTCACAACAACTTTCGCCCGAAGTGATAATGCAGAACCGCTTTCAACATCCCTTAAATGAGCAAACCATTTCCCTTTCACGCGTTCAGCTGATTCTAATTCAACGTAGTTGGCTGCAATAGCTCCAACATCCATAGCTGAGCGAATGAAACTAAAAACAAATCGTGCGTCATTATCTTTCAAATAGGCGTCAGCGTATTCAATACCACCTAAAGTTCCGACAGTATTTACAACCGGTTCAATACGTTCAATTGTCTCTGCACTCATTGGTCTGGGAGCATTTGTTTTAAAATTTCCGATACCCCAGTATGCGAAAGCTCCGGCACCCACTAGCCAAGGCGGGAATGGAGAAGTTTCCCCTAAAACCCCGAGAAAACCAATCTCTTGGACATTAGCGGGGTAAGCCCGCATCAATCGGTTACGGCTCATACACAGTTTCCGAACTAATGGAATTTCATAGTTTTCCAAATATTTTATGCCACCCCAAACAAGATTCGAAGACTGCTGACTAGTGAAACCCGCAAAATCACCACGGTCTATCAGCGCAACACTCGCTCCACGAGCTGAAAGAGCCGCAGCTGAAACCGCGCCATTAATACCTCCACCGACAATGAGGACATCAAATTCACCGTTATCTAATTTGTCTAAGTTTGCTTCTCGTAACGCCACAATTTGACATTATCGCCACTAGAGAAATCCACAACTTAAAGCAAGAAAACGGTTAGAAACTCTACATCGTGAAACGAAGATTTCTCGCTGCCCGCTCACCCCATTCATCATTTCCTAACCAACTAATACGCCCAGCATCTATCTCAACTTGTGGGTCTATACGTCCACAAGCAAGCATCACGAAACTTTTACTATCAGCGTTAATTTCAATGGTCGGGTTTTCAACGTGGTCAACAACGCTCGCCCGTCCATCAACAAGAGCGAATAAGTCCTTATCAATCGCCCCAGAAAGATGAAAAACAACGCTCATTCCATCTTCTAACCCAATTTTTTTACCAGCGATATACCCAAGAGACCCATGCACTTCATTTAGAGCTATTTCAGCATGTGCGCCAGAATCAATTGTTTCAATACCAAGTGGAATGGTCATATCGCGTTGATGAACCCAGAAGTCAAAGATACGGATATCCATAAAACGCCCATACGTGCCAGGACCAACCGGTGTCATACACTCTAAAGACCATGTTTCGTCATTCATTGCAGCTAATTCCTTCCGGCGATCATTCAAAATAGAGATTGAACGATCAAGAAGTTCTATAGCGCTAAGACTTTCAGCTTCGCTTTCAAATTCAGCCATTTTCGGGAACGGCGGCCATTCATCAGCACTCTGAGGAACCCATTTCAACAAAAGATTCTCTATACCCGCTAAATGAGTAACAACGCCTTTCACATCCCAATCGGGGCAAAGTGATTGTGTTTCCCAATCAGATTCACTGAGATTTGAAATAAGTGATTCAAACTCAATGAAACAGTTCTCTAATGCTGTCATCGTGTCATTACGGTTACCCATGCGTATACCTAACTACTTTCTGAGTCTTCTGTGCTTGCTATAGAAACTAGCGCCAAGTCATAAAGAAATTAAATTTTCTTCTATTCGTTTCTTCTTATCTAGCGGATCTGGGCAAGATAGACATAAGGTGAATAGGTAAATTCTTATCGGAGGAACAATGGCTGGATTAGAAACAACACCGGAAATGTTTGATCTCAGAATGTCGGAAGAAGTCCGACCACTCTTTGAAGCAGTAACAAAATTTATAGCGGAAGAAGTAGACCCGCATACCAAAGAATTTTATCAATTAGGTGAGGACAGAGAAGAACGCTGGGGTTATGGAGAAGGGCAACTTGAACTTCTTGATTCAATCAAAGCAAAGGCTAAGGAACAAGGGCTTTGGAATTTCTTCTTACCGGATGCTGAAACAGGAGAGGGACTAAACAACCTTGACTATGCATATATTGCGACAGAACTAGGGAAAAACCCTATTGCTTCACAAAGCCTTAACTGTTCTGCCCCAGATACCGGAAATATGGAAGTTCTGGAGCGTGTCGGGACTGAAGAACAGAAAGAAAAATGGTTAACTCCACTACTCAACGGTGAGATTCGTTCTGCTTATGCAATGACTGAACCAGATATTCCTTCGTCAGATGCTAAGAATATTTCCTGTAAAGCAATTCTTGATGGTGACGAATGGGTTATCACTGGAGAAAAATTTTACATTTCAGGAGCTGGAGACCCACGCTGCAAAATCATGATATGCATGGTTCAAACAAACCCGGACGGGCCACCTCATAAACGCCAATCACAAATCCTTGTTCCTATGGACAATCCCGGAGTTGAAATACTTGGACCATGCCATGTATTTGGAAAAGATGATGCACCACACGGACACATGCACCTTCGATTTAATGATTGCCGAGTACCCAAAGACAATATTCTTCTTGGAGAAGGAAGAGGATTTGAAATTTCTCAAGTAAGGCTCGGCCCAGGAAGAATCCATCACTGTATGCGGTCAATTGGAGCAGCCGAACGAGCAATTGAAATGATGGTAAAACGTGGATTGACCAGAGAAGCTTTCGGCAAACCAATAGCGAGCTTAGGAAAAAATATTGAAGTGATTGCCAAAGCCAGGATAGAAATTGAATCTATGAGAAGAATGGTCTTAACCGCAGCGAAAGCAATGGACGAGTTAGGCAACGAAGCTGCACGAGTTTGGGTAAGTGCAGTGAAAGCTATGGTTCCAATTCGTGTTTGTCACATTATTGATGAAGCAATTCAAATTCACGGAGCAGCAGGTGTGTCGCAATGGACACCATTGGCAGATATGTACACCAGTCAACGAACCCTACGTCTCGCCGATGGGCCAGATGAAGTCCATTGGTTTGTTGTCGGAAGAGCCGAACTACGACGCTGGGAAGAAGAAGGTGGGATCAAATACGACCCCAAAGCCGATTACTACTCAAAAGATTCTAAAACGGTATTAACCGCAGGAATCTAACGTATTTATTTTTCAGATTCAGCAATGTCAAAGATAATCCATAACTACTAAGAGATACCTATGGAAGATTCCTCAAACGCTCCAAAATTTCATCTTGATAGAAGCCAATACAGTGCAGGACTTCTCCGATGGTTCAAAGAATCACATGCCGATCATCAAAATGTTGAAATAGGAGAAATTGACATCCCCGTAGCAACCGGATTCTCAAATGAAACAGTTTTCTTCAACATCTCATCCGATATAGAAGATGGCAGGCATGAAGGACGCTATGTTGCACGAATTGAACCTGAAGACGGTGGCATGTTTCCTGTTCAAACACCAGAATGCGAAATTTCTGTAGCGTTACAACAACGCGTAATGCAAACGGTTCAAACAAATAGTGACGTACCAATTCCTATTATCGGCAATCTCAAATCAAGCACATACTTAGGATTACCATTCTTCGTCATGGGTCACGTTGATGGGAAAATTCCATCAGACCGCCCTAGATATACGGAAGAAGGCTTTGTTGTTGATGAAGCAACAGACCAACAACGAACACAAATGGTGCAAACCGGACTTGAAGCTATGGCGGGAATCCACGAGATTGATTGGAAAGCCGCAGACTTACATTGGTTAAATCCATGTGACGGGCAACCAACACAAGCAAAACAAATAGAAATCTATAAAAACTATGTTGAAAAAGAACTAGATGGACGAGATCACCCAGTTATGGCGTACGCGCTTGACTGGTTAGCTGATAATGACCCGCACGATGACCGTATCGGATTGAGTTGGGGAGATGCCAGACTCGGAAATATTATCTGGCAGGATTACAAGCCAGCAGCAGTGGTTGATTGGGAAGCTTGCGCTCTCAGTCCTACCGAAGCTGACCTTGGTTGGTGGTTAATGTTCGACAGGATGTCATTTGATGACGTAAATGTAGAGCGGCTCTCCGGATACCCGACTAGAGAAGAACAAGCAGCATACTATGAACAAATTTCTGGTCGAGAAGTGCGCAACCCACACTATTGGGAAGTTTTCGCGATCATGAGATTCTGCGCGATCTTCATCCGCTTAGGTGACCGTTTAACAAACTCTGGGCTTCTACCTCCAGAAATGAATCCAGCTGTTGGCAACATGGTTACCCAATCACTGGCGGAGATACTTCAAATAGATAACCCGACCCCCAGCCTGATCTAAGACCATTTCTTTTACCTGTTAATGAGTTAAGTTTTTCTTATAGGTACGAAAGAGTAGAAAAAGAAATCCTATTACAGGCGCTAAACCAATGAACGACACGTAATGACACAAGGTTTGATAATCAGTTGTTGAGACCATTAATCCAGAGCCTAAACCTGCCGCCCCTCCAGAAGCGGACATGATCGTATCAGCGAGACCCTGTACTCGAACTCGGACAGAACCTTCATATTCATTTGTGAGAAGAACTGAAGAAGCGATAAGCCCACAACTCCAACCCAAACCGATAAGGAATAAACCTATAAACACGCCGGCGCTTTCACTTGGTTCAGTATGAGATGCCATTTCTGATCCAATAAATAACAGCACCCCTCCCAAAGCTAAAACCGGTCCAGCTGTTAAACGATCTACGACCCAGCCGATAATCGGTGCCGCAGCGTACATTCCGATGATGTGTAACGAAATCACAAAACCAATGATTTCCAATTCGTGTCCGCCGTCGTTCATGTGTAATGGAGTCATTGTCATCACGCCAACCATGACAATATGTCCAGTTGCCATTGACCCCACAGCTAACTTTCCTATCGCTGAACCTGCAATAGATTTGACTGCTTCTTTAAATCCCCGATCTTTTTTCGATGTACCTAATCCACCTGCGACTATGAGAGGGTCTGGACGTAATTTGAAGTGGATAACTGCTGCAGCAATCGCGAAGAGTATGGAAGAAATCAGGTACGGGCCAGCTAATTCAGCGATCCCAATGAGTTGAGCGAATCTCTTTGCAGGTCCAAAACCAATAGTTGGGCCAAGGACAGCGCCAACCGTAGATGCCCACACCAACGTGCCAATCGCCCTCGCTCTATGGTCAGGAGTAGCAAGGTCAGCGGCAGCGAAACGGGCAGCCAAGCTTGCAGCACCTCCTACCCCAATACTAAGAATCCCGGGAATCAATAATAGATACCAGCCTGTAAGAGCGGCAGTCATGGCTATTAGAGAACCTACAGAAGCGACAGCGTACCCTGTTAGTAGACCTGGTCGTCTACCGTAAATGACCATCATCCGTGCGAGCAATAACGTAGCGATAGCTGACCCTACCGTTGCGCTGGCGGCTGCGAGCCCGCCAAGAGTTTCAGAATCAGTGAGTTCTTCGCCAAGGACAGCAGCGGCAGAATACGCTGAAGTTAAAGCCGCTCCAGCAGGAACAAGTCCGGTCATTAATGTTCGTATGGTCCGACGCTGTAAGATCAACAACTCAGCAGGTTTCACTTCAGTCATGATTAAGGAGTAGTTAGTTGTTCCGTGCGCGCATACCACCATCAACTGGGACAGCGGCCCCCGTGATATAAGAAGCAGCGGGAAGCACAAGACTAAGCGTCACATGAGCAACTTCTTCTGGATTTCCAAATCTTTTCAAAGCTGTTCTTCTTCGTGCAAAAATCTTTTTTGCATCTAAAGGAATTTTTGCTGTCATTCCCGTATGAATAGGACCTGGGCAGACTGCGTTTACGGTCACACCCGATGGTCCAAGTTCGACTGCTAACGCTTTCGTCAATCCGACTACGCCGTGTTTGGAAGCTGTATATGGGCTTAACGCCGCTGACCCTCCAAGACCTTCAGTACTAGAAATATTTACAATTCGTCCTTGCTGTTCACGGCAAAGGTCACCAAGACAGGCTCGTATCAGCCTCATCTGAGCATCAAGATTTACAGCGAAGGTAACATTCCAAAAATCCTCAAAGTCAGGGCTATCAATAGGCCCTCCGATACTAACTCCGGCATTATTCACCAGAATATCAATAGGTCCTAAATCTGACCTGACCTGCTTAGCAAGTTCTGATGGAGCGTTTCCATCCTGAAGATCAACGACATACCCTTTCGCTGATCCACCCGATTCCAGAATTTCACTAACTACAGTTTCAACTCCTTCGGCATTAATGTCACAAATAGCAACTTTTGCTCCCTCATCGCTGAATAGGTGAGCTGTGGCACGACCCATCCCACTAGCAGCCCCCGTCACAATAGCTACGCGTCCCTGTATTGATCTGCTTAATTCGCTTAAAGGTCCCACATGAAGACCTTACAAGCACCATCGCCGTAAACTTCAAAGAAGACAACACCAATTTTCCAAAACCGGTGTACGGTTGCCAAGAGATCAATGCAAAGCACCATTTCTTCGCTGATCGAATTAGAAAAGGGCCCATGACCGAAGATCAAGTAGTTATTCCAAGGAGGTCATGGTTAACGCTCGCTGTCACTTCAATCGCGGCATTTATGATCGCTATAGAAACTTCTATCATTTCATTGGCGTTACCCCAATTACGAGCAGGATTCCCAGAAGCATCCGAAAGTAAACTTTCATGGATCGTTAACGCGTACACAATCGGAGTCGCTTCGTTACTTCTCGTTTCGGGGTGGTTGGCAGATCGTTATGGCCGGAAAAGACTTTTCTTCTGGGGGTTATTCGTTTTTCTTATAGCTTCATGCGCAGCTGGGCTTGCACCTTCAGCGAATTTTCTTATCGCCGCACGGGTCGTTCAGGCAGTAGGTGGAGCTATGCAATACCCAGCGGGCCTCGCTCTTCTCCTAGCAGCGTTCCCTCCATCGAAAATTCAAACTGCTATTGGAACATGGGGTGCAATGGGAGGTCTAGCAGCAGCTTTAGGACCAACACTGGGCGCATTTCTCGTCGACGCGTTTGACTGGCAAGCAGTGTTCTTTATTAATGTTCCCGTCGCCGCCCTCGTTATCATTTTCGGCCCCAAATGGGTAACAGAAAGCTACAGTGACTCTATCCCCACCAAAGTAGACCTAATTAGCGTCCCACTAGCTTCTTTAGGGGTAGGAACAGCTATTTTCGCAATTACGCAAGGAAACAAATGGGGGTGGTCATCACTCGGGCTCATCGCTTCATTCGCGATAGCCGCCTTACTCGTTATCGCCTTCGTCATACGTTCACAACGCCATCCAGCTCCACTCTTTGACCTAGCACTTTTTAAACTCAAAACCTTTTCCGTAGGAATGATAGGAACCCTGTTTTTTATTGTCGCGTTCTTCGCATGGTTGATTTCACTCCCCACATTCATACAAGGAACGTGGGGGTGGTCTGTGTTAAAGACCGGTTTCGCCATAGCACCAGGACCGTTATTAACAGCTTTTGTTTCCCCACCAGCAGGAAGATTAGCGGAACGAATCGGGAATGGACCGCTCCTCACAATTGGGGGGATCCTTGGAGCATCCGGATTAACGTGCCACCTTATCTTCACGAAAATAGAACCCGACTACGTTAAGGGAATCCTTCTTCCAAGCCTCCTTATTGGATTTTCCGCGGGCTTTGGTTTCGCACAACTTATTGGAGCAGCTATGCGTGATGTCCCCCGTGGCCAATTTGGAATGGCAGGAGCTGGAAGAACCACCATCTTCCAACTCTCACTCGCATTAGGGGTAGCTCTTGCCTTTACCATAATTGGCCGACCTGAAACCCCTAGCGACGCACTTAACGGCTTGCAGGCAACATGGGTGATGGGCATCGGCTGTTTCGTCCTTCAAACAATCCTCTTTGCGTTCTTCGGATCAAGTGAGAAAACCAAAGCTAATACGAGCTAGATTGCTCTTATGCAACAAAAAGGCATAAATCGTATTGTCATCGCAGTCTGGGATTTTGAAAAAGGAAAAGAATACTTTGAAAAGTTACTCGGAGCCGAATTTGCACCCGAGAACACAGATGGGGAAGCCGCATCGTTCGGAGTTCAAGTTGCTATGGCATGGGAAGCTGGAATAGAGATCGTATCCCCACTTCCCAATACCCAAAGCCCAATTCGAGAAGAAATGGAAAAAAACGGTGAGGGAATTAAAGGGATTGTTTTTGCCGTAGATGACGCAGATACAGCAATGAAAAATGGAGAAACACTCGGTTTACGCTCCTATTATGAATTGGATTACACGCAAAAAGAAATCAATGAGAAGTGCCAAGGACGTTTCACAACTTATAAAGAGCATTTTATTTCAGCTAAAGAACCCTTGAATGCAACAATTTTGCTCGGCGAATTTATAGCTACCTCAAAACCATCTAAAAACTAGTTCAGTTTGACGCAATTGCAGTCAGTACTAGTGTGAGAAGTAATTGCATATAGCAAAATTAAATTTATTGTTCCACGGGTTCCGTGAAACACTATTCATTTCTGGGAGGGAAGATGAGTAAAAAACTACTTAAGTTAGTGGCGTTATTTCTTAGCTTCACCATGATCATGGCAAGTTGCGGTGGTGGTGATGATGATGGCGCAAGCAGCAGCAGCGAAAGCAGTAGCGAAAGCAGTAGCGAAAGCAGCAGTGCGGCTGAAGAAGAAGCTGAAGAAGAAGCTGAAGAAGAAGCTGAAGAAGAAGCTGAAGAAGAAGCTGAAGAAGAAGCTGAG
>Ga0315327_10000677_pt1 | contig 17144 bp, 15 predicted proteins | sample M110032315metaG_FD_203460 | JGI IMG/M metagenome (GOLD analysis project Ga0315327, IMG submission 203460) | Ammonia-oxidizing marine archaeal communities from Monterey Bay, California, United States - M1 100m 32315 | ecosystem: Environmental > Aquatic > Marine > Coastal | place: USA: California... | reverse complement strand
ATTCACCATTACCGGTAGAAATTGATTTATCAGAAGAGTATCTAATATCATCAATTAAACGTAGTTTAAGTAGATTAAACAAAAAAAAGATAGAGTTATTTCAAGCACATAAACCACCTAAAAATGAAAAAGAGATAAAACAATTAGAAAAAACATTTAGAAAAATCAAAGAAGGGAATTTGGCATCTTTTTGTGGTGTATCAATTGGATTAGAGTATGAGATAGGGAAAAAATTGATTGATAATGGGTTTGTAGATACTTTACAATTGTACTTTTCAATGATTGATTATAAACCAACAATAGAACTATTAGCACATGCCAAAAAAAATAATGTTGGAATTATTATAGCATCACCTTTAGGGCAAGGATTTTTGGCTGGAAAATATAAAGAAGATCACAAATTTGAAAAAAACGATATTAGACATATTACTTATTCTAAAAAAATAATAAAAGAGCGAATAAAAAAAGCAAACCAATTTAAATTTTTAACGAACAAAAATAGAAGTATAGCACAAATTGGAATTGCATATGTTTTAAGTAAAAAAGAAGTATCTCTATGTATTCCTGGTTCAAGTTCACCAAAACATGTAATTTCAAATGCTAGTGCATCAAAAATTAAATTGACAAATGATGAATTAAAGCATATTAAAGAAATACAAGATAAATGGGATAATTAAATACTAACCATCTCTAAATGAATCGCCACTTTCAAAGTTACGAATTTTTAATAATTGTTCTTCACTTGGGCTTTGACCCATACTCAATTCATATGGACTTGGTTTACTCCCATGACCGCCTTCACCGTGTTCATGTTTGTATCCTAATGCCTTGTTACATTCAGTTTCTATTTCCTCTTGTAAACGAACTAAATCTTCAGAAGATAGAGATGAGGTTCTAACCCATGATTTCCATTTCTTTTTTCCATGCATCATATATGATACTTCTTCTTTAGAATAATCAATTTTATCATAATCAATATCATATTTTTCTTTTTGATCATATTGAGGGGCACCAGGATATGGTGTGTTTATTCCAAGATTAAAGTAATCAGGTTTAGCATCAAGAATCCATTTTTTTGTAAGCATTGCATCTTCGTAAGTTTCACCAGGTAAACCTAAAATCAAAAAAGCTTTTGCAAATATATCATATTTTCTACAAAGTTGAACAAATCTCTTGTTTATATCATAAGTAGTTCCTTTTTGAATAATTTTTAGGATTTTATCACTCCCAGATTCAACTCCTGTAGAAAGTTCTAGTGCACCACCTTCAGCCATCGCCTTGGCTGTTTCATCATCAAACAAATTAGCTTTAATGTATGCTCTAAATCTATAACCACGTTTCTTAAATTCTTCCATAAGTTCAAGTGTACGTTTCTTAACTATGTTTACCTCATCATCATAAAGCATAAAACAATCATAACCATATTTGTCATGCAACATATCCAATTCTTTCATTACATTTGGGATAGAACGTAATCGCATTTTTCTATATTCAGGTTGAGCCCGACCAGAACAAAATGCACATCCATATGGACATCCAAGCTGTGTCATCACATTTGTTGCACGAACACCTCGAATATAGTATTCATAACTACTCATATCAATTAAGTCACGTGCTGGAAAGGGAGCATCATCAAAATTTTCTAGCATAGGTGCAAAAATTAATTTTTTATCAGATTCATCCTCAATTGCAAGCTTAGCTCCAGACCAACCATCACCAACTACAATTTTATCAAAATCATATCCTTCAGAAATCTGAGGAGCTACTGATGCATGTGGACCACCTAAAATGACTTTATTTTTTGGATTGACACTTTTAATTAATTCTAAAATGTTAATAGCTTGACCAACATCTGTACTTGTACCTGTAAGACCGTATGCATCATAGGATTTAGATGCATATGTCTTTACTTCATCTTCATAGTCAGTTTTTCCAGTTAGATCTAAAACCTCAACATCATAGCCTTGTTCTCGTAGTGCACTTGCAACATACAATATTCCTAAAGGAACAATTGCTTTATCAGAAAGTAGGAATGGGGAGGGAGGCGTTATTAACAGGACTCGTTTCAATAGTGAACTTTTGATAACACGCTATATAAACAAAACCAGTTTAAACGAATACAATCCAAATGACTTCAATGTTTTATTCCCAACAACACCCTAATTCAATAATGTAGAATGAATTTGAACCAGTTTTGTTAACGAAATTAATATTCTAAAACAATGTATCGTTAATTAAAAAATTTTTTGATGCTTCGGAATTACTCATTAAATATTTGTACCATTCAACTGTTTTTGTTTTAATTGTATCTGAGATTGTTTTATTTTTTAATCCCTGATACATTTCCTTTGCACCATCTCCAATTGAATAATTTGTTGTGAAGTTTAAAGTATTTTTTATTTTATCAAATGATGCAAAATAAGAACGATGATCATTTGTTCCTTCAACTACTATTTCACAAGATTGACCAATAGAATCAATAGTTTGATTAGCTAAATCAATCATTGTTACATTTTGTTCATTAGATCCTATGTTAAAAATTTCACCTGAAATTTTTTGTTTTGGTGCAGCAATAACTGCAAGATATGCTCTAACAGCATCTTTAATAAACACAAAAGGACGTTTATTGTCTTTACCACTCACGGTAATTTTTCCTTTTTTATAAAGATCTAAAACCATTGCATTAACAGCAGTATCAAATCTCATTCGAGGAGATTCACCATAGATGCTTGAAAATCTTAATGCAGTAGTAGTAAATTTATCATCATTTAATGAAAGATTATCAATTTCTGCTTTTCTGTTTGCTTTAGAATATGCAGTAAGAGGATTTACAGTTGAGTTCTCATCAGCAATTTTTTCTTGTTGGCCATATATGCTTGCACTAGATGCTAAAATGTATCGTTTCACACCCATTTTTTTACTTAGTTTTGCAACTCTATGCCTTCCTTGATGATTAATTTCAAATGTTTTTTCAGGATCTAATTCTCCTGCAGGATCATTTGAAATGGCAGCCAGATCCAAAACTACGTCTACACCATCCAAAATTTTTTCATCAAAAAATCTAATATCATCTTTAATTAATTCAAGATTATTTTGAAATTTTGGATTTGATAAATATTCAATACCAAAAAAAAATCTATCTAAACACTTAACATGAAATCCATTATCAATTAATTCAGGTATCAAAACACTTCCAACATACCCTGCACCACCAGTTACAAGAATTGACTTAAATGAATTCAACTATACACCTTAATTCATATAATTTTTAAGTATCAATATAAACGTCTTATTTATCAAATTCTTAAAGATAAAAATTCCTACTCAATATAAAATCAAAAATATTTAAGTTATTTTTTGATTTCTTTAATAATTTCTAAAACAAGTTGTTTTATTCTATCATCAACAAAAAATGATATACCAATATAGGCTGAAATTCCAATAATTATAAAAAATAAAACGTTAGGAAGAAATGTAAAAATATTTTCATCATAAGTTAAAAATTGTTCAATTATGAAATGCATAGAAGAAAAAACTACTAGGCTAATTAGAAAATATTTTATAATTTTTTTAAATTCAAATGAAATGTGTGTTTCTTTTCTTACCATAATGAAATGATAGAATGTAAAAGGAATTTGAATGAGTAAATAAATTATTGACCAATACAAAAGTAATTCAAATTGACTAGATGTTGAATGAGTAAAAAGGAGAATAGTTGTTAATGATGTAATATAGATAGCATATTGAACAAGTAATAATGTAGGTAAAAAGAATAATTTACTTTTGATATGTGCTATTAAACCATTTTTTTCGTCAATATCAACTGTTTCAGTACCTTTAAGAATATTTTGAAAAACAGTACTCAGTGTATTTAGAAATGTCCAAATTGTCAAAATGATCACTATAGGAAAAACAATTTCATATATTGGGTTGAGAATAAACAATCCAGGTTTGGCAAAAACTATAGCAATAGCAGATAGAGGAAATCCAAAATAAAAGATGAGAGTGATGTTATGTTGAAGATTATCTATTTTACCCTCTTTCAATAATTTTGTATATACAGCACTTGAAACATGACCAGCATTAGCTACAATATTAGGCAACAAAATTGCTACTGTCCAAAAAGCAATACCCTCTACTGTTCCCACAATTAAAGAAAAAACTATTACATCATAGGAATGAATAATTCCTGCAATTCCAGGGTAAAAAGGTAGCCAAGAAAATTTAAACCATTTCTTTAGAAATTTTTTCTGAAAGTCATTCTTTATTTTTTCCCAACTACTAATAGTTAAAAGGAGTATACTTGCTAAATTTGCAATTCCAATAGCATAAAAAATACCATAGACACCCAAGTCTAGATGATAAACAAAAATTAAAGCCATTGGAATTTGAGTTATACTATAAACCAAGAGACCATAACTAACCATATGGGGTTTCCATCCAAGATTAATTGCTGTTAAAATTTTATTTAGAAATATTAAAGGAATAAGTAAACTTGCTGTAAGTATTGTTTGAAGATCAATATCAGTATTATTTCCCATTACATATGCAATAATTAAAAAAGCAAAAATGGCAATTGAAGATAAAACTCCATTAGCAAAAATTGCAGTTTTTGCTGATTCAATTCCTCTAGAAATTTCTCTAGTTGTCCAATAGGAAACAATTGGTTCAATATTTAAAACACTTAGAAACATGGCATAAATTATTCCCCATGTTCCAAAGTCTATAGGATCTAATATACGAGTTAATATAATAACAAATACCAACCCAGTAATTGTTGTAATTAAACCTGTGACAATAGCAATTAAACCTGTGAAAGTTATACGAATTTCTGGCAATCAAAAGAACTCATATAATGAATTATTTATGATGTTCTTTACAAATTATCAATAGTAAATCAAATTTTCATGAAATACAATATTAAAAAAAATAAAAATTGAATAATTTAGGCGTATTATTAGAGTTTAAGATTGATTAAGGCGTATGTGAAATAATAAGAAATGTTAACGATACTAACGCCAATTCATATAACTCCAAATATAAGATCATATAGAACACATTCATTTAAAAATATTTTAAAATATCTAAGTAAAATTACAGAAATACAAATTGTTTGGTTAGTATACAAACCAGAAAAAATTGATGGAAAAAAATATAGTGATGAAAATAATATTGTTTTAGATATTCATGATTTTGAAAATGCAACTGATGTAATAAAAAAAATTCAACCAAATATTATTTGGGCAGCTCCAACGCTAAATTTACCAGATTTTGCTTTATCAATAGCAGGAAAAAAATTAGGAATTCCAGTCGTAGGAGAATTAGTAACTGAATTATTTTTTAATGATAATAATTTCAATATTTTGAAAACATATCTAGGATCTTTTTTTGAAAGTAGTGTTCCAACAGATATTTCAGATAAAGATAAAAAATTTATGAAAAGAGGCAGATTTTTTATATACAAATTTTTATTTCTTGTGAAAACGCAAAAAAAAATAGGATGGACATTTTTTAAAATTTTAAAATATTTTTTTATTTTGGTAAAAGCACATATTACTGTGTATAAAGATGTGCATAATCCAAAATTTGCATGTGATATTCATTTTGTTGAAACAGAAAAATTAGTAGAAGAATTAATTAAAAAAGGATATGACAAAAAAAAATTAATTGTTACAGGAATTCCAATGTATGATGAAGCATCAACACAAATTAAAGAATTAGAAAAAAAGAGAATAATTAATACAAAAAAGAATGTACTATTTTTAACTCATGCAATGTATGAACATGGAATGTGGACTAAAGAACAAAGAAATTCATTAATTAAAAAAATAGTTACAGAATTATCAAAAAAAGAGAATAATTATAATTTAACAATTAAAATTCATCCATCCAGTGAACAATTAGCAGATTATGAAACAATTGTACATAAAATAGATAAATCGATAAAAATTATTCAGCAAGGAGATATTTTAGAACATATTACGAATGCAGACGTAATAATTACTTATTCAGGTGCATCTTCTTTAGTTTATGCATTAATGTGTAATAAACCAATAATCATATGTAATTTTTACGATTTAAGAAATGATATTTTTATTGATGGAAAAGTAGCTGTTTCATGTAAAAATGAAAAAGAAGTTAAAAAAACAATTGAGAAAGTAGGAATAGAGTCATTTATCAAAAAAGAAGATGTTGAAAAATTTATTGCAGAATATTTTCACAAATTAGATGGAAAAGCTTCAGAAAGAATAGGAAATGAAATATTAAAAATAGTTAAAAAACAATAACACAGTATATAAAAAAAGTAGGAATTGTTATATTTAGATATCATAAAATTAAGAAATGAAAATTGGAAAACAAAAATGAACAGTGGAAAATCCCATTGTATAAAATTTTTACAGATGATGAAGATATTAATTTAATTACAAAAATAGTGAAAAGAGGTAACAATTGGGCATTAGGACCAGAAATAGAAGAATTTGAACACAAATTAGCAGATTATGTAGGTGTAGATTATTGTTTAACTCTTAATTCTGGAACGTCAGCACTACATGCAAGTTTACTATCCAATGATATTGGAAATTTAGATGAAGTTTTAGTTCCTTCTTTTTCATTCATTTCAACAGCAAATGCTACGTTATTTGTTGATTCAAAACCAATTTTTGTAGATATTGAAGAAGAAACATTTGGAATGAATCCAGAATTAATTGAACAAAATATTTCAAAAAAAACTAAAGCTATAATTCCAATGGATTATGGAGGACAATCTTGTAAAATTTTTGAAATAAAAGAAAAAGCACAAAAAAATAATTTGCTTTTAATTGAAGATGCTGCAGAATCATTAGGTTCTAAAGTCAAGGGATTTAAAGTTGGATCTGTATCAGATATTGCAATCTTTAGTTTTTGTGGAAATAAAGTTCTAACAACAGGTGAAGGAGGTGCAATAGTAACAAATTCAAAAGAAAAATTTGAGAAGATAAAATTAATTCGTTCTCATGGAAGAATTGACGAGGGAAATTATTTTTCAAATCCAAATATTGCAAATTATTATGATATTGGTTATAATTGGAGAATGTCTTCAATTACGGCATCATTAGGCATTTCTCAATTAGATAAATTAGAAAAAATAATTAGTAAGAGGCAAAAAAATGCCAAATACATATCAACAAGAATTTCAAAATGGAGTCAAATCAAAACACCCATATCAACAAATGAAAATGAAAATATTTTTCAAATGTATACAATCAGATTATTAAATAAAGAAATTCGAAATAATCTTCAAAAATTTCTTTTAGAAAAAAAGATTTTTTCAAAAATATATTTTACACCTATTCATCTATCAAAATTTTATATGGAAAAAATAGGCACAAAAAGAGGAGATCTACCAATTACAGAAAAAATATCTGATCAAGTGTTGACCTTACCATTATATCCAAATATGGAACAGGATGAAATGGATTATGTTATAGAATCTATAAATGAATTTTTTGAAAATTATAATTAAAGAGGTTTATAAGATTTTATAATCCACATGTCAGTTTTTTCAACTGAATTAATTTTTTCATTTTCTGTGATCAATGTTTCTTTAAGTTTTTCACCTTGTCTTAGACCAATTATTTTATGTTTTTTTGAATATTCCTTTGCTAGATCTTTAATCTTATAAGATTTCATTTTAGGGACATAAAGTTCACCATTATTTGTAATAAGAAGACATTTTAAAATAAAATTAATTGCTTCATCAGAATGGAAAAAAAATCTTTCAGATGTAGGATCAGTAATAGACAAAGGTCGATTATTTTTTAATTCATCACGCCAAACTTCAAATACATTTCCTCTAGTCTCAATGACATTTCCAAATCTTAGTGTTGCAAATTTTGTAGACATAATATGATTACCAGCCCAACTAGTTAATTTCTCACCAAGAAGTTTTGTAGTACCATATAATGTTGAAGAATCTGCTGCTTTGTCAGTACTGATATTAAGAAATTTTTTTGGTTTTTGAGTCATACACATCTTAATGAGGTTCACTACACCATCAACATTAGTTTGTATAGTTTCAATTGGATTAAATTCTGAAATTTCTATATTTTTTATTGCAGCACAATGAATTACAATATCTATATTTGAACCGGCCATTTCAACTCTATCACGATTCAAAATATTTCCTAAAAGGTAACGTACTCTTTTATCATTAAGTTCTCTTTTGAGTTTAAACAAAGAATGTTCATTGATATCAAGAATTCTGACAGATTTTACAGGATATTCAAGAATTTTTTTTGTAAGAGCAGAGCCAATACTGCCTGCACCACCGGTTATTAGTAATGATTTATTTTTTAATTCAGCAGTAACTTTTTGTTCAAAAACGGATTTTTTAGTCATAATGGTATCATTTTGTTGAGATATATCATCATTTAAAATTATGGGTATTCAAAAGATAAGTATAATATTTTAGTGGTAAAAGTAAAAGAATGTTAAAAATTCTTGTAGTAGGTTACGGTTCTATAGGAAAAAGACATGTTAAAAATTTAACAAATTATAAAAATATTGAGCTAATAATATTAACAAAAATAAAATCAAATAATTTCTTAAAAAAAGAAAAATACAAAATTGTGAATTCCATAGAGGATGCAATTAAAGAAAAACCAGATGCAGCATTGATTACTAATATTACAAGTGAACATATTGATGTAGGATTAAAATTAGCAAAGAATGGAATCCATTTATTTATTGAAAAACCATTATCGAATTCACTAAAAAAAATAAAACAATTAGAAAAAATTATTAAAAAAGAAAAAATCATTTCTCAAATAGGATGTAATTTAAGATTTCATCCATGTGTGAAAAAAATAAGGGAATTGATAATTAAAGAAGTAATTGGCAAACATTATTCTATCATAGTAGAAAATGGATCATATCTTCCAGATTGGCATCCATATGAAGATTATAAAAAAAGTTATGCATCAAATGAAAAACAAGGTGGTGGAGTTATTCTTACAAATATTCATGAAATTGATTATCTTTACTGGTTTTTTGGAAAAGTAAATGAAGTTACTGCAATTTCTGGAAGAATTAGTAAACTAGGAATTAAAGCAGAAGATTACTCTTCAATAATTTTAAAATTTAATAAAAATATTATGGGGGAAATACATTTTGACTATTTTCAAAGACCATCATTTAGAGGATGTAAAATAATTGGTGAAAAAGGAACAATAATTTGGAATTATAATAAAAATAAAGTCATGATATACAATATAAAAAAGAAAGAATGGCAAACCCATTTAAAATTAAAAAAGTATGATAATAATATTATGTACATTGATGAAATAGAACATTTTTTAAAGTGCGTTAAAGAAAAAAAGAATTCAGTTAATGATATTCAAGAAGGAATTAAAGTTTTAAAAATAGCACTGGATATTAAAAAATCAGCATTGGTTAAAAGGACAATTAAAATAAAATGATCAAAACATTTCATGAAAAAGTTTTTGATATTTCAGGTAAAGTGATTGTATTAACTGGTTCTGCAGGCAGAGTAGGAAGCCATTTTTCTCATACACTTGCAAATGCAGGCGCAAATCTTGTTTTAATTGATAAAGATAGAAAAGTTGTGAATTTAAAAAAGCAAATGGAAAAAAAATTTGAAGTGAAAATTTTTGCTGTTGTAGGAGATATTACAAAAAAACAAGATGTAAAAAAAATTACAAATATAATTCAAAAAGAATTTGGTCATGTAGATGTATTAATTAATAATGCACACTATGTACCTCGCACACATCCAAAAAGAGATGTCCCATTAGAAGAATTTCCATTGAAATTATGGGATTTAACAATAAGATCAAATCTGAATGGGTTATTTTTGATGTGTCAAGAAATAGGAAAAATTATGATTAAACAAAAAAAAGGAATAATTGTGAATATTTCATCAATTTATGGAATTACAGGACCTGATCAAAGAATTTATGGAAAAAGTAGATTAAACTCTCCTGCATTTTATTCAGCCACAAAAGGAGCAATGGTAAATTTAACTAAATATCTAGCATCATCATGGAAAGATTACAACATTAGAGTCAATACTTTAACTTTAGGAGGAATCTTTGATGAAAAATTGCATACAAATAAAGAATTTGTTAAGAATTATTCAAATAAAACAATGATTGGAAGAATGGCAAATGTTGATGATTTTGATGGTGCACTTTTATTTTTAACATCTAATGCATCAAAATACATGACAGGATCAAATATTATTATTGATGGAGGGTGGACATCTTGGTAGGTAACAATAATTTATTTTTTTATTTCTGTAGATAATGAAATGTAAGTAGTTAATTGTTTTAATTCCTCTGGATCAAAACTTACATTATTATCTACAAAATTATGTTTTTTATCTTTTGTGATATGAATTTCAATAATATTAGCACCTAAAATTGCAGCATTTAGAGGAGCCATAATATTTTGACAATGATTCGAGAATCCATTGAAAAAAGGTAATTTAGAAAAATCAAGTTCATTTAACAAACAAGGATATTTTGGAACACAGTATAACCAATCAATTTTATTTTCATAAGAATCTATTTTACATGGTATTGATTGACTACTTATGATTACATTCTTCTCAGTTTGGAAGATTTTTTCAATTAATTCATTAGTTTTATTTTGTGCTAATAATCTTCCATCATATTCTCTTATTTTGAATCGTTTTACAAAAGGATCTAACAAATTTATTGCATCAACATACATTGGAGTTGCAAACCATTCTATACCAACTTCTTTTGCTAAATCGTCTATTTCACAAATATTTTTTGAGGAGATAGAAGACTCAAGTAGTTTATCAGCCAAAGGATGTTCAGATACAATTTCTTTAGAAAAAGACTGAAATTTTACAGCATCTAAATTATTCTCTTTTGAAATCATCATGAGTTCTCTAGCAATATCAAAATCACCATCCCAATTTACGCCTATTTCACCTACTAAGAATACCATAAAGTATGAAAAATAGAACTAGTTTTAAAGATAACAATTTTGAAAGTAGTTAGACTAATGTTTTACAATTCGCATTTATATTCATAATAATATTATAAAAATTATGAAATATTGTAAAAAATGTCTTATGCCAGATACAAGACCAGGATTAATTTTTGATGAGGGTGTTTGTAAAGCATGTATTAATTTTGAAAGTCAGAAAAATACAGATTGGAACACAAGATTTGAAGAATTAGAGAAAATTTGTGACAAATATAGAGGTTCAAATGGAGATGGATATGATTGTGCAATAGCTGTTTCTGGTGGGAAAGATTCTCATTTCCAAACTTATATTATAAAAGAAAAATTAAAAATGAATCCAATATTATTTTCAGTAGGAAATATAGATTGGACTGAAACAGGGAGAGAAAATCTAAATAATATTTCCGAAGCTTTTGGTTGTGACATAATACAATTTCAACCAAATAGAAAAATTGCAAAAAAAATGTTTCGTAAAGCTTTTGAAGAAATTGGCTCTACATCATGGTATTTAGATGCATTAATCTATGCTTTTCCAGTAAAAATGGCAATGAAAATGGGAATTAAACTTCTATTTTATGGAGAGGATATTAATTATACATACGGTGGAAAACATGATCAAGAAACACCGTCTGCGCTAAATCAATTTGATAATGATGTAGTGAAACCAGTTTGGGATAATTGGTTTGGTGATGATGTATCTCAAAAAGATCTTGATTCAACAAAATTTACAAGTATAGAAGAATGTAAAAAATTTGGATTGGAACCAATGTACTTGAGTTATTTTGTTCCGTGGAATTCAGTACATAATTACCAAGTTGCAAAAAGATGGGGATTCAAACATCTTAATCATGAATATGTAAGAGAAGGATCAATTGATGATTATGATCAAATTGATTCATTAAGTTACATGTTAAATCCATATCTAAAATATTTAAAATTTGGACATTCTGTTGCAACAGACAATGCTTCAAGATGGATTAGATATGGATTAAAAACAAGAGAAGAAATGATTTCAATTGTAGAAGAGAAAGATAGTAAATTAGATCAAGGAATTGTAGAAAAATTTTGTAACTTTACTGGAATAAATGAGGTTGAATTCTGGAAAATTATGGATAAATGGTATAACAAAGAATTGTTTGAACAAGATAAAGATGGAGTATGGCATCCAAAATTCAAAGTAGGCACAGGCTTAATCAAATAAAAATATGAAGAAAAAAATTGCCATTACAACTGGATCCAGAGCAGAATATGGAATATTACGATCGTTAATTCATGAAATAAATCAAAATAAAAATTTTGAATTATTACTTGTTGTTACAGGTTCACATTTGTCAAAAAATCATGGTATGACGATAAAAGAGATTATCGAGGATGGAATAAAAATTTCATCAAAAATAAACATTAATCCAAAAGGACAAGAATCATTTGATTCAGCAACATCAATGGGAAAAGCTGTAATAGAATTTGCTAAGTTTTTTAAAAAATCTAAACCAGATATGAATATAATTTTAGGAGATAGATATGAAATGTTTGCATCAGCTATTGCATCATATCAAATGAACATTCCAAATGTGCATATCCATGGTGGAGATAGATCAGGAGGATTAGATGAATATACAAGACATGCAATAACAAAAATATCAAATATACATTTTACAGCTACAAAAATGAGTTCAGAAAGAATTAGAAAAATGGGAGAAAAATCAAAAACTATTTTTCATACAGGATCATTAGCTATAGATGAAATATTAAATAATAATATTACAAAAAAACAAGAACTTGAGAAAAAATATAATATAAAATTAAATGGAAAAAATATATTATTAATTCAACATCCAGTAACAACAGAAAATAAAAACGTTCAAAAACAAATTTCAAAAACATTACAAGCTATTTTAAAAATTAAAAAAGATGTAATAATAATAGGTCCAAATTCAGATACAGGAAATAAATTTATACAAAAAAAGATTAAAGAAGTTTCAAAAAATAATAATATAGTAAAAGTTTATGATAATATACCAAGACAAGATTTTTTGGGATTACTAAATAATTGTGGAGTTTTAGTTGGAAATTCTAGTAGTGGAATAATTGAAGCCAGTTTATTTAAAATTCCAGTTGTAAATATAGGTATAAGACAGCAAAATAGAGAACAGGGACCCAATGTAATGAATGTTAAAGAATTTTCTGAAAAGAAAATAGAAATTGCAATAAAAAAAGCATTTAGTAAAAATAAAACAGAATTAAAAATTAGTAAAATTTATGGTAATCAAAGAGTCGCAAAAAAAATGATTAATATTTTAGAAAAAATTAATGTAGATGAACAAATAATGAAAAAGGAGTTAACATATTGAGTATAGAAAAAAAATGGAAAAAACCAATTATAGAAAATTCAAAATTAACAGAATATAATTACATTGTACAATATGTAGAAAATCTCAGGATAGGGAAAGATTTTGATATTGGTGCTTTCTCTTATATCAATTGTAAGGAAGGAGTAGAAATTCAAGATGAAGTTCAAATTGGTTCTCATTGTTCAATTTATTCTAATTCCACTATAGACAAAAAAAGTGGTCCAGTAATTTTAAAAAAAAATTGCAAGATAGGTACTCACAGTACAATCATGCCAAATATTGAAATTGGAGAAAATTCAATTGTTGCAGCATATTCTTTTGTAACTTCTAATATTCCACCAAATGAATTATGGGTAGGAATACCAGCAAAATTTAAGAAAAAATTAGTAGATCAATAATTTAAAATTTGTGTTGCAACATTTATGTAATTTATTGATTGTTCTAGCGTAATCAAAGGACAATCTTTTTCTAAATTATGATCAAGCATAATAGCAATCTCCTCTAAAACTCCAGGTTTAGTTTTTGTAGATGTTGAATTAAAAGGCACAGGATTCCAATCAACACTACCTTTTTCACAAACAAAAAGACCTTCAAGAGGCATTAATCTATATGATTTATTTTTAGTCATTATCTCTACCATCCATCTTCCTGCAGATTTCCAATTGGCATGATATGAAAAAGGAATATCATTAGATGAAATTCCACTTCCAGTAAAAATAGAACCGGAAGGATGCCAATCAAGTGATCCTTGATGAAAAGGAGAAATTTTTTTAGGCATTCCAATTAATTCAAACGCTAAAGAAATTACATGCAATGAATTACTAATTCCCCAAAGACGATATTCATCTTTAGTATATTTGTCAAATGGTATTTTATGCGTCCATTCTGTAAAATCAAAAGTACATGAAAGTATTTCATTTTTACATAATTTTTTTAAAAGATGAACATTAGGATAACAAAGTCTATTATATGCAATTCTAATTCTACATCCTTTAGATTTTTCTTGTAATAATTTTAAATCATTTTGATAAAGAGAACCAGGTTTTTCAACAAGAATATTATTTTGTTTATAATCTAAACATAATTTACATACAGGGAACAATAATTCTGTAGGAGTTGCAATAATTATGAGATCTTGTTTTTTTAATAATGGTACATGCTTTTCATATCCTCCAGATAGAACTTTGTAATCAAATTTGTTGGAAAAAGTTTTTGAATTTTTATTAGAATTTGTTATAATGGTGACATTAGAAATATCTAAAGATTCAAGAGCTTTACCATATTCTTGACCCATATACCCACCACCAATTATGGTTACAGTTGAATTACTAAATTTTTCAAGAGATATATTTGAAATGATCTCATAGGAAGAAATTTCATTCATGTTATTGGACATAATTTAACGTTCTTTTTAGAATTACTATTAATATGATGATTAAAAATTCTAAAAATCTCCAAATGTAGAGAATAAGATTCAATAATTGTGGGTAATTTGCAACAATCATTTTTTAGAATATCCATGGTAAATGTTTTAGTTAAACTACTTGCATGTTCAAAACTAAATTTTTCTAATGTAGATTTAAAATTTTTAATTCTAATCATTTTTTGATTAGTTTCATCAATACAAAATTCATCTGAAGTGTTAGAGAATTTAATAAAAACATTATTTGAATAACATTCTTGAAAGGATATTACAAATATAGCATTATTTTTTAGATGTCCAACTACTGTTCCAGAAAATTCAACAAAATCTTTTCCTCTTTTATTTTGAAGTAATTTATTTAGGAATGTGCCATCAAGTGTTACATCATAATCATCATTCATCCAAGAAAATAAATCAACATAATGAATAATATTAGTTCCCAGTCCAAGTTTTGGGTTGGAATTTACTGTTAAATTTATTGGTTCGTTATTAGACAATATTTTTTTTAATTTCACATATGAATTAAAACAGCGTGGATTAGTATTTACCCAAATTTTTGCTTTTTTAGTTTTACAAATTTTTATTATTTTATCATATTGATTTTTTGATTGACAGAGAAATTTTTCAGATAAAATTCTTTTGTGTCCATTTCGCATTAATTTAATTAATAAATTTGCTCTATTTTTTGATAAAGTTGCAACAATTACTAAATCAGAATGAAGAATTTTTGATGTGTAATCATTATACCAACTTATGATTTTTGTTTTTTTATTATAAGATATTTCTTCTAATCGAAGTAAGCCTAATTTTTTGGACGAAGGATTAGGTTCAATAATATCAATATTAAGAGGAAATGGGACTTTTACTAATGCCTGTAAGTGACGGCTACCAACATTTCCACAACCAACTAACAATACTCTATAAACCATTGATAATAATCGAAATGACTTATCTATAATGTTTAAGCTAGATACTAACTAAGTTTAAATAAATTTTAGAAAATACTAACAATTTTTAAAATATATTTATTATTTTAAATTATTTTTGTTTTAACATAAATTCAGCTAATTTAAATTCTAATTCTGTATCAATCATAAATCCATGGTCAGGAAGAATTTGATAGGGGAGAATTTTTGGCATGATTGTAGAACCAAATTTTGAAATGGCATCAGGTTTAATTACAAACAATCCATTTAATTGATAAACAATAGGTGCATCTTGTCTTCTAATAATTTTATGTTTTAATTTTTTACTCAGTTTGAGATATCCAGTAGAATCAGTTTCCATCATATTAAAATAAGGATTTTGATGTTGCTTGTAAACTGAGTAAACACCATTACAATTATTTTTTTTAAATAAATTTACAGCACCTCTAATATCTTTAATATCAATAAAGGGAACTGTACAATCACGATTGATTAAAGCATCAAAAGAATATCCTAAAGACCGTAATTTTGAAATTCCATGAATAATTACATCACTCATACCAGAATGATCATTTGCAAGTTTTTTTGGTCTTAAAAAAGGAATTTCAGCACCATATTTTTTTGCAATAGTTGCAATTTCTTCATCATCTGTAGATACAATAACATTTTGAAAACATTTTGAATCTAAAGCGGATTCAATAGTATAAGCAATTAGCGGTTTCCCATCAAGCAATCTAATATTTTTACGTTTAACACCTTTAGAACCTCCACGTGCTCCAATAAAACAAATTGATTTCATATTTTGTCACTTATCTGTTTGATATATGTAGTTTTTTTGTGTGAGTTTTAAAAAGTAATTTTTAAAAAGAAACTATATTTTTAAGATTTTAGAAAAAATTAAAGTTCATACTCATTATTTTCTTCAATAATTTTCACTTGTGGGATTGGTACAATTAATTTTCCTCCAGATTGTAAATAGTCTTTTTCTCTTTCTTTAAAGAAATCAATTAAATGCCAAGGAAGAACAAGAAGAAAATCTGGGTGTTCAAGTCTACCCTGCTCTTCAGAGATAATTGGAATTTTTGTACCTATAGTTACCTTACCAATTTTATTTTCATCTCTATCTACAGCTTTCTTTATTAATTCTGTATTAAACTCACAAAATTGTAGTAATGTATTACCTTTTGTAGAAGCACCATAAACATAAACAGTTTTTCCATCGTTTACTTGTTTGGAAATAAATTTTTGTAATTTTTCTTTAATTGTATTTACTCGAACTGCAAATTCATTATAAATATTCATATCATCTAAATTAAGATCATCTTCTTCTCTGATAATATTATGAATAGATGAAGAAATTGAAATTTTATCATTATTTTTATGTGTCATGTATGCTCTAATACTTCCACCATAAAGATCATTTTTTTCTACATGGAAAATTTTCAA
>Ga0315327_10000675_pt1 | contig 17153 bp, 13 predicted proteins | sample M110032315metaG_FD_203460 | JGI IMG/M metagenome (GOLD analysis project Ga0315327, IMG submission 203460) | Ammonia-oxidizing marine archaeal communities from Monterey Bay, California, United States - M1 100m 32315 | ecosystem: Environmental > Aquatic > Marine > Coastal | place: USA: California... | reverse complement strand
AACAAAACAAATCCTAGGCACCTCATATTTAGTTGCCTGCCGCCAAACAGTCTCAGACTGAGGCTCCACACCACTTACAGCATCGAAAACGCCCACAGCACCATCAAGAACACGCAAAGACCGTTCGACCTCTGCTGTAAAGTCAACATGCCCGGGAGTATCAATTATATTAATCTGATGGTCCTGCCAGAAACAAGTTGTCGCAGCAGAGGTAATGGTGATTCCTCGCTCCTGCTCTTGCTCCATCCAATCCATCGTTGCATTTCCGTCATGCACCTCACCAATTTTATGGCTCTTACCCGTATAATAAAGAATTCGCTCCGTCGTCGTCGTCTTACCGGCATCGATATGAGCGATAATCCCTATATTCCGGGTTTTCTCAGGCTGTAGCTTCTTACTCATTTTAAGAGATTACTCCGATCACCATCGGTAATGAGCAAAGGCTTTATTAGCTTCTGCCATCCGATGAACTTCTTCTTTTTTCTTAACCGCTCCGCCGGAATTACCAAAGGCATCCATGATCTCGCTGGTTAGCTTTTCAGCCATTGATCTTCCAGCACGCGACTTAGCATTTTGAATCATCCACCTAATACTGAGAGCCTGTCTACGACTCTCTTTCACCTCAACGGGAACCTGATAAGTCGCACCACCAACCCTCCTAGACCTAACCTCCAGCAAAGGCGCCGCATTCTCAACCGCTTTTCGAAAAACCCGCAAAGGCTCCTCCTTGCTCTTTTCGGCCACACTCTCGAGGGCCTTGTAAAGAATACTCTCCGCCTTACCCTTCTCGCCCCTACGCAAAATACAATTGATAAAACGAGCAACCAGCAAATCGTTAAACTTCGGGTCAGGAGTAATTTTTCTTTTTTGAGCTTCTCTTCGTCTTGCCATAATGATTATATGAAATTATTTTTTAGGTTTCTTCGTGCCATACTTAGAACGACTCTGCATCCTGCTTTCTACTCCAAGAGTATCCAAACTCCCACGAACAACATGATACCGAACCCCAGGCAAATCCTTAATTCTTCCGCCACGGATCATTACAATGGAATGCTCCTGAAGATTATGACCTACACCAGGAATATAGGTGGTCACCTCCATCCCATTAGTCAACCTTACACGCGCCACTTTTCGTAAAGCGGAGTTCGGCTTTTTAGGTGTTGAAGTGTAGACCCGCACGCAAACGCCACGCTTTTGCGGACAAGACTTTAACGCAGGACTATTACTTTTCACTACCGGCTTTTTACGGCCGGTTTTTACTAACTGATTGATCGTAGGCAAAAAAATAGACCTCCCTAAGAGATAATCCACATAAAGGGATCACCAAGTAAAGCTGAAAACACCCGATGATGTCAATAAAAACAAAGGGTTATATCAGACAGGTATGGGCGTGAAAAAGTTGTAATTGTAGCACTGAAAATCACTTAGTCAAGCGAAAAAGAGTAGCTTTTTGTTGTTTTTTATTCAGCCGCAACAGGAGCCTGCTCTTCCCTCTGCTCAGGCTCTTCAGCCTCAGGCTCTTCAATACGAATTCCACTATAGGCACGGCATCCTGTCCCAGCCGGTATCAATCTCCCCATAGTCACATTTTCCTTCAATCCGACAAGGTGATCCACTTTACCACTTACACTCACTTCCGTAAGCACACGAGTGGTCTCCTGAAAAGATGCCGCCGAAATAAAACTTTCCGTGCTAAGCGACGACTTAGTAATCCCCAGTAACACAGGGGCACCTTTGGCCGGTTTTTTCTTATTCTTGATAACTTCCTGATTAGCCAAATTAAAGACTTTCTTGGTCACCTGCTCTCCAACTAAAAACTCAGTATCACCAGGGTCTTCAATAACTAAATGCCGAAGCATTTGCCTTACGATAACCTCAATATGCTTGTCATTTATCTGCACACCCTGAAGGCGATATACCTCTTGAACCTCATTCACCAAGTATTTCTGTAGCTCGTCTTCTCCAAGTACACGTAAAATATCATGAGGATTTGAAGCACCATCCATCAAGGGCTCACCAGCAATCACCTCATCGCCCTCATGAACGTTAATATGTTTGCCACGCGGAATCAGGTATTCGCATTCATCACCAGAGTCACTCTCAACTATGACTCTGCGCATTCCCTTCACAAATCCACCAAACTTTACCGTTCCAGAAATCTCAGTTATTGTTGCCTGCTCATGCGGCTTACGAGCCTCGAAAAGCTCAGCAACACGAGGCAGGCCACCTGTGATATCCTTGGTTTTCGCTGACTCACGAGGAATCTTTACAATCAAGTCTCCAGCACTCACCAAGTCTCCCTCGTTAACATTTATGTTCGCTCCAGCAGGAAGAATATAACGACGCACCGTTTCTCCCTTCTCATCTTTAAGTGAGATACGAGGTTGTTTTTTTTCATCACGATGACTAATGATAACCTTGGTAGATAGACCGGTGATTTCATCAAAATCTTCTTTCATCGTTATACCCTCTATCACATCACCAAAAGCAATGGTCCCAGAAACCTCTGTCAGAATAGCATTGGTATAAGGATCCCACTCCATCAGGGTCTGACCTTCCTGAGCTTCTTGCCCGTCACTAACCTTAAGCTTTGCTCCATATACAACTGAAAACCGCTCTTTTTCACGACCAGCCTCATCCTGAATCACGAGACTTCCGTTACGGTTCATAACAATAATTTCTCCGCTACGATTCTTGATGATGCGCAAACCAAGGTATTTCACCAGACCGCCCCGCTTAGTATTCAAAGTTGTTTGCTCTACCACCCTACTAGCTGTCCCACCAATATGAAAAGTTCTCATTGTAAGCTGCGTGCCCGGCTCACCAATAGACTGCGCAGCAATTACACCTACCGGCTCACCCACTTCCGCCCATTGCAGCGTAGCCATATTACGGCCGTAACACTTAATACAGACTCCTTGTTTGGATTCACAAGTGAGACAAGATCTCATTTTAATTTTTTCTATGCCGGCATTTTCAATTGCCTCTACCGTTTCTTCTACAATTAAACTATCTGCTTTAGCCAACACTTCTCCAGTAAACGGATCAACCACGTCTTCAAGAACCGTTCGCCCTAAAATTCTCTCTCCCAAGGGCTGAATGATTTCTCCAGCCTCCACGAGAGATATCGCGTCAATCCCCTTCAGGGTTCCGCAATCTTCCTCCTGAACAATCATATCTTGCGCTACATCTACAAGCCTGCGAGTTAGATAACCTGAGTTTGCAGTTTTAAGAGCAGTATCAGCCAAACCCTTTCGGGCTCCATGAGTAGAAATAAAGTACTGAATGACTGAAAGCCCTTCCCGAAAATTAGCAGTGATAGGGGTTTCGATGATTTCCCCCGAAGGCTTAGCCATCAAGCCACGCATCCCAGCCAATTGTCGCAACTGCTGCGCGCTTCCTCGAGCCCCCGAATCCGCCATGATGAAAATAGAGTTGAAGTCCTTATTTGTTTTTCCAACAACTGTGGACTCATCTTCCGTTTCCAGCTCTTTAAACATTTCTTCGGACACCTTTTCTGTAACGTGCGCCCAAATATCAATCACCTTGTTATATCTTTCACCATTAGTTATGAGTCCATCTCGATATTGTTTATGAACCCTTAGAACCTCGCTATTAGTTTTTTCAACCAACTGTACTTTGGTTTTGGGAATTCGCATCTGATCAATTGAGACCGTGAGACCGGCCTCTGTAGCATATTTAAACCCCAACTCCTTAACATCGTCTAACAGAGAAACAGTTTTTTCCCTTCCCGCAATAAGAAAAGATTTCGAGAAAAGATCTGAGAGAGCCTTTTTATCCATCAGTCTATTCACATATTCAAACGGCAAAGCCTCAGGAAGCACCGCCCCAAGCAGAACTCGTCCTGTTGTGGTCTGGGTCAACACTCCCTCTATCCGCACCATAATCTGCGCCTGCAAATCGAGCTCATCCGCATTATAGGCCGCCAAAACTTCTTTCTGACCAGAAAAAACCTTACCCCCACCTTTAACGTTTCCACGAATCTTAGTCATATAGTAACAACCCAAAACAATATCCTGAGTGGGAACAGCAATAGGCTTTCCATTTGAAGGAGACAAAACATTATTAGAAGACATCATCAAAAGCTCACACTCAGTTCTCGCTTCCATAGAAAGCGGAACATGAACCGCCATCTGGTCTCCATCAAAGTCAGCATTGAATGCCGTACATACCATCGGATGCACTTGAATAGCCTTACCTTCAATGAGCAACGGTTCGAACGCCTGAATACCTAATCGATGAAGCGTTGGGGCCCTATTGAGCAAAATCGGGTGACCTTTTACCACCTCCTCCAGCACCTCCCAAATCTCAGCTCGCTCCTGCTCAACCATCTTTTTCGCAGTCTTGATTGTAGCCGCATACCCTTTCTCCTCGAGTCTGCTGAACACAAATGGCTTAAATAACTCAAGCGCCATCTTTTTAGGTAGACCACACTGGTGAAATTTTAAATGAGGACCAACAACAATGACCGATCGGCCAGAATAATCCACTCGTTTTCCCAATAGATTTTGTCGGAATCGGCCTTGCTTGCCCTTAAGCATGTCGCTCAAAGATTTTAAGGGTCGCTTGTTCGTTCCACGCAAAGTACGACCCCTTCGGCCATTATCAAATAGCGCAGAAACCGCCTCCTGCAACATTCTTTTTTCATTACGTATAATAATTTGCGGCGCCTTCAATTCCTGCAAACGCTTTAATCTGTTATTACGGTTTATAACGCGCCGATAAAGATCATTTAGGTCAGAGGTGGCAAACCGCCCACCATCCAAAGGCACCAAAGGACGTAGCTCCGGAGGAATTACAGGGATGACCTGAAGTATCATCCATTCCGGCTTATTACCTGACTTACGAAATGACTCTACAATCTTCAGTCGTTTTGCGACTTTCCTTCGGTTCATCACCGACTTGGTGGTGATCATTTCTTCTTTAAGGTCCACCGCTAGCACATCTAGGTTCATCGGCTTTAGTAACTCAGCAACCCCCTCAGCACCAATCATAGCCCGAAAGGTATCAGGAAACTCCATCTCCACTTCTCGATACTCTTCTTCGGTTAAAATTTGTCCGACTTCCAACTCTGAATCACCAGGATCAGTTACCACATAGTTTTCAAAATAAATAATACGCTCAAGGTCCTTAAGAGGAATGTCAAGCAAATGCCCCAGGCGACTAGGCAGGCCCTTGAAATACCAAATATGAGCAACTGGACTAGCAAGCTCAATATGACCTAACCGTTCACGACGTACTTTTGACAGAATTACCTCAACACCACATTTTTCACAAATAACACCCTTGTGCTTCATCCTTTTATACTTACCGCAAGTACACTCCCAGTCTTTGACTGGCCCAAATATTTTAGCGCAGAACAATCCGTCTCTTTCCGGTTTAAAAGTACGGTAATTGATTGTTTCAGGCTTCTTAACTTCTCCATATGACCAGGAGCGGATTTTCTCCGGAGATGCAATTCGCACACGGAGAGCATCGAAAATGATCGGGTTTTTTGGTTTATCGAAATATGTCAGGCTATCCACCAGGGACTTCTCCTTTTTTAGGTTTTCGCAAACCGCTAAAAAATTTCTTTATGTGACCTAAACCCACCTTAAAACTGAACGGAGAGCAGAGGCTTTAAAAACTTAACTAGGAGCCTTAAACTACTTTTCCTGATTCTATCAACTCCACATCTATAGCCAAACTCTGAAGCTCCTTGATAAGAACGTTGAACGACTCTGGAAGACTTGGGTTCAAATGAGTGTCTCCTTTTACGATCGCTTCGTACATGCGCTTGCGACCCTCAACATCATCAGACTTTACCGTTAGCATTTCCTGCAAAGTATAAGCAGCCCCATAAGCTTCCAAAGCCCAGACCTCCATCTCCCCAAGCCTCTGACCGCCAAACTGGGCCTTACCACCAAGAGGTTGCTGAGTCACCAAAGAATACGGACCAGTGGACCTTGCATGAATCTTATCATCAACCAGATGATGCAATTTAAGCATATACAGGTAACCCACCATCACTTTTTGCCTAAAGTAGTGCCCGGATCTTCCATCATAAAGAGCTATCTCTCCAGACTCAGAACAACCACCATCCTCTAGCAGTTTCCTGACCTCATCTTCGCGAGCGCCATCAAACACAGGCGTTGCCATATGTACGCCATTAGCCTTAGCTGCCATCCCAAGATTCGTCTCCAAAATCTGGCCAACATTCATTCGTGAAGGCACACCCAAAGGATTAAGGATCAACTCTATCGACTGGCCACTCTCCATATAAGGCATATCTTCTTCCGGAACGATTGTCGAAACCACACCCTTATTTCCATGACGCCCTGCCATTTTATCACCCACTTGCAATTTGCGCTTCATAGCCATGAAAACCTTTACCAGCTTGATCACTCCCGGAGCTAGATCATCCCCCTTTTTTAGACGCTCTACCTTTTCCTCAAGCATAGACTTTAATACCTGAACCTGCCCCCCAGAACTCTCCTCCAATTCCAGAAGTACTTTTTCATCAGCTGCTTTGACCGGAACCTTAGCTAGGTCCTTAATACTCATCTTAGCTACTAATGATAAATCAATCTCCTGCCCCTTTTTAAATGCAACTCGACCCACAGTAGTTGACTTTACAGCCGACTGACCAACAACAACAGAGCGCATACTCTTTTCGGTCTCATTTTTTACAATCTTTATTTCATCGCCGTAATCCTTTTCAACACGCGCAATTTCCTCCTCTTCTATAGCAAGAGTTCGCGTGTCCTTATCTATGCCCTTACGTGAAAAGACCTTAACATCGATCACCGTTCCCTGGATCCCAGGAGGAACCCTAAGAGAAGTATCACGCACATCCCCGGCCTTTTCGCCAAAGATTGCCTTAAGAAGTTTTTCCTCAGGGCTTAGCTGAGTCTCCCCTTTTGGCGTGATCTTACCAACCATAATGTCATTTGGTTTTACGCTGGCACCAATACGAATAATTCCGCTCTCATCTAGATTTTTTAGAGCGTCTTCGCCTACATTCGAAATATCACGAGTGATTTCCTCTTTACCCTGCTTAGTATCACGAGCCTCTACCTCAAACTCTTCAATATGTATTGAAGTATAAACATCCTCCTTAACAAGCTTCTCACTAACAATAATTGCATCTTCAAAGTTATATCCGCCCCATGGCATAAATGCCACCAAGACATTCCTACCCAAAGCAAGCTCTCCATGATCAGTAGAAGGACCATCTGCAAGCACATCACCACGACTGATTTTGTCTCCAGAAGCTACTCGAGGACGCTGGTTGACACATGTATTCTGGTTAGACCTTTGATATTTATTAAGCGTGTAAATATCAACATTCGAAGCCAACTGACTACGCCGCGTCTTGATCTTGCCCTCAGACCTATTTTCAGCACGCACAACAATACGAACCGCATCAGAACTTATTACCTCTCCATCATTTTCAGCAATTACCATTGCCCCGGAGTCATGAGCCACAATAGCCTCCATGCCAGTTCCAACTAGAGGCGCTTCAGCCCGCAAAAGCGGAACAGCCTGTCTCTGCATATTTGAGCCCATTAGAGCCCTATTAGCATCATCGTTTTCAAGAAAAGGAATCAAAGATGCCGCTACACTTATCAACTGTTTTGGCGAAACATCCATATAGTCTATCTTTTCGCTAGGGGACAGGACAAAATCTCCACCCTTTCTCGCAGAAACAATAGGCTGAATGAATTTCTTTTTCTCGTCCATTTCAACATTAGCCTGAGCAATTACAAATTTATCCTCAATTAAGGCCGTATGAAAATCAACATCATTTTTCGCCACAGAGCCTTCTACCTTGCGGTAGGGTGTTTCAATAAAACCATAATCATTAACTCGCGCATAAGTACTCAATGAAGCTATCAATCCAATATTCGGACCTTCCGGAGTTTCAATTGGACATATGCGACCATAATGCGTTGGATGCACATCTCGAACCTCGAATCCTGCTCGCTCGCGTGTTAATCCTCCAGGCCCTAAAGCACTTAATCTCCTCTTATGTGTTACCTCTGACAAGGGGTTGGTCTGGTCCATAAACTGAGAAAGCTGACTACTACCAAAAAACTCTTTGATAGCCGCGGTCACAGGCTTGGAGTTGATCAGATCATGCGGCATCGAAACATCCAGATCCTGAATAGACATGCGCTCAACAATGGCTCTCTCCATACGCACCATCCCCACACGGAACTGATTTTCAAGAGATTCCCCTACAGCGCGAACTCTACGGTTACCAAGATGGTCAATATCATCAATGACACCAATACCGTTTCTAAGGTCAACAATATACTTAACCACAGCGACTAAATCTTCCAAGGTTAATAACCGATTCTCCAGAGAAACATCTAACCCAAACTTCTGGTTCATCTTGATCCTGCCGACAACAGAGAGGTTATAACGTTTTGGGTTAAAAAATAGGTTACTAAACAGCGATCTAGCAATATCAGGTGTTGGCGGATCTCCTGGACGCAATCTTTTATAAACCTCTCGAATCGCATCATCCTGCGTCTCAGTTTTTGCCGCAAATAGCGTATCGCGAATTGTGGTATCAGATGACTCCTCATCAATACGAAGAATCTGAATCTCACCTAGCTTATTCTTTTTTATAATTTCAAAAATGCTCTCGGTGATTTCTTGATTAGCTTCAACTTCAACCTCACCTGTCTCAGGGTCAATGATCTCCTCATACAGATACCGACCAATCAAACTCTCCTCGTCAATCTCAATCTTGGACGACCTTGACATTGCAACTAGTTTTTTTCCAACACCTACGGTGACCTTCTTGCCTGATTTGAGCAAGACATTATCTGTCTTCGGGTCTATCACATCCTCCTTCACCTTGAAACCCACCATCAAGTTCTTACTACCCATAAAGCATCGCGAATCTTTACCGATGGTAATTTTTTCTATAGGATAATAAGTCCCCAGAATGGTCTTACTATCCATACCAAAAGCCTGAAGAAGTACGGTCGCAGGCAATTTACGGCGACGGTCAATCTTAACGTGGAGGATGTCCTTGATGTCGAACTCAAAGTCCACCCACGAACCCCGATCAGGAATAATTCTCGCAGAATAAAGTATCTTTCCACTAACGTGAGACTTTCCCTTATCATGAGAAAAAAATGCGCCCGGAGAACGATGCATCTGACTAACAATTACCCGCTCAACACCGTTTATCATAAACGTTCCGGTAGGACCCATCATCGGCATCTCACCAAGAAATATTTTCTGTTCCTTGACCTCCCTAACCGAGTTAACCGTAACCTGGGAAACCTTATTAGCCGTCAAAACCTTAAGAACATCATCGGTGACCGGCGTTTTTGCAGAGATCAGAGTTTTTGTGGTCTGCGGACGTTTAACCTCCTCGACAATGATCTTACCCTGCAAGTACTTCATGTTCTTCGCGCTGACATCAACTACTTCCCGGTCAAAAAGAACAAGACGGACCATTATCTTGATGGGATCAGAATAGGTAAGACCTTTCTGCCTGCATTCGCTGAGCCTATGCTTTTCCTTGTAGGTGATCTCCTGCTTACAGGCCGAACACACTACAGCCGGGCCACCAAGCTCCTTAAACTCACCACAACCACACTCCCAAATACCAACCTCAAAACCGACATACTCTATACGAGCATTGATGTTTAGATCGGAAATAGGAAAAACATCACTAAAAACCTCCTCCAACCCCCTCAACACACGATCTGCGGGGGCAACATTCCATTGCAGAAAATATTCAAATGATTTTTTTTGAATCTCGATCAGATTAGGAATATCTATGACCGTAGGAATTCGGGCAAAGTTTTTTCTTTTTCTAAAATTGCCTAACGCTCTCTGGGAACGGTTCTTCGACATAAGGCTTATATCCTTCTTAAAGAAAGATTAACGGAAAATTTACCTGTTAAGGCGTAGATAAAGCTATTATCGCAGATCTCCGTTACTTAACCTCCACCGTTCCACCCGCAGCCTCAACTTGAGCCTTGATTGCGTCGGCCTCTTCTTTCTTTACACCCTCTTTAATAGGCTTAGGAGCAGCTTCCACCAAATCCTTAGCATCCTTCAAGCCCAAACCCGTAATAGTTCGAACTTCCTTGATAACTTGAATTTTCTTGTCACCCGCAGCAGAAAGAATAACGTCAAATTCTGTTTTCTCTTCTGCAGCAACAGCTCCGCCAGCAGCCGGCGCAGCAGCTGCAGCAGCAGGAGCAGCAGCAGTAACACCATACTTATCTTCCAATTCTTTTACAAACTCAGACATCTCCAACACGGTCATACTATCTATGAAGGAAACTACTTCATCCTTTGTGACGGCCATTACGCCCTCCTTTCAATAATTATGGTAAACCTATGTTTTTATTAAAAATATCCCTATAACGACCTTATGGGGGTCGGCTTATTCAGATCCTTTTTTTTCTCGAACCGCATCTAAAGTTCCCACCAACTTCCTCAGCAAGCTACTGAACACACCAGCAAAACTTGTCGTAGGCCCGTTGAAAACCGCCAACATCTGAGAAATAAGAACCTCTCTAGAAGGCAAGTCCGCAAGCGCCTCAATCTCCTCAGGAGAAACCTTCTTACCCTCAATCACACCACAAATCACCTTAGGGCTCTTAGGAGCTCCGGATTTTTCAAACTCCGCCAAAGCCTTTGCAGGAGCCACCGCATCCTCAAAACTTAAAACCAGAGAAACTGGCCCCTTAAACTCCTCATCCAACAATTCAAATGGGGTATTTTTCGAGGCCTGCCGAGCCAAAGTATTCTTAATCACCCGAAAATCTACAGACTTAGACCGCATATGACTTCTCAATAAGGTCAAGTCAGGGGCCTCAATACCCTGATAGTCAGCAAGAATCGCCGCCTTAGCCCTCAAAAACACACCACTTAACTCTTCAACTTTTTTTACCTTTTCTGCATTTGGCACGCTAGCCACCCCTCTCATTCCAGTCTTACGCCCTCACAAGGACGAAAAATTTTTCGATCAATTAAGGCGTATAAGCAACTCTAACCCCAACACCCATGGTCGTTGACACCGAAACCCCTCTTACATAATGCCCTTTACTTGAAGCCGGCTTTGCCTTCAAAAGCGCTGCCATCAAGGCATTAAAATTTTCCCCCAAAGCCTCCACTGAAAAACTGGCCTTACCTAAAGAAGCATGCACAATCCCACTCTTATCAACACGATAATCAACCTTACCCGCCTGAATAGAATCGATTGCCTGCTTAACATCAAAAGTCACTGTACCCGTCTTAGGATTAGGCATTAAACCACGAGGCCCAAAGATTTTCCCCAACTTTCCAACCTGACCCATCATGTCAGGGGTAGCAACGACACGATCAAACTCCATCCACCCGCCCTGAATCTTTTGGACCAGATCATCACCACCAACAAATTCCGCGCCCGCATCTCTCGCTTCTTTCTCTTTTTCACCTTTAGCGAAAACTAGGATGCGAAATTTCTTTCCCGTGCCTTTCGGCAACACTAAGCTTCCGCGGACATTCTGATCAGCCTTCCTAGGGTCAACACTCAACCTAACCGCTATATCCAACGACTCATCAAATTTTTCACACTTTACAGCAGTAGCAAGCCCTAAAGCTTCTTTCAATTCATACTTTGCATCAGGATCAACGTTCTTTGCCGCCGACCTGTGTCTTTTTCCATGCTTTGGCATAATTTTACCTCTACCTACTCGCGGTTAATTCTCAACTTTCAAACCCATACTTTTCGCCGAACCCCTTATAATATGCATCGCGGCGTCAACATCTTCTGCGTTCAAGTCTTCCATTTTCACCTTTGCAATCTCTCGAACCTGCCCCTCCGTCACCTTACCAACAAACTCCTTACTCGGATTCGAGGAGCCCTTTGCGATTCCCGCAGCCTGCTTCAACAATGCGGAAGCGGGAGGAGACTTTGTTACAAAAGAAAAGCTTTTATCCTTATAAACCTCTATAATTACAGGAATAATACTCCCCTCCTGCCCCTGAGTTTTAGAGTTAAAAGCCTTACAAAACTCCATAATATTCACACCATGCTGACCCAACGCCGGACCAACAGGCGGAGATGGCGTAGCCTGCCCAGCAGGAATTTGAAGCTTGATCTGCCCAACTACCTCTTTTGTCGCCACAATCTGATCCCCTTATTTAACACCCACTCGACGAAGAGCCAGCGAGCAATAGCCAATAGAAACCACCTACCCACAAACGAAAGACATCTCAAGCTATCAAAGCAAATACTCCCACCCTAACCACTGATCAAATCCTCTCAATCTGAGGAAATTCCAGCTCCACAGGAGTAGCACGCCCAAAAATCGAAACCATGACCCTAACCTTACCCTTATCATGATTAACATCTTCGACAGTTCCATTAAAATTCAAAAACGGCCCCTCTATGACACGCACAGTCTCACCCCGCTCAAAAGAAAATTTAGGCTTAGGCCTAGCAGATTCTCCCTTAACCTGATCCATAACCAACCTAACCTCTTCCTCCGACAAAGGAACGGGCTCACCCCCACCACCCAAAAAACCAGTGACCTTAGGAGTGTTTTTAATCATGTACCAGATATCCTGATTCATCTCTACATTTATCAGAATATATCCCGGAAAAAATTTCCTGGATGAAACCTTTTTCTTACCCTTGCGGACCTCAACAACCTCTTCAGTAGGTATAATAACCTCGCCAAAGTTTTCACCTAGACTAGAGCGCCCAAACTGCTCCTCAATACTCAACTTAACTTTCCGCTCAAAACCCGAATAGGTATGAATAACGTACCATTGCCTAGACAAGGTGCCTTCGTCAGCCATTATATAAGACCCTGCACAATCTTCGAAAGAATCGCATCAACAACACCCAAAAACACGGCCATCAACAAAACCACGACAACCACCACGGCGGTACCCCCTAGCGCCTCCGCACGAGAAGGCCAAGTCACCTTCATAACCTCAGCCTTCACCTCAGCTAAAAACCCAAAAGCCTTTGTAAGCATAATCCTCAGTTTCAACAAGTTTCAACAGGCCAGGAGGGACTCGAACCCCCAACCCTCGGATTTGGAATCCGATGCTCTACCATTAGAGCTACTGACCTAATTCGGAATCCGCGCCAGTTTCAAAGAAGAGAACTACCATCCTCGCCCGCAAGATCACTCGGACATTCGACCACAATCTCACTTCCAAAAACCCAATTTTTGTTTATTTGGTTTCCTTATGAGGGGTATGTTTCCTGCAAAATCTGCAGTATTTCTTGAACTCCAACCTTTGCGTGGTGGTCTTCTTATTTTTAGTCCCCGAATAATTCTTCCGATTACAATCAGAGCACGCTAACTGAACTATAACTCTCATAATTATTTACCCAAGCTTTGCATCTAGCAACCTACCCTTCCAGGCCACAAGAAATTTAAAATCTCTATCAAATCCCAGGAATCAGACAATAAAAACCTGGAGCCCACGATCGGGATTGAACCGATGACCTCTTCCTTACCAAGGAAGTGCTCCACCACTGAGCTACGTGGGCACTAAGCGCTTCGCTCACCTAAACATAAGGTGGAGCGGGAAACCGGACTCGAACCGGCGACCCTCAGCTTGGAAGGCTGACGCTCTAGCCAACTGAGCTATTCCCGCAAGTTCATCCAACCCAAACTCAGAATGGGGAGGGGAGGATTCGAACCTCCGAAGGCTGAGCCGACAGATTTACAGTCTGTTCCCTTTGGCCGCTCGGGAACCTCCCCGTCATACTGGGCAAACTATCTCCCCACTTAAATCGGCACCACTCAGACCAAGCTCCGGCAAAGAAAAATAATCCTTCTCAAACCAGTCAATTAAAACTGGAGCTGGCAAAGGGACTCGAACCCCCGACCTGCTGATTACAAATCAGCTGCTCTACCAACTGAGCTATGCCAGCTCAGCAAATAAAAAACCCCCATATTACACTTTGGCTTCCAAAGTTTCAATATAAATTGGAGGTTTCAGCTATTTCGCTCAGATTAACAGGATGTATTGCCACGAAAGGGCGATATTAAGAAGCACTATAGCATGACCGATTGTCTTTTAATAGAAAAAACATCGCCCTTGCATGATTAAAATAGGAATACTAACACCGAAAATTCTGAATTGCCAGATTTATTTCTTCTGCAGTTTTGAAAAAAATATTTTCCACTCAAAAAATTTAATCGTCTATTTTTAGAGCATACCCCCTGCTGGGTTATTTTTTCACCACTGTTCCCGCCAGACTCTCCTTAACATACCCCTTATCTTTTAATACCTCAGCGGTCGGGAACTTGGTTTTACAAAAATGCGCCGTATAACGAAAATTATAATAGTCGACGGAATTTTGCGCATCTTGAAATGAAATAATGTAAGGAACTATTAATGGGAAAGACATTAAATAAATCCACGCTTTACGGGTCTCGCCCGTATACCATTGCCCGCCACCAGGAATCACTGAATACAGCATGGCAATATCCCGGTCATAATACTGATATTCCTTGTCGCATCCGTTCTCGATAAGCTGCTCCATCTCTGTTTCCATTGCCGGGGTGACGTGCTTAAACATTAGAGGCGATCGCCCCCCTCCCTTGATCCCGCAGGCAGAAAGAAAAAACACCATTCCCGCCACCCAAATAAATTTAATCAATGCCGACATATGATCTTAATTTAAGCAATTCTTTTAATACCAATAGTTTATGTTATCTTGCTTACCGTCAAGCTTGGCTAAAAACAAGCTTAATTTGAAAATTCGATCAACAAAAACCATAAGAATTCTCGTCCATGCTATAAAAATCCACTTCCCGGCGATGGGATTCGAAGGGAACATCCCACCAAGACCCCGAATAGGCCTTAGAAACACGAAACCCAATCAAATCAGCTTTTTTTCCCGGAGCCAACACACCGCACTGTAATCCCAATGCTTCTGCACCTCCGCGAGTTGCCATAGTTAGTATTTCCTTTCGGCTAACATCGGGCAAAAGTTTATCTGCCATACGCAATTCGTCCAGGAAATTAAGGGAATTGTTGCTCGCTAGTGAATCTGTCCCCAAAGCCACGGTCATTCCTCGATCCAACAAAGCACGAACTGGCATCAATTGCTTTCTCCCAAACCAATCTGTACTCTGCGGACAAAATACGGCGTTGACTTTTTTCCTATCCATAATATCCAGGTCTTCTGAAATAAAATTGCAATGTACCGCAATAAGGCGATCCAAAACTCCTAGAGAAGAAAGATATTGTACCGGTGTTTTATAGGGAGATTGCCATCTAAAGTCCCAGGCAGATCTTTCTTTCAACAATCTCTCAAGCGAATTATCCCCGGCCATAAGAAACCTAGATTCCTCTTGAGTTTCCGCAACATGACTGGAAAATGGGCAATTGTATTGTTGCGCAAGCTGACTTAGTCGCCGGAACAATCCGGGAGAAACGGAATAAGGGGAATGGGGCGCCAAGCCTAGCTGATAAAGGGGGGAAGTACATTCAAACTTTAACACCTCTTCTATTTTTTTGTAAAGCGCCTGTGCTTTTTTGGACTTAAACTCTATCACTTCCAGAAATAGCACCGACCGAAAGCCTAGCCCCTCAATCACAGGCAACAGTTCGGGCTTGGCAACATAATCTCCGAGCGCGGTCACGCCAGAACGTCTCATCTCTTCCGCACCTTCACAAATCCCTCGAATCCGACTCTCTTCATCAAGGTCAAAATTCAAAGGGATTAACTCGCGAATCCAGTCTACAAACGAATCAGAAGGAAAAAGTTTTCTATTAAGGGCAGTTAAACTTAGATGGCTATGCGTATTGACAAACCCCGGCATAAGAAGGCAATCAGAGAGGTCAGTGTCTGCATTGCCCGATTGCGTTGTTGCAATCTCGACAATATTTCCCTCATCAATAACCATCTCGCCGTTTTCAATCAGGTCTCCGCACATTGTCAGCAAAGCTCGAAATTTTATTTTCATAGATTAAATTTTTAACAAAGTGTGGAATCCTTGTACTTTTTATATGCGACACCTAATTGTTCCGATAATACTTCTTCTTCAGCTTTAGCCCGAAAAATATTTAATGGTATCACCACCACACCCACATAAATCAAGCAAGCCAAAGAACCGCAAGCGACAAACAATCCAGTCAAAGTCAAAACAATCCCAATATAAACGGGATGGCGAATAATTCGATAAACTCCCTTGGTGACTAACTGGTCTGTTCCTGGAAGAACTGCAAGCGAAGAACCCAGCGACCACATTGCAACCACCCACAAAAGAAGACCCGATATACCAATGAATAACCCCGAATAAACCAAGCTGCGAAACCCGAAACCAAAATTTTTTGGACCCAAGTAAGCAAACACCAAAGGCAAAAGGTAGAGCATGGGAACAAAGATGTTCAAAGCGAACTGCTGGCTTGAACTGAGGGATTTAAAATCAAACATAAAAATTATTTAACCGTTTTTACAGCGGAAACAATTGGACAAAAATTCATGAGGCCGCAGTTATTTTTTTATTAAAGGTTTCCCGTCCTTCGAGAATTTCAAGTTCTATCACTACTTTAAAAAAAGGTAAGGTGAATTTCATATCTTTGAGTTTCACAGCGTCTTTTTCCGGAAGCAGAAGAAACCTAGCCCCCTCTTTCACGGCACGGGCTTCCAGCTCCTTAATGTTCTTTAGGGTGTAAGCATGATGATCTGGAAAAGACTGAAAAAATATTGGTCGAATATGTGAGTCCAGCAAAATCCGCCTGAATCCTTCCGGTTGAGCGATTCCACAAAACGCCGCAACCTGCTCATTCTTTAATGTTTCGGCATCTAAAACCTCGTCATCATTCATGCAAATTACCGAATCTAGACGCAAATGTGTTTTGACCTGGGGGATCGAACCCAAGAGACTTGTGTCAAAATTAATGGCGCCCCCAAAATAGCGCGTAAAGCAAACCAAATCTGCTCTCCTTGTTTCTTTTGCCGGCTCACGTAGTTCTCCTGCCGGGAAAAGATGACCGTTGCCTAACGGTCTAGAGTGATCAAAAAGCAGAATATCTAGGTCGCGCTTTAAAGCCAAATGCTGAAACCCGTCATCCAAAATCAGGGTATCGACGCCAAAATGTTCAAGCGCGTACTGCCCTATCTTATAACGGTCAGGCCCGGTTAAAACTGGGAT
>Ga0315327_10000670_pt1 | contig 17251 bp, 21 predicted proteins | sample M110032315metaG_FD_203460 | JGI IMG/M metagenome (GOLD analysis project Ga0315327, IMG submission 203460) | Ammonia-oxidizing marine archaeal communities from Monterey Bay, California, United States - M1 100m 32315 | ecosystem: Environmental > Aquatic > Marine > Coastal | place: USA: California... | reverse complement strand
TATCTATTATCGTCTACGGCTACTAGTTCCACCTTATAGTTTCGATTTAGTTCATTTAATATCTCCACGGGAACCGTATTGTTGTGATAGACTCTCATTGTCCACCCTGCGAACTCATGAGCCACTAAATTGGCGTTATGTAGTGCTCCTTGAGTATACATAGGGTCGTTGCCCCATAAACTATAACTAATTATTTTTTTCATATAGATTTTTAAAGTATGGATACATCGCGAGATTTCCAAAAACTTTTTAGATTTTCATCGTCGGGCCAAAAGGGTTTTATCTTACCGATGTAAGATTCGTGTGCATATATCTTGGGAAAATTTTCTTTCATGCAGTCGGCGAACATCATGAAACTGCTGTAAATCACATGAATGTCTAGTGCATTTTCCATAACTTTAATTAAATCAAAAATTCCATAATTTAGCAAATCAGATGATCGAATTATTTTTACCTCTCTATTCATGCTGGCTTTTTTGTCATCTATTTTATAATTTCTACCCGCATCGTCTGCGATAAATATATAATCTTCCTCAAAATCTATTATTTTTTTATAAGATATATCCTCCTTATCGTAATCTCTTTCAAGGTGAAAGTAATCATACCGATCACTAACGTTAAACCCTAAACTTAGGTAGGCGGCTTCTTCCGTGAAAGCATTCGGAAAAGTGCCGTAAGAAGATAAGTGGTGCTTTAATTTTTCCCCTTCAAACACGCCGAATACGTGCTGCGCCTCGGCATCATTAGCGATTTCAAGAATTTCTATCAGCGGTAAATCTCTGTACATAAACCTTACGTTCGCGGAGTAATGTTTTTTAGCTATTAATTTAAATTTATTAAATTTTTTCTCCTTATAAAGCCTACGTACAAGCCCGTGCAGTATGAAATGGTCTCCCATTCCTAAGTGATGCCAAAGCATAAAGTCTTTTTCAAGAGGCTCCATGCTTTTCTTTTCCTTTAATCTCGTTTACGTATTCTTTCAAGCAGGTTTTCCATTCTCTCATGTAGTTGATGTTCAGTTCATCTAATCTGGTGTTTAGTAATTTTTCTGAGCGAGGTCTTGGCGCAAAATACTCTTTAGAAAAATAATCGGATTTCACTATATTAATATCGACGTCAATCTCTAGCAACTTAATGAATTCAACAGCGACTTCGTATCTACTGGCGCTCCCTCGACATACTTGATTAAATAAGCCATAGGGAGCTTCATTTACGAGGTGGAGGTAAAGGGAATTGGCAAAATCTTTGGTATAAGTAGGTGTTCCCAGCTTATCGTCTACGACATATAGGGATTTGTGTCCCATGTTTAGCTGCTGGTATATTTTGGAGATAAATTTTTTGTCTTTTTCGAAACCTCCCATCATCCACCCTGCTCTAAATACATAATTTTTCCCGCTCGTGTTTAGTACGTATTGCTCACCTTTGTATTTGCTTTTCCCGTAAATACTTAATGGGTTGGGCAGATCGTCATCGTCATAGTAATCTTTTTCTCCATCAAAAATTCCAGCAGTTGATATATAAATATAAGGGATATTTAAGTCTTCAGAAATAAGGGCTAAGTTTTTAGCGCCCTCAAAATTAACAGCCATTGCTTCGCTAATATTGATTTCACAATATTCTAAATCAGTGTGGGCAGCCAAGTTTATGAGGGCGTCAGGATTGAATTCTTTTATATCTCGGGAAATTTTATCGAAATCCCGAACATCCCCCTCTTCAAGCCAAACTTCATTTATGTCTACATCAGTGGCTCTTACTTCGACGCCTTTGTCGGAAAAAATCTTATAAACATCTGAGCCGAGCATTCCCCCGCAGCCAGCAATATATATTTTATTTAATTCTGCATCCATTGAGTTTCGACGATATGGTTTATTTTTTCTAAGATTTGTTGGCGTTCCTGCTGGAGAGTTTCGCATTTTTCACCTCCCCTTCTTCTTTCTCCGAACGGCAATTTAATGTCATTGGACCGCCTGTGATTTTGCATCCACTCTAGCCATAGTTCAGTGAGGCGATTAATCTGATTAAGGAGTTCTTGAGTCTTAAGGTTTTTTTTGCTTGTTCTGTTTGGCATAGGTTTTTACGTTCTTTAGGTAACTGTTTCTTTCATTGTCCACCACTACGCTGTGTAACTTATCGTCCAGAAAATCCATTATTATACCGCGATTTTCGTTTAATAGATTCATTTTATTTTCAGCCTCGACGTAAGCTTCGTCGTCAGTGTCATTGTGGTGAAGATTTTCTCTTAAGTGAAATATTTTAATATTTTCTATTACCAATTTATCTATGAGGTCTGCGATGCTTAACATGTTTTGCTCCTTATTTAATAGCTGTCCCTTAAGCTAGATTTAAATTTTCTAAAATTTTCGTCTTCTGTCGCGGCGACACTTCCGTGTCGAGTTATAGCTTTCCCCCAGTATACCTCTAGTTCTAGCTTCTCGAAAGCGTCGTTGAATTCCCAATCCAATGGTTGAGTTATCTTTGTGGATTTTAAATAATTATTTAATTTTTTTACAGTCTCTTTAGTATACAGGACGGTGCATAATCCATTTGTGCTGGGGTAGGATTTTTTTGCAAAAATATTCCTATCATCCCCCTTCCTTATGGCGGCCTCGCCCATGAATAAGCAATCGTATTTAAGATTTTCTGCAATGCACAAGTTTTCTACGAAAAGCACGTACTCCAGTAAGCTTTCTTTAAAAATAACATCATCTTCGAGGACAAGGAAAAGCTCGCCTTCTTGTTGATTGGAAATTTTATCTAAAATAGTTTTATACTTCATGCAGAGCGACATTTCTCCGCGACTCATTTGTCTTTTAAATTTTTCTGTAAAGATTTTTAAATTAAAATTTTCTTTTATATTTTCTTCACTTAGCTCTTCTTGGTCCCATAGCTCTAGGAATTCATAGGGGGTATCTCCGAACCACTTTTCCGCTTCCATCACCATGTGCTCCTTGCGATCAAGAAGCTTAGAGTAGTGAATAATGAAAATTTTATTTATTTTTTTCAAAGGCATTTTTTAGATAAGCGTAGATATTGTAGTCGGTAAAGTATTTTACTTTAGATTCAGTAACGTGTTTTTGGTATTTCTCATTTGTGTTATTGAGGATTTTACCCACGCGAGCTATAGAGCTGGGGTCGTCTATGTTTATTTTTTCAAATGATTCGGGGCTGTAGAATGCGTGTGCAAGATTACATCCATCATATATAGGAACGCAGTTGTTGATGAAGCAATCCGTGAATTTTTCAGATATGTAATAATTTTCTTTAGAGTTTTCAATAGCTATGCTGAACTCATAATCCAATAAGGCGTCCTCTTTAAAAGTGGCGTAGCCTTTATACCTAGAGTCTGATATATCCCAATTTCTGCCGTATATATCAACGTCTAATTGCGATTCAAGTATCCTCTTTAAGAATCCCTCGCGTTGAGGGTAGCGGCAATTAGGATGGAGGGAAGTGCCGTGACCAGCTAGTAAAATAGAGCATTTTTTGCTTTTATTAAAATTTTCATTAGAGATGTAGTCGTGCGGCATTTTTTGGATACCAGCACCATGTTGCTTTATGTTGTTGTAGGTAGAACCACCTGAGTCTTCGTGGAACATTAAAGTGGGGGCTATTACCACATTGTCATGAACAGAAAATCTCTCAACGCTTGTGAAGATTTTGTAACTATTTTCTAGTATGCGGTCTTGTATGCAGGAGCTCCAGTCAGGCTCCATTGTAAATATTATATTTTTTTCTCGTGGAGTAGCGAGCATCTCATCACTTACATTAAATGAAACTAAATAATCGAAATCCTCTCCTAATGTTGACTCAAATCCTTCTGGGCTTGGGCCCCAATTCCTGAGAACCCTATCGGTTATCCCTTCAGTGGAGTCCCAGTGGCAAGCAAATTTTAATTTAATAAGGCTCATAGTTGCATGGAATTCACGTAATTATCAAAATAAAGGGATTCGGGGTCAAAGTCTCCCCATATTTCATTATATAATTCTTCGGACAAATTTAAATTTTTATAATCCTCCCAATCATTTATCACCAGAAAAGGTAAATGTTTGTAGAAGTCAATATTAGTACTTTTGGTCACTATAGGGATGGTTCTTAGGTACAATGCTTCCCAGTGTTTATGACAATCAATGCCATTACCGTTAGGAGATAAAGTAAAGTAAGATTTACCCATGTCTTCTAAATATTGGTCGAAGGGGACCCGTTTCGAAATCTGCAATCCAGTTTCCTGCAAGCACTTATTGCGCTCCAATGGATTCGTTCCTATGTCAAAGTTACAGTGAAGTACATTGTTCTTATTTTTCCAATGCTGTTGATCTATGGCGGCTTGCATTTGGATAGGGTCACCGTGTGGCCACTTAGGGTTAGCTAAACCAATCGGTATGGAAAATAGTTTGGGGTGATTAAAGTTAACATTTTGAGAATACCATTTTTTTATCTCTGGTTTTTCAAGAAGCGAGTTGAAGGTCTCGTTGTCTCCTGTTACGGGAACATCGCTATTATGAGTAAATAAGGTATAGGGAAAATCTAGCTTTATGTATTGGAGAAAAGTGGGTAAATATTCCAGCTTTACAAATACCCGAGCATTGCGTAAATCATCCCTTACTTTGAAATCGAAATTATGCGTTCTTGCGTCCGAGTAGGAGGCCGAGGAATATTGGCACAATGACTTAAAAGCGTTGCCGCAAAGGAATGTAAAGGCTTTACTCATTTATATTCTACATTACAAATAATTTGATGAATTTCATCATGCTTATTTCTCATGACGTCTACGAGTTCTTTGCCTTGTAAATTAAACCAAGGTTCGTGTGATGCTCCCAGAAGGGAATTTACGTGTACATTAACCCCCATCATTTTAGCTTCTACCACTATCCTTCCGCACGTTTCAGGCAAAAGGGACCAAAAGACAAGCCCTTTGTTCGATCCAAGTTTATGCAGAAATTTTCGATAATCTTTATCTGAAATTAACTCATAGTCAAGCTTTTCCTTGATGCAAAACTTAATGGCTTCAGGAACACCTTTCTCTAGGTAGGGAGACTTTACCACCGAGCAAACTTCCTTTTTTTCAACGTTTTCTAAAGATTGCATTAAGTCCAGAGCTTCATTAGCCCACAGGTTCCCAGAAAAATTTATTAAATTATTCAAGCCTAAATTATCCCGATGAATTCGTTCTTGCAAGCTACTTTGGCAAATGACGGCGCGAGCATTTTCGAAAAGACTTACGCAGACTAATTCCTGCTTGGGGACAATGAAATTTTCGTATTTTTGGGGTTGCATGTGCCCCACGAACTTATAGTCATGACAATATAAGATATATTTTAAGTTCTCAATTTTTTCCAAAAGAAATGGATGGACTTGGAAAAAGTTAGACAAGATGAAGACGGAGTCCCGCTCCTCCTCTAAGAAATCGCTTGTAATCTCCGAGCTTTTGCGCTTTATTACATCTTCTTCCTTGCCAAGGAGAATATCGAAGAGGATTTCATCGCTTAATTCTGCGCCTCCAGAGTGCTTCCCGCCGCCACCAGCGAAGTCATCAGCCCAAAAATCAGCTACTATAACGTATCTCACACCTTATGGTAGGTGCTTTTTGAGGGGGGATCAATGTTTTTTTGGCAGGTCGTCTATTTTTTCTTCTAACCTATCAAAGCGGTGGTGAACCGTCTTAACTAAATTATCAAAATCTCCTTTAGAGACATACTTATCAGGCAGAGCCAAGGCTAGTTGGTTGAGCTGCGCTCTAGCCTCTTTCAGGTCGGTTTCATGGTGATCCCTTAAATGATCCGTCTCTTGCTCGACTTCCTTTACCCTTTCCCAGAAGGCCTTTAGGACCCATCCACCAAAAAAAGCAATCACTCCCGCTATAGAGTTAAAAAAGAATTGAAAATCTACTTCCATATTAATATATACACTTATTTTTTATAAATAAATATTAAAAATCATCCTCTAGAACTCCTGAATTTTGATAGTCCTTTACTTTTCTCTCGAAAAAATTAGTCATTGCCCCAGTGTCTACCACTTCAGATAACCAAGGAAAAGGATTTTCGTCACTTTCGAACCTAAAATCAATGCCTATACCTTCTAGGCGGCGATTTCCAATGTATTGCATATAGTCTACGAACATGCCCGCATTTAACCCTAGGATGCCTCTCGGTAGGACGTCATGAGCGTATGCTATCTCTAGCTCCACCGCCTTCTTGACATGCTCGACGGTCTCTTCTTCAAATTTTTTAGTCCATAGGCTAGGGTACTGATCTTTTAGTGTATTAATTAAATAAGTACCGAACTGGATATGAAGGCTTTCGTCTCGGAGCGTATATCGGATTTGATCCGACAATCCAGGAAGCTTATTTTGTCTCCCTAAAGCTAGAAGCATGGCGAATCCGCTAAAAAAGAATGTTCCCTCACATACTATGTAATAAGAAACTAGATTTCTTAAAAATTCTTTTTTGCCTTCAGCGCTTCTAGTAGAGAATTCGGGCCTATTAACGCTAGTGGTAATTTCCATTAAGAAATCATCCTTGGCCTTAATGGACGGGATATTTATATACGCCTCGTAAACTTCTGAGACTTTTAAGCCAAAACTATCGCAACAAGTGACGACGGTCCAGTTATGCAAGGATTCCTCGTAAGCTTGCCTAAGTACATATTGGCGGCACTCAGGGTCCGTGACCCATCTCGCGACGGTGAGAAGTAAGTTATTGCCAACTAAAGATTCACTTCCAGCAAAGAAGCCTAGACACCTTTTAACAAGTAGCTTCTCGTCTTTAGACAGAGAGTCGTTCTTCCATTGATCTATGTCGTCTCCCATGTTTATTTCGGACGGAGACCAATTGTTCGCCACGCCTTTTAGGAATAGGTCCCATGCAAATTGGTGTTTGTGGGGTAAAATTTGATTCACTCCCGCTATCTCTTCGCCTAGTAATAATCCGCTTTTACTCATTTTATTATCCTTATTGACAGCTTTCGCATGTTGGGTCCAGAATGGAGCAAGATTCCGCCTCCTTATCGTCGGGCGTAGATGAGCCAGAAGCTTTTTCAATTTTGCTCGCGCTTTTGTTTCTTAAATAATAAGTACTCTTGAGGCCCCTGTCTTTAGCGTGAAAATATAAATCATTCAAATGCTTAAGTGAAGTGGAGTCATTAAAAAGATTTAAGGACTGTCCCATGTCAATCCATTTTTGTCTAGCGGCAGCACAATCAATTAATTTAAATTGATCTTGGTCAAACGCAGTTTTATATTTAGCCTTCAAGCTAGGGGGCAGAATTTTATCGCTTAACAGATTTACGTCTCCATCTACCATCTTGAGAGCTTCTATGAAATTATTGTTCCAAATACCTAAATTTTTGCATTCTTTAACGAACCATTCATTAGTAATAAAAAGATTTCCGCTTTTATTTTCGTATACAAAAAAGGTCGAGAAATCAGGATCAATCGAAGGTGAGCATCCTTGAATATAAGAAATCGTTGCGGTGGGGGCAATTGCCATCGTGTTACTGTTCCTCATGCCGTTGGATGAAATAGAAGCGCGAACAGTTTTCCAATCTAGCTCGGGTCCGTATTTTTTGCCCCTGTGAATTATGGATTTTTTATCCATATAATTCATCAAGCTCCTGTAAGTATCGATAGGCAAAGTATCTTGGCTCCATAACGAGCCCTCGTAAGAAGAGTAAGCGCCTTTTTCTTTGGCTAATTTACTGGAATTTAAGATGCAATGGTAAGAAATGAATTCGTATAATTCGTCAGATAATTTTATAGCTTCATCCGACGAGTAGTCTAGGTCATAAGAGTGGAAGACGTCATGCCAGCCCATCGTTCCTGCCCCCACGGGGCGATGTTTAAGGTTGGAGTTTTTAGCTTCTTCAGTGGGGTAAAAGTTTAAATCAATGACATTATCGAGCATTCTCATCTGCACTTCTATCGTCTTGGACAACAGATCGAAATCGAGAGCTCCGTCTTCTTTAAGGTGTTCCTTTAGGTTAACAGAGCTTAAGTTGCATACCGCTGTTTCTCCGACTTCTGATTTTTTACCCTCCTTGAAAAGAGAGGGTTTCGTGTGGAGAAAAATTTCGGTACACAAGTTAGAGCTATGAATTACCCCTTCGTGACTATTAGAGTATCGGAGATTCGAGTTATCTTTGAATGTCATCCAAGGATGACCTGTTTCGAAAAGGGCTCTGAGCATTTTTTTCCATAAGTCCTTAGCTTTAACTATTCTAAAGTTGCTAATTTCTCCACTGTCAGCCATTTTGCAGTATTTTTTATATCTTTTATCGAACTTTTCCCCGTATAATTCATGCAAGTCTCTTGTATCCGCTGGGGAGAATAAGTACCAATCTTTACCGTCTTTTACGTATTCTAAGAAAAGGTTACTGAGCCAGTTCGCGGTATTTAAGTCATGGCAGCGTCTGCGTTCGTCTCCCGTATTTTTCTTAAGTTCCAAAAAGTCTTCGATGTCAAGATGCCAAGACTCTAGGTAGGCACAACCTGCGCCAGGACGCTTGCCCCCTTGGTTAACTGCCACTAATAAATCGTTGTAGATTTTAAGCCACGGCACTAGGCCACTAGAGGTTCCATTTGTTCCTTTGATGTGAGAGCCAGAAGATCGAAAACTAGTGACATCGAAACCTAATCCTCCTGCATATTTTGATTTTCTAGCCTCTTGCCAAGCACCTTCGAAAATTCCGTCGATAGAATCATCAAAAGTGTTAAGATAACAACTGGAAAGCTGACTATGAACAGCACCACTATTAAACAGAGTAGGAGTAGAGCAACAAAGCAGAAATTCAGAGATTGTATTATAGAATTCAATAGCCTTTTCATTTTTATTTTCCTCATTTATGGATAAACCCATTGCAACCCTCATCCAAAATGACTGAGGGGATTCAAGTCTTCTGCCGTTAATCTTGTGAAAGTATCTATCGTGTAAAATCTGTAATCCTAAATATTTGAACTTAAAGTCTCTTTCCAGCTTGAGGGCTGATGCGAGTTTTCCTAAATCAAAGCCTAGGAGTCTTTTATCTAAAATATCTTCCCGAACTAAGAGTTTTATATTTTGAGTAAACGATAATCTGTACTGGTGATCAAAAGCATCCTTGTCTACGCTTATGCCGAATACCTCTTTATGAATATTGCCTAACAAAAGTTTCGCGGCCACGTAAGAATAATTAGGCTCTTTTTCCATTTTCTGGCGAGCCGACATTATCAGAGCTTGATCTATCTCTTTCGTCGTGATTTTCTCGTATAGTTGTACGTGAGCGTCTAGGACTACTTCGCTAGCCGATACACCTTCTAGGTTCTCGCAAGCTCTTTCCGCACATCTATTAATTTTTGAAATATCTAATGTTTCTAGTCTGCCGTTTCTTTTTTTTACTTGTAAATTGGGGGATTTCATGAGAGTTGAGAGTCTTTATATAATTACATTTTTTTTACCTGAAAGAAAGAAAAATTTATAATTACGGAGAAATAGTTTCCAGCGGGGAGAAAAAAGTGTATGTTAAATTTCTCTGCCGCCAGCGGGTATAACCCCATCCTCTAGTTTCATCAAGTGAGCTCGCGTGTACTTAATCCAATGTGCTTCGTGGAACTCAGAGGGGAAATAATTTTCGATACGAGCTAATTTAAATTTGACAGGAGTATTAATAAACTGAGCTTGTTGGGCCTTGGTGTAGTACCAAAAACTATTACTGTTCCAGAAAGTCACATGAGTGGGGTCCTGAAACGCTCCTCTTCCATCTGTACTGGGTACATTTATTAAGACCCAACCATTGGGAGCAAGGCATCTATGGAGCTCCTTCATGGTTTGAATAGGGTCTTTAAGGTGTTCTATGGCATCCTGCATCCTGAAGATTCCCACACTTCCATCTTCGAAAGGCCAATATGGTTTATCAAGATCATAAACTATATCAACATTCGGATACGGATAGCCGTCAACCCCTATAAAGCCCGCCTGTTTATATTGATGGCAACATAGGTCTACTTTTTTTAAATTATTAATATCGCTCCATTTACTCGCTAGGTCTTGTATATATTTATCATGAAGGCTTTTGGTTAAGTCCTGAATCTTAGCATTCTTTTCTCCGTAGCAGGTGTTTTCATTATGTCTCCAATAGATATAGAGAGGCTTCTCGATGTGGTGAACATTGCCGTGTATATAGGTCCGAGCTAAGAGATCGTGATCATCTAAAATGTCCATAGAGTCATCGTGACCACTAATAGAGGTATAAAAATCTTTTCGCCATACTCTTACATGATTAGGGGCATACCAGATATATCCGAAGGTTAAAGGGGAGGGCGAAAATGCTCGGGTAGCTATCATGTTGGAACGGGGACAGTTGTAATATTTCCAACCTCCTTCCTCCGAGTAGGGTGCTATGGATTCGCCCGTTTCCTCAACTATGTCTATGTCGTCTGAGTAATAGAAATCAGCTTCATGGGTTGTGTGCGCTTTATCTACCTCTTCAAGGCAATCAGGTGATAACTCATCGTCGTGATCTAGTTCCACAAGCAATTCTCCTTGAGCTTTATTGCAGCATTCTTTTTTTAGAGCTCCGATCTTATCCGTATCCCCGTCCCAAGTAAAGATATTGAAATTAATATCAGTATTTTTAAGCTTGCGCGATAATTCGTCTACACGTTTAGTACCGTCGTTGTTTAGGCAGATAATCCACTCGAAGTCCTTGAATGATTGATTCGCCACACTTTTTATAGTGCGGTCAATTCTTTTTAGGTTATGAGAAGGAGTAAATATGGAAAATCTCATATTTCAATTACCCCGTCTGAATCGGGCGTATACTTAGCTTCGGTTGTATCGCTTAGATGCTTGAGCCCTTTTCTTTCCTCGGAATAATCCTTAAAGAACTGTTGCTTGACGGGGTCGTCGCCATTCCCGCTTTGGGATTTTCTTTTCTCGCTAAGTTCATTGGAGAGGTCGAAAAGATCGCCGCATGTGCCTTCCATTCCTTGAGTTTTATTCATGAAGTCCCTCTCTGAACCAGCATCTATGCGAGTCATGTTGGGAACGCTTGCGTGAGGAACGGTGAATACACGATTCCATTGAAGGCCGTTCTCGTCAGTGTATTCGTGAGCGTCGGAAATTCTTTGGGAGATTTCTTTAACGGTTCCCGTGGAGGGGTGTTGGAATATATAAGTGGGCATTATTCATCTATTAAGGGCAGCAGTTTATCTAAGGTTTTATCTAAGGAGAAGTCTTCTTGGATTTTTAACCCCTCCTTATTAACTCGGTCAGCGTTAGCCCTTTTTATGGCTTCTTCGCACCCAGAAATAAAATCATCTTTAGCAAAATCAAAAATATTACCTTGATTAAAGGCTTGATTCGGAGAGAAGAATATTCCGTCATACACTTCCGTTTTCCCGCTCGGTTCTACTAGAACGCTATTTTCTTCATTAGCCCACTCTTGGTAAGCGTGAGCGTTTAGAATTACCGCATGTTTTCCTAACCCTAAAGACTGGAACTCAGGGAGACCCCATCCTTCAGCTCCAGACATGCCAATAACGATGTTCCCTGAGTTTAAAAAATCGTTGTAGAGGCTATTCTTGGGCATATGGCCTAGGAATTGCACATTAGAGTAATTTTTACCCTCTAGGGATGAGATGAAGGACTCTTTGTTCCTTTTTTCATCCATGAAGGGATTGTAGAGAGCGCATTGCAACGAGTATTTTTTGTCATTGCCGAACTTCTCGCACCATGCTTTGATGATTTTAGCGTGATGCTTCCTGTGCTCGAATTTGCCACAGAGATTAAATACTATCCTGTCATCTTCGAAATATTTTTTCTTTAATGCCTTGAAGTTATATTTATCGAACGCCAAGGGCACTAGCTCTCCGTTTACTCCGTATTGTTCAAATACATTCAGCGAGAACTTATTAGTAAATATAATTTTATTCGCGTTTCTAGCTACGTTCAGCTCGGACGGCGTGGGCTGATCTAGCTCATAGAATGTCAAAAGGTTGTGAGTTTTAGAGAAAGAATCTAAGCCGCCGTTAAGATGCCAGAGCTTCAAGGTTGGGGTATCACGGGAATGTTCTGAAGTCGCCTTATCAAGGCATTCTTTTATAAAATTACGAAAGCCCTTGTCATCGTCTTGGGAGCCTAGGTCTACTTGACCTATGGGAAAAATACAGGGCTGGATTTTTCGTTCATACAAGCCTCTCATGAGCAAGGTGGAAACTTGCCCAAAAGAGACGTGCCCTAGAGGAAGGTTAACTGAGAAGCTCACTTTTACAATACGTCCAAGTCGTCCTCGTTTGAAGAATCGTTACCCTGATTGGTTGAGGGCTTTTCGGGGCTAGCAGCTGAAGAGTTTTGTTGCGGCTCCGATTTATAGATTCTGTAATCAGGAGCTTTATCATTCTTCTTGTCTTTATTGGCAAAAATAATAACTCTAGTTTTTTCGTCCTCAATGCCTTCGTTTTCAGCAGTTCCTACATGCCCCGAAAGGTATTTATTTCCTGCGGCGCTTTTTCTGAGCCATAGGGCTCCAATTTCGCGATTTTTCCAATCGCCTTTTTCGTTTTGATTTGTATCACTCATGACTCCTAGAGGTTATTCAAATATTGAGCCGTTGTCAAATCATTTTTTAATACATCGTAAAAAATCTTTTATGACCCTCTTTGACAGCACTTCCTTTACTCGTTCTAGCGGTCCTTCTACAAATTGGCACTCGTAGCAATAATCGGCATTCCTCTTTAGGTTTTCGTCTTGAGACGCTTCGTCTGAGTTTGCGGGAGGTACGAAAATCTTTTGGGAATTAATAATTTTAAATTGAGAAATATGGACTAGCACTCCCCCGAGCTCTTCCTTTAGCCAAGACACTTCATCGCCTTCGTACTGATTGTACCGTATATCTGTTACGCAGGAGTATTCGTTTATTCCCCCATTTAATATTTGGTTAAAAATATGATTCTTTATCTTCGGGTCCACTTTATTTAGCCAGTACCTTCCTTGAGTTAAGTGTCTTTTGACGGAGGCGTGCGAGACAAGGCATTTCCTTATAAGGTTTTTTTCTTTTCGAGAGCAGCTAGTCGGATCAATATTGAAGTGCTCTAGGCAGTATTCTTTGACTTCCTTTTTAAGTTCGTCCCCCAGAGAGAATCTTCGACATTTCACCTTTTCGGATAATAATTCAAAAAATAAATCTTTCCCGCAGCCCGCCACTCCTGCGAGTCCTATAATATTAGTTTTCATTTGAAAATATTAAAGAGGCGTCCCCTTTGTAAATCTTCCTTCCTACGTGATTTAGTTTAATCGTCGAATCTAGCCAGATTTTTCCTCCAATTTTTTGCCACCTCCTACAGAAGGTATAATCCTCGGATAGGTAATTATTATTATCCCCTTTGTCGTGAGAAGTATCGAATAAGCTATATAAATTTTCTTTTAGCCTTTGCCTGTGGTCCTCTTTACTGTTTAGGTCTTTCCTGTACTCGTCCCCTTCCAAGTCGCCCGTGTAGTGTAGTTCGGGGTGAGCGTTTTGCATTTTTGTAATCACCTCCCTCTTAATCATCATGAATCCCGTTCCAGCGTCCATAACTTCAACCAGATCATCTAATTGAAGGGCATCGGGTCTTAGGTTGACGACGTAGCTAGTAGGCTCCTTCTTTAGGGGGTAAGCTCCAGCGACTATCGGTTTATTGTGGGATATTAATTTTAATACGTCATGAGGGTTGAACTCTATATCAGCATCCACGAACATTAGGTGTGAACAGTCTGAAGCCATAAACTCAGCAACCAATTGGTTCCTGCCTCTAGTTATAAGGCTCTCGTTCCCAATCATAAATACCTGTAATCCAACCCTATTAATCATGCACGTATGGAGGGTACAAAGAACGCTTTGCATGAATTCTTGACACACCGTTCCACCATAACAAGGAGTAGCTAGGAATAATTTTGGAGGAACTTCTTCTTTTTCGCTCATTAAGAATATATTATAATATTTTGACCTAAAATCAATACGTTTTTTAGTGTTTATACTTTTCTTGGAAATAAGGACACAATACCCCCCACTGAGGAGGGGTATTGCATCAAAGTGTCCTGACTTTTCTTCGGCCCTTTTATTGTTTTGATTGGAGAGGGAATACTCCAAGACACTAATACAATTGAGCCTCTGGCTCAATACGGGCTACCTTTTCCCTCTCGGTAAGGCTGGAGAAACTGCGACTTAAAAAACTCCGATTACGCCCGTACACCGCTTACGCGGGGTCATGCCATAGTAATTAGCTATGCGTTTTTTTCTCTGGTATTATACAGAGGGTCATCCCTTGAATGATCGGAAGTAGACCTCTTCCAAGCCTTTATGTAGCTTATCTTAGGAAAACTCTACTGATTTTTCCCAGCGAGCTTAAAAGGGATTTTCCCTTTTTTATTTAGGCTCTTAAAATAAAATTATTTTTCCTATTAGTCAACTGTCTTTTTTTTCTCTTGCTGCCACGCCTCTAGAATTAAAGCTAAATGAAAAATATCTTTTTGAAGTATTTTAGAGGGGTCAGCGATATCTTTGTGGTCATCTATGTCATCACAAAAATCGTTTATAACAGAAGCTACCTTCGTTGCCGTGGTCGCGCTAATGGTCACGTCTTGTTCTAGTGCGTCCAATTTCCTATTTAGCACATATAATATCTTGTCCCCTATATTGACATGACTGATAACACTTTGTTCTTCTAATTTTTGCAAAGCCACGAGGAGTAAAGCCCTATCGGCATCCTCGTCTTCCGATATTAAAAAGATGCTTTTAAAGTCCTTGGCGGCATCTAAAGAGTCATTTTTTTCGAACCATCGATATAAAGCAACACATGTATCCAAAACAGTCATTCCCTTAAAATAACTTCCTATAAAGAATTTTGCAAAAAAAATATTTGACTAATTTAAAAAAAATCCATAGCCTCTACTTAGATATGAAAGATACTCCAAACAAAACTAAGAGAGGCAGAAAACCAGTCGATGTAAGTTGGCCATCCAACGAATTCACGGCAAGCGATGTAGCAACCCAGATGGAGGGTAGACTATCTAGGGTGTCGGTCCACTCCAAAATCAACAAAGCAGTAAGTGATGGCGAGGTGGCTGTGGTGAGAAAAACCGAAGGCAACATGGGGAGGCCATGCTTTATCTACAAAAAGAAGTAATCATATGATACTTTTCGTAGCCATTCTCTTAATGAGCCTTATCTGCTCAATATTTCTGGAGGCATTTTTCGGTGAAAGAGAGTAAGCCCAGCTGGGAAGAGTATGCTCTAGAGTTGGCTAAAACGGCTTCAATTAGAAGTGAAGACCCGTTCGTAAAAGTCGGAGCTTGCGCCCTTGATTACCAAAATATGGTTGTGGGCGTGGGCTACAACGGCTTGGCGTCAGGCAAAGATTTGAGTTGGGAAAATTTTAGCAGGGACGAACGCCGCCCCTTAATGATACACGCAGAGACGAATTGCTTATCTCTATGCAAGAAAGGAGAGGTAAACATTCTAGCTTGCACCCTCTTACCCTGCTCCTATTGCGCCAACATGATTACGGCTTATGGGGTGAACACAGTCGTTTATGAAGACGAGTATGACCGTGAAGATTTGGAGTTAATCAAAGGTATTTTTGATTTCAATGATGTGAAGCTAATTAAAATGGCCGACGAAGAAGAAGTTAGGTCGTTAAGCGAGACCCGAAAAGTAGAAATTCCCCATGACGATTCCTTTAGATTGGGATAGTATAGCTTTCTTAAGCTTCGCTTGTAGCGCACTTCTATTTATGTGGCTAGACACTAACGGCCTATATGAATATCTTCAATATTTTAATGTAGGAGGCAGGTTTCTTTGCGGGTATAACGAGTATAAGAAAAATAGCTATGCGACCTTATTATTCGCGCCGTACCTCCTAGTTAATCATAACTGCTTTTTTACAAGATTAATCTGTTGCTCTATATGTCTAAGTTTCTGGATTAATTTAATAATTAATTTATGTTTTTTTTCCATCTATAACTTTCCCTTTACTTTTGTTTTTTCTTTATTATCCTACTATACACTAGTGCTTTTTAAGAGAGAGGCTGAGAAATGATTAACTTAGATAGAGAAGCCCTGACTAACCTTTTAGTAGCTAATCGTCATAGCTTTTCAGAGTTTCCCGTGGTGGAGTCTTTCTGTGTATCTTTAGACTCGCTCCCTGAGTCGCGGGGCGAAGACTACTCCATTCTAGTGAAGGAAATTCGCTCTACGCCTAAACTTAAACTAGCCATAGAAGAGTGCGTCCGAGCGCCCTTTGAGATAGATAGCTCCAATTACGATATCGCCAACGGCGCAGAACTATACGCCTTGATAAGAAACCATTCCATCGTAATCTCAGAGGGCGAAGAGACGTGGATCGGAAACTTGGAACGAGTATATAGTTCTTTGCAGGGGGGCGCGTGCTGCTCCACTAGGGCGGCGTTAATGAGCGAGGCGACTGAGTGTTACCGAGACTTAATTAACCAGTGTGATTCTTCATGGATTTTTATTAAAAATATAAAAAATTTTGTAGACGCCAAGACTCTTAGTTTTCGGGCCCCAGACGGAACATCGAAGACGGTATAGGAATGCGAGAAAAAATAGAGCTTAACGAGAAGATGATTGGCAAAAAGGTTTTTGTCGAGTCTCCCCCTTATTCTTTCGACGGGATAGTAGATAAAGTTGTAGACGAAGAAACCTTTCTCGTGCGAGACCTAGAGACGGGGGAGCGGACAGAGGCAAGCATTTTCGATATTCGAGCGCGTTAAAATAAACATTGACTAATATACAAAATAGCTTATAATTAACTTTCGTATGAGTACAAATACAAAAAAAAGCAATACCCGCAGCTCCAAAACTCCCTCCAAGAAGAGGAATGTTAAGAAGAGGAGCGCTAAAAGAAAAACTGGAGTTCTAGGCTCTTCCCTCACTGTGAACACGAGCTACGCTAGAGTTGCCTTAATGCTCCTAGCCTTGAATCTCTTGTTTATGGGCTACCTTTTAGCAAAACTAAGCACCTAATTTTTTAATTGGGTTGATCGTTATTCACGCCTCCTTTGATAAAGGGGGTTTTTTCTTGAGGTATTAAAAAAAATAAATTATCTTTTGGTAAATGAAGAAGCTAAAAATTGGGATTGTCGGAAATGGGTACGTGGGTAAGGCTACGCAACTTTTTGCTTGCGAGGATGTTGAATGTTTAGCTTATGATAAAGACCCCAAAAAATGCGAGCCCGAAGGGACTTGCTTGAAGGACTTTAGGGGTAGTGATTTCGTGTTCGTC
>Ga0315327_10000667_pt1 | contig 17264 bp, 7 predicted proteins | sample M110032315metaG_FD_203460 | JGI IMG/M metagenome (GOLD analysis project Ga0315327, IMG submission 203460) | Ammonia-oxidizing marine archaeal communities from Monterey Bay, California, United States - M1 100m 32315 | ecosystem: Environmental > Aquatic > Marine > Coastal | place: USA: California... | reverse complement strand
CAGGCGATCAATCAAGGTGTGTTCATCGTTGCAGCAGCTGGAAATGATGGCGGTGCTGACGATGATGGAAGAGTAGCATCACCTTCAAATGTAGAGGAAGTAATTTCCGTGGGTGCATTGATGAAAGATGGCACACTTTGGGAAGGCTCGTCCAAAGGGTCACAAATAGATAATGAAGATAATCCGAGGGCGGATCCACATCTGAAACCTGAAGTTTCCGCTCCGGGGCATGACATCATCTCCACTGGTTCAGATGGGTTGTATTATACTTCGACTGGAACATCTGATTCCACAGTTTTTGTTGCTGGTGCGTTGGCTTTGATTATCGAAGCCGAACCAACTTTGAAGCAAGTAGGACCAGCATGTATGGAGATGGTAAAACAAGCATTGCAGATGTCTTCAAATCCGCTTGAAAACGAAGTTTCGCACGATGAATACTGGGGATATGGTTCTCTTAATGCCGATATTTGGCTTGAAGAAATCAGAGCCGCAGGCGCATGCGCTTGAGATAAACGCTGTACTGCGAGTAAAATTATCGATATTTCAAGATTTGATATTTTCATTCAAATTAGATATTATTGTATTTTTTAATAAATTAAAATAAACTTCTTGCTCCGCGACTAGATGATACAATTATGCTTTTTTGATACTTTCCAATTGAAATTCAGACGAATCAGTTAAGGTGGACCTTGAATTCCCGAAGTTAGAGAGGGATTTATTTGGACAACACCAAGGCCCGTTACAGCATAGCAATGACCAGCATCTTTCTGATGTCTATCTTCGCAGGAATTGCGATGATTCCATCGGCATCTGCGGTGAATGAAACCTCGTCTGGTACAATCACTGGTACAGAAACTTGGACTGGTGTGATGAATATGGATGGCGACATTCTCGTTGCCGGTGGAGCCAAATTGATTATCAATGCAGGAACTACCATCAATATTCCAGCAAATAGGAGTATTCACATTCAAGGTTCTATTTGTGCAGGTGATACATCATGTGGTGCGACACAAGGAAGCACTGGGTCACCAGTTCGCTTCATTTGGGGCGCTGCCGCTACCGGTCCTGCAAACCAATCGCGTTGCTATGTCACAGGGATCTGGAATCCTGACCTCTCATGCGGTTCCGGTATCTACCTTGATTCTACAATCGATCAATCTCTTACCCGATTAAATCACGTCACCCTCGATGGTGCGTTTGGAATTCCAGTCGATATCGATGGCCAAGGCAATTACAAGTACGGCGCACTGATTTTTGATGGTGCTAGTGTACAAACTTCCAATCTAAATTTCAAGGATGTCAATACAACAAATGTACTCGTATTTTCGGGTGCAGCTCCAAAGATCGACAGTAGTACATTTGCCGTCGGTATAGATGAAAATGACTACCACGGTGCTGCGATTCAAGCATATGGTGCTGGAGCAGGATTAGTCACTATGGATATCACCAATTCCGCTTTCACAGGCGCTGAGACCGATTGTGGAAGCCAGGGTGGTGGCCGTTCAGCAGTCTATCTGGAAAATTCTTTCGTGAATATGGACACAATTTCAATTACTCAGAATTCATATGGTGCTTTCTTACGAAGCAGTAGTGGTTGGTTGACAAATTCGACTATAGCTACCAACTGCAATGCAATTGATACTAACTCTCACCTCGTTACCAACGAGTACCGCCACACCTTCGTGATTAGTGATAACACAATCACTCCAACTGAAGGCGCAGGTATTACTGCATATGACGGTGCAATAGTATTAGCAGAGAGAAACACCATTTCAGGCGCTACTGAGGGTTCAGGTTTTGGTATACGCTCCTCTGAGGTTGTAATCAACAACAACGTAATTGGTCCAATCGAAGGATGGAATGGATTGTGGATATATGGCGAGTCCGATGTTTCTGCAGAGAATAACACAATTCTCAACACCGGTAAAGAAGCAGTTCTAGTCGGTGAGTATCACTACAAGGATCAGGGATGGAATGTACCAGCGCCATCGAAGGCGCGATTATACTTTGCAAACAATGTTGTTTCCAACAATACTGGAACCTGTAACTCCGACTGGATGTATGGTGGCGATTTCCCATGCCCTGCCTTCCATCTGTTCATGACTTCTGGAACATTTATCGATAACACAGTTACCAATAATCTCGGTGATGGTTTCAGAGTTAAAGGTGGAATCATTAACGCCCAAGGCAATGATATCGAAGTCGGTGGATTTGCTGCTAATATTTCACTATATGATGACAAGTATGGTAACAAGTATGGAAGCATTGGTTACTTTGCAGAAAATACCTATACTAATGCAAGTCAGATTTACAATGTAACTGAGTCGAGGGTTGCTGTCCAATCCGAATACATGCCTGACCCAGGTGCAGGGGAACAATATCCGGTTCAACTAGCATGGTTAGGTGCAGAGTGTCCATGGGCAAATGATGAGTGTCTACAAACACCAACAACCGCTGACATGCCACCGAGATTTATGCCACTTTCAATGGAATTGAATGTGAATGCAACGACTTTTACTTTCGCAGATGTGTTGAACTTTGACCGTTCAAAGATTCACATCCAGAATCAAAACACCGCTTGGGGTGTACAGGTTGAACAAGGAGAATTGGTGCGTTATCAAGTAAAGGCAGACAATTCTCAGGTAGCAGATGCTCTTGTCAATATCAAGGACGCAAATGGCAAGTCTCTGTACAATATGTCCACAGATGCGTATGGATTTACCCAATGGGTAACACTTCCATCCAACTTCCATATCGATACAAATTGGAATCACCTTGCAAATGATCCCGGTGAGGATTCATGTGGTGATGGAAGTGACAATGATGGTGACACTTTAGTCGATGGTCAAGACCCTGACTGCCAAACTAGTAGGGAAATGCCACTGTACAGTGTTACTGCAAAGAAATTTGGTAAAGGTACATCAGACCACTCTTTCACTCTTACTGGAATGGTCGATGAGACCATTCACCTGAATAATAACGCACCTTCGATTTCCATCGACCAAAACGATGGAACTTCATTCCCTCGAACAGTGAGTTTGTCTGGTAGTGCACACGATGGAATTGCTGGACCATACTTCAATGATTATGATTCATATAGCAAGCAATTCGGTACAGTAAAGCGTGTTGAGGTTCAACCGCATGGCAGTATGGATTGGTACCTTGCAACAGATACCTCAAATGCAGACGGTGTAGTTGATGCTCAGAATTGGCCCTTCAAAACATGGAGTTTCGAGTGGGATATGTCCAACCACTTTGAGGAAGATGTAACATTCAGAGTCAAATCCTTTGACGGTATTGATGAATCCATTGTAACTACTAGGGTATTCAAACTCAATATTAACCCTCCAAACATTGTTTTGGAGTCACCTACTGATGGGTCCACACACAGTGGTTCTGATATTATGTTTAGTGGAACTGCAAGCGATGATTATCAAGGCGTTTGGGGAAGTGACATCAGGGATATCTGGTTCCAAGTAGAGGGTCCAAACAATTACTCCGCAAACTACCCAGCTGGAATGGGCGGTTCAAGCGTATGGAGCGACAGATGGAATTTCTCATCATTGCCTTCTGGTGATTATACATTCACCGTTTGGGCTAGCGATTCGAATTATTGCCATGAAGAGGTTGAAATCTGCAGTGCAGATACAATCACAGTGACAGTCGACAATGACAATCGCCTTCCAATTATCCAGGTTAGTGAACCACTTCCACTCGACAGTATCCGTGCTTCTGAAGAAACTTTGATTACAGGAGTTGCTAGAGATAATGATGGCCAGGTAACAAGAGTTGAGATTTCAATTATCGATTTAGCAAGTGGAATTGAGTTATTAAATGGTCCAGATCCAATTACTAACTTCCAACCAAATGGAGCGTGGGCTACATATTGGGATACCAGTGATTTGGTACACGACCAGCAGTATGAAATCCATGTAAAGGCATACGATGGAGTTGATTATTCATTGACTGAAGTACTGAGAATTGTCATCGACAACCCATCCGATGCCAATAATATCGCTCCAACATTCTCTCCGGATGGCTGGATAAGCACAATCACAATTTTCTGTGATGAAAAATCGAATGCTTTCAACAAGTGTGGGGTAGGAGCAAGTATCAATCTACTAGATTTCTTTAATGATTCAGATGGGATTGGTCCAGACTCAAGTCACATGGTTTTCGATATTTACAATGATCCATCTACTTTAGTTGATGACAATTATGCGTACCACATCCAAATTAATGCGCAGGGAGTTGCAACTTACAACCCGATGAATTCAATGTCTTCGCAATCTTCTGAAATTTCGGAATGGTCTCTTGTTAATGTGATGTTTGAGGCTCGTGATGCACATGATTCACCGGCATTCTCCTATACGATCAATTTCATCGTCAAGGGTGTTGAATTCTCTGCAGTTAGAGAGGATACAGGTGCATTGATATTCGGTGATGATGCTGAGTTCAGCGGTACAGGTCTACCTGGTAGCCAAGTTAAGGCTAGATTACTAAATGGAAATATTTTGCTAAACCAAACTACCGTCAAGGATGATGGAACATGGGCAATGGCACTTACATCTAGCCAATTAGGCGATGATGGAGTTTACGATATTTACTTTGAACAGGATGGTCAATACCTCGGCAAGGGCGAAAAAGGCGATGATTCATCGTTCGCATTGCAAAGTGGATTGACTGCAGCTTCAGGAATTCCGGGATGGTTACTTGTTGTACTCGTAGTAGTGGGAGTAGTAATTCTCCTCGGCGTAGGTGCTTTCTTCTTCATTGAATTTGAAGAGTTCGACGAAGATGAGGAAGATGCTGAGCAACAAAAGGAGGAGGACCCATATGCATGGGCAAAGGAGAGAGCAGTCGAGCAAGCAGTTGCAGCAGCAGCACCTGCACCTCAGCCTTCTGCTGAGCCTCAACACCCAGGTTGGCTATGGGATACACAATCAAACCAGTGGGTTCCAGACCCCAATTACCAACCCCCTCAGCAGTAATTGTCAACACAGACAACCATAACACTCTAAGAGGAACTAATTGGCGTTGATTATATGGTCGCGAAACCGAAACCCGGAGTACAGGAGAGAATTCTCCTCCATCTTTCTGATTTTTCGGATTTCATGAATTCGGTTGAAGTTCCATTTGCGCTTTCACAGATGGGTATTGCAAATGCGGTTGCGATTGCGAGATCAAATGTACCTAGGGCAATAGCAGGTCTCAAGGATCAAGGACTGCTAATTGAGAGGCAAGCACACGTACAGGGAGTCAGTCGCAAAAGGAAGGCATACTTCTTGACCGATACGGGAATGGTGCTGGCTGATGAAACTTGGAAAAGGCTACGTGAATTTTCACTGCGTTGTATTCTACCCGATGGACTGACGATTAGTTCGACCCTAGGTGAAGTGCAAGACCAACTTCCATTTTCAATGAGGCCGGTTGATATCATCAGGTACCTCGACGATAATGGAGTTCTTGATGTTCGGACATTATCTGCAGAACTTGTAGAGAGGGACCTTTCAAAACATGTCGAGAAACAATTGGTTTCAAGTCTTGGCGACCTTCCTCGTCTTCGCCATTTTTATGGGAGGTCACAGGAACTCGAGAATATGGTAAATCTCTTGGAAGCAAGGTCAACAACATTGATGATTCCAGGAATTGCTGGAATCGGAAAGACTGCGATGGCGGCAAAAATAATTGAATCATTTATGCATCGCCGAAATCTTCTCTATCACCGATGTCAGGACTGGGATGGCAGTCGAGCATTATTCGAAAATCTTGCTGATTGGCTATCTAATATTGGGGACCCAATGCTTTCGGAATATATCTCAGCGACTCCGGTGCCAAAACCTGGTGATGCAGCCGATTTAATCATAGATGCACTCGATAATACTCCGGCATTAATTGTAATTGATGATTACCACAAAGTGAGTGATAAGGCATTGCATCAGATGGTACAAGCATTATCTCGAGGCCTTGTTGAGAGTGAAGGCGATGTTGGATTAGTAATCTTCTCACGCTCATTCAAGCCTGTAGTTCCGATGAAGGATGCTGAGGGTAAAATCGTGAGCCTTGTTCTACCATTGGAAGGTCTTGATCAAGATTCATGTAGAAGCCTTTTATCGACTTTCGAGGATTTGGATAATGAAACATTGCTCTACATTCACTCTTTGTCACGAGGTCACCCCTTAGTTCTGGAATTAATCAATCGCGGTGCTTCGGCAGGAGCATTTCACGAAACATTGGAGAATTATGTCAATATCGAGATTTTCTCTAAATTGAGTGGAGAACAGAAACGTCTCCTTGGTGTTCTTTCAGTTTTCCGTGAACCCATTCCTTTAGCAGCACTTACCGAGCAAGATTTGAATGTCGATGAATTAGATTCCCTTGTGGAGGCTGGACTTGCTAGGCAAGCTGATTCTGATGCATATGATGTGCACGATTTGATTCGTGAATTCCTTCTCCAGAGTTTGAATCACCAAGCTAAAGAAAAACTGCATAATAAGGCTGTTTTGTGGTATGAAAAGCAGGGCAGTGGCCCACTGATTGCTATGGAACTAATCTACCATTTAATCAGCAGTTCACGACATGAGGACGCAGGTGAGATTATTGTTCAGCAGGGAAGAGATCTGATTAAAGAAGGGCATATCGAGTTACTAGGATTGCTTGAAGCAATCGATTTGTCTGACATTCAAGCGGAGAATGCTTGTAGAATCGACTGTCTCAAAGGCGAAGTTCTGTCATTACTCGGTCGATTTGATGAGGCGGAGTCTGCATTCAATTCTGCCCGTGCACCTGCTGAAGCAGCGGGGATTCAAGATGTAATTGCTGACCTTCATTCCAACCTTGCAGATATTGCATTGAAGCGTGGTGAAACCGAATCTTCATTGTCAATGCATCGTAATGCGCTTGAATTATTCATCAAAATGGGTGATGCAGTTGGCGCAGCACGCTCTTACAATAATATGGGCTACATCATGCGTCGAGGCGGAGATAAAGTCAAGGCTCTCGAGGCATATGGCGAGGTTGAAGCAATACTTTCAGATGATAATTCAGAGGAACTTATTCCTGCACAATTGATTCTTGCGCGGGCATTGATTGACCTAGGTGAAGTCGACCGAGCCAGAGACCATGCTCTCAATGCATACGAAGTATCGGCAGATGGTGATGATTTGATTCTCCACGCTAGGTCTCGAGCAGTTCTTGGTCGATACTATGCTAAGGTAGGAGACTCTGATCTAGCATTGCATCACTATTCGGACGCACTCGAGGTAATGGGAGAAGCAGGAGACCCTCATGCCCTGGTGGAAGTCAGTATTCTTCTCGGTGAAGTTCTACAGGACAGTGGTCGTGTAGATGAGGCACTCGAAAGATATCGTGCTGCCCTCCTAATCGCTGAAGGAAATGACCTAAGGATGCAAATCGGTGAATTGTTATCACGCCTTGGTGGCGTAGCCCCTGACCGTCAGAGGCGAATGGAATATCTACAAAGAGCCCTTTCAGTATTCAGAGAATTAGGTGCTCAAGCAAGGATGCGTGAGGTCCAGATGATGGTCCATACAGCCGTGATGGGACGCTGATTAGAAGTCAGGTCCACTGATAGAAATCCTAGTAATTCCATTTTCATGGATTACCCATATTTGCGTTGTACCTGAAAGCGATATTGTCCCCTCATAATCTCCTGAGCCCGTACCAGAAATGCTGAGCGTAGTATCGAGTTCATCCTCATTATGATCTAATGATAATCCCTCTTCGGTGAGTGTTAGTGTGAATAAACTCTCATCGGCCTCAGTTAACCTCCATTCAACAGATTCAGCATATTTCACATCATCACCTTGTCTACTTGCGCTATCAGCCCGCTCCACAGCTGCAGCAATGTCTGCCATATTTGCATCAATAGCGGTTTCATTCCATCTCTGACGAGTGGAAGTTTCGATGTCAAAAGTCCAAACAGCAAACATTGAGAGCAATAGTACCCCAAGTAGGAATGTAAAGACATAGCCTAATTCTGTTGATGCCGCCTCAACATCATTCTTGAGTTTTCCATTCATATTCGTGCCTCCGTAACATGGGCTTCAATACTACTTATTTGCAAATTAAATTGAATTGGTAGGCCACCTGTGTGCCATACCGCTTCACTTGGGCCATGTGAAGGGATTGGGACCCAGCCAGTATAGTCGTTAAGCAGGTCCATCCGGCCTGGAGTGACAATCCAATCTTCTGAAGCCTCGAGGCCTTGTGAGGACCATGAGGCGATTGCATCACCATATGGGCCAGCCCATCCTCTGCGAATTTCGTATGCAGTAGTTGATGCAAGGCTTTCTCTATTGGTTAATTCCAAATCCATGTTCATGACCCCTGCTCCAGTCACACTGGACGAAGTAGGGTGCATTGATGGAATTGTAGCTGAGAAACGAGGACCAGGGCCTCCTCTGTCGACTGGACCCTGAATAATTAGAGCTTGTAATTCTGGATGATTCGTGACTACGGCTCCTGCTGTCCATGCGACTTCCAAGCCGCTAATGGATGAATCAAATTCATAGGTAAATCGAGAAAGATGAAATGCCCATGCGGTTGCAATCGTTGAATGACTCGAGTCACCGATATTACCGATAAGGTCGATGCTTATACTCGCAGGATGCGCTCCACTTTGCCAAGCAGCGATTATTCCTCCCTCAAGAATACCATTCAAATTATCCCAAGGCAACTGGACTTCAATCCATCCTGAAGCAGTCATGTCCACCATGGTACAACGAGGTGAACCATCGTGTCGTAGTGAGAGCAATCCCGAAGCACCATCGTCACGAATTACTGTTAGAGCATCTCCGTTGGTTCTTGTCAAAGTATCATTCGATGTTGGAGTTAATGTTGTCACTGGAGCATCGGTATCAAGAGTACCATTTGCAGAACTCATATTCCACGAGGTTTCTATTCCAGACACACGTACCTCGTTAACCGAATCTTCTTCAAGGAAAAATTCCGACCCTGAAAGACGGCCTGTATCGCTTGCACCAAGTGAATCTAGTCCATTAGTCCCAGAAGCCCAAGACAACATTACTGCTTGGCTGGATTCGATGATTGCTGCATCGACGAGTCCTGCTGCAGGCCAGTCTACTTCTATTGTAGAATCTGCGGGTACTGAGGTCCCACCATTGCGCCAAGTAATAGTTGCAGAATTATCACTGGGGTTTGTCAAAACCAATTTACCATCCACAAACGGTGGAATAAATCGTTTCGATAACATCGAACCATCACTGCCAGGCCACGCAGTCCTTCCTTCATCAGAGAGCATCACCATCAAACGAGCATCACTGTCTGAAAAGACTTCGAGTAGGGTCTCTTCGGAAGTTGTGAAAGTGCGAGTCCAAGAATTAGCCGAATGCAAAGTAGTAGGGTGGACTTCAACTTGTGTTCCAGAGTCACCTTCCATTTCCCATTGAACCATCAGATCATCTTCTGCAAGCATGTGAATTGTTGTAGTGCCAGTTGAGAGTGGAATTGCCCAATGTCTTCCCTCACCTGTCGCTGGTTCTGCTTGAGAGGGCGGATGAATCGAGACTCCGCCATCACCTTGGATTGCAAAACCGGTTAGCGCATGGCTCGAAGAGAACTTTTCATCGCTATCGATAGCCATTACTTCGCCTACCTTGAGTGAAAAGACATCATCTCCCTGTGAAATTAGAACCGGTCCTAGTGGAATCGCTAATCCATGTGAAGGAGTTACGATGTACGAATCAGCACCAGAATAGGGCGTATAGATGAAATCTCGGTCGGGCCCAAGTCTCATATCTTCAGTACATACTGCTTGTATATGGCTCTCAGGGTGGCGAATTTCCATATTATCGTCGAGGGTTAGAGCATCTCTAATCCGGAAAGAATTATCTTCGTACCATGATGCTGAGTACCACATTCCTCCACGGGTTCGGTCCCAACGCATCTCACCATCTACCGGGATTAACTCATATTCCGTCTTATCACCCGGCATTCCAGATTCGGAGAGAATTGTAACTTCATGTCCGAAGCTGGTTAATTGCGCTTCCATATCATGCCGCTTAACAGAACCTTCCAATTCTTGAATAACTGGCGTCATGGATAGAATCATCATTCCGATGATGGAAATAACTCCACCGAAGAGTAAGACGGTAGCGACAGCAGCACTAACCGCATCTTCATCTCTTCGTAATTCTCCTTTCATCCACTCACCTCTATTCTTTGGAGGTCGATTTCAAGGTCGATCATCGTATCTCCACCATTTACGGTGAAGCCATCGCTACCACTTGCACGTAGCCATGGACAAATTCCATTGAATTGTTCAAGGGTTCCCGATGCACGGTGTAGATTGTATTCGGTCAACCAATTCTCATGCATTTGTGGGGCGATTGTGGAATCAAGTGAGGAGTCATAAGTAAAACGGAAATGCCACGCATCGCCACTGAAGAGATTAATTGGACCTTTCGAGACCAAGTCAATTCCCATTGAACTACCTGTTGGTACAGTGCCATTAATTGTTACATCTCGCAGTAGCATCGAGGTTCTAACCGTCCCGTCTACAAGTTCGTCTAGAACAACACTGGGGCGCTTAGACAAGGTCCATGGTGCATCTTCAGTTTTGTCAGCACGTCCATCGTTAACCATGGCAATTCCATGCTCTCCACCTTTGATATTCGTAACGACCTGTAGCCCGGATAAGGTGATGCTTGCATGACGGTGGACAGGGACGTCATCAGCATTGAACACCGTGACAATAACAAGGTCACTGACCTCAAGTTCATGGTTGACAATCACAGCCTCATGAGAGGGTGTGAATGAATGGGTTTCCTCGCCATTTTCCGTCCAAATTAATATCGATGCTGCGGTTTCATTGATGGCAAAAATGGAAAACGAAGAAGAACTATTCCAGGCGACAGTCACACGTTCATCATCAACCAGATCTGCTGCAAGCGTCCAAGTTTCTACATTGACAAGTGGTGCGATATTACTACTTGCAGCGGGAATAGTAGTCCGTACTCCAGTGTTTTCAGGCATTGGGCCAGTCAGAGCAATCCTATCTTCGAGTCTATCTGCAACACCATTTGCATTGGCCCATGAGGTATTATCTCGGAAATCTTCGATATAGGGGGTGAGCATCAAAAAGACTCCACCCATTATCGTGATTACCATTGCCAGAAGCATGACTACACCAATGACCTCGCTTACAGCGAAGTCATTTTCACGCTGGGCACGGCGTCTCATCAACCCAGAGGAGAGAATAGTCCGTTCTTATGTCTTGGGCCCATGGGAGCCCTTACAGGGCTCATAGGTGCAAGGAAATTCTACCCCGGGCATCAATTTCACTTTCATTAGCACTTAGGTGATGGGTGAATTCTGGTCCGTCCTGTAATGAGATTCGTATGTCCCCCTCGAACTCATCTTCCAGGTGATAGAGAACTGTTGACTCAGCTAAATGGGGGAGATTATTTCTCTCGGAAAGATGGGTCAATACAATTGATTTTGTTTCAGCGGTAACCACATTGGAAAGGAACTCGCCAGTCTGGTGGTTTGATAGGTGACCGCCACGACTTCCTATCCGCTCTTTGAGGCGCATTGGATATGGCCCATTCCACAGTTTATTGTGGTCGTAATTTGCTTCGATTGAGATGTGTTGACAACCGTGAATATGGGTCACTAATTCCTCTGTCCACGACCCGAGATCTGTAATTATTGCAGCCCGTTCTTGGCCATTGCTGGCGATGAAACCTACATTGTCCGCACCACTATGTGGGACGGGTACAGGAAGAAGCGATAATTTGCCGATTTCCAAAGCTTCGAGAGATTCAAAAATTCGCACTTTGGAGAGTTCAAGATTAAGTGCGGTAGCAGTTCGGTCATTACACAAAATGGGGATGTCAAATCTACGTTGAGCAATCGCCGCTCCACCGCCGTGGTCACCGTGGTGATGTGTTAGTAAAATAGCATCAATTTCGTGTGGCTGAATTTCCATTAGTGAAAGTCTCCTTTCGAATTCACGGCCACTAAAACCTTGATCGATGATGACTTTTGACTCCCCACATTCAACCAGAGTAGCGTTACCGCGACTCCCGGTTCCAAGATGAGTGACTGACATTGGCATGGTCAACCCAAGGAGACCGGCGCGTTGAGCCCTTGAACCCATCTCATAGTGAGCATCTAATTCGGCGTATTTCCGAGAAACCCAGAAGACTCCGTAGGAGTCATCTGTCGGAACAGTACTCCATCATCCTATTAAGGCAGGTTCAGTCGTTCATGACTGTCTGGGTGCATTTGTGCCCGTGGTGGTTTCAATGCGACGTTCACAGTCAACCCTACTGATGACAGTCATAGTATTGTCAAGTCTCTTCATCATGAGCCAGGCTCCAGCCATCTCATACGTGGCTACAGTTCATCCAGATGATACCTTTGAGGAAAAGCCACCACAGACCGATTCCGATGGTGATAAAATCCCAGATGTGCATGAGAATTTATTTGCAGATTGGGTAAATTGGACAGCAGTAGATGGTCGAGAAGTAACGATGGAAGGCCTTGACCGCGATGATGCTACAGATGCAAATCTCGATCGTGATAAAGATGGTTTGAATTCTACTGAGGAATATTGTTGGCCATATCCTGCTAATTGTACTGATCCCGGTTTTCCCCGTGGGCTTACAGGGATAATTAATCCAGAAGATGGAGAGAGGATATACCTCGATCCAAGAGTTTCAGATACCGATGGCGATGGTATGCCGGATGGTTTCGAGATTGCAATGTGTGAACGACTTTGGTATTATGATGAAGACGAAATGAGGTTCGAATGCGATGAATTTAATCCGCTAAATGCAAGTGATGCAGATTTGGACCCTGACGGAGATGGTTTCGATGTAAATCGAGATGGTTTCACCTCCTTAGGGGAATTACTCACTTCATCTGAAGAATATTCGTATGGTTCACCTGCTAATTGGACAACTGAACTCGATGGGTTGCGTTGCCTATCTACCGACCCTACCCCGGCATTGCTCGAGGCTTGGCCATTTATCACATCAAGCACAAATTCAACACATTTCGTGAATATTATCGATGCTTGTTTCACAAATGCAACCGGATATTTTGATGACAATATTTGGGTTGGAACCGATCCATTGGATGAGGATAGTGACCGTTTCAATTGGGATGGATACAAACACCGTAGACTCCATCCTTCTTTGGGCGATGGAATGATTGATGGTTGGGAAATTCACTTTGGCCTAGACCCTCTTAATCGTTCAAATGCATTAGTAGATCTCGACTCGGATGGCTGGGATTACAATCGAGATGGTTTCATTTCTGTAGATTCAGCACGTACTGCAACAGCGATGGCAATAGGTGAAGAATTATCCACACTCGAAGAGTATACCGTACACTTTGATGATGGAAATACTGTGAAGTCTGGAATGCGTTCAGTCAAATTAGACTCAAATGGCGGCACATATCTGGAGTACCTACTTACTCCTGAGGCAACCGCTTCGGACAATATTTCTATTCTGCATCACGATGTCAGAGAAATCTCATCTATCGATGGACAACTTTGGGTTGGTTCACGCCTTGGTGTGACAATAATCGACTTTGATGCTGATACTTCAGTTGATCATTCACTCCCAATGGGACATGATCTCAACGACATGGTCATTCTAGATGATGATGTAGTGATGCTTACCGATGGAGGTATTTGGGTTGCTTCGAGGTCCGGTAGCACCTTGTCAGATATTTCAACATGGGAATTATTTTCACCAGGGGTTAGAATGACTGCTGGAACTCAATTATTGGAAACAGGTTCCTCGATTCGAGTTGTGGCCATCGGTAGCGGTGGAGATGGCGGAATTCTAACTCTAGATGGCACACCTTCATTCAGCACAAGTCTTGGAGATGGTATTGTTGATTCCATGAGAGACGGCAATGCGACTGCAACTGAAGTAGTGCATGTTGATGTTGCAGGTGGTCCACTTACACTGTACGTCGGAACAGATGTTGGATTATTCCGCATGGAAACCGCATCTGCACAGGATGCTGCAACTCCAAATTGGTTATTCTATCATAATCCAGAACCAACGGTAATCGCTACGAATATCGTTGATCTTAGAGCCTTTGGTTCGCAAGGAGATGGCAACCCTGCACACGTGCAGGCATTGGTAGCTGACGGACCCGATGGTGCTGCACATCAAGTAGTTTGGATTGGAACTCCATCAGGGTTACATCGTGTGGATTTGGTTTCTGGTGCAATTGAACACAGTGGTCTTTTGGAACACCCAGGTATTGATGGAAGTACTATTTCCGAAGCAAATGACATACATTCGATTCACCCGACAGACAATGAATTACTCCTTGGTTCGGGATGGGGGCTGTGGTCGCTATCTGGTGACCATGCAGCCGTGTATGGGGCAACAGATCAAGAATGGATTCCTGGTACAGTGGCTGCAATTGCCAATCACGATATTTCAGGTGCTGCGACAGTTTTCGTTGGCATTGACCCTGGTATGTATTCCAATCTAGAATTAATGGACCCGGCGGCCAATGATTCAGATTCAGATGGTATGATAGATGGTTGGGAAGTACAGTATGGACTGGACCCAACCGACCCATGGGATGCATTCCTCGATGCAGATGGTGATGGTGTTAATCTCGATGAAGATCCAATTCAGGAACGCGCATGGAGAAATCTTGACGAATTCCGTTATACTGCTCGTACGCCAAATGGCTATGATGCTACAGACCCACGTCTCGTAGATACCGACGCCGATGGCGTTGGTGATGGTGCTGAATATTTCGGACTATACCATGAATATACACCACTATGGTGCCATTACCTCAATTCATATTCCTTTGAGCATGTATGCGGTGATGCTGCAGGTAATGCTGCTAATGCGACATATCTCGCATCTATGGGAGTAGATTCGGGAAGTGACCCCACCAATACCGATAGTGATGGTGATGGTATTCCAGACGGTTGGGAAGTCATCAATCGAAGGTGGATAGGTTCCTCATTCACAGGTTCGAATAATTGGACTATGGACCCGAATCGTGCAGAAGATGCGCTTTGGGATGCAGATGGTGATGGATTATCGAACCTCTGCGAATATCAATGGACGCAAATTCGTTTACTTGGTATTGCTGATGAACTCCTAGAAAGTCACTTTGAAACCGCAGCAGCTGCTGCTAATTGGGCCGAAGCGGACCCAAATAATGTCGATTCAGACGGTGATGGCCTCCCAGATGGTTGGGAGGCTAGAAATGCTTGCACCTGGGATATTTCCAGAGTCGGGATCAATCCACTGAATGGCTCTGATGCATTTGAAAATCCTGATGGCGATGGATTCGACATTAATCGCAATGGAGTAATTGAGGACAACGAGGCTTTTGTCAATTGGCTTGAGTACAATGTCAAGGATGCATTATTCGCAGGTAACCAAAGTCTTGATGGAGTCGAGATTCCAGAAGGATTCTCTACCGACCTTTTCCAGAATATCTCAGATTGGGGAGTTCCTGAAGGCCTATTTGGTGATGGGGTAGAAACTGGTGACCCAACCAGTGCTGACAGTGATTCAGATGGAATGCCTGATGGCTGGGAAATCTGGTTTGCACGTTGGGATATTCTTGGCGGAGACTGGACCCTTGACCCTCTTGATTCTACAGATCGCTGGGGCGATTCTGATGAAGATGGAATGGCTAATTGGGAGGAATATAATGCAATAGATCCTTCGATGAGTGAGACCAATTCGAATCGAAGTAGTCCACAATGGTATGTGACTACTATCGGAAATGGCTTCACATTACAACAGTGGGCTGGTATCCTAAACCCAGAATCATTTGGTTCATTCATCGACCAAGAAGTTGTGAATAACACAGGATATACGGCTGATCCGACTAACCCCGACACCGATGGAGATGGTTTCCTTGATGGTCTTGAATTGATGTTCACCTCGTGGAATCTCACCGCCCAAACTTGGACTTTGAATCCACTTGTAGCGGGTGATGGTAATTTTGATTCAGATAATGATGCATTAACCGATGCGCAGGAGTTTTCTTTAGCAACTGATAACCCGAATAATGGTATCTTACATCCTGGAGACGCACCGCTTATGCACGAGGATGGGGATATTAACGACCCAACTCAGAAAGCACAGCGCGTTTACACGATTATCCTCGACAAGGGTTCACGTGCAAAGCGTCATCTTGATGCATTTACAGAATGGCAATCTACGGGTATTGCGAATAATTTCATTTCGACTTTGATGGGCATAACTGACCCGACAATGGCGGATACCGATGATGACGGGATGATAGATGGTTACGAATACTGGTTTACCAGTTGGAACCTCGATGAAAACCGTTGGTCAATGAATCCTCTAATCGATTCCGACCAATGGTTGGATAGTGACCAGGATTCGGTTGACTGTAATGGCGATGGTAATCTTTCACTCGATGAACAGTATACCAATAAGCGCGAATATGAATCACGAATATACGGTAAGTATTCACAGAGATTTACCACAGGCTCAGGCTTGATTGGTTACGGTGATGATGCAATTGCCGCCTATATCGAGGATGGAAATAGTGATGCTGAAGCAAGGCTTGCCATTTTCAATACATTTTGGGGCAAAGACGCGGTTTCTACAAGCCGAGTTGACATGATTAATGATGCAGACTCAGAAACATTCAATCGAACATTGTTCGGAATTTCCGACCCGACACATGTAGACTCAGATCTCGATGGAATTGAAGATGGCTGGGAATTCTGTTATTCGACATACGGTATGCCAGATCCAACCACGCAAAATCATTGGTCAAGTAACCCAGTAAACCCCTATGATGTCGACTATGACCCCGATAGCGACGGTTGGTATAATCGAACGTCCTTCGACACTCCTGCTACTCAAGGCCAGTGGGATTCCCGTGTATTCACACCTTCCGGTACCGTCATTCAAAATGGCCCAGGGGACTTACCATTCACCAATATTATGGAATATCTCAATGGGACGAGGCCGGATAATAATGATTCAGATTCAGATTCGATAACCTACAATACCGAAGAACTCGGAGGAGTCGTTCAATCGCATCTACGTGATTGGAATCTTTCCGATGGACGTGAGGTCTTCAAGTATGGAATTAATCCGATGGACAATGATTCAGATGGCGATATGCTACCCGATTGGCACGAATATCACTTAGGCTGGAATGAAACTAATGACAATTATACTTCTAGAATGCAAATCGAAGTTCAGTGGATTGACCCTGCAACTGGTGGAGCA
>Ga0315327_10000665_pt1 | contig 17277 bp, 13 predicted proteins | sample M110032315metaG_FD_203460 | JGI IMG/M metagenome (GOLD analysis project Ga0315327, IMG submission 203460) | Ammonia-oxidizing marine archaeal communities from Monterey Bay, California, United States - M1 100m 32315 | ecosystem: Environmental > Aquatic > Marine > Coastal | place: USA: California... | reverse complement strand
AGAATTAATCGGATCTATTATTGCTAAAGAATGCATTTGTAAATCTATACTATCTTCAATAGTAACTCCATAATTATCATCAATGGATGTACAAATATAGCAAGATACATTCTTACCTCCGCTTACAACATCATTGGATTCATCGAAATAAAATCCAGAACCAAGATTTGCAGATAACGAACCTACTCCATTTCCTGAAGTCACAACATATTCTAATTCCACATTACTGGAATCTCTGATTGATAACCCATGACCGGTATTATTCATACTAAGAATTGCATTAACATCGGGATGGAATTCTCGAAAATCTAGGCCATTTGCACCGTTCTCAGTTATCTCCCAATTAGTTCCACGGACTCCACCTTTCCACATTAAAACCCCAGGGCCAGAGGAGTTCCTTACAACTAAATCATTGATAGTTGGGGGTCCCGAAATACCCCAATTCGAAGATCTCCAAAATAAACCAGCGCGATCATTCAAGGGGATTGAAAATCCATCACCGCCATTATTCAATAATGTCAAATTATTAACAACCATAGAAGAATCTATCATATAGGCTCTAAAACCAACCACTGGATTGTCTTCAATTAAGCCACCTTCAATCTTAATACCGCTAGTATTCACATCTAATGCTGCAATGCCAAGTCCGGGTGTCTTTGCATTATCACCGCCAGTACCTCTTATTACTAAATTATTGAAAATAGCATTCATTGGTAAATTAGAGAACTGGCTATGATTATATTGCTCAATCATTATGCCACGATATTGACTATCTTCAACTACTAGATTTGTAAATGTGGGTCTCGTATTCCACCCCTCTGTAATATGTCTAACATAAACACCATTATCAGAGCGTATTACATTCGAATTTGATACTAGAGGGAGAGAATCTTCAATCCAAATCCCAGCAGATATTGACGTAGTAGCACCACTAATATTGCTAATCTGTAAATTGGATACTATGCCCCCAGAATTACCCCAGTAATTCAAACCACGAGTAACAAGATTATTGATAACTGCGCCGTCAATGATTGGGCTAGAAAATGCACCGACTGAAATTCCAATGCCTTTTCTCCAATTGGTGGTTAATGGAATATCTTGACCGCCTCCTTCAATTACAATATTATTAATTCGGGGAGAGGCGGAATCGAACATATCAATTGCCACTAAATCTGCATTCTCCACTCTTAGGTTGTTAATTGTTGGATCGCTTCCATAAATTGTAATTCCATACTCTGAATTTTTAATTGTCAGATTATCAATCTTCGAACCTAAACCATCACTTGAAGAATTAAAAATTATACCATCATGGTCCCCTATTATTGAATTCAATATGACTGGGGATGCAGAAGTTCCTTCGACTGTTATCCTTCCAGCGACTAGTATATCTTTATCATCTCCTAGATTAATTATTGTACCTTCCTCAATAATTAAAATATCTCCGCTTTCAACAGTATAACCATCTACTAAATTTACTGTCCCGCTCCATACTGAAGTAGTCTTTGAATAACCTGCAATGGAACTTATAGGTACTAAAGCAATCGTTGATAAAAAGAATATCGAAACTAGGACGATTGCATGCCTTCGATGATGACGATGACTGTCAGGCATGGTATAACGGCTCTGCGATAACATATATCAGTGGTGGGTAAATGAGTATGTTAGTAATCGATAACAAACGAGGCATAATAAGTGTAACTGATGCCGTCCTAAATTGGAGACAATCAGATAATGAGTACCGCTTTCGTTTTATTCAAGTGCCAACCTCAAAGAGAGCTAGAAGTTTATCTTGCACTATTAGAAATTGATAGTGTGACTGAGACCCATGTAGCATATGGAGAATATGATCTAGTAGCAAGAATTGATTTCGAAGATGAAAAAGAAATGGCAAAAACATTAGTTGGAAATATGCGATCTATTCCTGGAGTTCAGAAAACTGAGACATTAATAGCAGTGGAGGCATAATAATGGCAGTCGGATTTATTCTAATAACCACTGAACCAGGATATGAAATTAAAGTTCGAGAAGAAGTAAGCAACATAAAGTGTGTTAAAGGACAATGGATTGTATTTGGAAATCACGATTTATTCGTTAAGGTTGAAGCCGAAGATGAATCTGAATTAACAAAGTGTATTGTACAAGAAATTAGGTCAGTTAAAGGAATCTATGAAACAAGAACATTAATTGGTGCTGAAATTTGATTAAAGCGACCTCGTTAATTCGTTAAGTAATTCATTAGCTGCTAAAGTGCATTCAGCACTACGGAATCTATGAATTGATTCTTGCCAACAAGAGAGCCTTAAATTAGAATCCAAAACGCCTCTCCAGTACCAGCATTGAGCATTTATTCTTCGATATGCAGCCAGATCGTCCCTTAATGGATTGTTAAATAAGTCATCATGTAATTCTTGTACCCAAACTGGATGATTACCCCTAGTTTTTTCAAGTACTGCATGAATAAGGCTAATTTTCTTCAATGGATCAGAACAATTATCAATAAATAATCGTATAGATTCTAATGAGGAATCTAACAATTCTGATGTGTTTGAGATTGTTAATCGAGTTCGTAAATCCAAGGCTACGAGAGTTTCATCATCTTCTGACATTATAATTTCTAACTCTGACCTAGATTGAGATGCTAAACTTAGATCAGAAATCTGTAAAGCTATCGCATGTTTCAATAAGTTTAATGAAAGTTCGGCAGTATTTCTATCTCTATCAGAAATACCTATTAAAATTATATTATTAATTTCTGATAGAATTTCATTTGCCAAAGATGAACTTAATGGGCCCGGTAATCTATCATCATATTTCCTAACTAGTACAGACACCTGAAATCTTATTTTATCTAAATTAGACAATTGATTTATTGCCTGATTCTCTAACTCAGATGCCGATTCAACATCCCCTCTAATTCTGGATAAACGTGCCATGAGTAGTTGTTTCTTAGGACTTATCTCTACATCAGACAAATGTTCCTCAGCAATATCATATTCCGCCCTCTCAAAGGCTAAATCTACAGCCTGCATTCGAAAATCGGCATCTTCAGAAAAACGTAAAGCTTCATCAATTATTAGTGCAGCAGAAGCAGTATTTTCTTGAGATATCTGTGATATTTTATCAATTAACCATTCTTTTTCAAAATTCTGAGATTTAACCCGATGATATGATTCCATCCATTGAGCCCTGGGGCCATTTTTCAATGACCAATTGTTTGCTGCAGTATTGTGAAGATTTTTCATTTGATTTTCGGGCCAAAATAATCTACGTACATTTCTAATTAAATGATGTGGCTCAAATTTCTTATTATGCCATCTAAGAATTGCAGATTCATCAAGTTCAAATATTCCCTCGGGATTTAATAATTCGTCAACATCTAGTGGATTCGGGCTAATACTTAGTTCATCCAATGTTGAAATTCCATGACTGCTTAATTTTTCAATTACTGTGGACTCAATAAATTGTTGAACCGCTTCTACTTCTTCTGGCAACTTACTTTCTGGGTTCCAAAGATGTAAGGCTAGAGGATGTCCACCCAACGATTTGACTATTTGATTAGCCTTTTCTTCAGTGATATCTTCTGGAAGTAAATATCGACCATCTTTTTCTGATATACCGGACAAACGAAAATCGGAATATCCTTCAATTAAAGAGAAAGGATTAGGAGATCGAATAATAACTAAAATTGAAGCCTTAATTCCTTTTAATTCATATAATAAATCTTCCAGATTACTGATATGTCTATTATGAATCTCTTGAATCTCATCAATCACTAAGAGATTTTTGTTTTTATCTAACTGTGAAATAATTGCTAGTTTATCTCGTGGGGGGTTACCCCCTAACCATTGTTTAGAAATATCATAAACATCTGTATTCGAATAACAAGTGGCCCAACGAACATTCCAACCTTTATTGAATACCTCATCAACTACTCCTCTGGCTAAACTTGTTTTACCAATTCCTGGTAAACCGCTTAAGAAAATATTTTCTCCATTTATAATTAATCCTAGTAAATCTTGAACTTTCTTATCTCTGCCAAATAATTTTGTAAAATTCGGTATCGAACCATATCCTTTTCCAGTTCTTGATAGAGATTCTAATTCAAATGATTCTGCTTTAGTTCGACCATGGATTGTAATATGCACTACTGTGCGTTTCCGGGAACCCCCCCCGGTAACATGGGCGGTTCGATTAAACACAAAACCTTGTTCTACGAGCCTATTGAGAGGTTTATGGAGGCTTGATCTAACTAAACCGAGTGACTCGGCAAGACCGGGTAGTGAAAGACTCCGAGGGACATCCCAACTTTTCTCAAAATCTTGAGAAAACTCAGAAAGTCGAGAAAGAATACGCCTCTCAGTGTCACTGAGCATGGTACTCGTACAGGTCTAGGGTTCATGGGTATTCACCTCCGCCGCATCAAATAGTTATGGCGCTCGAGAGTGGAGATTTGGACCTCCCCGCTAATCCGGGGGTTTATCTTTTCAAGCAAAAAGATGGAAGAGTATTATACGTAGGTAAGGCAAATAATCTCAAAGAAAGAGTTCGATCATACTTTTCTAGAACTCCTGATAGGAAAATGATACCAACACTGGTTGACAAATCTAATAAAATAGATTTTATAGTGACACAAAATCCTGCTGAAGCACTCGTTTTGGAAAGAGAATTAATACGGAAACATAAACCAAGATATAATTCAATGCTCAAGGACGATAAATCGTTCCCATATATCTGCTTAACAAATGAAGAATTTCCTCGTATAATCTATACTAGATTCCCATCTGATGATTCCATAAGGTGGGGCCCCTTTCCTGACGCAGGTGCTGCTAAAAGAGTAATACAGCTTATTAGAAGATATTTTGGTATAAGAGATGAAGATTGTAGGGGGAAAGACGGTTGTCTAGCGATGCATATTGGTTTATGCAGAGGGCCTTGTTTTGACCCCGAAGGATATGAAAAATTAGTTAATGCTGCTAAAGGAGTATTGAATGGGAATGCAGGAAAATTAATTATAGATTTGAATAAAGAAATGGAGAACTATTCAATAACTTTAGATTATGAAAATGCTGCAAAAACTAGAGATTTAATATCATCAGTCCAGATAATTATTTCTCAACAAATTATTAATTCTAGATTTTACCAAGATTGCGATGCAGTGGGTTTCGCATATCTAAATGACTTAGCAGTAGTAGTAATACTTCATGCCAAGGATGGAAGAATACAGGGAGAAGTAAACTATCCATTGATTCATCGAGGAGATATTAGTGAATCTGTTTCACTAGTTCTTTCGGAACATTATTCAGATAGGAAGCCCCCTAAAGTAATACTTTTGCCTACACCAATTACAAATGTTATGCAACAATGGCTTGAGAATAGAAGAGGAACTAAAGTGGATGTAAGAATTCCAGTTAGGGGAGAGTTGGCAAAGTTACAGAAAATGGCAGAAAGAAATGCAGACATTCAACTTGTAAGACATAAGAATAAACGTTCAGGAAACTTAGAAAAGATTGCGGCTGATGATGGAGCGAAATTATTACAATTGGATTCATTGGATTATATTGTATGCTTTGATATGGCCCAAATCCAAGGTTCTGAGAGAGTAGGTGCATCTATTGTTCTCAGGAAGGGTAGGCCATCGAAAAAGGAGTATAGGACATATCGTGTGAAGACAGATGTATTAGATGATCTTAGAATGATGTCTGAAGTCGTTGAAAGATGGAGTAAAAGACAGGAGGAATGGCCAAATCTATTGTTATTAGATGGAGGGAAAACACATTTAGATACTATTCATAAAACCTTAGAACAAAATGGGATAGATGGTATGTTTCCAGTAGCAGCATTAGCAAAAAAAGAAGAAACAATATTTCGTAAAGGAAAAGAGCCTTTGATTTTAGATAGAAAAGGTAGAGTTCTAATTCATTCAAGAGATGAAGCACATCGATTTGTAAATAAATATCACAGGAAAAGGAGAGGGAAATCTGCACTGAAAAATCCGTTAGAAGACATAGATGGTTTAGGAGCGAAGAAGATACAGGCACTATTGATACATTTTGGCGGATATAAAAAAATAAAATTTGCATCTATTGAAGAACTAAGAAAAGTCCCCGGAATAGGGAAAGAAATGGCTGAAAAGATCTATTCAAAATTAGTTTAAGTAATTGGCTCGTCTAAATCATCATATTTTTCGAATTCATTGTCATCAAAAAATGACTCTTCAACCATTACAACAGGGGAATCCATAGCACCAAATTCAGCAACAGCAACTTCCTCGGTGAGTTGACTTTCTTCAAGTTCTTGTAATATCATTTTCTGCTTACGTTTTTCTTTACGATTTCTTAACAATCGAACCATTAATACGCCCAATAAAGATGAGTAAATTATCAGATGTGGCATTAATTCTATGAATATAAACTTCCAACTATACTCAATATTATAAGTTATGATATCTGAATTTTTTTTACAGTTATTCCACGATTCAGAATCAGGACAAATAGGAGTCAAATAAGTCAATACCTGTCGACCATTTTTCTCAGTAATATTTCCCAATCCACTAGAACTCTCAAATGAGGTCAACCGTAATTCATCTGGCATATGAATTATTATTAATGCCGAGGAACGAATAGTCCCGAATATTGTGTGTTCCATTATAGGAAATATTTGTTGTTGCATTTGAGATTTTTCAAAAGTAAGGCCGTAATCACTAGTAATAGGGCTACCAAACGGCCATTCAAAAAAATTCATAAAAATTGAATTAACATGTGAACGATGAACGTCTAAATTAATTTCATTATTTTTAGAGGCGATGCTCATTTCTGCATTTCTAATAGAAGCTGAGAAATTAATAGGATTCAAATCAGAGGGGGATACCGTATCGGGAATTTCATATATTTCTGATTCAGCAAAAAATGGTGTTGACTGTATATCAATATTTAATTCATATTCTCCGAATCCTAAGTCAATAGGGAAATTTGAAAACACATTTTCTTCAGATATTATGGGGAATAGCGAATTAAGGTCGCTGGCAAATTTATCCATTCCTGAATTAGAAATAATTAAATTAATCTCATGACCATTTCCAAAATCTATTGGTGCAGTAATATCAGAACCACCTAAAAGTCCCGCTTCGGATATATTCGTAGATGTTCTTCGATCGCCAACCGCTATAGCTCTACGAATAAGATCTGATGGTATGGGTTCTAATTCAATACCATCCTGCCCTAAATCAATATTTACCCTATGAATTGACAAGGTTAATTGTGCTTCAAAGTTAATATTTATTTCTCCACTTAATTCATTAATTGCGATACTATTCAGGAAAACTTCGGCTGTAGATGTGATACATGTAATCTGCTTAGATGAACATAATAAATCACTTGAAGTGTCTTCACAAGGGTTAGAGGTTAGACAAATTGGGTGCTGCCAATCGAAATTTCTAGTTCCTTCGAAACCAATTTTAGATATCTCTTGAGAATTAAAAGAAGATTGAATCTCTAGAGTAGAACGGTCTCCTTTTGTAGATTTAATCCATTCTGGGAGAAATAGTTCCAAATTAATATTAGTATTAGGAAAATCAGTGGGGATTATATTCTGTAACCAATTAGGATTATTGTTAAACTCGACCTCTATGATACTCATGGCGGCAGCTAAATCTTCATCATTTATTATTGAAAAATCAAGCGTAGAGACATCCCCTAAACTAGAATCTAACATGTTTTCAATTATTTCTGAAATTCTTACTTGAACCGGTTGAGAGCTTGATTGGATATAAATCGGGTAATTTCCAGACATTGCTTCGACACCATCTAGGCAATATCTAACCTCCAATGGTTCGTCACAAGTTTGGCCGGAGATATGTCGGAAATCTAATCCACCGTTTTGGTCAGGTGGAGTGAAATTAGGTTCAATAAACTGAATATCAGAACCAAATAATTCTGAAAGTGCTGAAGAAATTTCTTCAATTGGAATTCCGTCAAGAAGACTAGAAAAATCTTCATCTAATTCATTATTTATCATTCTAATACCGTCTGAAGTGATAAATGGAAGATTCATATTGCCATCATCAAATTCAATTAACCAATCATTCAAGGTATCAGAATCAAGATGATGAACAGATAATTCCATTATGATTTCTGTATTTAAAGAATCTCTGGCATCAATCAAGATATCAATAGTCAAGGCAGGCTGATCATTAGGAATTGACAACACAGAAAGTTGATCACGATTCTTTATTCTAGTAGTAAGGTTTAATGAAATACTAGATTCTATAGATTCTGGTTGAGTATTATCAAGAGATAGATGACCATAAGACTGAGGAGGTTGATTGGGATAATTCTGAGTAAATAATAAGCCAGGACTTTCGACTTGGTATACTGTAGAATAATCAGGAGGGTAAACTGTTAACTCAACATAATGCCCAGCTATTGCTTTAGCATTGAATGAAGAACTGATATCCCCCCCCATAAGCAATAAACCTCTCATCATTCTATCTATATCGCCAGTATCTTCATTGAGCCCTATTTTAGAAGGACTAAGAACTAAGACAAAAACACCTCTAAAACAAATAGGGGGATTGAATGGATCGTTAGAAAAACCATTAACTTCATCGATGGAATCTAGAGATTTAGTGTATGCACATTGAACATCATTCTCTGAAGAAAAATCAATACTAGATATTGTATTAAGAATTGAATCTTCAGTATAATCAAAATTGTCTTCGACATATTCTCTCATATTTGCCTGTATTAAGGATAACATTCTTTCTTCTACTGATATACCATTTCTCTGTAAATCAAGATAGTTTCGAATAAAATCTGCCGGTATACCATCTTCAATGGTACTATCCCCCTCGAGATTTAGATCTTCTAAATTCAAGTCTTGACGTGAAAGTTCGTGTATTGCTGTAGATATCGTTAGTGATACCGTTTCAGCATCATCCACATTAACTGTAATTGAAGACTTAATCCATTCATCTGTAGACGAGCCATCTAAATTAGATTGGTAGTCATCACAAACTCCCTCAATACTATTCCATGTTGAACAAATATCATTTGTTACTTCGGGCTCACCAGGAGGAGGTGATGCCAAAGAAACGGGGCAGATTAACAACAAAACTAGTAACACCACTAGACGTTGCATATTATTATCCAAAAACTCATCTACCATAAGTCTGAATCCATCCTGCATCTCGGATAGTATGAATGAGTGCACCTAAGCCCCACTTGCGACTTCGTAAAATGATTGAATCATATCTCATTTCAGAAGGTAAAGATTCAGAAAATATATCTTTACTAATTGATAATATTCCTAAGAGATGGGAAAAATTCTCAGACATCGTGTTACTACCTAACTCATCCTTCAGAGGAGATTACTGGGAGGAGATAATTTCCGAAAAATTTTGGATATCTATATGTAATGTTTTAGAGGTTAAAAGATTGGCAAGATTAGGAGAAATTGTAGGAGACAAACGTGAATCAACAGTGGAAATATTAGTTGGAGATAATGACTGGGTCATTAGGAAAGAAAGTGGAATTAACTATGGTTATCCTTTGACTAAATGTATGTTTTCTTCTGGTAATATAAACGAACGACGAAGGATGGGAGAAATCGTTTCTAAAAATGAGATTATTGTTGATTTATTTTCTGGTATTGGATATTATACGTTGCCAATTTTAGTAAAAAGTAAAGTAAAGCATGTCTATTCATGTGAATGGAATATAAATGCAATAAATGCTTTGAAATTTAACCTAAAAGAGAATAAAGTAGAGAATCGATGTACTATTTATGAAGGAGATAACCGGGAAACTACTGGGAACTTATCTAATATTGCAGATAGAGTATTATTGGGCCTCCTACCTACAGCAGAGAAATCATATGATATCGCTTTAAATTGTCTGAAACAAAGTGGAGGAATTCTCCATCTACACGGACTAGCACCAGCTAATAATCATCAAGAATTAGTTGATAAAACTACTAAACTCCTAGAAAGTTTAGATTACGACTACAGGGTCAAAAATGTCATCATCAATAAAATCAAATCATATGCTCCTCATTGGGATCATTTAGTCTTAGATATTGAAATCAAAAAAAAATAATCTTAACTTTACAAGCATTATGATAATTTGCTATTGCCTATTCGCAGTACCAATGGATGAGGTCTTGGATGCCGAAATTGTCGAAGAAAACCTATTTTCTTTAATTCCAAAAGATCCTTCTTTTTTATGGGTGAAGATTGAATCATTAGTTTTGAAAAATAAAAAGTTAATGATTTTGATGTCTACTATTCTAGTTACAAGTATAATTATTAGTTCTACGATTTGGTCTGCTGCGGGTCCAGGAGGTTTTAGTAAATCTGATTATGAATGGTGGGAAACACCAGTAAATGAACGATATAATATGGAATTAAATATGACAGGCTGGAGAAGTCAACTTCCAGTTGAGGGATTATACTCATGGACGGGACCAACAGAATACTATGTAGAAGTTGATTTGCCGATTTCAGAACAAGACGTTGGGTATCCTGGACCTGCTCTAATGCATGTTTCATTATGGATGCCAGATGTTCCGAATGGGACAAAAGTTCCCGTAATAGCAACTGTACATCCTTACTATGATTTTGGGGGAGAGGGAGTTTTAGGAGATGACTCTAATCCTAATACTATACCTGATGCAGGTGTTGGTTTGTGGGTACTAGAAGAATTTGTACCTCATGGTTATGCTCTTGCACAAATTTCAACATTTGGTACCGGTAAATCAACTCATTGTCAAGATGTAAAAGGACTTGGTGAACAAATTGGGATTCAAGAAGCAGTTCATTGGCTCGGAGAACAAGAATGGTCGAATGGTAATGTGGGACTAATGGGTAAATCCTATGCAGGAACTACAAATTGGGAAGCCGCACAGAATCCTTCGGAGCACCTCAAAACTATTGTGCCAATATCTGGATCGATTGGCGTGCAACAAATGTTCTATCGAAATGGTTCTAGTGAAGCTAGAGCTATGCTGTATGATGTACTTTATGAAGGAGCAACTACTGATGCTACAAGCGATGATATGAGGTTCTGTACAGATGATGCCATCGGCCCTCTGAGTCCATTCACTACTTGGTTGGGCGCTGGTCTAGGAGGAGACGAATGGAATGACTATTGGGATGAAAGATACCACTTACAAGATGTCATAGATAATTACAATGGGAGTGTATACATTGTTTGGGGGTTACAAGATTGGAATGTTGACCCATACCATGCATTTCCAACTCATCAACTATTGAAAGATGCTGGGATTAATGTTCGAACGATTTCTGGTCAATGGGGACATAACTATCCCGATCAACCGAGCGTACATGAAGGATTAGAATCAGGATATGGGGCTGAAGCATTTCCAAGTGTAACAAGAATGGATTGGGCAGTTGAGTTATTTCCATGGTTTGAATATTATCTAAAAGATATAGGGGAAGAACCAGAATCATACGTTCAGGTACAACGAAATGATGGAAACTGGCATATTGAAGAAACATGGCCAGCAGAAGATACTGTGAATATTCAATATGCGATTGCAGATTGGGATGGAGGCATGTCAGGGACTGTTAATTCTCAACAGTCGATGACTATTACCAGTCAACCTTTAACTGAAGATACGCATATATCTGGATTACCCACATTACATATTGATGCAAGGACAAATACTTGTAATGGCGGGCAATTATTTGTAACAATGTTTGATGGCACTTCGGGATTGAGATTAGGGCATGCAACTATGGATGTAAGGTATAGAGATGGGGGATATGATGCGAAGCCAACTTCTCCTATGACAAGTTATAGGATGCTAATGGAATTCAATCCGATGGACGTTATTATCCCTGAAGGACATACAATTCAACTGGTGGTAACTGAAACCGGAGAGGACTATTTACCATCACCATGCGCCACTCTGGGAATGACAATATTTGCAGGCTATCAAGTCCTAACACTGCCCACTCTAGATCGTCCGAACGATCATAAAAATTGGTTCAATGTTCCTGCTTGGTGGGAAGAATAATTGGTATATTTTCCAACTTCCCTAGACATTCTTTATGAAAATAATTGCTACGAAATTTCCGAGTACTTTTCCTCACAATAAAACCACACTTAGAACAAGTCCATGCCCACTTAGACTTACTATCTTGTAACTCTCGAGTTAATTTCTTTCCAATAATATTCATTTCTTTCTTATTAGGCCATAAATTTTCAATAATACGAAACTCTCTATTGTGAGTGAAGTTTCCGAGACAATGAATATATTCATGGAAAAGAACAAATTCAGCATAATCAAGATATTTTTCTTGAAATAAGTTACGATTTAGACGTACTCTACAATTGTTAATACTAATCCTCTTAGATTTATCTAAATTAGTTGTAAGGCCATGGCGAGAAACTGAATTTTTAGAGAGATAGGATAGTTCTATTCTTGATAAATTAGACAACTCGATATCGCTAAAGATTCCATTACCTGAATTATCAGAAAAACATCTCATTTTAGAAATAACTATTTCCCGTAATTGATGAAAATCTGGAACTAGGTATTGTTCCATAGTAATTTCTCATCTATTATTCTTTGATAAAAATATGCTCTCTATAGTAAGAAAGTTCGTTAATACTGCCACGAATATCTCCTAGTGCTCTATGGCCAGAATTATTCTTCCACTTAGGTAATTCAGGATACCATCTTCTTACTAATTCTTTGACACTAGTAACATCGACACTACGATAATGAAAAAATGAGTGAAGGGTTGGCATGTATCTCCTTAGAAAACGTCGATCTTGACCAATGGTGTTACCACACAAAGGCGGTACACCAGCTAAGCAATGTAGCTGCAAAAATTCAAGAGTGGCGAATTCTGCATCACTCATACTAGTTTCGGAATCTCTAACTCGTTTTATCAAACCATTCTCTGTATGATGAGAAACATTCCACTCATCCATTTTAGCTAAATCCTCTTCCGATACAGAAATCGCGAAACTAGGTCCCTCTGCTACTATAGAAAGATCTGCTTCAGTAACAATGGTTGCAATCTCAATGATTGTATTTTCATAAGGATCTAATCCGGTCATTTCAAGATCAATCCATACCAGCCGGTCTTCAACCATGATGCTCGCGAGAACACTTCAGTCTTATGAGTTATGATTGAGCATCATTATGATAATGAATGAGTTGTGCGGAGGTCTATGAGTGGTGTAGGATATATACAGATACTCAAAAATAATCACTCTTTTCGTCGTTTATTTATAGCACAAGAATTGTCCTATATTGGAGATTGGTTCACTGTTATTGCACTATTCATATTAGCAGGAGAAGCAAGTGATAATTCACCTCTAGCCATAGCCGGAGTTTTAGCAACAAGGAGTTTTTCATTGGCTGCAATGACTCCTTTTACAGGTATGTTAGCTGATCGTTACTCTCGTAAAGGGCTGATGATTTGTTCTGATTTAGCAGCTTTTATTGTTTTGGCTATAGTATTGCAATTTGATTTGTTATATACTGATAATAAACTGTTATCAGTATATTTTCTAGCAGTTGCAATGGTGGCGGCTAAATCTATTTTCGATCCTGCACAATACGCCTATTTACCAAATATTTGTAATGATGATGAACTACTAACTGCTAATGCCCTAGGGTCTGGTGGCTGGTCAATTGCATTAGGTGTAGGAGCTTCTATAGGTGGTTTGACGATTGCAGAATATGGTATAACAGTCGCATTATGGATAGACGCACTAACATTCCTTAGTTCAGCAATTTGTATCATGACGCTTCCTTTTGGCGGTCCTGATACAAGTGAACGTGAAAATATGACTCCGAAAGTTGTTACCAAGGATATTACTGATGGTTGGAAATATATTCTTCAAAATCCAGAAGTTAGAAGATTAGTAATCGCTAAGGCGCTGTGGTCTTCAGGAGGAGGAGCACAAATCTTTCTCTTGATAATGATAGGGATAGAGGCTGACTTTGGAGATATTGCGGCAGGAATAGGTATTCTATTCATGGCCAGAGGATTTGGTTCAGGATTCGGCCCTATGGCGGGAAGACCATTGATGAGAAATAAACTACTAAGACCATACTTGATAGGTTTAGCAGTAGGAATCTCTGGAATATTTTATATCATCATTTCATTGATGGTATGGAATAATTTACTACTGGTTATGATATTTATATCACATGCATCCAGCGGTTTCAATTGGGTTCAATCAACAACCTTGACTCAAGAACGTTCTGGAGATGAATGGAGGGGGAGAGTTGCGGGTGCAGATTTCCTCGCACTAACTCTTATGATGGGTATTTCTGCGATAACAGCAGGTTTTATTCTTGAAAATGAATTCCTTCAATTGAGAGAAGTAATAGCTTTGTCTGCCCTTATTCAAATTATTATGGGTATAGGATGGATTGTATTGGCTTCTCCTAAAGAGAAAGTTATATTTAATTTAGAAGATCCTGTGCTCAACCTATAAATCGTTGAAGTGCAACTAAGACAGCGATAGGTGCTATTGAAAAAATAATATCTCTCATTAATGATCGAGAAGAGGCTTGAACCTGTTTTGTAATACGTTCTCTGATTTCTGTATCAATTTTTTCAATCATTCCTGAGGCAGGATCTTTAGCCTTAATTAGAACTTCTTCAAGCATATCAACACCCTTGTCAAGAAGATTGGTGATAATATCTTGTAATGGATTCGTTTTTTCCGGCTTGTGAACTCCATCGGTATCTTCTGAGATATCAATAACCTCCCTCCAAGGACGAGGTATTGTAAACTCATCAACAGTTTTGAGAAATTCACGGCCAATTACAGCGCCCTCGACAATGGCTTTAGCGGTAGTCAAATTATACTTTGCAATTGTTTGAATATTTTTACGTGAACGAGTTACCTTACCAAAATCTACAACTAACCAAATTATACCTGCTAAGATCAATAAGAATATTCCGAAATCAGGAGTCTCTTCCCAACTTTTCCATCCAATGTCGCCATTTATAACTAATCTAGCGGTTAATGCAATTAAAGCAGGTAAAATGAATGAAAGAATCTCATTCATAACAATCTTCCAAAAGCCATCGACTGGTAATTTCTTCAATCTACCTAGGAACCATTTCACATGTTGAGTTCTATCTCCTGGTGGAGCATATGTATTAACTAAATCAATCAATGGAGGGGCAATGAGAATTAAGCGTAATAAAAATGGAATAATTAGAAGCAATAAATATGCTTCCCAGGGAGACTCAGGAGGGAGGCTAGGGAAATATATTGCATCCGACATAATACTGACTGATACACCGTCTACCATGAATGTCACCCCTTCACTATCTAGATATTCTAGATAGCGTATCTGCCTGATTCGACGCTGTTCTGAGGAATAATATTGCTAAAATTGCCGAAGTTATGAAAGCCATGCCGATGTAATGATGAGTATTAGTCATTAGAATAGCTATACCAATCAGTGACGAATATGATATTACTTGACAAATGATCAATAATCTTTCCAACATAGCATATTCTAGTTCATGCATACCATCGAATTCTTGGATATATGAATTTATTAAGAAAAATATAGCTTGGAAGGGAAGTGCTGCAGCTAATATTGTAAGTCCTGTAATTACAACCATGTCGGGATTCGATGAATCCAATTCCAGACCCTGAAATAAAATATTACCAGTATTCAGACCTATTATTGACGCATGAATTGTCCATGCTTTATCGTAAGAGGATGAGTTATCATTGCTCGCCCTCGCTGCCATAAAGAGCATTGCACTTTCTTCAATAGTTGAATATTACCCAAGATAAAACGTGTAATATCGGCATTAGTTGATAGAAATTAAGAAATCAAGTAGAAATTATCTATTTGTATAATGAAGCATGTTTTGCTCTTGTTTTAGAAATCTTAGGGCCCACAACCATTGAACAATATGGGTTGTTAGGATTGTTTGCAAAATAATTATGATGAATATTTTCGGCAATAAAGAAATTTATCAAAGGACTGACTTCAGTCACTATATCGTCTACAAAGTTTTGCTGGAGATACCCTATTACCTCTTCGACATCTTTTAGTTCTTCATCGTTTTTATAGAAAATAACGCTTCTATACTGAGGCCCTATGTCATTTCCTTGACGATTAAATTGAGTTGGGTCGTGGCAAGTAAAGAATACTTCAAGCAATATTCTTCTAGGAATTGTATCTTCATCAAAAGTCACCTCAACAACCTCTGCGTGTCCACTTTTCTTACTGCAAACTTCCTCATAGGTTGGATTTTCAGTATGGCCACCACTATATCCTGGAGTAACTTTAGTAACTCCATTTAATCCTAGTAATGCGCCTTCGACACACCAGAAACAGCCACCACCCAGCACTATGGTATCCAATATTTCATCTCCTATAATTTGGAGCTTCACGAGTAATTTCTACATCATGAACATGTGATTCAGATAATCCAGCATTAGTTATACGGACAAAATCACAATTGACTTTCATAGAAGAGATATCAGGGTTTCCGGTATATCCCATACTTGAACGTAGACCACCAGTTAGTTGATGAATTACATTCTCTACTGGGCCTCTGGCAGGTACTCTTCCTTCGATTCCTTCTGGTACATACTTACTTGTATCACCCTGTTCTGATTGGAAGTAACGATCATGAGCACCTTTGCTCATCGCACCTACTGAACCCATTCCTCGATATACTTTGTATGATCTACCTTGGTAAAGAATAACTTCGCCAGGGGCTTCGTCAGTTCCTGCAAGAACACTGCCTACCATCACACAATCCGCACCAGCAGCAATTGCCTTAGCAATATCTCCGCTGAATTTAATTCCACCGTCAGCAATTACAGGTATGTTTGATTTCTTACAAACAGAAACTACACTTTGCACTGCAGTTAGTTGAGGAACACCAACTCCAGATACTATCCTTGTAGTACAAATAGAACCGGGACCGATTCCTACTTTTATTGCATTTGCACCTGCAGAGATTAATGCCTCTGCTGCAGCTCCTGTAGCCACATTTCCTGCAATTATCTGTGCTTCTGGGCCCGCCATTTCACGTATCTTTGCAACTGTGTGTAAAACTCCATGAGAATGTCCATGAGCTGTATCAACAACAACTACATCTGCCCCTGCTTCAAACAAGGCAAGAGCCCTTGAAATTCCTTTTTCACCAGTTCCTGTCGCTGCAGCAACTCGTAAACGACCATGATGATCTTTACAAGAGTCAGGATTATCTCGACTACGTTGAATATCTCTTACAGTCATCATTCCCGTGCA
>Ga0315327_10000659_pt1 | contig 17351 bp, 18 predicted proteins | sample M110032315metaG_FD_203460 | JGI IMG/M metagenome (GOLD analysis project Ga0315327, IMG submission 203460) | Ammonia-oxidizing marine archaeal communities from Monterey Bay, California, United States - M1 100m 32315 | ecosystem: Environmental > Aquatic > Marine > Coastal | place: USA: California... | reverse complement strand
GACAAAAGGCCATTCATTTGGACCAGACACTCCTTGGCAGCAAGAAATGGAACAATCGTTTCCTTTTCAAGAAACTCCAGATCAGAACTCAGCAATCAAAAGCGTCAAAGAAGATATGGAGAACTCTTTGCCAATGGATCGGCTTGTTTGCGGAGACGTCGGGTTCGGGAAAACCGAAATAGCGATCAGAGCTGTTTTTAAAGCAGTGCAAGATGGAAAACAGGCAGCGGTTCTGGTACCTACAACTCTCTTAGCCCAGCAGCATGGACAGACATTTGCTGATCGATTTGCACCATATCCAATAAGAGTTGAGGTGCTGAGCCGATTCCTTACCGCCGCTGAATCACGAAGAGTAATTAGAGATATTCAAGATGGAACTGTTGATGTGGTGATCGGTACTCATCGTTTGTTGTCGGGTGATGTGGAATTCCAGAAACTAGGGCTTCTAGTTGTAGACGAAGAGCAGCGTTTTGGCGTTACACATAAAGAAGCAATAAAACAGATAAAGAGTAATGTTGATGTGCTTACCCTGACAGCAACTCCGATTCCAAGAACATTAGAAATGTCACTAACAGGGATACGAGATCTAAGCCTTCTTAATACTCCGCCTGCTGATCGCCAACCGATACTCACTTATGTCGGTGAATATGATGAACGTGCCGCTGTTGAAGCAATACGAAGAGAACTCCTAAGAGAAGGTCAAGTCTTTTTTGTTCACAACCGGGTAGCCGACATAGAACAAGTTGCCGGAGGGCTAAAAGAGCTTGTACCTGAAGCACGAATAGCTGTAGCCCATGGTCAAATGGAAGAGTCTGCACTGGAATCTGTAGTTCTTGATTTCTGGGAAGGCTCTTACGACGTTTTGGTCTGTACCACAATCATTGAATCAGGTATTGATATGCCGACGGTTAATACTCTTGTAGTAGATCGAGCAGATTTACTTGGATTAGGCCAAATGCATCAGTTAAGAGGGCGCGTGGGGAGAGCAGGGCAACGCGCTTACGCATATTTATTCACCCCTACTGACAGGTCTCTTTCAGAAGAAGCGTATGAACGACTTAGAACCATTGGAGAAACAACAGAACTTGGGTCTGGATTTCGGATAGCTATGCGAGACTTAGAGATAAGAGGTGCTGGAAATATTTTAGGAACAGGGCAAAGTGGACATATCGCAGCAGTGGGTTATGACCTGTATTGCCAGATGGTTACAGAGGCTGTAGCGGAACTTACCGGAAAAACTTCTGAGAAGCCTCTAGAGATACGCGTTGAGATACCTGTTGATGCACATCTACCGAAAGATTATGTTTCAAGAAGTGATCTTCGTCTTGAGGCGTACCGTCGCTTAGCTTCTGCAGGAATCAACTCGGAAATAGAAAGTGTTGATGAGGTACAAGCTGAGTGGGAAGACCGGTATGGTCCAGTTCCAGATCCCGCTATGGCTCTCTTAGCGGTGGGGAGATTACGTGCTCTTTGTGCCCAGTTAGGAATATCTGAAGTTATTGTTTCTCGAGTTCCAGGCGGATTCGATCCGGGAAGAGCAGAATACGTAGCACGATGCTCTCCTGTAGATCTTCCACTGAGCCGACAAGCACGTTTACAACGACTATTTGAAGGATCAATCTATAAAACTGATCAGAAGGTTTTACACCTTCCAATGCCACAACCTCTAGATGAAGGAGTCCCAGGCGAATTAGCGATCAAATTATCAGAAATGCTTAAAGATCTTGTTCCGACCGCTGATTTGGCTGATTCTCCCATAACCTCCTAGACGATGAAAACTTTTTTCCGATTTTTAGTCATAAGTTCTTTGCTCGTTGTTTCTGCTTGTGGATCATCGAGTAACGCTATTGAAGTTGGACGGACCTCTCTTGATCGAGAGGCCTTGAACGATTGGATTATCGAACGCGGCTATTACGGAGATGCTGATGCTGTAGAAAATCTTGATATCTCTTTGGGAGTGATTCAACAATTCATCGAATTCGAGGCTCTCGTCGATCTTCTCGCTGATCATGAAGTAGTCCCTTCTGACACTGATCTTGAATCAGCCCAAGAACAATTATTAGAAAACGGTTTCGAATCGGGTTCTCCAGTTATAGAACGACTCAAAGTTTGGCAATCAGCTTTGAATCTGGCGAATCAGTTTGGATCCGGGGTTCAGGCAGCCTATGAAGAGCATGCTCATCTAGCAGGGCATGACCTGTGCACAAGTCATATTCTTGTTTCGACCCGACAGGAAGCAGATGGACTAATCAATTCACTTGACGACGGAGCAGACTTCTCTGAATTAGCAATCACCTTCTCACAAGATCCCGGTTCGGGAAGTCAGGGCGGAGATCTTGGTTGTGTAACAACAGGAGCTTTTGTTCCAGAGTTTGAACGAGCAGTCCTCGGAGCTCTTCAACAATTGGAAGTCATCCCTGAAGAAACCGTAATAGGCCCAGTGCAAAGCCAATTCGGTTTCCACATCATTCGAATTGATGAAGTAAAACCTGTTGATCCTCCATCATTTGAAGAAGCAGGACAAAAGGCACTTCAACAACTGGTTGAATTTGCAACTATGACTCGCTCTATTTCTCTTGACGCGAGATACGGAAGTTGGGATCCAGTTATTGGGAAAGTAAACCCTCCTTCCGGACCAACTATTAATTAATTGGGATGACAGACAAACGGACGGACTCTTTGGAACGACTCATCGTTTTAATGGATCAATTACGCGTAGAGTGCCCATGGGATGCAAAACAAACTCACACGTCTCTTCGCTCTCATCTCCTAGAAGAAACTTATGAGGTCCTAGAAGCACTTGATGCAATGGATGAAGAGACAGGAGAGGGTTCAGAGCACCTACAGGAAGAACTTGGAGACCTTTTACTTCATATCGTTTTTCATGCTCGCATTGCAGAAGATCTTGAGCAGTTCACCCTAGAAGATGTCGCAACTCAGATTACGGAAAAACTGATTCACCGGCACCCCCATGTGTTCCCGCCAGAAGGTGAAGACAGCGAAGAACCGGTTGATGTTGAACGGATGGCTTCTACATGGGAGCAAATAAAGAAAAAGGAAAAAAACCGATCTTCTGTTTTTGATGGGGTACCGGCTGCTTTGCCTTCGTTAGCAAGAGCCTCAAAAGTTGTTCGTAAGTCATCAATTCTTGGTTTCAGCCCATCATTACCGGACTTGCGTTTAGAAACAGAAGAGGATCTTGGAGAAACCTTACTCGGGCTAGTTGAGTGGGCTCGACAACATGACGTAGATCCAGAAGGCGCCTTACGGGTCACCGTTGAACGGTATGTTGCGAAGATGAGAGTCTTAGAACAAGAGAACAACTCAGAGTTTTAAGCGCCAAGTAATTAAGGGTAAATGGACTAGTCTTTTACTTGAAGATAAATGACTGTCAATTTGATTCTTGCATTAAATAAAGCCATTGAAGGCCGGTGAACAAAAACAATGACCGAGATACAAGCAGTACGCGGGCGTCAAGTACTTGACTCGCGAGGCAACCCAACTGTTGAAGTGGATGTAACACTCGTATCTGGTGCTACTGGTCGTGCCATTGTGCCTAGTGGTGCTTCAACTGGAAAATTTGAAGCGGTAGAACTCAGAGACAACGCGACCATTTGGTTAGGGAAAGGAGTCCAACAAGCTGTAGACAATGTCAACGAAGAAATTGCTCAAGCGATAGTTGGACAAGAAATAGAGGATCAATCACACATCGATCAGATCATGATTGATCTGGACGGAACTGATAACAAAAGACGGTTAGGGGCAAATGCAATCCTCGGAGTGTCATTAGCGGCGGCAAAAGCTTCTGCAGCCAATCAAGACATCCCTCTTTATCGACTAATAAATAGTGCGGCCCAGATTCTGCCAGTACCAATGCTCAATGTATTAAATGGTGGAGAGCATGCTGATAACAATATTGACTTGCAAGAGTTCATGTTCATGCCTATTGGAGCACCATCTTTTTCGGAGGCACTTAGATGGGGAGTGGAGTGTTATCACGTACTAAAAGGAGTTTTAAGAGAACGAGGTCTCTCTACCGCTGTCGGAGACGAAGGCGGCTTTGCTCCGAATCTAAAATCAAATGAAGAGGCGGCTCAACTGCTAGTAGAAGCTATCGAAAAAGCTGGATTCATTCCTGGCACTGATATTTCATTGGCACTTGACGTAGCGTCAACAGAGTTTTTTGAAGAAAATCTTTACGTTTTGAAGGGAGAAAATCGTCAACTTTCACCTAAAGAAATGATCCAATACCTTGCTGACCTTGCAAACAATTACCCGATTGTTTCCATAGAAGATGGAATGGCAGAAGATGATTGGGAAGGCTGGGAAGGTTTAACTTCTGAAATCGGCCACAAAGTCCAACTGGTAGGAGACGACCTATTCGTTACTAACTCTGAACGTTTACAAAGAGGAATAGATGCCTGCGTAGCAAACTCTATTTTAGTAAAAGTGAATCAGATAGGGACCTTGACTGAAACTTTAGATGCAGTTGAATTAGCGAAGAGCAATGGTTACACAGCAGTTATGTCTCATCGCTCCGGAGAGACAGAAGACACAACTATTGCTGACCTGGCGGTTGCTACGAACTGTGGTCAGATCAAAACGGGTGCACCTGCAAGAAGTGATCGAGTAGCTAAATACAACCAGTTATTGCGAATTGAGTCAGAGCTAGGAAAAGACGCTCTTTATCTCGGAGCCGAAACTTTTAACAAAAAACACGATGTGAATTAATGTCAGCACGCTTTTTATTTCCAATCGGAGCAGTGGTTGTAATTGTAGGAATTATTTTGGCTTTCGGTATAGACCCATTTAGTGACTGGCTGGACCAAAGATCTGATTCAACCTCTCTTCAATCTCAAGTAGAAGAAGTGGAGAGAAGAAACAAAGAGTATGAGTTGCAGATTGATGCATTAAATACAGATGAAGAAATAGAACGCAGAGCTCGAGAAGAATACAACTTAGTTCGACCTGAGGAAGAGGCTTACGCCGTGTTGCCCCCTCCTCCCGCGGCACATCGAATTAAAGGGGTATGGCCGTTTAATAATTAAAGATCAGTCCGGGCTCGGTCACTGAAGCCTCTAACTATTAAGATTTCTTTCCGGTAGACAGATCTGATTACGAGAGCCGATTCATCAATACTCGTAATTTGAAGGGCATGTTATGAGCATTTTAGGAAATAGAGTTCTACGTCGTGAAGACCCCGCATTTCTGACCGTCGGAGCCAAATACACCGCTGATTTAGATTCTCCACTTCTTAACAATGCAGCAATGGTGACCTACGTGCGCTCAACGATGGCACACGCAAAGATATCAATTGATGCAAGTGAAGCTAAAGACATGCCCGGAGTCCTCGCAGTATTAGTAGCAGAAGATCTAGACGGTCCGAAAATACTTGCAGGCGGTAATCCGGCTTTCCCCAAACCAATGCTTAATCGACCAATTTTGGCTATCGATACAGTTCGTTTCGTCGGAGAATGCGTTGCAGTTATTGTGAGCGAGACATCAGAACAAGGAGCAGATGCTGCAGAATCAGTTTTTGTTGACTATGAACCACTTCCAGTAGTAGTTGATATGGAAGAAGCGCGCACCGACAATGTCTTGATTTACGAAGAAGTTGGAACAAACGTAGTTTTTGATTTTTCCACAAACGGTATGGCTACTGGGATTACAGATGAATCATTTTTCTCATCGTGTGATGTAGTTGTATCTGGACGGGTTGGTCATCAACGAACAGCAGCGGCGCCACTTGAAGTGCGTTCAACTGCTGCAGCTTGGGACGAAGACAAGTTGGTCTTCTGGACATCAAATCAGGGGCCACAAGGAGTCAAAGGAAGTCTTGAATCTTTCTATGGAGATCAAGCAACAGGAGGCGTTCAGGTAATTATTCCCGACGTTGGGGGCGGATTCGGAGCAAAAATATCTCCATATCCAGAAGACATTCTTCTTCCATGGCTAGCTAAGCAAGTAGGAAGACCTGTCCGTTGGTTTGAAACCCGCACAGAAAACATGCTTGCTATGGGCCCTGGACGAGCACACGTTCATCAGTTCACTCTCGGAGGAAGCAAGGATGGAAAACTTTCTCACTATCGTCTTGAAGTATTAGTTGATTCTGGGGCCTACGCTCGCCTCGGAGCGTTTCTTCCAATGTTCACACTTCCAATGGCAGTGGGCGTATATGAAATCGAGAATGTAGAAACTGATGCAATTACGGTAGTTACAAATACCACTCCTACTGAGGCTTATCGAGGAGCGGGCAGGCCTGAAGCAACCCTAACGATTGAAAGAGCAGTTGAACTCTGGGCCGCCGAAGCTGGTATAGACCCGATAGAAGTAAGGCGGAAAAATTTTCTTGCCGCAGACTCCTTCCCAGCGACGACAGGCGTGGGGACGGTATATGACAGTGGCGACTACGAACGAAGCCTTGATCTCGCTCTTGAAGCAGCAGGATATGAAGAGCTAAAGAAACAGCAGCAGGAACGACGACTAACAGGAAGCACAAAACAACTAGGTATTGGGGTTGCAACTTACGTTGAAGTAACTGCGGGCCCAGCTCCAGGTGGAAGCGAATACGGCAAAGTTGAAATCACCCCTGAGGGCAAAGGAAGAGTTTATTCAGGAGCGCTATCGCATGGTCAAAGCCACATGACTACCTTTTCAATGATCGCTGCTGATCAACTAGGCATGGATATTGAAGATATTGAATTTGTCCAAGGAGACACTGACGTAGTCACAGACGGCACAGGAACTTGGGGGTCACGATCTACTCAGTTAGGAGGGTCTTCGGTTTATAAAGCTGCAGAAAGAGTTGTTGAAAGAGCACGATCACTAGCCGCTGACCTCCTTGAAGCGAGTGTTGATGACATTGTTTTAGACAAAACCACTGGTTCGTTTCATGTAGCTGGATCACCATCAATTAACAAAACTTGGGCAGAGATCGCTTCCACAACAGATGACCTAAATGAAGAAACCAGAGAGACACTTCTTTGCAGCTACCCATTTGGAACACACGTTGCCGTCGTTGAGATAGACACAGAAACTGGGTCAGTACGTTTGGAACGAATGATCACATGTGACGATGCTGGGCGAATTATCAACCCAATGATTGTGGAAGGGCAGCGTCACGGAGGAATAGCTCAAGGAGTTGCTCAAGCCCTGTATGAAGAAATGATTTATGACTCTGACGGGAACCTACAGACAACTAATTTTGCTGATTATGGGTTCATCTCTATGGCCGAACTTCCTTCTTTTGAGTTAGTGCCGATGGAAACTCCTAGTCCAAATAATCCTTTAGGAGTTAAAGGGATAGGAGAGTCAGGAGCTATTGGTTCAACCCCAGCGGTACAAAGCGCTGTTCTTGATGGACTTAGTTATTTGGGAATTAAACATTTAGACGTTCCTCTCACACCTGAGAAAGTATGGAGTGCAATTAATAGCACGAGAGTAAATCGGGAAGCTTGATATGACTGAAGTGATAGAGGCCAAAGGGCTTGCGCGATCTTTCGGAGACCTAGTAGCTGTAGATGGAATAGATCTTTCAGTCTCCGAAGGTGAAGTTTTCGGATTTCTTGGCCCAAATGGTGCCGGAAAATCTACTGTGGTTCGAATGTTGACAACTTTATTAAGTCCGACTGGTGGGCAGGCTTTTGTTGGTGGCCACGATGTTGTTAAAAACGCATCTGATGTAAGAAGAATAATCGGGGTAGCGCTTCAAGATGCGGCTATTGATCCCCTCATGACTGGCCGTGAACTTCTAAAACTCCAGGCTGTACTTCACGGTATTCCACGCCCATCTGCGCGCAAAAGAGGAGCAGAGCTACTTGAAAGAGTAGGTCTTTCTGCTGCTGCTGATCGTCGAGTTGGCACTTATTCCGGAGGAATGAGGCGTCGACTTGATCTTGCCCTTTCTCTCATTCATGAACCTAGAGTACTTTTCCTTGATGAGCCGACAACAGGGCTTGACCCGACAAGTCGTGCAGCGTTATGGGAAGAGGTAAGGCGATTAAATTCTGAGTTTGGAACCACAGTATTTCTCACCACGCAATATTTAGAAGAAGCTGATGAGTTAGCTGGGCGAATAGCAATAATTGACTATGGAAAAATAGTAAGAGAAGGATCTCCAGCAGACTTAAAGGCTTCAATTGGGGCTCCAACTTTGCGAATAGATATTGATCCACAAAATCTTGATAACGCCCAATCAGTGCTTAGTGGCTTCGGTATAGATAGACCAGCACGTGATGGGAGAGTAGCTATAGGACTTGACGGTGGAGTGGCCAAAGTAGCTGAAGTAGTAAGCGCACTTGAGCAACATGGAGTGGAAGTTCTCCATTTAGAACTTGATGCTCCAAGCCTTGACGATGTTTTTGCAGAAGCCACTGGGCGACGGCTTGAAGGAGCAGAGCCTTCAGCATGAACGAAAATAGATCCGGTCTTCGTTTAGCAGGGACACAAACTCTTGAACTAACTCAACGTTCGCTTCAGAACGAATTCAGGCAGTGGGTAGTCATTCTCCCCGGATTAATTTTTCCACTCATGATGGCAGCGGTTTACTCTAGTCAGTTCGGACGAACGCTTGGTTTGCCCGGATTTCCAAAAGTTGACTCGTTTCTTGATTTCATACTTCCTGGAAGTATTGTTCAGGCAGTCTCATTTGGAGCAACAACTGCTGGAACTGCTCTTGCTTTGGACATTGAAGACGGATTCTTTGACCGGCTTATGGTTTCTCCAGTATCACGAGTTCCTATTCTTTTAGGACGACTTGGGGGAGCAGCAGTAATAGCAGCTGGAAAAGCGGTAATTTTGATTCTTATTTTTCTTGCTTGTGGGGCGAGAATAAGAAGCGGGTTAAGTGGCGCAGTGATAATTATCCTGACTGCTTCTCTTTTGGTTTTAGCCATAGGAGGTCTTGCTCAATCGATGGCTATTAAAACGAGATCTCAAGAAGCAGTAGGTGCAACTTTTCCTTTGATTTTTGTAACTATTTTCATGTCGTCTGCTTTTTTCCCAACCGCACTTATGGACGGTTGGTTTCGAGCGTTAGCAGAGAATAACCCTATTACTTGGACCGTTGATCCTGTACGAAGATTGGTGATTGAGGGCTGGTCTACAACTGATGCACTTCAAGCATTGGGCGTGCCGCTCTTACTTTCGGTAGCAACTATTTCTTTAGCTATTAGATCTTTGCAAAGAATGTTGAGATCGGCATGAACTTAGTAAATCTAGAAATCAGGCACTCTAGCCAAGTTGCTTCTGCTATCTGCATGAGAGGAATGCGCAGAATCAAATCTCGTCCTGTGCTTATAATCCCGACCATTGTGATGCCAGTAGTCCTAGTCGTTAGTTTTACTGGAGCATTTAGTTCACTTACTCGAATAGAGGGGTACGGAACTAGTAATATTTATAACTGGATGGCGCCTTATGGGGCGCTTCAGGGAGCTGTGTTTGCTGGTCTTGGCTCGGTTGGATCTTCTGCAGATGATCTAGAACAAGGGTTCTTTGACCGTCTTCTTCTCACACCAGGAAGCAGATTTCCTTTACTAGTTGGAACAGTTGGGTACAGCGCTTGTCGGGCACTCATACCCACAACGGCAGTGTTTTTATTTTCTCTGGCACTTGGAATGACAGTGCCGGGAGGATTGCTGGCTGTGATTTCCCTCTACATCGCCACTTCGTTACTTGCTGTAGTTTTTTGTTTGCTCGGTTTAATAATTCTTTACAAGATGAAAACACAGCGTTCTTTAATGCTTATGCAAGTTATAGCGTTTGGCGCTCTTTTCATATCCGTGGGTCAAGTTCCACAGTCCTTTATGGACGGCTGGCTTAAAGTTGCAGCTCGCTATAACCCCATCACGAATGTTCTAGAGCTTTCACGTCAAGGATTTCTTGGGGATGTGGCTTGGTCTACAACGTGGCCAGGCCTTCTCGCATTAGTAAGCATGATCTTGGTTTCAGGTGCTTTAGCATGGCGAGGATTAAAGAGGTTGGCTCCATGAAAATAAGAATCCAAGTGGATACTGAACTACCGCTTTTTTGCGGCTACAGTCAATATGTCATCAATCCAGTTTTAGAGGGAAGAACTAGGGGGACCATATGCAGGTGACAATTACCATCAATGGTGAGACAGTTTCTCATGATGTCGAGCCGAGGACTTTGCTTGTTCACTACATCAGAGAGCAGGCAGCCCTCACCGGAACCAATATCGGCTGCGATTCTTCTTCTTGCGGAGCTTGCACAATTCATGTCAATGGAGAGGCAGTAAAATCTTGCACGATGTTGGCTGTGCAAGCAGACGGACAAGAGGTGACTACCATTGAGGGGCTGGCAGACGGAGAGACATTACATCCGATGCAGCAAGCCTTTCACGAATGCCATGCTTTGCAATGCGGATACTGTACCCCAGGGATGGTTATGGCAGCAGTCTCGCTTCTTGATGAAAATCCTCAAGCAAATGAAGAAGAAATAAGAGAAGGTCTTGAAGGAAATCTTTGTCGCTGTACCGGATACCACAATATTGTAAAAGCTGTATTACAAGTTGGGAGCGAACAATGATTCCAGTCGCTTTTGATTATGAACGTGCGACAAGCACAGAACAGGCATTGAACTTACTAGCTGAACACGGCGATGAAGCCAAACTGATAGCTGGAGGACACTCACTTCTTCCTTTAATGAAATATCGGCTCGCTGCGCCTGCAGTTCTAATTGACATTGGGCGTTTAGAAGAACTTTCCTACATACGTGATGAAGGAGAAGAATTAGCTATCGGTGCTTTAACTCGCCACTGCGAAGTAGAACACAGTGATCTCGTTCGTTCACAAGTGGGTCTTTTAGCAGCGGCAACCTCAGAGGTCGGAGATCCACAAGTAAGACATCGGGGAACGATAGGTGGGGCTATGGCGCATGGTGACCCAGCATCAGACCTTCCAGCCGCATTAATTGCGTTAAGAGGCAGCCTAGTTATTGACGGCCCTTCCGGGAGAAGACAAGTAGAAGCCGATTCGTTCTTTACAGGTTTTTTAGAGACTGATTTAGGTGAAGATGAGATGCTAGTAGAGGTTCGACTACCAAAACTTCCCGATTCCACCTGGTCATTCCAGAAATTTAACCGTAGGGCTCAAGATTGGGCAATAGTCGGTTCAGCGGTAGTAGTAGATCAAGGTATTTGTGGAGTAGGCCTAGTCAACATGGATTCACGCCCTATAAGGGCAACTGCAGTTGAAGAGGCAATAAAAAATGGGAGTTCCGCTGCAGAGGCATCTGAATTAGCTGCTGATGGGTGTGAACCTCCGGCAGATATTAACGCAGGAATGGATTATCGCCGCCATTTAGCAAGAGTTCTCACACGCCGAGGATTAGAAGAGTCGGGTCGCTAAAAGTTTGATTGAAGGCTAAAAGCCATAGCCTGAAGGCATGAATATCTTGAAGGCTTCTAATGTTGAAGAAGTTATTTCCTGCCTAAAAGAGCAAGACTATTTAGCGAATGAAGGACTGGCTACAGCCATTTTCTTGGCACTTCGTCTGAAAAGGCCGTTATTACTTGAAGGTGAAGCTGGAGTTGGAAAGACCGAAGTAGCTAAAGCTCTTTCTGCTTCTATTAATAGCGAAATGATTCGGCTTCAATGCTATGAAGGCATTGATGCCTCTCAAGCTGTTTATGAGTGGGATTATGCAAAACAGTTGCTGCATCTGAGAGTTTCAGAAGTGACAGGACTTGCTTCTGAGTCAAATCTTGCTTCGCTAGAAGGTGAAATTTATGACGAGAAATTCCTGATTCGCCGACCTTTAATGCGAGCGCTTGAACCAGCCGATCTTCCCCCTGTTTTACTTATAGATGAAGTAGATCGAGCCGATGATGAGTTTGAGGCTTTCTTGCTTGAAGTCCTTTCCGACTATTCAATTACAGTCCCAGAAATAGGAACGTTCAAGACTGAAAATCCTCCATTAGTAATCATCACTTCAAATAGAACGCGAGATGTCCATGATGCGCTTAAAAGGCGTTGTTTGTACCACTGGGTAGAACACCCCGGGATAGATCAAGAAGTTGAAATTCTTCGAGTCAGGGCACCTCACGTTCCATTGTCACTAGCTCGTGGGGTGGCCGCGATTGCGGCTGAACTTAGAAACATGGACTTGTATAAACCTCCTGGTGTGTCAGAAACTATTGATTGGGTTGAAGCTTTAGTGACAGTCGGAGCTGATGAAATTGAACCTGAAGCACTTGACTCAACTTTGGGGGCACTACTTAAGTATCGAGAAGACCAGCAGCGTGTTCGAAATCGAGGATTCGGTGATGTATTAGCTGCTGTTCGCCAAGGGTGACCGTTGTCAGTATCTCTGGAGAGAACTATTGATAGGCACCTCGTAGAGTTTGTTGAGGCGCTACGTAGAGAAGGAATTTCTGTTCCTTTAGGAGCGACTCTTGAATTCGGAAAGGCACTGGCAGAAATAGGAGTGGAACGCCGAGAAGGCGTTTATTGGTCTGGCAGAGTTACTTTGGCAATACAACCTGAAGAAATTTCGATTTACGATGCAGTGTTCAATCAGCATTGGCATCTGGGACTTTCTGCCGTTCTAGAAGTCCAAGATCTTAAACCTCTTACGCTGTTACTAGATGAACTTGGTGAAACTCCTGAAACAGATGAAGAAGCAGAAAACATTACACAGGACGCCATAACAGTTCGTTACTCCCGAACAGAAATATTGGCAGAAAAAGATTTTGCGAAATGTTCAGAAAAAGAGTTAGAAGAACTTTATAAAATTATGAAGCATCTACGTCTATATGGAGCAACTAAGCGTAGTCGCCGACTTCAAAAGGCACGCGATGGCAGGTATTTAGATTTTCGCCGCACAGTGAAAGCTGCGCTTCGATTCGGTGGAGAACCGATCCGACTTTTTTCTCGAAACTCTGGAGAAAGGCCACGTCGACTTGTTCTCTTATTAGACGTAAGCGGCTCTATGGAAAGTTATGCACGTTCGCTCATTCGTTTTGTTCATGCAGCGATCGTTGGGAGAAATCAGGTAGAAGCTTTCACTCTCGGAACTCGTTTAACTCGTTTAACTCGAGAATTATCAAGTAGAGATCCTGACGTTGCATTAACCCGTGTGGCGCGAACAGTTCCGGATTGGTCTGGCGGTACAAGACTAGGGGAGGGCCTACGTCTATTTAACAACGAGTGGGGTATACGTGGCATGGCTAGAGGTGCAACGGTAGTTATTCTTTCTGATGGTTGGGATAGAGGTGAAACAGAGGTTTTAGAAGAACAGATGGAACGCTTAGCTTTGGTCTCTCATAAAATTGTTTGGGTCAATCCGTTGAAGGCAACTCCTGGGTATGAGCCATTGGCTAAAGGTATGTCAGCAGCTTTGCCATATGTGGATGAATTCCTAGCCGGACATAACCTAACTTCTCTAAAGACCTTGGCAAAAGTCGTAAGTGAATGACAGTTTTTCAAATGAGAAAAGCCCTAGCCTGAAGATATGAGAGAAATACTAGACGATCTTGAAAAGTGGCGTTCAGCGGGTAAGGAAATCGTTATCGCGCGAGTTGTGGATCTTGAAGGTTCTGGACCGCGTGAACCTGGAGCCTCAATGGCTGTTAACGAGGATGGTGAAGTTGCAGGCTCGGTCTCAGGTGGCTGTGTAGAGGGTGCAGTTGTTTCTGAAGCTCTACAAATTATGGAGTCAAAAGACAGGAGAATAGTGACCTTTGGTTATAGCGATGACGAGGCTTTTGCGGTGGGATTGACTTGTGGCGGTACTATTCATCTCTTTATAGAGCCGCTGGACTGGTAGAGGTGGCAATGATGTTTGAATCCTTGTCAAAACTTTTAAAAGAAGAAATCCCCTTTGCTTTGGTGACAATTGTTGAAGGACCGAGTAAAGGAGCAAAACTCTTAGTCCAGTCATCAGACAAACCTTTAGAAGGAACACTCGGAAACGAAGAGTTAGATCGGGTGGCTTCCCGAGATGCGCTTGGAGAATTAGCTGCTGGTCGGTCAGGAGTACGACACTACGGTCTGCATGGAGAAGCCCGAGAAGAAGCCATACAAGTTTTCATTGAATCTTTTGCTCCGCCACCTCAGATGCTTATTTTCGGAGCAGTTGATTTCACGGGAGCACTGGTCAAAGTTGCAAAAGTGCTTGGTTATCGAGTCACGGTGTGTGACGCACGAGAGATTTTTGCTACTAAGAAAAGATTTCCGCAAGCAGATGAAGTAGTGGCAGATTGGCCGAATCGTCTCATTGATAAAGTTGGTCATTCCTTGAACGCCCAAGATGCAATTTGCATACTTACACATGACAATAAGTTCGATGTTCCGGCTGTACTCGCATCTTTAAAAACAAAAGTTGGCTATATCGGAGTAATGGGATCGCGTCGCACTCATGAAGGTCGACTCACGCGTTTAAAAGAGAATGGAGTTAGTGAACAAGAAATTACTCGGCTACGTTCACCGATTGGAATGGACTTAGGGGCTAGGACTCCTGAAGAAACAGCGATCTCTGTAGTTTCAGAAATTATCGCCTTACGTACGAAACGGCCTATGCATGCTCTCAAAGACACAGTAGGTCCTATACATGGTTAACGCATGACTATCAGTGCAGTGATTCTTGCCGCTGGCGCTGGTTCTCGTTGGAAAGGGCCAGAACATAAACTAGTCCATCCTTTCAAGGGAAAACCATTGATTTCATGGTCTTTAGAAGCACCGCTTCAAGAAGATTTTGATGAGTTAGTAGTTGTGACAGGCGCAGTGGATTTATCGTCACTTATTCCTAACAATTACACAGTGTTACATAACCATAATTGGGAAAATGGTCAAGCTAGCTCCTTACAGCTAGCAGTCAAGTATGCAAAATCTGTTGACCATGAGGCAGTAGTCGTAGGTTTAGCAGACACTCCAATGGTCTCTTCAGAATCATGGAATCTAGTCTCAAAACACCCTGGAAAATTAGTTTGTGGTTCGTATGGAGGTAAACGTCGCCCACCATTCAAAATTCATAAAGAGTTTTGGAAGGAACTTCCTACTAGCGGAGATCAAGGGGCGAGAAATGTTTTAAAGAACGCCACATTGCCTATTGTTGAAGTATCCTGCGAGGGCTGGCCAGATGATATAGACACCATAGAGGACTTAGATAAATGGAATTAGTAAACGAATTCTCCGTAGAAGCTCCAATAGAAAGAGTTTGGAGTTTTTTCACCAATGTAGAACTTATAGCCCCATGTTTGCCTGGCGCCCAACTTCAAGAAATAGAAGGCGAAGAATATCGAGGAATCGTCAAGGTTAAAGTTGGCCCGATTTCAGCCCAGTACAAGGGAGTGGCAACTTTTATTGAGAAAGATGAGAGCAACCACCGCATCGTCTTAAGAGGAGAGGGACGCGATACCCGAGGAGCAGGAAATGCTTCTGCTGATATTGAAGCACAACTTGTCTCTAACGGGAACCAGACGGATGTGACAGTATCAACAGATTTGAAAATTACTGGCAAAGCTGCCCAATTTGGACGCGGCGTTATGGCTGATATCTCAAAGAAACTCATGGCTCAATTTGCTGATAATTTAAGTGAACTAATAACTGGGGATACAGAAGTTGAAGACACGGCAACTCAAGAGGAAACACCTTCTGAAAGGACGGATGAAGCAGAATCCGTAAGAATTCTTGATTCGGAAGAAGTTGAAGCAGTAAATCTTCTTAGTACTGCTGGTGCTCCTGTTCTAAAGCGCGCACTTCTTTTGATAGCAATAGCGGCAGCAATAGCAATAGTGATATTCGTAATCGTCAATTAGACCCTTAAACATTTGATGGTTGACCCAACTCAGACAGAATATGAAAGAGTAACGGAGCTTCTTGGCCGGCCACCGTCAGGAAAATTCAAAGTTGTAGTCAGAGATAATTCAGGGGACCCGATCGTGATACGTAATTATCCTGTTCTTGATGACGGTAAGCCCATGCCAACTTTGTATTGGTTAGTTGGTGAGAAACTCCGGTCTCGAATCGGAACACTTGAATCACTAGGAGGGGTTAAAACTGCCGAAGCCGAGGTTGATCCTGACGAATTAGTTCAGGCACATCTCCGGTATGCCAAAGAACGAGATGCTGAGATACCAGATTCTTACCAAGGTCATCGTCCCAGCGCCGGCGTAGGAGGAACTAGAAAAGGGGTCAAATGTCTACACGCTCATTACGCGTGGTTCTTGGCGGGTGGAGATGACCCTGTGGGGAAATGGGTTCATCAGCAGCTGGAAGAAAACAATGAATAATTTTGTAGCCGCTATCGATTGCGGTACTAATTCCACGAGGTTGTTAATAGGAGATGGAGCCACCACGGCTGAGAGGCATATGCAAATAACTCGCTTAGGAGAGGGAGTAGATGCAACAGGAATTCTGAGTGAAGAAGCAATTAGTCGTGTAGGAAAAACTTTAAGAGAGTATCGAGAGATAATTGATTCTTATCAAGTTAAGAAAGTTCGTATGACAGCAACTTCAGCGGCTCGAGATGCTAGTAATGCAAATGATTTTTTTGACTTGGCGGAAGAAATTATTGGTGTGAGGCCTGAACTGCTATCAGGAATAGAAGAAGGAACACTTTCTTTTATGGGAGCAACAAAAGATTTAGACCTCGAAAATGGGCCTTTCTTAGTCGTAGACATAGGTGGTGGATCTACAGAATTCATTCTTGGTGATCAGGAAGTCCAAGGGGTGATTTCTTGCGATATTGGGTGTGTTCGTTTAACTGAGCAATGGTTTGAGCATGATCCACCGCTTCCTGAAGAACTTACGTCGTGTTTATCTATCGTTGAAGGCCATTTAGATGATGTAAAAAGAGAGATCCCTCAAGCTATGAACGCTATGACTTTTGTTGGGCTAGCAGGAACTGTTTCTTGCACAGCAGCTGTAGAACAAGGACTGCAAGAATATGACAGAGAGAAAATCCATCACTTCAGACTGACTAAAGAAGCAGTTGAAGATGTGTTCAGGACGTTAGCGACAGAAACGAAAACTGAACGCTTAGATAATCCTGGTATGGAGGAAGAGAGGTCTGAAGTGATCGTTGGAGGCCTCTGCGTTTTGGTGAAGATCATGAGGAGTTTCGGCTTCAAAGAATGCCTTGTTTCGGAAGCAGACATTCTTGATGGATTAGTTGCGTCTATCATTTCTCAAGGACAGCAATGAACGAATTAGAGGATGTTCCAAATCTTCAGGGCCGCCGAGTCACCCTACGGTCACTGAAAAATGAAGACTTTACGCAGTGGCAAGAAGTTCGTCTACAGAACCATGATTGGTTAACCAAATGGGAGCCTCTTCGCTCTCCAGGGCAGAAGGATCCGGCAAAAGATATTAATGCTTTTGAAGCGCGATGCC
>Ga0315327_10000652_pt1 | contig 17442 bp, 5 predicted proteins | sample M110032315metaG_FD_203460 | JGI IMG/M metagenome (GOLD analysis project Ga0315327, IMG submission 203460) | Ammonia-oxidizing marine archaeal communities from Monterey Bay, California, United States - M1 100m 32315 | ecosystem: Environmental > Aquatic > Marine > Coastal | place: USA: California... | reverse complement strand
GATAGCCAGGGTCTTGGGGTATTCGGCAGGTAAGCGGGCGAGTCCGACTGCTGGAAAACCTCTATCGGCTCATCGATTCCTGCGTGTGGTGGCAGAGTTCGGTGAAACAGCGCCAGTGATGCCTTAATCAGCCCAACCATACCCGCCGCATTCTTAGTATGCCCGGTGAGACTTTTGACTGATCCAACTGCACAGTTCGCCGGTTCACCACTACCATTTTGCAGCAGAGTAAACAAAGTCTCCGCCTCGGCTTTATCGCCGACTGGTGTCCCCGTGCCATGTGCTTCATACAGGCCAATAGTTGACATTGTGAACCCAGCCCTTGCATAGGCCCGGTTTAGAGCGCGCATTTGTCCTGCGGGCTGCGGCGCCGTCATTCCAAGCCCCTTGCCGTCACTAGAGGTGCCAATTCCCTTAATAACTGAATAGATCCGGTCTCCGTCCCGTTCGGCGTCAACCAAACGCTTTAACACGACAAAAGTGATGGCTTCGCCGGTAACAGTCCCATTGGCTCCCCGACCAAAGGGTTGCAGCTCACCAGTTGGTGAAAGCGCGCGAGTATTACTGAACCCTAGAAACTGGAATGGCACCTGCCCCACATCAATCGCGCCAGCCAATGCCATATTCGCAGAGCCGTCGACGAGCTCGCTAACTGCCTTATCCACGGCCATAAGGCCAGAAGCACAGGCCGCATCGAGGGTCACATTAGTCCCGCCCAGATCAAAACGGTTCGCAACCCGACCCGCAGTTATATTTGTCAAAACACCCGCAAATGAATCCTCGGTCCACTCAGGCAATCGATCCCATGCCTTACTGTTGGGGTCGATCAGATTCAGATGAGTGCGGGTTTTCAGAGAATCACCCTGCAGACCGCCGCCGTCTGCCGTACCTATGATCACGGATGTATTTTCCCGGTCGAAATTGCCGTCTTCATAACCGGCATCAGCCAAAGCACGGCGTGCGATTTCCAACGACAGCAACTGTGGCACCCCAATATGGGGCATCACCTTCGGGGGAATTCCATACCGCCTGGGGTCAAACGGTATCTCGGGGAAGAACCCACCCCATTGGGCTAGCACTGAATCCTGGCGAGTCCCTTGATCGTTATCATAAAGTCGCCAATCCCAGCGATCCTCCGGCACCTCAATGATTGCCGAATGGCTATCCAGAATATTCCGCCAGAAAGTGTCATGATGAGTCGCATCAGGTACCAGGGCAGCAACACCAATAATCGCAACGTCGACAGGTGGCGGCTGAATATCCGATCCTAGCCAGCCTGGCCGAACCTCACTATCCTGAGCGGTGATATCCTGAGACCCCAGAGCTATCGAGTCATGCAACTCGTTCATAGAGTTCACCTTAGTACAACAGGTCGCTACCTCACCCACCATATACATCCCCTCCTGATACTGAAGTTCTTCAGAAACAGGAAGCCATTGGCCAGATGAATCTCGCCTCTCACCCTTGGTCGCGATCCGAGACCGGCCGAGTCCAAAAAGATCCAGCTCATAGGCCAGTTGATCGCCTGATAGACCTTCGCCCGTCAATCTAGATCGCAGTTGTTCAAAGTCCTGCACCATCGGCGTATTGGCCACACGGTAAACATGCCCCGGCCGGCTCTGTAGCAAAACCGTATCCGTACAGTCCGTAATCACCTTCTGAAAGCCCGGTGCCACGGCACCAGAATCAACTGCTTCAGGGGTCATCAGGTAAGCGCTACCCATCAATACCCCAGTACACATGCCGCGCTGGGCAAGCGGCGCCGCCATGATCGCAGCACCTGCAGCTGAGCATCGATCGTGAATTCCTCCAGCAAATAACACATGAAACTCGCGCGCATCATCACTCGAGCTCCGGTCCAATAGCGCGTCACCTAATTGTTCCCAGAGCTGTAAAGATCCGTAACGACCAACATGGCCACCACACTCACGCCCCTCAAACACAAATCGTCGCGCCCCAGCATCGAGAAACCGCTCCAAGAATCCGAGCGTAGGCACGTGTAGGTACGCCCGAATACCCTCCTGTTCGAACTGCTGAGCCTGATCGGGGCGCCCGCCTGATATGATGACGTAGTCTGGACGGGCTGACAGAGTCTCAGTTATCTGCGCATCTCGTATCTCCGTCGGCGCAAAAGCCAATATCCCAACACCCCATGGCCTTCCTCCCATTAAGGCGGCAGTTGATCGAGATAATATTCTCGCGTCAGCCCCCGACATCATGCCAAGCGCTAACATCGGCAAGGCCCCTGCATCGGCTACCGCAGCTGCAAACTGGGGCACATCCGAGACGCGGGTCATGGGTCCCTGAACAATCGGAAACCGTGTGCCGTGACTTTCGGCCAACGCCGAACCCGGCGAGAATGGGTCGGTTCCGGGCTTGTATTCGGTCAGAGGTAAAATCCGTCCACTTTCTATTGCCCGAACCAAGCGACCCGTCGAACGATACTGTTTGCCTACCTTGACAGTCATCCGCGTGATCGCTTCATCGATTTCGACATTGCGCTGGTCGCCGGCACGACGAGTCGGGTCCGCCACTTCTTGCGCCCACAATAATCTGGGTGCTTCAGGCGTCTCACTAAATGTTTTCTCGTCGAGAATTACGCCGGAACACCCCATCGCCCTGAACGCCTGAGTAGCGCGCGGGCCGAAACCGCCTTGGGCATATACCGGTCGATCTGTAGAAGCCAAAGCTTGCTGCGCCACCACAAACACACTCGAGTCGCTATCTGATCTGGTCAACTCACTACCAACAACCACCCATCCATCGATCTGATCGGCACTGACTAGGGAATCTCCTGAGCAGTGTTGCAGATTCCAGGTAATTGGAGCCTGCAACAGCAATACTCGCTGAGGGCAATTGACCAGATGTTTGCATGCATCCAGCTCTGCGTCGGCGGGCAACTGCACCAGCAGCACATGTTCAACTGTTGCCAGTTGTGCCAACAGCGATTCATTGACCGCATCGACCAGATTCAACGCGAGTCCCGGCAGACCAATCGCACCGGCTGTTCTACGAATCAGCTCATCGAACCGATGGTTAACCAACTCTGGTGGGCTCGCGCCTTCACGACAGTCGATCAAGCCCCAACCACCAGACCGTACAGTAGCCACTGCGACGCCCAAAGATTCAGGCGCAGCTGAAGAAAGCGTCACACACCTGAAATCGGTTTTACACCCATCAATCATACCTACCCCACTACTTGCATTCATTACATTGCTCTTGGCTCACTGCTCAACTCTTCATCATAGTGTTCAATTACGTAAGCGGTAATCTCGCGAGGGGTTAATTCCTGCACATATTCTCCCTCCGGCATCAGCAATCCCTCATACCGTATTCGCCGGCCCAGATGAACATCAATCGCGGCCAGCAAATTCATTGTATCAACTGAGGATAACCCAAGTTCCCCACCCAGGTGGGTGTGCGGAGATACAGCAGTCACCAGGCCCATATCTTCGACCACCTCTTCCAAGTAAGAAATTACCATACCTTCGACAGACGCTGCGCTGGGACTCTTCATATCAGCGGCTCTTCTTTAACAGATGTTTTTCTTTCTCTGCAATAGAAACTTGACTATTCTCATTGCCAGCTTTGTCGATAACCAGTGTAGCCCGGATGTCACCGGCGTTACTCACCACTGTTACGGCGGGAATTTGCCCGATATCATCGACGCCAATACAATGGGCGCGATACTGGTCGGCACTTTCGGTCAATTCGAGATCAGCCGCAGCCAGGCGAAGATCATGCTCTGCCTCAAACCAGTCGCGCAAGACATCCTTTACAGTAACCCGTCTCAGCAACCACTCTTCTCGGACACCAGTTGACCGTGTGGCCATGGACAAGAAATGTTCTCGTTCATGACGGGTCAGATAGGCATGAGCCAACACCCTTAACCATATGTGGGAACTTTGTGTGAAAAAATTCTTGGGAAAGTGTTTTAGCGCCCGAGAAAACGACTGTGAACTCGTCACGGTAACCGTTTCTGAAGCAGTCACTCGGTTGCCGCCACTGGGCCAACTGACTGTCCCATAATAATCGTTGGGAAAATTGACTAGTCGGCTGGTAAGGCCTTGCACCCGGGCAATAACAACATCATTGGAGTCTACAAAATCGAAATCTGCGGATATTTCTTCACCCTCCCGACTGCACCGGGCAACACACTGTACAGATGTATCCGCCTTAGGTGAAAAACCGAACCACTCCATTGAATCGATCCGAGAAGGATAGCTGCCGAAATAGTCAACGCCTTGCTCTAGCAACCAAACCGCCGCCATCTGCCCTATGCTGTCCATCAGGTAAGGCCAAGTCTGCGACGACTGCCCTTCGGCTGTTTCCGAGTCAATGTCACTCTCGGGTAATGCCACTGTCATCTCCAACACTGAGTCACTCACTCGGGTATGGTCTTTCAGTACCTGGAATGCAGGACCATGGAACAGGCAGTACCGATACAACTCATCAACGCTATATCGAGGAGTGCGCATTGGTAATGACAACGCCTGAAGAGGCCGCGGGGTATCGCCAAATTCTCGGGCAAGCCTAATCCGCGCGGTTATAGAAGGGAGCGCCTGAGCCTCCCCGCCCAAGGTATCCGCCGAGTAAAGCGCGCACTCATATACCCTTTCTTGGGGTTGCAGCTGCACCACCTTTCCCTCAATTTTGTGCTCACGGACAATTACCCGAATACCCAATTGACCGGTATCGGCAGTAATCCATTGCAGACTCTGGATATTTTCGACAAGCACCGTATGGTATCCCGTCCCAGCAGCCTCAATCGCGGCGCGCGCCATGAATTCAACCGATACGGTAAAAGGCAGAACAGCAAGTGGCCTGAGTTCAGGTTGGCGCTCAGAGACAATCCGACCAAAGCAATGATCGTTCAAAAAACGGCTTGAGGTGACATTTAACTGCCACTCGACAATTACCTTCCTATCCTCTCGTCGTGAAGTGGTCGGATCGAAAGAGCCTTTTGACAAAACAACCATCGACGGATCTTTTCGAACTGTCTGAGACTCTGAGAAATCGGTTCGCATCGGTAGAGTCTGGCCGAACTGCGCCATCATACGGCCCTGTTGGCCAAGAAAATCGCGCATTAGGGAAAAATGGGATTTCAGCACTCCTACCGAAGATGCTTCGCTTCGCGGAAAACGATGCCTTGATAACACACCTACAGTTGGCACAAGCGGACGCAAGTGCTTTTTCAATCCATTGGGTCTTACCGCAGTGCCCCGAACAAAAAAACTTGCCAATACGGCTTGTAGCTGACGAATTGAATCGACACCTTCTTTATCTGTCGCAACAGCAAGCACGTTATCTGATCCAATCGTATCGGTGACAAATCCGGTCAACATCGAACCGGGTCCAACTTCAACAAAGGATCGAACACCATCGTCAGCAAGGCGCTCGAGCGCCTCTCTAAACCGCACGGAATTGGTCCATTGGTGCCCCGCCTTATCACGAATCAACGACACTGGGCCGGTAGGGAAAAAATCGAGTGACGTCCCCGAGAGCAACGGGGTCTTACCTGAGGAAAACGCGAGACCGGCAAGAACTTTGCGCACTCGTGTTGCCTGATTCGAATACCACGGGGTGTGCAGAGGAGCCATGTAAGGTAACGGCATAGTGATAACACCCACTTCTTGGCTCAACTGTTCTACTGCGCCAGTAATCGCACTAGGACTTCCACAAAGGACGCTACTATGCGAACAATTGTCGAACTGAAGGAACAGTTTTCCTGGAAAACGCTTCATTACCTTGGGCAACATTTGGCGAAACTCGCCATTGACTGCGATACGCCTGTAAGTATCTTCGCTGTCAACGGCATCAGCCCAGAGCTCAAAGTCTCCAAAACCATTCAACAAGTGCACCAGGTCAAGGCGACTCTCCCACGGGATATATCCTCCACAGATCAGCGCTGCAAGCTCGCCAACGCTGTAGCCTACGGCTACGTCAGGGTACACCCCGATGTCCTTGAGAAGATTGTCAAGTAGCAGGCTAGACAGCAAGCAGGCGGGAACACCCCGAATCTGCTCCTGTGGCGTAAGATTCGAAGGCAACCTGCTACGCCGGCCATCGATAGAATCTATAATGGACACTTGCGACCGTGCAGACTCGGTCGGCACGAGTCCAGCCAACTCACTAAACCACTGACTGAACTCAGCGCTCGTTTCGCGCAGACCACCCAGCATTCCAGAATGCTGGGAATTAAATCCAGGAAACAAAAACGCGGTCTTACCAATAGCTGGCAACCGCTCAAGATCGCCGAAATACACGCCTGCGGGTATCTGAAAGCTTGCAGGCACGTTGCTTTTAAGTCGCTTCTTCAGCAACGTGATTTTTGCGGTCAGGTCATCAGTGGAGTCAGCAATGATTCCGGCTCGAAGCGGTTTTCCACCGGCCTCAGTGACCGTGATATCACTGGCCCCGCACTGAGAAAAATCTGCCGTTGCGCACGTTGCCAGCAATGAAAGAGAATCGAGGAAATCTGCTCGATCGATACCGGCACAGAGAAAAAGATGTGAATGATTGATCGCGGCCATTTACCAGATTATCCAAATACGCGGGTTCGACTACGACCATCTTGCAGATTTTCGTGCGTAAAACTTGCGCTGTTACTATACGCTATTAGCCGATATGCTAGATATCCAGGCTTGTCTCATCTGCTGAGTCGGTAGCGTTGCTTTTGAAACTGTCGTGTGCCGGGCCAGTCATATTCATACTTGTTATATAACCAATCTATATAACCAATCTGCCAGAACTGCGCATGCCATCCACCCAAAGAATCTGGAATTTGTCCTGTACGAGTAAAAGCGCACTGTTACAGGCCCTGCAAGCACGGAATTTTAGTCTAAATGATGCTGGCAAACACCTGGATTACCGAATAGCAATACTGGCGAGTACCAACGATGAACTGCGCGATCACTGCGATCGGGCGATCGCCCTGGTGCGCGAGACCACCGCCGACCGGCTCAATGCGGGCAACAGGATCTTCTTTGGCCACTGCCCTGTGACTTCTCCGCCTGGAAGACTTGCTTTTGTCTTCCCCGGCTATGGGGCCCATTATCCTGATATGTTCTCGGGCCTGTATAACGCTTTCCCCTTTGTCAAAGACTGGTTCGAAAATCTTTCCAGCGCTCATCGCACCGCGTTTCGGGCTAATCCACTGCTTTTTGCGAATACAGATAAACGTGAAACTGATCTGACATCCGGAGAACTGGTAACAGCTACTCTGGTGATGAATCTGGCGCTGTTCAAACTGATAAATGCGTTCGGTATCGGCTGTGATTGTGCAGTAGGACACAGTCATGGCGAAAATGCCGCCCTAGCTTCCGCGGGAATGCTGGCTGATCCGGGCGCACTGTTCGATACCGTCCGCAAGATCGTAGCGCGGGCCGCTGGACGCACAACACCCCGGCAAATGCTCGCGATGCGCTCAATACCAGAACAGGAAATTCAGCCTCCGTTATATCTCGCCCTGGATAATTGTCCATCGCAGATCATCGCCAGTGGCCCGGTTGATGCGATCGCTAAAAAGGAGCAGCAACTAAGAAACGCCGGAGAACTCAGTTTCCGTCTCGATCAGGTCACCGAGCCGGTACATACTCCTGACTTCCCGCTCGCGCCAGATACTCTTAAAGTGTTGTACCGTCCGGTCGAGATCTACACATCTGCATTTCCAGTTTATTGCTGCCAAACAACGCGGCCATTCCCTGAGGGGCAAGAACAGGTGATTGATCTGCTGGCGCGTCAATGGCGCGAACCGGTGCGCTTTCGCGAAACTATCAAAGCAATGTATCACGATGGCGTGCGCACGTTCGTTGAGGTAGGACCTGCTGGCCGACTGAGCGGGTTCATCAGGGACACGCTACGTGGTGCCGACGCCATCACGCTCGCAACCGACCTCGAGAAACAAACAGCGATGGCTCAGATTCAAGTGGTTGTCGCCAGACTTTTCAGCATGGGCTATCCGGTAGACCCTGACCATATCATGCTGAACCCGGGCGTCACAGATGCTGGCGAGCAACCCACAGATCAGCCTGCAAAACCGGGAATACAAGAGAAATCGCATGTGGGCCAGCGGCAGATTCAGAACGATATACTCCATCTGGTTGCCGAGTTGCTGGACGCATCCGGTAGTACATTGATCGATCCGGATTTGGGCTTTTTTGCCCTTGGCATGAGTTCTCTGGATGTCATCACGCTGGTCGATCGCCTCTCTAAACAGTTGGGAGAGGAGCTTCCGTACACCACGGCTTTCGATCATCCGACGCCTCGCTTGCTGGCGCGATTTCTTGATAGCGGTGATGGCGCAGAATCAGCTGGCCGTATCGAGTCGGTAACTCCCCAACGATCAGATGATCCTGTTGCCATTATCGGCATGGCCTGTCGCTTTCCTGGCGATGCCTATACGCCGGAGCGATTCTGGACACTGCTCACACAAGGCGTTGATGCTATTGGCGCTTCCCCAACTGATCGCTGGGATAACCGCCGGTATCTTAATGAAAACCCCAAAAGTACCGCGAGTTATGGGGGCTTTCTTAGAGACGTCAAAACATTCGACGCCGCTTTTTTCAATCTGTCTCCACGCGAGGCGATAACACTTGATCCGCAGCAACGACTGCTCCTGGAGGTTACTTGGGAGGCGCTCGAAAACGCCGCGATTCCCCCGTCTGACCTCAATGGCGTTGCAGCCGGAGTTTTCATCGGCATCAGTAGCCGCGATTATGCCGAGCGCCTCAGCCCCGCTGAGCGTATCCGGCAGACAGGATATATAGCGACTGGCAATGCGCCTAGCGCGGGTGCTGGACGTATCTCTCATTTTCTTGGCACTACTGGCCCGAGTCTGGCTATCGATACCGCTTGCTCGTCATCATTGGTTGCGGTTGATCTTGCCTGTCGGTCACTTGTCAATGGCGACAGCAATCTCGCTATTGCCGGTGGTGTCAATCTGATTCTATCGCCAGAACTGACCGGCTATCTGGAATCAGCCAACGCACTGGCAGCAGACGGCCACTGCAAGACTTTTGATGCTTCTGCAGATGGTTATGTGCGCTCTGAAGGCTGCGGCATGCTGATACTGAAGCGACTCAGTGATGCGATAGCACAGGGTGATCCAGTGCTGGCACTTATCCGCGGTAGCGCCACTAATCATACCGGCCACTCCAGCGGTCTCACCGTTCCCAACAGTCGCTCTCAGGAGAAACTTATCCGTCATGCACTGGCACGCTCCGGGATAGAACCCGAAGATATTGACTACGTCGAGGCGCACGGCACGGGAACCCAACTCGGAGACCCAATCGAATTGAACGCACTGAGTGCGGTTTTCTCCGGGCTCACGTCACTACCCATTGCCTCAGTCAAAACGAATATCGGTCATCTTGAAGCTGCGGCCGGTGTTGCAGGCCTGATAAAGCTGGTACTTCAGTTACAACATCGCCAGATTGCGCCTCATCTAAACCTCGATACCCCCACTCCAGCGCTCAACTGGGAGCAAACCCCGTTTGAGGTTCCGCTCAAACTGGGCTCATGGCCCGAGCGCGGGCACGAACGGACCGGTGGGATCAGTTCCTTCGGCATCAGCGGCACCAACGCCCATGTCATCGTAGCCCAGGCACCAGAGCCGGCGACTCCCAAGCACCCAAAGGACCCGGGCGGGTATCCGATTCTGACGATCAGCACACGGGACCCCGTGGCCCTGGAGTCATTGGCTAAAAGCTACCGCGATACCCTAACGACGTTGCCTGACAATCGCCTTGCCGATTTCTGTTACACCAGTAATCTCGGTCGCCAGCATTTCCCTCATCGAATCGCGATCATAGGCAACACGATAGCGGATATGGTGCAAGAGCTCGCCGAACCTACGCCTGGCTGTGCTGGCCAATACAATGGCTGCGCGTTTCTTTTTACCGGGCAAGGTGCCCAGTATTCAACCATGGGTCATGATCTGTATCGCACCGAGCCAGTATTTCGCGACACCTTTGATCAGTGCACAGAACTGTTTGACCCTGACCTCAAACAACCGTTGCGCCAGGTTGTATTTGATCCGGCTTTCACCGAACTAGACCAGACGGGTTATAGCCAGCCGGCGATCTTCTCACTGCAGATCGCGCTGACAACACTATGGCACCATTGGGGAGTGGAGGCGGATGCGGTGATCGGCCATAGCATCGGTGAATACGCAGCGGCTGTCACTGCAAAAGTGCTCACATTGTCCGACGCTGCTAAACTGGTCGGCGCCCGTGCCAGGATGATGCAAGCCCTCCCCAGCGCCGGGCCTGATCGCGGCGCAATGATTGCGCTCCGCACCAGCGAGGAAGCAGTCGGTCAGCTACTCTTCGAAAATTCTATTGAACTTGCGCTGGCTGCTGTTAACGGCCCGGAGAATATCGTTCTTTCAGGTCGGGCAAACACGGTTGATGAGGTTCGTATCCTGGCAACTGAACGCGGAATCAACTGCCGGATACTCTCGGTCTCCCACGCCTTTCATTCAACCTTGATGGCTTCGGTCGCCGATCCATTCAGAGAAACGGTCGAATCTGTCAATCTGCAATTGCCGAATATCCCGTTTATCTCTACAGTCAGCGGGAAAATCGAGAGTGAGGCTTTGCTAGATCCCGCATTCTGGGCCAGGCAAATTTGTTCACCGGTCCGATTTGCAGACGGCATTAGCGCACTTAAAGAGACTGGCCTTAATTGTCATCTCGAGATCGGACCCGGAATCACGCTTACAGCATTGAGTCAGGAACTGATCCCCGCGGCCAATATTCGCCGACTGCCCTCTTTACGTCAAAACCAGAATGGATGCCAGCAAATACGTCAGGCACTGGCGGCCCTCTATGCGGATGGGGCGGAGATCAACTGGGTGGCCTTGCATCCGGGTCAGAATCGAAAGCGGGCCCGGCTGCCCAATTACCCCTTTCAACGGCAGACCTTCTGGATTGACGACCATTACTCACCAGAACTCGCCTCTCGCCGCCATGGCGCAGCGGAGTCACCTGCCACTGACACATCGACATCGTTTGAATCAACGTCACCAACACAACCTGGCCCTGACACCCTGGGAATCAGACTACGCTCTGATGCTGACGCCTTATCGGCGTATCTTCAAGAACAGGTCTGTTTAACGATCGGCCTGGCGAGAAATGCTCAATTCAAGCCGACATCCTCTTTTGCCGAGCTCGGAATGGATTCGATGATGGCCGCCATGCTCTCGAATCAGGTCGGCACCACACTCACTGTACCGCTGGCTGTCGCTGCGGTTGCGCGTTGCCGGTCATTTAACGACTTTGTTTCGCTCGTAACAAATGCTATCGCCGATAAGCCTGGCCCGATAACCGGCACACACAATGCTCATTCAACCGAGCCGATGCCTTTGTCCGAAGGGCAAAAAGCTTTGTGGTACCTGTGGCGCCTCGCTCCTGAAAGCACCGCTTACAACCAGTCGCTACCTATCGTGTTTTCAGAAGATCCGGGATCAGAGCAGTTGTCATTAGCCTGGCACACGTTGGTCAAGCGACACGCGATGCTGAGATGCTGTTTTCCGAACCACGATGGCAGGCCCATCGTAACTGTATTATCAGAAGACAACGCTGTGGACTACCAGACCATTGAGAATGCTGGGCACCCTGATCAGATTGCTCACCAGCTGGTCGAGACGCATAATGAACCGTTTGATATTAGCTCGGCACCGCCCGTCCGCATTCGTTCTTTCCAAGGGAGTCAGGGCGTCACAACCTTGCTCACCATGCACCACATCATTTGTGACGGCTGGTCGCTGGAAATCCTGTATCGGGAACTCACCCAGCTGGTAGCCGGACAACTGCTCAGCGTACTACGCGGAAGTTACCGCGACTATGTAGCTTGGGAAAGCGCAATGCTGTCTGGGTCTGCCGGAAAAACGCTGGCCACACACTGGCAGAAAGTCCTGCGATCCCCCTTACCGGTAACCGACCTGCCGACAGACTTTGCGCGGCCGGCCTTGCAGACATATACCGGGGAGCTGTATACCAGAGTACTCAAGCCGACGCTCGTCCAAAATTTGAAAGCACTGGCGCGACACCATCACACCACACTCTTTACCGTAACGCTGGCAGGTTGGTTTCTTCTACTGTACCGGTATAGCGGACAGTCGGACATGCTGGTGTCAACGCCTACGGCTGGGCGCTCTCAGTCGGATCAGACTGAAATCGTTGGCTACTTTATTAATCCAGTGGTAATCCGGGGGAAAGTCGAGCCAGCCCAGGGCGTTGCCAAGTTTCTAGAGTCGATCCGTGATTGCACCCAGGATGCGATGGCACACGCCGAATACCCTTTTCCACTGCTCACCCAACTTATCAACCCTGTTCGTAATCCGAGTCGCTCACCACTGACAGATATCTCGTTCAACTATGTCGCAGATCTAGAATCGATACGGCCTGAGACAGCAACTGGGTGCACGACCATCGACATACCTCAGGCCGCCGGCAAGTTCGACCTTACAGCCAATATCATCGATAGTCCCAGCAACCCCCGCTTGGTACTTGGATACAACCGCGATCTATTCCGACAAGCGACCATTGCGCAGATGACGAATGATTTCGAAAAAATTCTGGCCGCGTTTACGGTTGACCCAGAACGTAGGATCGCAGACTTGCCACTTTCAGGGAAAACGGGGGGCGCATTGTCGACCCCGGCAATATCGAAGACGAGAGAAACGCCAACAGTGGTTCAGTTGCTGCGCCAGCAGGCAAAGAAAACACCCGATCAACTTGCCGTATTCTCCACAGATGGGTGCCTAACCTATCAGCAGTTGAACCAGAAATCGGACGCATTGGCATCGCTACTACAACAAGACCACGTCGATTCAGAATCAGTGATAGGGCTGATCGCACCCCGTAACGCGGATGCGCTGGCGGCTATTTTCGGTATTTTGAAGTCCGGCGCGCCCTACCTTGCCATAGACCCGAGCACCCCGCCTGCGTTAGTGCAAACAATGCTCGATGAGTGCAACGTGGAAACCATCATTGGCAGTTCAGGCCTGATACCAACGTCAGTTAAGGATCGTCGAGCTATTCTGCTGGAACAGCTATCCGACGGATCTTCGCCATATCGGCCCCCGCTGCCAGACACAACACAAGACCCCGAACGTCTCGCATACATCATGTACACCTCGGGTTCGTCCGGTCGTTCCAAAGGAGTTGAAATTACTCACGCTGCACTGAGTACCTACGTGGAGGGGGTCGGTGAAGTTCTGGATATTAGACTCGGCGATACCTTCGCTCACGTCTCCACCCTCGCAGCAGATCTTGGCAATACGGCACTCTTCCCAACTCTGGCTGCGGGCGGTTGTATCCATATGCTAAATGAAAGTCTGGCTACTGATGTCAATGGCATCACTGACTACTTCTCACAACACCAAATCGACTACCTGAAAATAGTTCCGAGTCACCTTGACGCTCTGCTGCAAGACGGTGCAGCCATGTCCCCATTACCACAAAAGAAACTAATACTTGGCGGCGAGTCCGCTTCTCCTGCATTGATCCAAAAAATTCGCGATCTTGCCCCAGATTTAACAATTATCAATCACTATGGGCCGACCGAGACCACAATCGGAGTGCTCACCCATAGTCTCATACCAGGAGCGCCCTACCAGGGTTCAAAGGATCTACCGCTCGGCATACCTCTACCCGGTAGCTCGGTACATCTAGTTGACTCTGACCTGCGACCTGTACCGCAAGGTGCTATCGGTGAGATTGTTCTTAGTGGCCAATGCCTGGCCAGGGGATACCACAACCAGAAGGCGCTGACCCAGGAGTCGTTCATTACGCTGGCATTAACCGACGATGGCGGAAAACCCAGCGATCCGGAGCGGTCTTACCGAACCGGCGACCTAGCACGGTTAGATGCAAACGGTAAACTGCATTTCATTGGCCGGACTGACCGCCAATGTAAAGTACGTGGTTACCGTGTCGAACCTAGACATATTGAAAATACGATCCTGTCTACTGATGAGATAAACCAGTGCCGAGTACTGGCAACAACGAACACTTTGACCGCGTTTATTGTTTCGCGCCAGGCGATTACGTTCGACAGGCTGCGCTCTTTTCTCGAATCCCGACTGCCCGGATATATGGTGCCAGGCCGATTCGTCACACTCGAGAAGTTACCGCTCACAGCAAACGGCAAAGTGGATAACCATGCACTGGAAGCAATGCTCACGACTGATCTGGTCCAACACAACTCCGGACAGGTGCGGGATCTTACCGAACTCAAGTTAACCTGGATCTGGGAGGAGATCCTTGGCCTGCCCTTGCTCGGCATACGGGAAGACTTCTTTCGCCTCGGCGGTCATTCACTGCTTGCCGTACGCCTTGCGTGGCATATTGAACAGGAATTTGATGTCAGCGTTCCACTCGCTGCGTTCTATTCTCACCCCACTATCGAAGCACAAGCAGAACTGATTCGTAGCTCTGGCGCTATTCAAAGCCCAACTCTAATACCTCTGTCGCAGCAAGTGGACACTGATCCAGTGATATTACTCCCCGGTGCCGGTGGCAATACCTTTTATCTCGCAGAGTTGGCGGCTCGACTTGGAGCGAGGCACCAGGTCTGGGGACTGCAGGCTTTACACCAGCATGATGGGGACCAGAAAACACTAACCTCCATTCACAATATTGCAGCACGTTACCTTAATGTACTCGACGAAGCTGGAGTGACCAACCCATGCCGTTTAATCGGCCATTCGTTTGGTGCTCTGGTTGCCTTCGAGATGGCCTGTCAATTGCGCTCGAAAAAGGCACCTGTCGAGATGGTAGGCATTATCGATAACCCTCCACCGATCCAGGAGTCGAGTACCTCTTACCAGAACTGGGATCATGCTGACTGGCTGGTGCACATCGGTATTCGGATGCGAAAGATATTTCATGCTGAAATCGAACTTGATGCAGACTCGCTGCGAGCGATGAGCAACGACGAGCAGAATCAATGGTTTGCCAAATCCCTGGTTGCTACCGGACTGTTGCCTAAAGATACATCAACCGACTATCTTGGCCACTTTGTCGAACTCTACCGAAGTAATGCAATTGCTGGGGTGCACTATCGTCCTGGCCGACTCCCGGCTGATGTGCCGCTGGCCATTTTCTGTGCCGAAGACCGGGACGCAGAACTTGTGGGACCGACTAACACAGGTGACAACGCAATCGGATGGTCTCACCATGCTAAGCGCACACCGTACGTTGCCCGGATTCCTGGCACACACATCACTATGCTGCATGAGCCAAACGTAAACGCTCTTGCCGACCAGATAACTCAATTTTTGACAAAGATAAAGATACATGCCTGAATCCCCCAATCCCAAGAAGGTGCTGTTTCGCTATATCTATGGTAACTGGTTCACCATGGTGGTCTTCGTCTACGCGGAACTTGGTATTGCTGATCACATCGAGGCCGGCGCAGTCACTACTGACGCCCTGGCAACAAAGACCAACTCTGATCTGCAGGCCCTGACTCGAGTACTCGATTGCGCCCGCGTTCTGAACCTGCACACTGTCAACACAAAAGGTGAACTGCAGTTAACTCCAACCGGAGAGCTGCTGCGCAGCGATATCCCCACATCACTGCGTGCAGCCGCTCGTCTGAACGGGGCAGACTTTCGCTACCATCCCTGGGGTGAATTGCTTGCGTACGTACGTACCGGTAGCGGCCAAGATCTGTCGCCAACCTGGGAGCATGGCACTATCCCTTATCTTTCTGACAAGCCGGACATCCTTGAGATGTTCGAAGCCGCTATGAGTCAGCTGGCGATGCTTGCTGACGAAGATCGAATCATTGCCGAGCTTCTGGACTGGGGACGCTTCCCGACCATCGTGGACATAGGCTCAGGCAACGGTACGTTGCTTGAGGCGATTCTTGTCACGCACCCCGATATCTGCGGCACCCTTTTTGATGTGCCCGAAGTTATCGCAAAACTTCCCCAGCGTAATCTTTCGGATTCACCCCATTCACATCTTCAGACAATCTCCGGGGACTTTTTTGAACAGGTACCAGATGGTTTTGATGCTTATCTTATGAAAAACATCATCCATAACCACTCCGAGACGCGGTGTTTGCAGATACTTCGCAACATTGCCAACAGCATGACCTGCCGTGAAGCAAGATTATTTCTATTTGAGTTCGACAGGCAGAATGCAGATGCAACTGGCGCGCTGGGATGCCTCACTGACCTGAATCTTAATCTACTGGTTGGCGGCTCGGTTCGGTCCATCGACGCCTACCGAGCGCTATTAAATGATGCAGGTCTGAGACTTGTTTCGGTAACCGATATTCCCGGAACCGAAAGAATCATGATTGAAGCAGCCGTTTCCTAGCCTGCATCCATTTATCAATTCACTCCCCCCTGTGCAATTGAGTAAGCGGCATAGATTCGGCTAGATCTACAAGGGCCTCATTCGGCACTGCGCTCGAGCAAGAACACGATCAGCAGAAGTGCTGTGCCACTGGAAATGCCGATCAGAAATGCACCGAATCGCGAATCACTCACTTCTGACAGTTCGTAATGAAAGACGTTCATCAGTACCAAGCCGGCCAGAAAGGATGAAAGAAAGGCGGCGGCTACAGCACCATGTTCACCAATAATGAACCCTAAACCCCAACCTACCACCAATGCGCCTGCCAGGATGTAACGCCCCCAACGATTGAATAACTTTGGATCGTGCGCTTCATGCTCTATATCAATGATGGCAAAATGCAGACCGATAGCAAGCGTAAACACAAACGCTGTGATCATATCTACCGATATGCGCTCAGGCATAGTAAACGTAATCACGGCATTCATTATGCTGAACGATCCAATTGAGATCAAAAACGATCGGCGAATATTTTTCTCGCCTTTCCCCTGCTCTTCTCGACACCACCGCTTCAGGCCGTAAAAAATCACGAATCCGGTCAAAGCCAGGAGAAACACTCCGGAATCTACGAGACTTGAATCGGCAAAATGTGTGTGCAGTACAGCGCCAACCGAATCTTTGCTCTCAACCAATCCAGGCAACATGTGGAGAAACACAAATGCCACAGCGAATCCGCCGCTAAAAGAGGTAAAGCCGGCCTGACCAAGAAAAGGAAGTCTTCGAAACCATGGCGCCGACAGATGCAACAAAACCAGCATTCCGGTTAGCAAGATAGACGGGAGCAACAGATTATCGCTGATTGATTCTTGGCCCATCACTGTTTATCCTCATCAGGTTAGTAGGTCTTTGTTGACCTTAAGATATTCTGATTACGGCGCAAAAAACGCGCGATCCATTTACCGATCGAGTTCACACCCACCGCCGCAACAACTCATGTTCATCAAGGTGGAATTGTACAGGCGAGTGCATCAGGGTAACAGTCTCCGTCTGTTGGTCATCCGGTGGTCTTTTTTGATCGTCCCCATCATACTCGAGTGCTAGCGGATTAATTTTCTGAAAACAACTT
>Ga0315327_10000649_pt1 | contig 17455 bp, 15 predicted proteins | sample M110032315metaG_FD_203460 | JGI IMG/M metagenome (GOLD analysis project Ga0315327, IMG submission 203460) | Ammonia-oxidizing marine archaeal communities from Monterey Bay, California, United States - M1 100m 32315 | ecosystem: Environmental > Aquatic > Marine > Coastal | place: USA: California... | reverse complement strand
GGGTAAATAAGAAGAACGGAGAACTATACCTAGACGATACATCATTATCTGATCTAGCGATTTCATTTGGAACTCCCTCTTACATTTATTCCGCCTCTCAAATCAAAGACAACTTCTTGGAGTATAAAGACTCCATGCGCATGAATGACAAAGTTTGCTTTGCTGTTAAATCCAATTCTAATATTGCAATTCTTAAGCTTTTAAATTCTTTGGGTTCGGGATTTGATGTTGTTTCAGGAAATGAATTAAAAAGGTGTTTGGTGGCTGGAGCCGACTCTAAAAATATTGTCTTTTCGGGTGTCGGTAAAACAAAAGAAGAAATTAGATTAGCAGTGGAAAATAATATTTTTTCTATCAACATAGAATCTGAGAGTGAATTAGAAAGAATAATAAAAATTGTTGAAGAGGTAGATAAAAAAGTGGATTGTGCAATCAGAGTAAACCCTGACATATCTGCTGAATCACACCCTTACATTACAACAGGATTAAAAACTTCTAAGTTTGGCGTCACCAGTCAAGTTGCATTGACTATGTCCAAAAGAATTCAAGAAATTAAAAACATAAACTTAATAGGCCTGGCCTGCCACATAGGCTCTCAAATAACCAAACCTGAACTCATTCTTGACAGTCTTGATCATCTCATTGAGTTGGCTAATAAAATAAATAAAGAATCAAATAGTATTAAATTTATAGATATTGGTGGGGGATTGGGCATTACTTACAAAGATGAAGACAGCGCAAATGCAAAAGACATAATGACTAGAGTTTTAAATAAAATCAAAACTCTTAATTTTGATTTGGTGGTTGAGCCCGGAAGGTCAATAACAGGGAATGCCGGTGTTTTATTGTCGCAAGTTGAATACATTAAAGAAACGGAAGCCTCAAACTTTGCCATCGTGGATGCTGGAATGAATGATCTTATGAGACCGTCTCTTTACTCCGCATGGCACAACATTAGTGCGGTCAAAGATCTTGATGTTCTTGAAAAAGAATATGAAATCGTGGGTCCAGTTTGTGAAAGTGCTGATAGCTTGGCTAAAAACAGGAAGCTTAAAATTGAAGAGGGTTCTGTTATTGCAATTCATGATGTTGGAGCCTATGGCAGCACAATGGCCTCAAACTACAACACAAGATTAAGACCTCCTGAGATAATGGTTGATGGGTCAGATGTTCGATTAATTAAAAGAAGGGAAACTTTTGAAGAACTAATTTCCTTTGAAGACTCGGCTGATGAAAATTGAAGCACACAGGCTATCTGGGCTTGGAAATATAATCTTACTGGTAGACTTGATAAGACAGCCCGGCGAAATAAAGAGCCCTGATATAAAAAAAATAATTCAAGGGGATACAGTTCATTTTGATCAATTGATAACCATTGAACCTCCCAAAGAGCCTCAGATGGATTTAAGTGTCCAGATTTTTAATAACGATGGATCAAAAGCTAACAACTGCATTAACGGCGCCAGGTGTTTAACTAAATATGTATCTGATAGTGGCCTAATCCCCCAAAAAAAATTCTCCGTCACCACCGATGGAGGAATATGGCAATTGTCAGATAATCAAGATGGAAGCTTCTCTGTTGAAATGCCTCCGCCTAATTTCACACAGGGCCAGGAAAGCCTTCCAACGATAAACTCTAATAAAAAATATGTTCTAGATATTGAAGATATCAATCTTGAAGTAGCCCTTGTTAATATTGGAAATCCTCATGCCGTTTGCTACCTTGAAAACATTGTTGATTTTCCTTTGACATCCATAGGTGCAAAACTGCAAGACAGCAGATGGTACCCAGATGGGGTCAATTTTGGCATCGCGAAAGTAAACTCGAGGAACAACATAGATCTCAGGGTCTATGAAAGAGGTGCTGGAGAAACTCTGGCTTGTGGCAGCGGTGCTTGTGCTGCTGTAGTTGCAGGATGCCAAGAAGGATTGCTTGATGATGAAGTTGAGGTAAACTTTAAAGAGGGGAAACTAAATATCAGCTATAAGAAGTATTCTGGTACCTTGATTGCACGTGGCGGAGCTGATTATTTAGATAATTTGTCACTAGAGATATGAAAGAAATTAAAAAAAAATCTCTTACAAATAAAGAGGTAGCTGACTTCCTCCTTTTTAATCCGGATTTCTTATCCAAAAACCCAGAAATACTTAATTCCATTGAAGTGATCCATGAAACCGGTGGAGCTGTCTCCCTCATACAGCGTCAAGTTGAGATGCTAAGAGAAAATTACAATTCAACCACAAATAATTTATTAGATCTTTTGTCCATAGCCAAAGCCAATGAAGAGATTTTTTCCCAAACTAAAGAGTTAATTCTTGACCTAATTGAAGCTGACTCCATAGTTAAAATTGCTGAAAGGATTGAATTTACCTTTGAGAAGCAATTCAATGCCACTAAATGTCGTCTTGTATTCTTTAAAGAACATAAAGACATTCCTAAAGGTAGATTTAAAGACGCCAAACAATCTCACGATAATTTTGGTGATAAGTACAACACACAAGATATCTACTGCGGGCCCATCACGGAAAAACAGGCTACTTTTCTATTTGGTAAACGAACCAAAATTATTGAATGTGCCTTGGTGCCATTAAGAAGTGCTGAATTCCCGGGTCTTATTGCGATTGGCTCAAATATTGAAGGTAAATACAACGCAGAAAAGGATACCCTATTTTTAGATTTTATTGCTGAAGTTACAAATAAACTCATAGAAAAATCCAATCGGTAAATGCTCTTAAATGAGGTACACAACTTCCTCTCTAACTTAGAAATAGTTAAGCAACTGTCTTTTCACACCATTGATAACTACAAAAGAGATATAGAAAAATTTTGTACCTACCTTTCAGAAGAAGACATTTCTTCGTGGCAAAATGTAAGAGAGCATGAAGTAAGAAGTTATATTAATAAAGAAAGAAGAAGAGGGTTAAATCCAAGGAGCTTGCAAAGAATTTTATCTTCCATAAGAAGTTTTTTTAATTATTTGGTTGATGAAAACATTGTTCAACTAAATCCTGCATTAGCGATTAATTCTCCAAAGGCAGCAAATTTACTTCCAAAAGCTTTGGATACTGACCTGGTTCAAAAATTATTAGACTTCAAAGCAGAAGGAGCAATTGAAATAAGAGATAAAGCAATGGCAGAACTTCTGTATTCTTCTGGGTTAAGGTTAGCAGAACTCTGCAGCCTCAACCTTACAAATATTTCTATAAAAGAAAGGAGTTGCAGAGTCACCGGGAAAGGTAATAAAACTAGAGACCTGCCCATAGGCAAGAAAGCCATTCAATCAATTAGAGACTGGTTGATACACAGAAATAACTATATTAAAGAAGAAAACTCTGAAGAGGTATTTGCATTATTCCTTAACAATAAAGGCAAAAGGATTTCACCTAGATCTGTTCAACTGAGGTTAGCAAAATTAAGCAAAATGAGAGGACTGCCAGTCGTGAATCCTCACATGCTAAGACACTCTTTTGCCAGTCATGTGCTTGAATCAAGCGGCGACTTAAGAGCCGTCCAAGAAATGCTGGGTCATTCAGACATAGGAACAACCCAAATTTATACAAAATTAGATTTTCAGCACCTATCAAAGGTTTATGATGCATCTCACCCAAGGGCAAAAAAGAAAGACAAAACATGACTATAAAAGTAATTTCGTTTGATTTAGATGATACGTTCTGGCCAATTATGCCCACCATTTTGAATGCCGAAAAAGTGACCAATAGCTGGATTAAAGAAAACTATCCAGGAGTAGGTTCTCTTCTTAGTTCAAAAGACGTTCTTGAGATACGTGATAAATTATTAAAAAAGGACCCTGGTCTTATGTACCAATTGTCCAAGTTGAGGGAACTGTCTTTCGTAGAACTGGGCGTGTTGGCAGGTTACTCAGAAAAAGAGGCAAAAGAAATGGCGGCCAGTTCTTTTGAAATATTCTACAGCGAAAGAAATAATGTTGTGCTGTATGCAGGTGTTGAAGAGTGTTTGGATAGTTTAAATAAACAATACTCTTTAGGCGTTATCACTAATGGCAATGCTGATTTAAAAATTATTGGTATAGATCATTATTTTGATTTTAACTTCTCCGCATCTGGTTTTAATGCGGCTAAACCAGATCCTGTTATGTTTGAGGCCGTCAAAGATTTTACAAAATGTAATGGAAATCAGATTTGTCATGTAGGTGATCACCCAATCAATGATGTACAGGCTAGTTACGACTGTGAAATGAATCCTATTTGGTTTAATGATCAAGGACTGGAATGGCCCCTTCCCGAGATTCAACCTCTTGAAGTAACTCATTGGGAAAGAATGGAAGAGGCTATTCAAACTTTCTGAGCTTATAACTGGGATAAATAATTATCCAATCTGTCTGAATTCATGATGAACTTTGATTTTTGGTTTTCTGCTGCTTGCTTCACTGAATCCAGATTAACAGCCTTACCTACTTGTATAACTCCTATCATTGCCATCATGACGTGAGGATCGCATTGGTAAACATACACACCTTCTGTGTCCAAAGTGACGCTTATGTCTTTACTCAATTGACCCTGCCAATTGTTTGCTCCATCAGGAATCATGCCTTTTATGGATACTGAATTATGAGACATATCAACGGCCTTGAAGTGAATAGTATCTCCTTTTGATACTTTGATAACAGCGGGCTCAAAGATCATTGTGCCTCCAACGCCCAAATTAAGCATTTTAACCACGTGCTCTGAACCTTGAGACAATCCTATCTTCTCCATAACAACTACTGGAGTTGCGGCCATTGGCATCGCCGCAGCAACGCTTGAAGAACAATCTTCTCCTTCCATACAAACCGAACCAACGGGAGCTATTCTTTTTTTAAGAGCCTCTTCCGACTGGGAAGAGTAAGCCGGTAAAACGAAAATAAATGTAAGAAAAATTAATACAGTTTTTATGTAGTTCATGTTTATTCTATTTAGCTAAAGATAAGCGTCGGCATTATAAAGGAAGAGTGAATAACAATCTTCAATGTTTTAATCAAAATGCAGCTATGCCTGTTTGCGTTCTTCCAAGAATGAGTGCGTGTATATCATTAGTTCCTTCATAAGTATTAACTACTTCTAAATTAACCATGTGTCGCATGATGGGATATTCATCAGATATGCCATTACCGCCCAACATGTCTCTGGATTGTCTGGCTATTTCCAATGCCTTGCCTGTCGAGTTTCTTTTTATTAACGAAATTAATTCTGGTGCTATGCCTTCTTGGTCCATCATTTGTCCGGCCCTAAAACAACCTTGCAAGCCCAACGCAATGTCCGTTTGCATATCAGCAAGCTTGAGCTGGATAAGTTGATTGGCCCCAAGCGGTTTATCAAATTGCTTACGATCCAGCACATAATCTCGAGCAGTCAACCAACATGTCTCAGCAGCCCCCAATGCGCCCCATGCGATTCCATACCTTGCATTATTTAAACAGCTAAACGGGCCCTTCAAACCTTCTACTTCTGGAAGCATCTGCTCTTCCGGTACAAAAACTTCTTCCATTACTATTTGACCTGTAACTGAGGCCCTAAGAGCAAGTTTACCTTCTATTTTAGGTGTACTTAAGCCTTCCATGCCTCTCTCAAGAATAAAACCCTTAATAATACTTTCATCATTCTTAGCCCATACAACAAAGACATCGGCTATGGGACTGTTCGAAATCCACATCTTTGCACCTGAAAGAGAATAACCGCCCTTCACAGACTTAGCTCTAGATATCAGACCACCAGCATCTGACCCATAATCCGGCTCTGTTAGCCCAAAACAACCAATCCATTCCCCGCTTGCTAACCTCGGAAGATATTTTTCTCGCTGTGCTTCAGTACCAAAAGCATAAATGGGGTACATGACCAAAGAAGACTGCACGCTCATCATGGAACGATAGCCTGAATCAACTTTTTCTATTTCTCTCGCGACAAGACCATAGCTCATGTAGTCAACCCCTGGGCAGTCATACCCTTGAATTGTTGACCCTAAGAGTCCTAGATTTCCCATTTCTTTAAAAATGGATGGATCTGTCTCTTCGCTTCTGAAGGCCTCTCTAACTCTAGGAAGCAATTTATCTTGAGCGTATTGATGGGCGGTATCTCTTACCATTCTCTGATCATCATTTAACTGCTGATCAAGCAGAAAGGGATCTTTCCAATTTAATGATTGCCAATTGCTCTTACTAGCCATTCTTTACTCCGCTTATGTAGAAAAAGGCTGGAGATAATAACAGGAGCATTCTATTAATAAAATAAAAGCTTCAAGTTCTATATAATCTAATTTTGGGCTAGTAGTTCAGCGTGGATAGAACGTCTGCCTCCGGAGCAGAAGGTCACAGGTTCAAATCCTGTCTAGCCCATTTGATTTAAGACAAACTGTATTGGTAATGAAGAAATTGCTCTTAATCCTAGGAATCTTAATCTTTAGTGCATATGCAATACCTTTCTTTCTATTTTGGATTGCGGCTTTGATGGGATCTTTAATAAGCGAGACTATATACCTTAATGCCCAAACCATGTTATCTCAGTTAAAATCTGAAGGTTATTTAGGTTTAGTTATAGCCCAAACAACTCTCACTCCTTTGCTTTCTGCTTTGATAGCAGTATTTTTGTATAAAAAATACAAGAAACTAAACTAAGTATTTTTTTGCTAAATTTCCTTTTAGAACTTACGATATAGCTAAATTTTGGGGAAAATTATGGAATATGATCTTTTAATTAAGAACGGAACGATAGTAGATGGAACAGGCTCTGATGCCTATTCTGGAGACATTTCAATCAAAGATGGAGTTATAACTGAAATCGGCGAAGTGAGTGGTGAAGCCGCTGAGATTATAGACGCTGAAGGTATGACGGTATCACCTGGGTTTGTTGATATACATACTCATCTGGACGCACAAATTGGCTGGGACCCTGAAATGACGCCTATTTGCTGGCACGGTGTCACCACGGCTTTGATTGGAAACTGCGGCCTCACCTTTGCTCCTTGCAAGCCTGATGATGTCGAACTTCTCGCTGGCATGATGGAAACAGTGGAGGACATTCCAAAAGAAGCCATACTCTCCGGGCTTTCTTGGAACTGGGAGCACTACGGTCAATACCTCGACATGTTGGAAGAACTAAAACCTTCGCTGAATGTTGCTGGTCTCGTGGGTCATTGTGCTGTTCGCTATTACGTCATGGGTGATCGATCTTTTGATGAGCAGGCAACTGATGCTGAAAAGCAACAGATGGCGGACATTGTAGAAAAAGCAATGAAAGATGGTGCAGTTGGATTCTCAACCAATCGATATGAACCGCATAAGGCTCCGGATGGCCGTCCAATTCCAGGAACCTATGCCGAGAGTGCTGAACTTGTAGAGATTGCGAAGGTTGTCGGGCCTCAGGATGGTTTGATGCAACTCGTTGGCGCAGATTTTGATATTATGAAGTCGGTAGCAGATACAGAAGGCAGCAGGGTTTTATTTAGCTATGGTTGTTCAGGGGAAAAGGGATCCGGGAAAGAGGCTGCAACGCAACTGGACGAACTGAACTTGAAAGGACGCAATATCACCGGCATCAGTCATACAAGGGGATCTGGCTACATGTTTGGCCTCCAGTCAGGCATACCTATCTCAGGAACCGCATGGGATGAGTTACGAGCAAAAGATTTTGAAGGTAGATTGAAAGCTATCAACGATGAGACTTTTTGTAAGGCTCTAGTCGCTGAAGCACGCGAACCGAAATCTTGTGGTATCCCTCTGCAAAAAGTCTACTTTCTGGGTCTCGATGAGATACCCGATCACAACTCTGCTCAGAATCTGATCGAGCTATCAAAATCTGCTGCGGAGCACTGGTCTGAAACTTTCTTACGCCTATCAAGAGCCAGTCAAGGTCGTGGTCTGTTCAACTGGCGCATGTTTGGCGGTAACCTGAAAGAACAAGGGAAACTCTTCGCCAGCGAACATCTTATTCCTGGGCTTGGTGATGTCGGCGCGCATGTTTCTCAAATTATGGATGCAGGCTGGGCAAGTTTCATGCTATCTCATTATGTACGTGAGACAAGTGTATTTACACTTCCCCAAGCTATCAAGCGAATGACAGCCGATCCAGCAGCAGTGATAGGCCTCAACGATCGAGGAATTCTAAAAGCAGGAATGAAAGCAGACATTAATGTGTTTAACCCGGAAGAGGTAGCTGAGTTACAACCTGTATTAGTAAATGACTTCCCGGGTGACGCACCGAGATACATCCAGAAGTCGCGTGGCTTCAAGGCAACGCTCGTCAATGGCCAGATCAATGTGCTAGATGGAGAGCCAACCGGCGCTCGTGCAGGTCAGGTACTTCGACATCAGTGAGACTGGCAGAGAATATTTAGCAGTCAATATCAGACAGTTAATACTTTCGGTTAAATAAAAGGATCAGAATTATCTGATCCTTTTATGCTTGCTTAGGTTAGTAAACAAGCTTCTTAATCATAGGGGATCAAGAATTGAAATGATTATTTAAGTTAAAGTCCTTTAAGGTTACCACCACTTCTCTATTCTTCCATAAGATCAAAAAATTCAATAGGACCTCCACCATAAGTATTATTCTGTGGTAATTGATTAACAGCACCCTCTAGATTGTAATACCCAAGTGTGCATTGCTCTTGGAATTCCTTAGAAACTCTCGCTTTCTCAATTATTGTTTGGACCCATTAGAAAATCTTTTCAAGAAGGGCTGAACACAGATAGGCCAAGCTTGATTGAAATAGTAGTATAAGTTTTAATCAACGAAGGTCGCCCAATCTTCAAATGGTCTTCGCTCGGTTCTAAGTTCATTTATTTTAGCGCTCTTATCTCTGTATCCGATAGCCATTCCGCAAAATAGCATAAGTTCATCAGGAGCTTTCACAAACGAAGTTACACTTTCCTGTTTAATTGCCCAAGCCTCTTGAGGGCATGTATCTAGACCTGCTTCTTTAGCTAAAAGCATGAAAGTTTGAAGAAACATCCCTAGATCTGACCATTGTGGTCTCCCCATTTGCCTATCGACAAAACAAAAGAATGCCGATGGCGCACCAAAAAATTTAAAGTTTTCCAGCATTTGTTTAAATCTTCCTTCTTTATCCTCTCTGCCTATTCCAAGAATAGAATACATTTGTGCACCTACTTCATATCTTGAAGTCTTGTAAGGTTCAGTGAGGTTTTCTGGATAAATGCCATAAGCAGGTGTCTCGGGATCAGTCCATTCCTCCTGGAACTTCAGAAATTTCGACATAGTTGCATTATTAATGATGAATATCTTCCAAGGCTGAAGATTACCTCCTGATGCAGCTCTGGCAGATTTCTCTAGTAATTCTTTGATTAAGTTATCAGAAACCTCTTGATCAATAAAAGCTCTGATTGATTGTCTAGAGTACACTGCTTTAGATACGTCCATTATCTACTCCTGTCCAAGTTCTTTTTCTGCTGTTTCTTTAGCCCACTTATAATTTGCCTTTCCGTTCGGAGCTCTCATTACCTCTGGAACAAATAAAACTTGCTTAGGTAGCTTATAGCCAGCTAAATGCTCTCTCGTGAAAGCAATTAAATCTTGTTCTTCAATCTGATTTTCATCTTGAAAAGAAGCTAAAGCAACGATTCTTTGACCAAATCTATCATCTTTTAGTCCCACCACTAAACAATCAAAAATATTGGAGTTCCTTTTTACAGCCTCCTCTACCTCTTCAGGATAAACTTTTTCTCCTGCTGTATTGATGCAATTACTGCCCCTGCCTAAGAGAGTTATTGTTCCGTCTGCTTCCACAGTTGCATAGTCACCTGGAAAACTATATCTCACCCCTTCAAATTCCTTAAAGGTTTCGGCTGACTTCTTTTCGTCTTTAAAATAACCTAAAGGAACTAAGCCACTTGTTCCGATTTTTCCCATTTTTCCTGAACCAGCCTCTACATGCTCTCCTTCATCAGTTATAACAATTACTCCAGGATTTAAAACAAACTTAGCAGTTGGAGCTGGAGCATCTCTTGATGCCACTGAAGAGCCCATACCTCCTTCGGTAGATCCCATAGCATCTATTAAAACCATGTCATTGTGCTTCAATAATCCATCTTTGACTTCAGAGCTCCACATTACGCCACTAGAGATAATGTTGTTAACCGATTCAAGGTTATACGGGTCACCCTCATTACTTGCTCTATCCAACGCATCCATCATAGGCTTAGCGAAAGCATCTCCAACTATTACAAGATTGTTTGCTTTTCTTCTTTCTGTTTCCTTAAATAACAAATCTGGATCAAATCCTAGTTGAGGAATAGTCACTACGCACCCTCCAGCAAGAAGGGGGATCATTGCTCCAAGCCACATACCTGTACCATGCATCAATGGACATGCAGGAATACTAACAGGCAAGCTGTTGGATTCTGCATTCTCTTTAACTACTCCAGCTAAAGCCTCAATATCAACAATCTCCTCTTGAATTGGTATTAAACCCCAAGCTCCAGCAGTTTTTAACATGCTAGAAAGATGTCCTTCGTGCTGATACATGACACCTTTTGGCATTCCAGTTGTTCCGCCTGTATACAACATGTATATGTTGTCTCCTGAACGATCTTTTCTTTCCATAGGGGAATTGTTCTGAATGATGCTTTCATAATCTAATGAAAAATCTGAGGTATCTGAAGAACCATCATCAACTTGTATAAAAACTTTTACTTTAGAAAGCTTATCCTTAATGGCACGAACTTGTTCTGCATAGCATCCTTGATAAAACAAAGCCTCAGAGTCTGAGTTGTCTAATAAATAAACTAGCTCTTCTTCTTTGTATCGATAATTTACATTTATTGGTACGCCTTTAATTTTAAATACAGCGTATTGTGCTTCTAAATACTCGTTTGAGTTATGTAAATAAAGACCAACCTTGGAATCATCCCCAAGACCGTTCTCATCTAATAATGCGGCTAGCTTGGCAGCCCTATCATCAAAATCTTTCCAACTTACTTCGTTATCTCCACAAATTAGAGCTATTTCATTAGGTATGGCGTCTGCATTTTTCTCCCAGACTGAAGCGTATTGTATTTCCATATAAACTTTCCTTATTAATCTTTACTTATCCAACTGCCATGTGCTCCATTTGGAACTCTTTGAGGTGCATATATTTCTGCAACAGGGTCAGATTCAAAATCTTGAGAATTGATTACTAAGAGTTTTGATCTATTGGTCTCTGCCTCGTAAGCTAGACTAACCACCCATCCATCATCTTCTGTAGATTTTGAGCTTCGCGGAACAAATAAAGCCTCTCCGCCAGTGACATTTTTTCCTAAATCGTGAGTTAGCCTCTCATTTTTGGCTAAATCATATTTTAATAAATGTCTTCCTATTGTTAATGAATCAGCCTCGGTGTCTAAAGTAGTGCAATAACCGTAGTCATTCTTAAAACCGATTCTTCGGTCATCGACTCTAGGGAAATCACAAGGAGCATCATCTATTTGTTCTTCTTTAACAACTCCTAGTTCCAGGTCAATTGTCCACTTCCAGAGTCTTGCTACAGTTGTGTCTCCTCCATATATATCTTGAAAACCTCCAACCATTGCTTCTTCTTGCCTACAAACATACAGGATAATTTTATTACCTTCTTCATAAGAGTTAAGAGGATGGAAAACATAACAAGGATCAATATCAAACCATTTCACGTCAGAATTAGACCCCTCTCTTGGCATTACGCCCAATCTAGCTCCAAATTCAGGTTTAAACCCGAAAGGTGAACCAGTTTCTACTGCAAGATTCATATCAGAAATAATAGGTAAATCCATAAACACAACATGATTCTCCGTAATATTCCAATCATGCATCATCACAGCTCTCGGCAATTCAATGGGTTCAATTTGTACCAATTTACCTTCTGGATTTGCCCTGTAATAAGTCAGATAGGATTCTGACATCATGGAATAAGAGAAAAATAGAAGCTCCCCTGTCTTAGGGCATATTCTAGGGTGTGCTGTCATTGCTCCTTCAAGTTTGCCAGAAAAGTTATATACACCTTTTGTTTCTAGGTTTTCATCAACCTCCCAAGGAAGATGCGCTTCCTCTAAGGCCAAAAATTTATCAGCGTGCTTGATGATGTGAGTATTAGCAGGGGAAGCACTTAAATCTCCAAAAGAACTAATTATATCAAGATCATTTTCATAATATGGAGTTCTTACATACCTATTCTTATAACTAACTTTCCCGTTTTCAAAATTGAAACCGTGGAGCATTCCGTTACCAAAAAACCAATGATCGCTATACCCAGATCTTGGGTTCATTCCATTTCTTATATAAAGACCATTAATTTCTTTTGGAACTTCTCCTTTTATTTCTAATTCAGAAACCGTTAATTCTTCCTTTACAGGCGCCCAATTGCCTTGAAGGTGCCATGCATTCTCATCCACGTTACTCGCATCAAATAAATTTTTACTCATGACTATCTACTCCCCCCTTTTATTAATGTTATGAATTTATAACAAATTTATATTAATTTAGTAGTGATTTCTTCAAAAATAAATTGAAAAGTTAACTTACATAAAATAAATCATTTTGAATTAATTAGAATTTACATAAAATCTTCAGGATCTATTCCTGCCAGACGCAGCCTTCTCTCCATAGATTTTACGACAGGTAAATCAATCATTTTACCGTTTAATGCAACAGCGCCTTCCGACGCTGCGGAAAAGGCTTTTAAAACTTCCTTAGCTTCCTCTATCTCTTTATTAGTTGGCAAAAATGCTTCTAAAATGGAATCTATTTGTGACGGGTGTATTGCGGCCTTACCATTAAATCCCATTTTGCTTGAAAGCATAGATTCTTGTTTTAATTCGTCTAAAGAAGAAATGCTCATGAAAGGACCGTCGATTGTAAATAAATTATTTATAGACCCCTCTAAAACGATTTTGGAACGCGTGTACAAAAGCGAGTCCCATGACATATCTGAACCAAGACTTGCACTAAGATCTGCACCGCCCAATGCTATCCCAACTGCCTGCTTAATCTCAGCCAATAAAGGAAGGTTTTTAACCGCCAAAGGTGTTTCTATGAGCAAAATAACATTTACTTTTGGGAGACTAATGAGCACTGAAGGCTCTTCAATCTTAGGCAGCATTAATGCATCAAACATCTTAGTGTTGCCAGCAAACAAATCTAAATCAGCTTTACCTGTTTCAGTATCTAAAGGGTTAATTCGTATAAGTATTGAGATGTCTGGCTTATTAGCCTTAAGGAAACTATAAAGTGAATTCCTTGCTGATTCTTTCTGGTCTGGTAATACTGAATCCTCTAAATCGAAAATTATACAATCAGCATTTGAAGATATTATATTAGGAACCCAATCCAATTTATTTGCAGGAATAAAAATGGGACAGAGAGGAAACTTATTCAAAAGGGGCTTTTACTTTGTTAAATACATTCTTTCTTTTTCAACCAAGAAATCTACCACGTCTAAAAGACCATCGGTCCCTACATTCCTAGAGGCTGCTACCTTATATTTCCCGTTCACTATAAGCGTAGGAACTCCGGTTATATTCCACTGTTGCATCCTTTTATCCGCCTGGTTAAGAGCGTTACTAACCCCAAAAGAAGATGAAACTGATTTGTATTTCTCTCGTTCAACCCCAAAGCCTTTGAAATAATATTCGAGCTCTGAATTTCCTGTTAATCGTCTCCCTTCAGTCTGAATTGTGTTAAAAGCCGCCGGTACTAATTGTTTGTCTATCCCTAAAGCTCTTGCGGTATAAAACATTCTTGCATGGATTTTAAGTATTTCATTCCATGTTGCATGAGATTTCCAAAAATCGACATCAGATGACAAATCTCTCTTCCACTGAGTTAAGTAAGACTCTAATGCATAACAATGGTTGCAGCCAAACCAAAAAACTTCCACAACTTCAATTTTACTTGTATCACGAACAGCAGAAGGATTTTTAAGTAATTCAAAGTGCACTCCTTCCAGATATTTTTCTTGTGACAATTCTGAAGCATTAGTTTCGTTATCTGAACAAGAGATAAAAAAGGAAACAACTAAAAAAGAAAAAAATCTGATACTTTGTTTATTCATAGCTGTGAGTTAATGCAGGCCATTTATAAAACTTGAAAGTGCATCTATTTCAACATCATCTAGCTTATAAGCGATAGCCATCATCATTTGAGACGACTCATCGTTGTTTCTTTCTCCAGATCTGTAATTTTTTAAAGATTTAGTTACGTAGTCAGCTTGTTGACCGCTCAATAATGGATAACCAGCAGGAGCGTTTCCTTTACCTTTAGGAGAATGACAGGCAGTACAAGCTGGTATGCCCTTTTCAAGGCTTCCTGAATAATAGAGCTTTCTTCCTAGTTCAACTTTATCTGCTTCTACTTGACCAATGGTATTATTTTTAGAAGCGTAAAAAGCTGCTATATCGTCTAAATCTTTTGTAGAAAAATTATCTAATAGTCCGGCCATTTCGACTATAGACCTTTTTCCACTTTTTATATGTTGTAGCTGTCTAACCAAATAGTTGGCATTTTGACCTGCTAGAGACGGCCAGAAACCAACCATACTATTTCCATCTTGACCGTGACACGCTACACAAGTTGCCACTTTGTCTTTTACAGAATCTGTATTACCTGCTCCAATTGTGACAAGTGAAGCAGCTAAAATAATTAATAATCTTAATTTCATTAGTGAAAATTTGTAAAATTGATGTGATGCAAACTGATTATATACTAACCTACCAAAGCAATCTGCAATTTAAAACTGACATGACAACAAAAGATATATTTACAAACACAAGATTTGTTGGAAGTTTTCCTTCACATGAAGATCTTCCGCTTGATGAAGGGGATGAAATTGCATTCTGCGGAAGATCAAACTCTGGAAAATCTAGTGTTATAAATGCTTTAACAAAAAATAAAAAGCTAGCAAAAACAGGTAAGACCCCTGGAAGAACACAAGCGATTAACCTTTTTTGTTTAAAAAATAATGAAAATAAAAGGCTTATAGACCTTCCTGGTTATGGCTACGCTAAAGTATCAAAATCTAAAAGGCAAGAATGGGGCCTAGTTATTGATGAATACTTAAATAGACGCAAGTCTTTAAAGGGTTTAGTTATTATTATGGATATAAGGCACCCGCTCAAAGATTCTGACCAAATGCTTATACGGTGGTGTCAAGAAACCCAAACCCCCTTCTTGGTACTACTAAACAAAGCAGATAAGTTTTCCAAAAATAAATCTTTTAGTGAACTACAAAAGACAAAGGAACTCATGAAGGGGGTTACTGTCTCTCATGAAACTATAGCCTTCTCTTCAAAAGATTTTCTTGGCTTGAGTGATGTTATTAAGTACCTAGAGAAATTTTTATCTTTGTAAAAAAGCTCCAAAGACATTTGGGGGATGACCTTAGAGCTTTCCTTGCTTTATTTTGCTCATTAGAAATTTCTAACTTACTTATTTATGACTACCATTCTTAAAAAAAGTTCAAAATAATATTCTTTTTAAATTTTAAACGCATGATGAGTTAAAATTTTCTATTTAAACAAAAGATATTTTTTAAAATCCTTAAAATTAGCAATGGCAGTTACAGAAAATATAGAAACACAAGATCCAATTATTCTTGTTGATGGTTCTTCTTATCTTTACAGAGCCTATCATGCCCTTCCTCCCCTTTTAACTAGCAAAAATAAACCTACTGGCGCCATAAAGGGAGTGATTAGCATGATCCAAAAGATCTTAATTGACCACCCCAACAGCCCTGTTGCAGTTATTTTTGATGCTAAGGGAAAAACATTTCGTCATGAAATGTACAAAGAATATAAAGCAAATAGGCCGGCGATGCCGACAGACCTTGCAGAACAAATAGAACCCATTCACAGAATTATAGAGCTTATGGGCATAAAGCTAATCACTATTAGTGGAGTTGAAGCCGATGATGTAATCGGAACTTTAGCTGATCAGGCCCGACAAAAACAAATTGATACTGTTATTTCAACCGGCGATAAAGACATGACGCAGTTAGTTTGTAAGAATGTAAAAGTTGTTAATACAATGACTGGAGAACTCCTAGACTCCAAAGGAGTGGAAAAGAAATTTGGTGTTCCGCCAGAGCTTATAATAGATTACTTGGCATTAATCGGAGATACTTCTGATAATGTTCCAGGAGTAGATAAAGTTGGTCCTAAGACTGCCGTTAAGTGGCTTAATGAATACAAAGATATAGACGGAATTGTTGATAATTCAGAAAATATACCAGGGAAAGTCGGAGAAAACTTAAGACTGGGCTTAGAACAGCTGTCTCTTTCAAAAGAGCTCGTAACCATTAAAAAAGATGTTGATTTAGATGTCACTATCGAAGGCCTAAAGGTGCGTCCCACAGACCAAAGCGGTCTAAATGCAATTTACGAAGAACTAGAGTTTAGAAGCTGGCTTAAAAATAAAGAAGACCAGCCCAAGATAGAAGAAGAAAGAATTAATTCTAATTATGAACTAGTTCTTAATGAAAAAGATCTGGATAAATGGATTAAAAAAGTAAATAAAGCGAAGACTGTTGCCGTTGATACAGAAACTACAGGGCTTAATTACATGGATGCAAAACTTGTGGGCGTTTCTTTGTCAACTAAACCTGGGGAAGCGGCATACATACCTTTTGGTCATGCTAAAGAAGAAGACATAAAACAGCTATCTGAAAAAACTGTACTAGAAAAACTTAAACCATTTCTAGAGGATAAGAAAAAGAAGATTATTGGGCAGAATCTAAAGTTTGATAGAAATATCCTGGCTCAACATGGAATAAAACTGGGCTCTATAAAACACGACACCATGTTAATGAGTTATATTTTAGATGCTTCTGCAACACGACATAACCTCGATGCGTTGGCTAAATTATACCTTAATTATAAGACAACTACTTTTGAAGAGGTTGCTGGTAAAGGAGTAAAACAAATTACCTTTGATCAGGTCCCTTTAAAACTTGCTGGAAATTATGCATCAGAAGATGCTGACATCACTCTTAGACTCTACGAAAAACTAAACCCTCTTTTAAATAAGAAAACTTCTTTAAAAAAATTGGTTGAGGATATAGAGATTCCTTTAATAGAGGTGCTCTCTGATATGGAACAAGCAGGAACATTAGTTAATTCCAAAGTTTTACAAGCACAATCGAAAGACTTAGGAAAAAGGCTAATAAAATTAGAAAAAGAAGCCTATGAAATAGCAGGGGAAGAATTCAACTTGGGTTCTACGAAGCAACTACGAGAAATTTTCTTTGATAAATTAGAGTATCCCGTCATTAAAAAAACTCCTGGAGGGCAGCCTTCTACAGATGAAAACGTTCTTCAGCAACTTGCTGATGATTATGAGCTTCCAAAAGTCCTTTTAGAACATAGAACTTTAAGTAAATTAAAATCTACCTACACAGATAAATTGCCTATGCAAATCTCTGAAAACAGTGGCAGAGTTCATACCTCATTTCATCAGGCCATCACAACCACTGGAA
>Ga0315327_10000646_pt1 | contig 17469 bp, 10 predicted proteins | sample M110032315metaG_FD_203460 | JGI IMG/M metagenome (GOLD analysis project Ga0315327, IMG submission 203460) | Ammonia-oxidizing marine archaeal communities from Monterey Bay, California, United States - M1 100m 32315 | ecosystem: Environmental > Aquatic > Marine > Coastal | place: USA: California... | reverse complement strand
TCTGGAACGACCATCATCATCTGAGTCATCATCATCTGAGTCATCATCATCTGAGTCATCATCATCTGAGTCATCATCATCTGAGTCATCATCATCTGAGTCATCATCATCTGAGTCATCATCATCTATGTCTGTGTCAGTGTCACCGTCGTGCGATTCATCATCAACTTCGACTTCAATGTATTCGTACTCCACATCGTCATCGAGTTCTTCATCTTCATCAACTTCAACGTATTCGTATTCATATTCATATTCATCATCGTCTGCATCATCATCGTCATCTTTAGTATCTGAACCGGCGACATCTTCATAATTGTCGGAATCCGAATTGTCATCATCATGGTCGTCATCGACATCCGATTCTTGATCGTCATCGTCAACTTCTTCCCATTGTTCATCTACAAATGAATCGTCATCTTCAGGTCGCTGAACCATTAATCGCTCCAAGCTGTGTAACGCTTTTACTTAATTTAGGGGCTTGCACGTTTTATTAGAGTTGTACGTAACAGAGATTATCGTGCACATCCCAAGGTAACACAGACGCCGTCGCTCGTCACCACCGGAAAAAGCTCTGTTGTGCCTTTTTTTAGTTTGTAATGAGCATTATAGCTCCTTGCCCAGTTGTTCTAGTCTGATATGGGCCAAGCCTGAGATATTTTCAAAATTTGTTTCTCCAACAAACATGGCTCCAGAATTAGGATGCTGAGCGAACATTTCATCTGACATATCCTCGACCGCCGTTGTCAGTACTAATTTCACACCTGTCGCGGTTTCCAATAACAAGGGACATGTGACACGTGGCGCTTTTGTGGTTTGCCATTCAGCTTGGACTTCACCAGTCTCAATCAAAAACTGCCGGGCCACACCGTATTGAGCTGCCGCAGGATTATAAAACGCCACGATCAAGCTTTGGCCATCGGGCGTAGCGACCATGCCATCAGGAAATATTTCTCCATCTGTGAAATCTAAAACAACCTCAGCTTCGCTCAACACCCCTTGATTGGTATCAAGCTCATATCGCACAACTTGCTGCGTTGGCGTATCAATATCCAACAAGCTCCAATTTTCGCCACTGCGAGTTATCACTTTACCGTTCGAGCACAATTGGTCGTCACGCAATTGACACAGTTGCCCATCCGAATATTTCCAAAAATAGAGTCCGGCCTTGCTTGTTGCAAACTCGAGATCCTTGGAGCCAAAAACAATTCCCTCATCAAAGGCGATCGCGTCATTAATCAGTGTATTCTCCACTCCCACATCGATGTCATCGCTAAGCACCGTTGCATCACCGCTGTTGATATCCACCAATTCAATATGCTTGTCCACTCCAACAATAAATTTTTGTGGATCATTTGTCGGGAAAGCAAATCCAGGGCGCCCCGACAATGCATAATTATGGTTCGTTAGCGTCGCGCAATCAAATACATTGAGTGATCCTAGTAAGCTGTCGGCAGCGTGTTGAATGGCAACCCAACTGAACCGATCAACTTCTAGTGCCATCGGGCCCTCAGGCAAAAATAACAGACGCGTGTCCGTGGGTTGAAATAACATCTCTGTCGTATATGTTTTCAAACTAGTCATTCCTCAGGTACTGAGTATAGAAGTAAACCGTCAAGCCTATATCGTCGTTATCATCGCGTTAAAACAGATTTAACCCAGTAATTGTTCAACAACATTACCCGCAATATCCGTCAGGCGATGATGTCTTCCTTGATATTTAAACGTCAATCGCGTGTGATTGATTCCAAGACAATGCAATAATGTCGCATTCAAATCGTGGATATGAATGGGATCTTCTTCGATGTTATAGCTATAATCATCGGTCCGACCAACCACTTTACCAGCCGCCAATCCTCCACCTGCCATCCAAATCGAAAAACAACGTGGGTGATGATCCCGGCCATAGTCCTCTTTAGTCAATCTCCCTTGACTATACACAGTACGGCCAAATTCACCTGCCCAGATCACGATTGTATCTTTTAGCATCCCCCGTTGCTTAAGATCTTTGATCAATGCAACTGAAGGTTGATCTGTCGCTGTAGCCTGTTCCCGAATGCTCTTAGGCAACAATGTATGATGATCCCATCCTCGATGGTACAACTGCACAAACCGAACCCCTCGTTCAGCTAATCTTCTCGCTAACAAGCAATTAGCTGCATAGGAACCAGGCGTCGCCACGGTATCTCCATACTGTTTGAGTACATGTTCAGGCTCATCTGAGAAATCTGTCAACTCCGGCACTGAGGCTTGCATCCGAAATGCCATCTCATATTGCGCAATACGAGTTACAATTTCAGGATCGCCCAGTTCATTGGCTCGTGCGCTATTCAGCATTGCTAAATGGTCCAGTAGTTTACGGCGACCGCTACGCGTCACACCTGGTGGATTAGATAAATACAATACGGGATCCCCAGTACGGCGAAACTTAACACCTTGATGACGTGACGGTAAGAATCCCGCCCCCCACAATCGATCATACAGTGGTTGCCCAGTTTCACCGCTTGTTAACGCCACAAACGCTGGCAAATCCTCACTAACGCTTCCCAATCCATAGGACAACCATGCTCCGAAACTTGGTCGACCAGCCAATTGCGTTCCCGTTTGCATCAACGTGATTGCTGGATCGTGATTGATTGCTTCGGTAAACATGGATCGCACAAACGTTACATCATTAGCGATGCTTGCCGTGTGCGGTAACAACTCACTGATCCAAGCGCCAGATTGGCCATATTGTTTGAAATCAAAAACCGAAGGGGCAATAGGAAAATGTTCTTGAGCGGCAGTCATACCTGTCAATCGTTGCCCATCGCGCACACTATCTGGTAAATCTTGTGTTGCCCATTGTTGCAACTTAGGTTTGTAATCATACAAGTCAATTTGCGATGGGGCTCCAGACTGACACAAATAGATAACGCGTTTGGCTGTAGGAGAAAAATGGGGGACATCATCCAATCCACCGATTCGCTGATCTGATAAAACGCCTCGCTTTGCCGCGGTGGATTCTTGACTCAACAACGTACTCAGGGCAGCCGTGGCAATTGAAACCCCACTACCCTGTAAAAAATGCCGCCTATTATAAAGCCACGCGAACTGCTTGACCTGTGGTTCAAGACGCTGAGACACTTGTTGTGTTAGTGATTTACTCATGGACATGCGTTATTCTACTCTCGATTAATGACTTCATCTAAATTCAAAATCAAGTTTGCCACAATCGTATATGCAGCCAATTCTTCGCTGCGGAATTCATCAGATACCTTACTTTCACCGAAAGCTATTAGTTTTTTAGCACTTTTAATATCGGTTTTATATTGTTTTCGACTCGCTGCAAGCATTTTTTGTAAGACCGTCAGTTCATACTTACTTGGATATCGCGCAGTCAATTGCCGCCAACCCCACCGTAATCGTTCGGCATCGTTGACTGCCTTATGTTGCAACATCTGTTGGGCCAAATTCCTAGCGGATTCCACAAACGCCACTTCGTTCAACAAGGCAAGGGCTTGTAGTGGAGTATTAGTACGTGACCGTTGCAGCACACAATATTCACGTGACGCCGCATCGAAAGTCACCATCGTCGGTGGCGGCACCGTGCGTTTCCAAAATGTATACATACTACGTCGGTACAAATCCGCGCCACTACCTTGCACATAGGCTTGACTGGCAATCTCTTTCCATAGTCCAGCAGGTTGATAGGGATGCGCACTCGTTCCGCCTATTCGCTGCACTAATAATCCGCTGGCCTGCAGCGCTTGATCTCGAATCATCTCCGCCTGCAACCGCAACCGCGGCGCCCGACTTAGCCAAACATTGTCCACATCGACATCTAGGTGCTTACGGGTCACCACTGAATCCTGTTGATACGTTGCACTCGTTAAAATCAAACGCAACAATCGTTTTACGTTCCAATCGTGTTCACGAAAATCAGTTGCTAACCAATCTAACAACTCTGGATGTGTCGGAGCATCACCTTGGACTCCTAAATTTTCAAGCGAAGCAACAATACCTCGTCCAAAGAACTGCGCCCAAACTCGATTGACAATCACTCGTGCCGTTAACGGATTATTATCACTGACAATCCACTTAGCCAAATCAAGCCTTGATTGCATATCATATTTTTGTCCCGCAGCCAATGCGAAAGGAATTCCCATGGAGACTTCTTCTCCTGGAACATCATATTGGCCTCGTTTAAGCAAATACGTTTTTCGCCGTTGATTATTTTCTTGCATGACCATCGACGTGGGAACGGTTGCTAGATGTAACCGTTGTCGATGTCGAGCAAGTTGTAAGTCGCGGTACAATTGGCCACTTTCTCCCGCATCGACTTGATCAAGGTAATAATGCAACAATTTAGCCTGTTGCCACGCTGTAAGCTTCGCTAACGTGGCCAACTGTTCCGGCGTCTCACGAACCGACAGAATTTTAAGTTCCATATCACTTAAGTCCCGCACGTAAAAAGCGGTGTTGTCGATTTGTGCTTGCAATAAATTATCTGTTGCTTCGCCACCAAAAATCAAAGTTGGTTTTGTTTTATAAGTACCTGTAAAGATATCCAGCAGCACTTCCACTTCTTGTTTGACGCCATCGATATAGATCGCCATTCCGCGCGCCATTTGCGTACCGTCAGAAGTAAACGCAATATGATGCCATTTATCTCCTTGCAGTGCTGATTTGGTTTTCATACGAACCGAATCATCTAGCCAGCGTGGACCAAAATTCACCTCAACGCAATTATCTACTAATTTCCAACTGAAACCTTGGGGACGTTGATCATCAGGATTGAGCATGCTCATAATCGCGCCGGATTGGATACCGGAAACTTTGATCCAGGTCGACAATGTAAGTTTTTGATGCCCCGGAAATTGAATCAGTGCACCACCACCAAGTTGAAAAGTCTCATTTAAATCAAGTGCATCGCCAAACACACCAGATTTAAATTGGGGTTTGTCACCGGCAATCAACTTGATTTGCAACAATTCTTTATCAACCTCAGCGGTATTAATGACATCGTAGTCGATCGCACGACCTTCCACTTGGAATTGCTGCGGAATGATTCGTTTATTCCAGTCAAAGTGAATCAACAGATCTTGATTGATAATGGGCAAGCGTCCAGCGGGATTATTAGGCCCTGCATCAATTTGCCGCATGCGTTTGGTGATTTCAACAAGTTTACTATTTAACTCATCCGAAAGCTCATTGACGCTAGATGCATATTGATCCATTTCAGTTTGCATTGATTGCGTCGGCACTTTGAGCATCGGGAATGAATTTCCATATTTGATGACTCGGCCGCGTTCAGGGATATTATTGAAGAACGCCATCACTTGATAAAACTCTTTTTGCGTGATTGGATCGTACTTGTGTTCATGACAACGAGCACAACCCATTGTTAACCCCAGCCACACTGTCGCCGTAGTATCTACTCGATCAACAGCATATTCCACCAGGTATTCCTCAAACACGATTCCACCTTCTGAATTTGAACGATGATTGCGATTAAATCCCGTCGCCAATTTTTGCTCTGTAGTACCATTAGGAATCAAATCACCAGCCAATTGTTCTACGGTAAAATCATAAAACGACTGGTCTTTGTTAAACGAATCGATCACCCAATCTCGCCACCGCCACATATGACGCTCGCCGTCGGTTTGATAGCCATTAGTATCTGCGTAGCGTGCCACATCAAGCCAATGCATCGCTTGTCGCTCGCCGTAACGCAAGTCATGCAACAAACGGTCGATCAACTTGACATAGGCATCAGGCGTTGAGTCCGCTAAGAATTCATCGACCTGAGGCTGAGTCGGTGGTAGGCCGGTGAGATCCAACGTCACGCGGCGAATCAATCGTTCTTTCGTTGCACGAGCGGAAGGTGTCAAACCATGCTTATGCATTGCTGAAAGAGTGAACGAATCGATAGCATTTTCAATCCACGAGTTAGCGAGTGGTAGTGGCGATTTTTTTATCGGAGCGAATGCCCAATGTTGCTTCCAAGGAGCACCCTGCTCGATCCACTTACGAATTAATTCGATCTGGTCCGACGACAGTTGCCTATCTGCGTCTACCGGCGGCATCCGTTGTTCAACATCGGTCGTTAGTAGTCGCTGTAGCAGAACACTTTCACTTGGTTTACCAGGAACAACCAAGTGCCCGTTACCATGATTCTTCAACACATCCGTCTGTAAATCCAAGCGAAAGTCAGATTCCCGCGTTTGCTCATCTGGACCGTGGCATTGATAACACGTGTCGGCTAGTATGGGCCTAATATCACGTGAGAAATCGATTGCATCCGATTCCGTTGCTTGAGCAAGGTTTACCACGCAGAGTAAACCAATCATTGTCAGAACACGATGCATACGCGTATGTTGTCCAAACGTCTTTAAGAGGCTTAAGTGTTTTCCTAGTATGACCCTATGGTAAAACATCTGCTACCCAACAGCAAACTAAATTTAGGGGCATCATTGTATGGTTTTATACACCAAAGATAAGGGGCGACTACCAAGCCCACGTTATTACATCATTCACTTGGTTGCTTAATCTCGTAGGGTTCTAATAACCAAGGGCCACCTGTGTAGATTCGGGCATCGGGCGTAGGGAACTTCTCATCAATTAGTTGTTTTAAAGCGTACTCAGTTCCATCCCGCAATGTTCCAAAGGGTCTTGTACGACGATGATATTTCCACAGTGAATTAATTGTCTCCTCACCATTAGATCCCATACGGGCCAAGCTAACGCATGCCATACGTTTCACGAGATTATCCTCTGGTGGCATCGGCGCGTCGTCGTTTAGACGCTCCAATAATACTTTTTCAAGACTCGGATCACCATAAAGATCACCTTCATAAATAAGCCCAGCAGCCCAAACTGCCGACGCACGGACACGATATCGAATCAGAGCGTTCTTGCGAATAAAACGGTGCATCAACGGCATAGCTTCCGCATATTTCATTTCTCCAAACATCTGGAACAAATGCGCAAACTGTTCATTGGTGGCAAATGTCGCGTCGTAGTCGAGCTTTTCACCCTCAAATGCGACTTTCAAACTTGTGCAATATTCCAAAATCGACGCCAATGCCTCCGTCACAGCCAATCGCCGCAGAGCCCAACCTGACGTGGCAATTATTTCGTTCCGCTGGCTTCTAAGTAATTTGACAATATCAACGGCAACCTGTTTCTGATCTAACGCAACGGCAATATGCATCGCCTGCTCTTGCATTCTCCAGTGGTCGCTGACAATCGCAGATTGCATCGCACTGATAACCCCTGGCAACAGTTCCTCTGTTTTACTAGCAATCAACAACCATTCGCGAACCTGCACGCGTATCTGGGGATGGGGGTCATTTAAAAATGCTGCTAATTCAACAACATTATCCGCAGCAATCAATTGATTTAACGACTTCGCATAAGCGCCACGGACTTGAAAATGAAAATGATTCATTGCCTGCTGGCCAAAACCAAGAACCGCTGCAGGATTCCATTTTGCCAAAGCTTCGAATGCGACCGCATGAACCGTTGCATGTTTACTGTTCACTAATTTCGTAATCACAGCTAAACAACGATCACGGTGTTCATCGTTTGGAACCGGCGACGCGAGCAACGCGGCAATCAACTGATCAGCCACCTTATTTGACGCAGTCAGTTGTTCAGCAATTTCCAATTCTGGTTGTGCCAGTGTTCCGGTCACACTACGAGCGGCTGCAATTCGTAATACAGCATTTTGCTCAGTATCTTTAGCAATAGCTACCAACGACTGTCGATCTGCATCGTTGCCAATTTCCCCTAGCCCTGCAATAGCCAAGCGAATTAAAGATGATGACTTATGTTGCTTGCTTTGGAATTGCTCAATCCTCGCTCGCCAAACTTCAACAGCACCAGTGGTACCCCACTTAGCAAAAGTTGGCTCTACGATTGTGGACAAATCAAAATCACCTGCTTTAACCAATTCCAGCAAAACCTCACCTGCTTGTTTTGCATTTAATTGGACTAGCGACATGGCCGCCGTGTGACGCACTAGAGCACGGTTATTTGTATCCATAACCAATTCGATTAACGGAGTGATCGTTACATCCAGACCTAACACTCCCATCTCTGCCGCTTTACCGATCGTCTTCGCTGCCACTAACTTGAGTTCCTGTTCATCTGCTTCCAAAGCTTTAACCCAAGTCGGAATTAACTGGACCGATATCTCTTGCACCACTCGTTCTTCAACTAACGGCGGATTCGAGAACATTGGCCAATCGTCGGTAATAATATCAATTTGAGCGACTGCTGTTTGACAAACAAACAATATGCCAATCACAACAAAGCTCAATGGTGATTTTAGAGTGCGGAACATTTTATTCTATTTCAACAGTGTTATAGGGTTTAAGTGAAAAACAACAGCATCTAGGCTACTGCGGTTTAGTAAGAAAGCGGACTCGGAAAAAGAACAACATCAAACAAACCATCGAAATGGCACCGGTCATAATCCAATTAAAAGATAAGACCAATGAAATTCTCGTAAGCCCAATAGCTTCTAGAGGCACGCGGAATCCAGACCACAGATCCTCCGTTGAACTACTCCAAACTTCACTGGGAGCAAGTCGCGTAAATTCAGCAGGATCGAAACCAGGCATATTCATGATCGTAAGTGCGGTTGCTAGCGGATTAACCAGTAAAGCTGTTTCAACAACGTCGACACTAAACGGTGCCCCCTTACCCATCCAAAACAAAAACGTACCGGCAAAAATCATAGTGAGGACCGAAAATGAAACGACCGTTGCAGTCGCCGTCACACGGAAAAAACTGCTGATCAATGCACTGACTGATAACACCAGGATACAAGTCATCAACAAGCAAACACATACCTGCCATATCTGAGTCGTCAAACTGTTATCAATTGCGGCCAACACGACATAGCCAGGCAATGATGCCAACACAATTAAGCCAATCGTAACTGCCACGCTCAGTAATTTCCCAGTAATAATCCGAAAAGATGTGAGCGGTGTCATCTGCAATAATCGCCAACTGTCAAACTCCAATTCAGAACTGATCAATCCCGCAGCGAGGCTAGGTGTGATTAACACCACGAGACTAACTTGCATCACCACCATGATGCCGCCGATCGTTTCGACGCCCCACTGATGAGTGTACTGCGTTGTGACATAGACCAATGCTAATGACAACAGCAAACAGGCAACCATCATCCGCACAATCCAATGTGCTCGGCCAAATCTACGACTACGGAACTCTTTAATTAGCACTGGATTAATATAGGCTGGAATATTAGGAGCGCGTTTTTTTGGATCCATCCCAAGAAAGAATATCATCCGGAGGGTTTGTATCAAACCACTCATTTGATGGGTCAACACTCCCTGACTTCGCGAGCGATCCAAGATTCGTTGATTTAGCCGGATCAGTGGAATCGCCACAAACACAGCCATTGAAAAAAGTGATAATGTGACATAGCGACTAATCGAATAAACATTACTATCGATTCCTTGCGAGCCAATATCGCCGTGACCCATCACCTCCATCACCGCGGGTATGGGTGATATACACCGTATCCAACTTGCTAACTCCGCTAACATGCCAGTTTCCGCTTGCAAGAACAGGTGTGGCCCCAACACAATCACTGACATCAACAGCACAATACCGTACGTCATTTTAAGGGCGCCGTCGACTGAATTAGCAATACAACTAATCATCAAACCCATGGTGGAATACTGTAGTGCTGCGAGAATTAGAATACCATACAGCGGGAGGACTTGATCTTTCATATCAATTCCACCCATTACGAAACAGGCAATCAACGAGGGAATACTAAGAATCAATAATTGAAAAACAAAGATCATCACACCAGCGAGTTTGCCAAGGTAAATATCAATGGGCCGCATTGGGGAATTCAATAATAGTGCCAACGTACCTTGGATCCGCTCACGAATAATAGAAGTGGCCGGGAACACGGGCACCAAGAAGATCATAGCCGTAAGAATTCCATAAGAAAACAACTTAAAAACCTGCATGGATTTCACACCACTGAGGTCGGCATAAGTTTCAGCAGGCCACCGCAAAATTAGCAGCAAAGCGAACATCACCACCAACATAACCTGAATGGCTACGGCTTTTTTCGTCCGCATCATTCCGATTAATTCCCGATGAATAATTGGGTTGTTGAACATTCGATTCTTCTTATGGTTGTTTAGAGAATTGGTTTATTGAGATTGAAATCGGAAAGTGCTGGAGTTAACACTCACACCATTTTTGCTCTATCTTCTTTGGTTACGGTCAAGAATGCATCTTCTAAGTCAGTTTGCACTTCACGAAACTGAGAAATTGCGATTTTTTCGTGAATGAGCGTGGTCAGCAGAGACTGCATGGATTCTTCAGTAACGTTCGCACGAAAGCGTATGAGTTGCTCGGTACGACTGCCAGCAATTTCCGCAAGAGTCAATTCGCGTTTTACGATTTCTTGCGCACGGTCTAAATCAGTACTTCCATTGAGTTGAATTTCAACCATCCGCATTTGACCTAATTGTTCATTTATTTCATTCATCGTTCCAAATGCACGAAGTTTACCTGCACTGATAATCCCGATTTGATCACAAATTCTCGCTAGCTCTGGCAGGATATGACTTGTGACAATCAATGTTTTGCCCAGATCGGCAAGTCGCAATATTAAATCACGCATTTCAATTCGTGCTTCTGGGTCCAAGCCATTTGCCGGTTCATCAAAAATTAACACTTCCGGATCATGCAGCAAGGTTCGAGCAATCCCTACCCTCTGTTGCATACCGTGGCTTAGTGCCTCGACATACCGATCTTGCATATACACCGCACGTGTAATTTCCAAAACTTCTTGAATGCGAGCTCGACGTTCTTTCCGAGGAATCTTAAATGCGGCACCAAAGAAATCGAGGTACTCGCGCACACGCATATTAGTGTAGCCACCAAATCGATCTGGCATATAGCCGACGAGTTTTTTGATGCGATGTGCTTCCGCCAAACAATCCACACCTGCGATAATCGCTCGACCTTCCGTTGGTCTAGCGAGACCGACTAAAATCTTAATGGTCGTCGTTTTCCCGGCACCATTGGGTCCAATAAAACCCAATATGCGTCCACGCTCAACCGTCATCGACAAATTATCAACGGCGGTAAACTCACCAAACTTTTTGGTCAAGTTCTCAATAACAACAACCTTGTCTCGCGACGTAGTTGTTCCATTTTCAGATTGGGTATCTTGTTTAACTTGATCAGCTTGCTCAGCCATCGTCGTGCCTCACTCCACTTTGGGAATTTTAATTAATACATACTTAATTTAAATATTTGATTTTTGGTTTGTGTTCATTGAGCCGAATTAGGGTCGTGCTAAGGTCTCGCCTTCAAGAGAAATATCCACATCACGGATAAACCACGAATAATTTGTATCCCTCGCTCGCATTGCCTCACGTGTTTCACCTTCAATCGGATTAAGTCCAATATTGAAGCCTAAGTACAAATAACCGTGCTGGTCGACACTCAAGTAGGATACATCATCAAAAACAAATTCGATTGCTGCATTCGGTGATTGTGTTGTAGAAATAATTACCGGAAGGATTCGGCCTTCATTATCAAACGTCCCTCCCACAGAATTTACAGGTCGCCCCCCGGCTGAAATATCCATCAAAACAGTCGCTTTGGTGATCTTTGCAGGCAATACGGTTGCGGGAACTTTTGTGCGGATCCAGAATTGATGTTGTGAATTGTGGGGCTCACGTACCCATTTGCCTTTAGCATTGTCATACGCAAAGGACGCTCCAATACCATTGGCGCTGACCACATCGTATTGCTGGTAAATTGATGGCACAACGAATCGCGTTGCTGGTTTTGTATTTTCAACATGTAGCGGAATAGCTGTCAAAGCCGATCCAATTTTGTTTTGGTCACCAGGGAATGCAAAACCGAGATCGAGCGGTGAACTCCAGACAAGCAACGTATGTCGTGACGGGAATATGACCGTTTGGTTTTCATCTCGACTTAAAAGAGTGTTAACGAACGCTAGTCGTCTAATCGCTTCACCATCCATAACCGTCGTTGAAGCATCCAGTTCGTTGTTAGATAGTTCCGTATCGAATACTTTGAGTTTGCCATCGACAAGTTCTACGCTACTGCGCTCACCTTGAGGACTTACCAACATTGCATGTTCAATATCATGGAGCCCCGGCAATTGATAACTTCCAACCAATCCTGCAGCCGTCAACGTAGCCGTCGCTACCATAGAACTTTCTAATCGAAGCGGCTTTTCAAACGGATAGCTACGCACCGTTCCGCCTGGCATCGTCAATCCTTCCCAATGCCATTGGTCCATATCCGTCCAAACCATACGAATATTAGTACCTGTCAATTCTGTCATATCAGGCCAGAAAACTCCGCCACCAGTCACTTCAATATCATCCACTACCGACGCTGTGTTATAAACAGCTCCAATCCCCCGAATCACAACATCTCGTGATCCATGCTCCGCATTTATGAACTGTACCGAGCCGCTCAAATTCTCTAGGCTACTCCGTTTAGCTGAACCAACAACATAGAGATATCCCGAAAGTACAATCACAATTACTGGGGCGCCGGCAAGAATCAATTCCAGGCGGCCTCGGCGATGTAGAAAGAATCCCATGGCAATAATAGCACCACAAAAAATTGCAAACACCGCAATGATATGTCCGCGCGAAACAATTTGAAAACCAATTTTCTGTTTTAGAAAAGAATCAATATCTTTTACTTTCGAGGTCGCTGAATATTGCGCTAAGCGTCTGTTTTTGTCCGCAACAGTTTGAAGATCATCGCTATTTTTCACAACCATCGATTTCTTTTCCGTGGCGGTTACCGCGAAATCGGTTAAGGCTTTTTCCGACGGCGTATAGAAACGATTCATTAAGTCTTCAAGTGGTTCCAGCGCTACTAGATCTTGGGAAATCGATGGATGCGTCCGATTCCGCACCCACGCTTCACTGCTGAGTGTCGTGAATAAGATTTCGCCATTCCCATACTTCATCCAAAAGGCCGCTGGAATATCACCAACTTCATGGGTAACCTCAACTCCATCAACCATTACGTTGATCAGGCGGACGGGAGTATCATAGTTATTTTGAGAACCAACCAATCGTTGACCACGTTTAACAGAAGTCACTACGACAGTATTGAGCTCGCGAGTTTCTAATTCAACTAAATTCAACGAATCCCCAAGCAAACGACGAGCGAACGCTGTACCGGCGCGATCAAGCATGATCCACGCACGCCCACCGCCCATGATCCAACTACGAATCGAGTTGGTTAGTGAAACATCTTCGGAATACCGACCATCAGCAATAACGATTTGATCAAGGCTATCTAATGACAATGAACTGGGAGCGATACCAGAGGGTTTCGGTTTAAACATAACAGTGCCAAGATTTTTAGCCTGCCTAGTAGATGTAAGCATTCGTAATGTAATGCTACTTATGTCCTCGACGTCAACGCCTCGCTTAGCAAGATAATCTCGCCTTTCCAACATCTCGGATTCATCCTCTGGAATGAAACCCAACGCTGGCTTATTAAACTCAGTATTAATCTGAGCGGCTGCATGCACTTTCTGCAATGGACTGACAACCATCACCTCAGCACCGTTCTCCTGCCGAGAAATAATACTACGCAACATCAAGCGACCAAACTGCAAGCGTTCATTTTCCGGTTTGTGGTCTGGTACTCGAATTGGATACCACACAATACGACGAGTCATCGAGGGTACGATAAACATCCGTGTAAACTGCACGGCATTGTCTGCTGGATTATCCGTTTCCCAATTCGCCTTAATCGACATTTTTTGTTCACGATCCGTTGGGTTCCAAACCTCTGCCGATAAGATCCCCCATCGACTTGGAACAAACGAGCCAAACCCTGACGTCACACCTATGCGTTGAACAACTGGCTCAGTGAGTAGCTTGCGAGGGGGATTCTTTTCAGGAATTGTGGTTTGAGTCTTCACTTGCGCCGCTGGTACGACTTGACTTTCTTGGGCGTTCGCTTGCGCAGCCACAACATTACTGACTAAACAAAAACTGCATGTCAACGCTACGGTTAACCAGCGTCTCGAGAGTTGGAAGGATCGTAAATTCATGGATTCGTCAGTTCGATTTGAGAAACGGATGCAATAGGGTGTACTAAGTCCTACCAGCGTTGATTCGTTAAAAGTTTATTGCGTAAGGACCATGTTGGGTAGTTTTTCCTGAATAAGCATTTTCCCTGCATCTCCCAGACTTGCACAAAACTCGACGTTAAGATCTTCCAAGTTTGTCAAAGTTAACAAGTGCTCGATACCGTCATCCGTGATTTGAGTTGAGCGGAGGATGAGAGTTTTAAGCGTTGATAGCTGGCCAATCAGTTTCAGTCCCTCATCACCAACTTCGGTTTGATCTAAATTTAGCTTTACGAGATTTGTCAAACTGGTCAAATGATTGAGCCCTTCGTCAGTAACTTGAGTCGCCCATAGGTTTAAGTCTTGGATGCTGGCCAACTCAGAGAGATCAAGCAGTCCCGCATCACCGACTTGAGTTTCACTTAGGTCGAGTCGTTTCAATACTGTCATATTTGCCAAGGAAGCCATGGCTGATGAATCAACGAGTGTTCCGCGTACCTTGAGATACTGTAATTTAAGTAGCCCAGCAATATGCTGCATTCCGTCGCTAGTGATGTCAGTTTGATACATCTCTAGGTTTTGCAAGTTACTAAGTTTGCCAATCGATACCATACCTACATCACCGACCTTAGTATCATCTAAGCCCAAATGTACTAGTTTAGTAAGACCAACAAGGTGAGCCATACCTTGGTCAGTAATTTGCGAACCCCAGACACGCAAGAACTTCAAGTCTTTAATACCGGCTAGATGTGCAAGTCCCACATCAGAAACGTTAATACATTCTTTAAGATCGAGAACAATTATATCTGTGCGATTTTTGACGAGTGCCAAACCTGCATCGGATATCTTGCAACGAACCATCTTAAATCGTCGCAATTTTGGGAGCTCTAATAAATGGCCAAAACCTGTATCAGTAATATCAGTACGTTGGAGATTTATTTCTTCTAAGGACGTCAAAGACTTGAGCGTCAGCATGCCTGCATCAGAGACTCGTGTTTCACCTAAATCTAAGATTTTGAGATGCTTTAAGTCCGTGAGGTGCACTAAGTCATCATCAGAGACACTAGCACCATTGAGCACTAATCGCTCTACATAGGGGACTCCAGACAGCACACTCAAATCGACACTTTCACCAAACGCGCCTCCAAAATCCACAAAGTTTACAATTCCATCATCCGCTTTGAAAACTTCGCCGTACATTTCTTCGATTTTTGTGATCGCCGCCGCATCGTCTGCCGGCCGTGGTTCAACAGCAGGTTGATTTACAATTTGGGTATCAGCGGTTGCTAAGTCAGAAGTTTTTGTTGCATCGTCGGTACAACCGCAAACTAATAACATTGGTATGGTCATCAATAGGAAGCATGCTGCATTGTTAAATACTAGTGTTGATTGTGAAAACATTCGGGCCATTTCAATTTTTTGGTGATAAATAAGCGATTCGTTAATTGAATCAATAGTGTCAGTACGATATTCGAGGCGCAAGAGTTTATCATAATCACGAACAATGGTAGATTCAATGAGAAGAATGTACGTGATATCTATATATATAGATGAGCCTTAAAGCTCTACGGGTTACAACGATTGACAGGAGTATGGATCCATCCGGACAGGTGGAAACAAGTAATTAACAAGTGAATATCGGTATCGTTTTAGCTTTGATTGCCACCGCGCTGTTAGTTGCTGCGCTGCCGCAAATCCGAGGGACTACGCTTATATCACCTTGGTGCTGGTTGGTGACTGCGATTTGGGCAATTGCCGCGGTTCATCTAATCTCACAAGAAGGACTATCCGCGACAGACCGTCATTGGCATGAGGCTATCCAATACAGCGCACACTCATTGATCTTCTGTCCTTTTATGTCTTTATTGGGCGCTCGACGTCCACAAAACCGAATGTGGGAAATGGTTGTAATCACGCTTTGGTGCATTCTAGTTTTACCTGCTCTCGAAGCAGTCATTGTCAGGCCTGGGCAAAATTATGACACTCAGGGAATCCGAGCTTGGTTCATGATAATTCTCATATTCGTGTCGAGCATGAATATTATTCTAGGTCGATTTTGGATCTGTGGAATCCTGATGGGCTGTGCTCAATTTGCCTTGGTCAATCCGCATTTACCAGATTGGTTACAGTTCCAATCCATGACACTGGTACCGTGGGGTTTAGGCTTCGCAATTGCAGCGCTCATTGCCATGTTTGCTTTACGGAAACCGGATCGTAGTAAGTTACGAGTGGAAGATCAGGTCTGGCTCGATTATCGCGACATGTTTGGTGGTATGTGGGCATTGCGAATACGAGAACGCATCAACGGCACCGCGAAGATGAACGATTGGGATCTGCGATTAGAGTGGGATGGATTTACCGCTGCGGATGGCGAACCCCTACCGGATACATTACCTGCGGATACGCAACGCATCCTCCATCTCAACTTCTGGAACTTGATGCGCAAATTCGTTAACCAATCCTGGATCGACCAACGACTCAAATCGTAAGAAAATATGGATCGCAGTTGTGGTTCACACGCGATTAGAAAACCAAGGACAAATTGACACGACAACCCCTACTGTTGCAATTTCCTAAGCTGCTCTTTCTGCTGCGGTGACAAGACGTTGTAGATCATTTTATTACGTTGCAAAACTAACTTTTTTAGATGTGCTTCGTATTTACGAATCTCCTGTTCGTATCGCCATTGCAACAAATAGATATACTGTCGTTGTTGATCGTTAACGATCTTTGAATAATACGTCGGTAACCGACCCGAGAATTTTTTCTGTACCGGCGCTTCAATTGAGGGGGCTGAATGCGCACCCTCCTCCACTGCTTGACGCTTGCTGCCTAGATCAATCGAACGTTGCTCAATCACTTGGTCCTTCGTTACTGGAATCGCTAGCCGCTGTCCGAAAGTCATCCCCGTCACACCTATCGCCGCAACCATTGCAAACAACATCACACCATTCATCCCACAATGCAACCACCAATTTTGGTCTTGTAAAACACGCATAACCAACCACTCGCTTTCTCAAAAGTAAAAAGATGCCTCTACCCCTTAAGAGAACCAATAGAGCTGATTTCCGAAATGAACTCAAAAAAAAAGCCAAATGTCATCATTGCTGACATTTGGCTCAAAAGCGTCACGACTGTGACGTCAATTTTTCGCAAAGGTTAAACAAAAGCTTGTTTAATCGGCGTACCGTTACGAACAATAGTGATCGGCCGCCCCGTCCCGCTTGCATATTCCTTAGTATGGTCAATTCCCATTGCTTGATAAAAAGTAGCAGCGACATCATCAGGAGAAATACCTGCATCGGCTGGTGCGGTCGCGTTCGCATCACTCTTGCCGATTACTT
>Ga0315327_10000644_pt1 | contig 17475 bp, 4 predicted proteins | sample M110032315metaG_FD_203460 | JGI IMG/M metagenome (GOLD analysis project Ga0315327, IMG submission 203460) | Ammonia-oxidizing marine archaeal communities from Monterey Bay, California, United States - M1 100m 32315 | ecosystem: Environmental > Aquatic > Marine > Coastal | place: USA: California... | reverse complement strand
AAGATATTTGCGGCGTGGTTCGAATTCGGAGATTCCCGAGTGCCTTTCCGAAATGATTCCGCCAAACAAGAATTTATCGACACCATGACCGACGACGAAAAGTCCGAGGTCGACCGCTTTGGGGTGGATATGGAGCAATTGCAATGGCGTCGACGCGTACTTCAGGACAAATGCAACGGCGACATCAGCAAATTCCGTCAGGAATATCCATCGGATCCGGAAGAATGTTTTTTGATGTCGTCACGTCCTCGTTTCCACATGCCGGCGATCGTAGAGATGTCCAAAGCCGCCAAAACCCAGCAATACAAGGTTGGGTATATGGCGGTTCAGGATAACAAGAAAGGTGCGTTCAAACCGGATTTGACGGGCAATTGGCGCGTATACGAGGAGCCCGAGCACGACTCCAAGTATTTGATGAGCGTGGACACGTGTACGGGCGAGGACCAGCAGATGCAGGGCTTGGCGGCGGATCCCGACTTCCACTCGGTACAGGTATGGAAGGCTCCTTACGAGGACATGCACGGCGATTGGTACGTAGCCCGCTTGGTGGCCATACATCACTCGCGTATGGATATTGGAGTTCTGGCTCAGGAGATCGAGGGAGCTGCCCGATGGTACGGGAACGCCTTCGTATTGCCCGAGGTGAACAACAGTGGATTAGCCTTGTTGAAGTATTTACTTGAAATGGGTTTGACCGTGTACCGCCGCCGAAAGGTAAACAAGTCCACGGAGATGGTGGAGAAGAGTTTTGGTTGGTCCACCGACAAGATCACCCGAAAGACGGTGATCGACCACATGGCCTCCGAATTGATGGAGGGTAATTTCGACATACCCGACCAGGACGTGTTGCAGGAGATGAAGGTTTTCGTAATAAACGACCGCGGAAAGCCCGAGGCCGCTCCTGGCCACCACGATGATCATGTGCTTGCAGCAGCGATAGCTTTGTATAACATGGATCTAGCGACCACTTTTAAATCACACAAGAAGAAACGTTTAACCAACCGAATGTTACGGAAGAATCCCACTTTGATGTGCCCCGACGGATTTATGCGTCGACCTCTCAATGAGGTGTTGAAGAACCGGAGAATGGTGATATCTTAAGTAACAACGTAAAAGAGGAAATACTATGTCGGATATAGATAAGGAAAAAAAATGGTACTTAAACGAATTACGAAAGAAGAACCGTCCTAGTAATTTCCACGATAAACAGTGGACTCCGTTTAGGGACCTTCCGCAGTTCACCGGAAAGCGTGGAGATGAACCGGACCAAGATTTGTATTGGCACGACGGAAACAAAAACAACAAATTCGATTTCGGCGAGTTCTCTGATTTTGACGGAGCCGCTGAATCAAATGGTGAAAGCGCAGCATTAGGGTATGAGCTGACCGAGGCAAGCAATCGAGCGTACGACGAGGGACGCTTTGGGCGTGATTTTTTAGGAAGAATCCGAAAAGGAGGGGGGACGGATCGAGAGATGCGGGCTAATGAATTGGGGCAGTATCTCGCTAACGAACCAGTAGATCCCTCGGGAATCGGGATGTTTGCCGGATCCGAGCCAACGGATAACATCTTTGGGCAGGCTGCCAAAATGGCAGGGCAATTTGTCTTGTCCCCCGCGGTAGGAGCTGTTTCCAATGCGTTCGACGCCCTTCCGCTACCGGCATATAATTCGGTTCATGGGTTTCATGAAGGAACCAACTGGTTGGATCGGACTACGCCCTTTGAAAACGCCGCTGCGGACATCGCCTTAGCGGCGCCCGTGCTAGGCCCCGTGACGAAAACAATTCAAGGCGGAGTCAATGCCGCAAAAGCCCCCCTGAAAGCCATGCAAGGACCTACTCGAAGCGTGCGTAATATTGGTCCTGGCACAGGTAGATGGCCGGCCCCCACACCCGAGCCTTTAATAGAAGCGGCTAGAAGCGCTAAAGGTATTGCGCAAGACTTTGCTACCGGCGCGACAACAACAGTTAGAGAACTCCCCGGCTCGGCGTGGAATCTGGCTGTCGGAACCGCTAAATTAGCAAATCCAAGCGTTAAGAAAACCATGGGAACCATGGGCGGACTATCCGGCGGAAAAATCGGACTGGACTACCTCGATCAGGAAACCGACCTAGATCCGTATGGATTCCTCCCCAGCTTCGAGGATGATACACCAATTAATCGAGGTGAAGATCTTGAGGCAATACAGGACCTTATGGATCTTGATGACAATTCGACCATGAATGATGCACTCTCGCATGAACAATTCGAGATATTAAAGAGCATATCGGATCCAGCGGGAGCTAAAGGATCTAAAGGAGACACCGGGCATGCGGGAACTTCCGGCTCAATGAGCCCCAGTATATCCCCCGAGCTTAGAAAGAGACTTGAGGAATTGGGCGGACCTGACAATATTTTCAACAACAACCCATACGACGGTAAGGACTCAGTACCCCCCGGAAGTCCTATGCACGGCGACTCACCGGCGTTTTCCGACGGAAAGCGTGTAGTACCCTCCCCTAAAAGGCCGCCGCAAAACAATGTAAACCCACCGCAAAACCTTAACGACTTGCGGAAACAAATGCCAGAGCTTGATGGAGACCAAAACCCAGCCCCAGCCCCGGCTCCGCATCCAAACTATGCCGATTACGCCAACAGCCAATGGTCGGATACGCCGATTCAGCAACGCCCACCGGCTCCTATGCCTACCGAGCAGGAGCAGTGGGAATTGGAAACGAGGAAAGCCGACCCCCGGTATAAGCAGGGTATAAGTGACTCCGAAGACTACGAGTTGTTGCGCAGCATCGACCATCCGGCAGCCCGGCGTCAACTCATTCGCCCTACCCACCTGGACCAACCTGACAGAGTAACTCACTACAAGGATGGAGTGAAAGAGGTAAGGAAAGGGAAGAAGTTCATGGGCGGCCGCTGGGACCCGTGGACATCGATCCGTAACGCGGCGGCCGAAGAGCGTAGAAACCGTGACCTTTCAGCCAAGGCATACCGCAGTCGAGAGATTAATAGGGCTTCGGGATTTAAGGATCCTTACGGCCCCAGGGATTCTATGGAAGCCTTGCTTAAGCATGGCCTTGAAGGTCCTAAGGGAGCTCGGGGAGAAGCCGGGCCCGTAGGATTGGACGACGCTGTCAATGAAGCCGCAAAAGCTGAAAGGCAAGCCTATTTCAAGACTCACAGTTTAGATGAACCTACCGATCCCGAGGAGATGACGAGGTTTTCGAAATGGTATAACACTCACGGAAAACGGAACGATCAAAACGACCGATGGTCCGATAGCGAACCTTATCCAAAGTTTGACCCTTATCTAGCCTAACACCGCTTAATTAAATGAGTTGGTGGAGTGACAATCTTGATCTGGATTCGAAATACGGCCTCGGTTCTTTCAACAGAGATGAGGACGATCTGGGTATTGGCAAGTTCTTAACCCCGCCCGCACCCCGCCCGTATCAACCGTTTAACGTCCCCCAGCCTTCGGAGGCTCCTAGCGTAAGATACCCGGACGCCATAGGCCCCGATGGTGAAATCACCCCACCCCAGCTCAAGCAAGAGTATACGAGCCCCATGGAGTCGCTCAACGTATACGATCAACTGACGGACGCTTCCAAGTTTCAAACCCTGGATTCAACCCGAAAAAATAAGCATGCCGGTATATGGGAAAAGCGTCTTGACGAGTTTAAAAAGAAAAAGTTAAAACCCTTCTACGAGTCCTTTTCGGACTTGATGTATGAGGACGCCGCCAACAGCGACGACCCCGATCTTGAGAATGAGAATTACATAAACCAACTGGATAGGGGATTGGCGGATCTTCAAACCTCGGCGGGTGAAGAGGATACGTGGAGAGGAGCTTCCAGCGCCAAGGAGTATGCTGCAGGCAGGCTACCGGACTTCGACCCATGGACATCGAAAAACGGCCTTCGGGAGCAGTTCATAAAGCTTCGGGACAAGGCCAAAAGCCACAGGTCGACGGCCGACGCATCGAAGGAAAAGTCGGAGTTAATGGAGGAGCAGTTGTTCAACATACCGACTGCTCAAAAGGTTTTATTGGATGCGGACTTAAGTAACCGCAAGAAGGATGAAGCGGCCAGATTCAGGGACGCTGCGAAAGCGCCCCCCACTCCTCGAGAGGAATTAAGTTTGGACAAGACCAACGAGATGCTGGATAAGATGCATTTCGAGGATCCGGATATTCAGCAAGGGGTGCTTCTAAATGCGGGCAAGATCGATCCACGCACTGAGTTGGAGGATCGGTTCTCGTTAAGCGGTATGGCAGACCAGAGTACTCTGGATCGACGCATGTCCGCCGCAAGGAAGGGTCAGGATCCGTCGGGCGTAATAAACCGTCGAAACCTCACTCAAAAGAACCGCAGACTTTTCAATCAGGGGATAATGTTCTCGCATCCGAACAATACTTCGGACGGCTTGAATCCTCGAGAGCTCAGCCAGCGTGACACCGACCTATTGGATTTGGATCGTATGCGCAAGGCCGGGATGACGGAGTATAACGGTAAACCTCTGGAAGAGATGTTGGATTCTCTTGGAGGTGAAGAACGCTTGTACGCCGCCAAGATTCTTGAAACCGTGTATCAAGCCAAGAATAATTGGCAAGACGCTCAATTGGAATATATTGCGGTAGCTGGAAGTGCGGATGCCGAGGTTTTGCGCGACAAGATGATGGCCGCCGAGGAGTTGAAGAACCGCACTTTGGTATTTGCCGCCAAGAATGGTCTGGACAACGAGTTGTTCGATCAAGCGGAGAGCATCGGTTGGTTATCGGGCTTGGCTCAAGCGGCCAAGACCGGGTGGAAGTTATCCCAGCAAGCCAATTATTCGGTGGATTTTCTGACCAATACTTTGGATGCCGACGACCAGCAGAAGCTCATAGCCTTGAATTCCGTAATAGCGGATGCTCCCAAGTCCACGTCGATGGAGCGATACCAGCAGGCTACTGCCAAGAATCCGTCCAAGGATTTATGGCATTCCATAAGCCGTTTGCTTTTCGAGCATCCTGACGCGGCTTCCGAAATGTTCGTGGAGTCCATGGCGTCTTTCTTACCTACTACGGTAAAGGTAGCTCCTTTCACTGCGGGTGCGGGTGCTGCCATAGGTGGGTTGTTGGGTCGTGGCAAAGGTGCTAAATTCGGAGCTAAATGGGGTGCTAAATTAGGTGCTAAATTGTCATGGGGCGTAGCTTCATTGGGGTTGGAGGTTTCGGGTAACACCATGCATGAGATGCGTGAGTTGGGGATCAACATAAAGGATCCCAAGATATTTGCAGCGGCGTGGGCCAATCCCGTTATTCGTGAAAAGATTGTGACTCAGGCCCTTAAAAAGGGCGTGCCCATCGCCATAATGGACAGTTTCAATGCCCTTGCCGCGGGTAAGATCGCAGCGTCTTTCACCAAGGAAGGTCGAGAACTTCTCGCCGGTGGTCAATTGTTAAACGGCAGGGCTTGGTCAAAGGCTCAAGCCGCCGTCCCCAAGTTCACTAGGTTTCAACGAGGTTCGGCTGCGGCCAGCGAATTCATGTTGGGTGACCAGGCCACGGGTATGTTCGGCGAATATTGGGGTCAGAGTTGGGAGAAGGAACCCGGCGAGCCCTATGACCTTGATGCCATAGCCGCGGAAGGCGTGGTCGGTATGGGTCCCGGCATGGCGGGTGGTATTCTCAACTATGTGCAGAGCCGCCCAAGTCAGGTATCTTTCGTAGATGCGCCTTTTCATTATTCGGATATGCGCGAGACCGCTGAAGGTACGACGGGCAAGTTGGAGCGTGCAGGCTGGGTGGAGGATGTTCAAACATTCAATACCGCCGATGGCATAACCGGCAAACTCATGGAAGAGGGCGGACATGCGCCCGGAGACTACGGGAGCCTGATGACGCAAGACATGTTTACTCGACTATACACGGGCGTAGGCGCAAAGGTGATGCCCGAAGTTCGTTGGGTTTTCACGGATAAGCGAACCCCACAGCGAGGCGGCCAAAATATGGCAGGCGCTCTCCAGCAAGATCGGGAGGACAATCCCGTCATATACCTCAATCGCAATGAATGGGGGGAATCGCCTTTCGGGGTAGTCATGCACGAATCGGGACACTTGGCCCGTATCTTGATGTTTCCGAACGACCCCAACCGAACGGACGGCAAGCGTCAAAGCTCCAGACTTCTGGACATATACGATGAATTGCCTTTGGCGGAAAAGAAGGACGCTTGGTACAGATACCGAAAGTTTCAAGGGGCTAGCGATCCGAATATGACCCCCGAGGAGCAAGCGTCCGCGGAGAATTCTTTCGCGGATGCCTCCCTAAAGTATCGCGCGGACGAGTGGTTCGCTTTCCAATGGGCTCAAGTGGTTGCGGGTGGAACCGTAAACAAAGGAGTCAAGGGCGAACTAAAAACTTTTTACGACACTATAATAAAGGACTTTGCCGCCGAATGGATGATTGATCCCACCACCGGTGGATTGGCCGCCGAGAAGGGCACCAAGGCGACGTTAGATACCGCCGTCCGAAGTTTCATACTCGACAAAATGGGATACGATCCCATGGGTATCCCCCAAGATAAGATCGTCATTGACGAAAGTTCGAGTGCTACCCTAACGGGCCCGGTTTACGCAGATGACGACGTGGGATTGAAACGCTTCATCGACGACGCTCAAAAAGAGGCGTCCGCTTCGGGCATACCCGTTGCCGACCTCCTTAAGGCCGTAGACGCTCTCTCAGGAGATACGCAGACATACGACAAGTGGAAAGAGACCGAGGCTGTTATGGGCTCTCAATACGTCGAGCCTCAGGCCGACCTGACGAAGATGCTGCCTACCTCGGCGGGTTCCGTGGAGGAGAAAGACACTAGGTATTTAGACTTAGATGCGGAGTTAGAGGCTTCGAACCCCAGTGAGTATGCTAGGCAAGTCGAATCCTTAGCTTTGGATCGCGATCGTACTGAATTTGAAGAAGGGCAGTTAATGCGCGAGGCGGATGAGAAAGCCGCTTTAGATGTTGAGGAGAAAGCGGCAAAAGGGGAGTATGAGCGGGAACGTATAGAGCAAGACGAAAAGAACTTAATGCAAGAGGCGGACGAGAAAGCCGCTTTAGCTGATGAAGAACGCGAAGCTGAACGACTGGCTCAAGATCGCGAAGAACTCGAGTACGATGCACAGGGCGCGCCATTGGAAGACTTTACAGCCAAAGACCGTGAAAGTTTAGCGGCTACCGCTAAAGTCAGGGCTGAGAAGCAGGACCAAGAAACTGCAGAAATTAGAACTACGGAACAACTCAAAGACGAAATCAAGCGTGGTCGCAAAGTCCCGCCTATGGTGGAGGGCGACCCGGTTACGCGAGAAGATTTAACTCCGGAACAACGAAAAGCCCATCGAGCCGAACTTCTTAAACGCAAGGAAGCGGAGAGGGAAGCGGAGAAGAAAACTGAAGTGGAACGCAAGCTTACTCAAAAGGAAAAGCTGGCTTCGGCTAAAGCCGCCAAACGCAAGAAAGCCGCCGAAACTCTAGAAGCCACAAAGGTAAAGCAAGATCCCATTCCGGCAAAAGCATCTGAACTTCCACCTGTGGCCGATACGGAGGCTGATACGTTAACTCGCATATTGGACACCCATTCCGACAAGTTGCCCGAGGGTGTTCCCGTACGACCCGAGCAGCGCGCCGTTAAGATCGAACCCTCGAAGGAAAAAGGGAAATACGAATTGACGACAGTGCGAGCGGGATTGGGCGATGTGCGCCGCACTACCTATGATACGGAAGCTGAAGCGAAGGAAGCGAAGAAAACTTTTGAGAAGGACGAGTCATCCAGAGTAAAGCGCGTAAAACAGGTCCTTGAAGAGACTCGTGCCTTTGTACGCGACGACGAGACCTTCCGAACGGAAGCCGCCCGAGTAGCCAAAAAACTGGGATCCGACGTAGAAAACGTCGATCGTATAAAGTTAGGCGTCGAGATGATGAGGTTGGAAGAGCTTAGCAAAGATTCCCCATGGGGCATCGAAAGCAAAGCGTCCGCTCTCTACGACGACGTCACGCATAAGTTGTCCGAAAAGGAAACGAAACGCCGACTCAAACGTCACGAGAATGAATTCGAACGCATATCCACGACCATCGACAATCGTATTCAAGAGCTTGATCGACTACTTAAGCCGGAGGAAGGGCTCCCTCGCAAAGATGTTCTCGAATACGAGGATGAAGAGGGCAACACGAAGACGGTGGACAACCTTGCGAAGTTCAAGGATGAAAAGGCAGCATTGGAGAGTATTAAGGAATCGATGGCTCCTGAAAGGTCTACGATTGATTGGAAGGATATCCCACATCCTTTGCTGGGCGTGCTTGAAAAGGATAATAGCATATCGCCAATCACCTTGGGAGAGATGGCCGCGAGCCCTCTTCCCACAGCGCGAGTCGTTTCATTCGATGAGTATAATAAGATAGGCCAAAGTAAGAATCTATTGCAGAAAAAGTTAAAGGATCGCCCCTCCCAAAGTAACCCTCAGAAGACTTTTTCAGAACTAATACGAGACTACACGGCAGAAAATCCCAATGCTACGGTATATCCCGCATATGCTGCGTTTAAACCGTACAAGGATTTGACGGCAGCCGATATGCGCATGTACCTCGACGCAGCGGGGGCGGCCGAATTGGAACGTAGTCGGGGGGCGGTGGGAACCTCTGAAATGGGGGTAGGCCCCCGCAAGTCGGGTAAAGGTTTGCAGCCCGAAACAGCCAAGAAAACAACTGGAGGATTTTCCATAGAGGCGGGTACCACCTTAGCTTCCATGATTTTATATAAGCTCAATAAGCTTAACATAGGAAAAGCTCCCCAGACGACAGAACTTGCTGAATTCAGTAAGGCGGATAAACTCACGTCGCTGGAGGATGCGTTCCTGGATTTGGCTCACGCCCCCGGCGAAAAAATAGCCCCCGTCCGTTCAGAGTATGGTAAGGCGATTATCCAACGGGCGAATTCCCAGGGCGAGGTACTTCACAGGAGATTACAAGAGGCGGTACAAAATAAAGCTCCGAAAAAACAGATAGCTAAATTGGAGGATGACATAGTCAAACATTTCACCTCTTACGACCCCGAAGCGGAACAGACCGCTAGTGAAAGTGTTCCCTTTGCGACACGGCAACCCAGTAATCTGAGAAAGTGGGACGATAAATCCAAGGGGTATGTCTCCTCAGGAGACACCGGTTATATCCAGTTCAGGGATGATACGTCCTCTATTCCAGGTGTTGATGATCCGGATAGCGCCTTTCAGTACTACACGGATGTAACGTTCCATGACATGGCGGCGGATGCCACGAACACTTTAAAACCGAATATTGACGTCGACTCCAAACTAGGAAATCTCAGGGGTGAAGATCTACGTCTTTCTCAGCATCATCCGACGGAACAACGATCCCAGGAATTAAAGGATCTTATCGCCGGCAAGGAAGCGACGGAAAAGCACGGTTCGGATGTGAAGGCGAAACTCGCCGATCCCCTCTTACCCTTGGGCGCTCTACAAAAGCGCGCAGATCGGCTTAAGCTCGCTTTGGCGGCGGTAGGTGTGGAGAATCGATTAAAACCTCTAGCGAGCCACGGAGCTAAATTGCGAGCTCAGTACGAGGCTCAGAAGAAAGACACGGTTACTACTATTACCGTAGGCACGGCCGATTACGCGATAACCGTGGAGGACACTAAAAAACTTCTCGCTAATCTGGACGGACCCGAACGTAAAGCTTTGCTCGGAAAGATTCATAGATGGCAAAGAGTTCAAACGCGTGTAAACGCCATAAAGCGTATAGCTAAAAAGAAGCCCCAGAACACGTCCCGTGGATTAACGCTCCCCGAACGAATCGGAAATAACCTGCTCGTTCCTTCCGCCAAGGATCTAAAAGCCATAAATGTTGTGGCGCAAAAGTTGGCTGATTTAGGGGGGCCGCTTCCAAACTTGCCGGATAAACCGACTAAAGACGAAGTAAAGCGATCCAAACTATTTAAAAAGCTCGTAACATTACGTGAAAAGTTCGGTGAGGTTTATAAAGAAATTCCTCGTAATGCGGATCTAGCCGCCTCTGTTACCGAACGAACAGGACCTGGAGCGCACGGAAAGTTCAAGAAGAGTGCGTTAGTGGAGACCTTTGGTTTAGGTAAACCTCTGGATGCTTTGGAAAGCGAGATATCCAAAAAGGCTAAGAAAGGTAAAAAGCACTCCGAAACTCACCAAATGGAACAGGCTGAGCGAGCGGTGGCTGACATCACCACTGCACGCGTAGATGCCGATGGCTCTACTCGCCACGTCATAAATCCAGAGTATGCTCCGCATGAGGGCGCCACCGTCGCCATTGAGAGCGCTACCGAAGCTAAAGACAACGTGTTTACTTTTGTAAACGGGGAATGGAAAGCTCCTCCGGGATGGAATGTGCAGCGACAGCAGATGGTTAGTGCAGAGGAGATGCTCCGCATATCTGGGATGAGCTTAAAGGATGATTCAGGGAAAGGGATTTCAATAAAGGAAGATGTCCCTTTCACTCAAAATAAGTATACACCCGGACATCGAGACCTACAATCGGACATGGCCGAGCAGCTGGAAGCCGATCAAAAGTTGGCTAAGGAAGCGTGGATAGATGTGCAGAATAAGAAGTATACGGGTTCCATGACGCATATCGATTCCGTCAGCGTGTTGGATGTGGTGGACTTTTTAATGAATCCTCGAAACAGCGTCGAGCACTTGGACAACCCCATGTCTTCGCAAGTGAAAAAGGGTGTGCAAAGACAATTGCCCGGCCCTCCCGGTGGAGGAAATCTAGTCCGGGTATGGGATGCATTCATTGAGCATGCCTACGACAAATTGGGTATTGACTCTAAGAACTCCCCCAAATTACCGACTCCCAAAGATCCTCACGTATGGAAGCACGACCGTTCTCATTATCAAGGGGGTACTGAAGCTGAGTTTAAGGTGGCTCCCGAAGGTGAGCCGAACGTTGAGTATAATGTCATGGAGGGCAGTATATATAGTCAGCCCACTCCCCATCCCGATGTCATGCGAGCGCAAATGGTACCGCTAATACAAGCGGCCATAGATGCGGGACTCGTACCCATAGCGTCTCTCACCGGGATGAGTCCCGATGCGGAAAGTCAAATCATCCACAGTTCCGATGCCCGACAACAGGGCCTCCAGGATGTGGTGCAATCGCCCGACGGAACCTTCAAGCAGGTGGAGCATAGCCAGTCTTCCAATCGTGACGACGCAGAACCTGGCTCAGACATCTTCGGCTCCGACTACAACCTTGAAAATATTCAAACATCGAGCCTACCCGCGGATTTTGGGAAATTGAGCGCTTTGAGATCCCTAGTGGAGACCTTCAAAAAGGGGGGTGACAAGGAATACTTGAAGCACATATCCAATAAAAAGGGGACCTTGACGGAATCCATTATCAATCAGGCAGCCCCCATACGTAAGCTTACGGATATGATTCTGGATAACTCGAATCTGCCCGCCACGCATCCTATGCGAGACTTTCTAAATACGCATTCGTATTGGCACGCATATTTCGGTAAGGGGTACAACGAGGTGGAACGTGCGGAACGTCGTTTTATCGAACCTATAATAGACGCTTTGCGAGAGCATAGCATCGACGTGGAGACCTTCGGCGAGTATCTGTTGGCTAGAGCCGCACCCACACGAAACAAGCATCTTAAACTGCAACACCAAGACAAACTTGCTCTTCTTAAAAAGAACGTGACCAAAAAAGGTAAGGAGACTTTTAACGCTTTCGCCAAGGAAACGAGAGAGCTGGGGGTTCCTTTTTCGGGAATAACCGACGAAACCGCCGCCGGCGTCGTTCAGGACTTGGAAAACGATTCTAACTTCATGGCCTTCCTGAATAGTAAGCAGAAACCTCTGCATAAGTATTACGCCATGAACAAGGACGCCCTAGCCACGAAAGAGGAATATGGGTTGATACAGGGGGAGTTGGGATTAAACGAGCGAGCCCGCATGGAAGCTGCCGCCTCGTATATAGATTGGGCAAGCTCCACAAAGGATAAAAAATTCAGTTCCAAAATCGATACGGGCGACAGTTACTCATACGCCCCCATGCAGGGCTTCGAAGGGGAGACGCAGGACTTGTTTGATCACGATGCCGCTTTCCAAGCATTAGGTCAGGGGGCCAGCGCTTCAGGTAAGGGTTGGGATCAGTCTCGTCGCAAACTTATAACAAAAGGAGCTTTCGGTCGCCATATTCCCAAAGGGGAGGACGGAGTCTATGCCCCCGACCCTAAAGCGGTCATGGCTACGACGATCGAGCAATTTTATAACGACAAGATAACGTCGACCAAAAACGAAGTCGCCAATTCCTTTGGGGATCTATTTACGTTTATGCGGTACGTAGCGGACCCCGAAGCCAAGTATCTGAAAGGTAATAAGGAAGCGAAAAAGGTGTATGACGCTCTCTTGAAAAACCGACCGGAATTCAAAACCTTGGCAGATAGCCTGAATGACGAAACAAAAGCTGGAATATCCAAAGAGTTCTCAAAGATATTCAAGATAGATTTTGAAATGATGGATATGAAGAAACGGTATAAGGAGATGCCCCTAACTCCTGAAGACGAAGCCGGTAATGAATTACATCGCTTACGTACTACGCGTACGGAACTAGACAAGACTATATCGGATAGCGCTCATATCTTTACATACCGGGTCAAGGGTGTCCCCATGTACATAGAGTTTAAAAACACTCCGGAAGGGGCTACTATGGCCGCTACATTGCAGAACTTAAAGTATCAAGCGTTGCCCGCCGTCTTGGGAGGTTTCAACACCGTAACTCGCTATCTGGCTCAAACATACACCTCCATGAACCCTGCGTTCATCATCCCCAACTTCTTTCGGGATTTGGGAACGGCTGCCGTCCACCTGACCGAGGATCATAAGTCGGTGATCGCCAAGGATATATTTTCACCTTCGGGCATGTTGACGGTGGGAGGCTATATGAAAGCCGTATATTCCGCCGAGAGAAAGAAGAACAAGGGTGAGTCCATACTTTCTACCGACATAACTATAAACACGGAAACCGCCAAGGATCTTTTGGCTAACGGCACCAAGGAACAGCAGTATCAATTCGCATTAGCGGCTGGGGCCAAGGTCGGATACTTCCGGCATGACACCGTCGCCGAACAAATAACGGCCTTGCAGAAAAAGTTAAAGGGTGAAGCCCGCTTAAAGCAGGTGGCGGGAAGCACGCTAAAGCTCGTCGACCATATGAACACGGCCGTCGAAAACTCCATACGGATGACGACCTTTTGGTCTGCGATAAAGAACAACTACACAGTAAAGCAAGCTACGGATATCGCCCGAAACGTCACGGTCGACTTCAATCAAAAAGGAAATCTTACGCAGGCTTTCGGTTCTTTGTACGTGTTCTTCGGAGCGAGCATGACGTCCATGAACCGTTTGTGGAGGACCTTTGCTCGACGGTCTCCGGCCCAAAGGGCGGCGCTTGTCAGCGGTATCGTCGGGGCGGGTATGATAACTTCACTTTTCAATCGTTTGATGGATCCCGAGGAAGAGGACGACGACGAACCCGATTACGACAGTATCAGTTCGTACAAAAGGGACACTAATTTAATAGTACCGATGCCCGAGGGTTTCCCCGGCAACGACAAGAGAGACACCGGATATTTTTCCGTACCCGTGCCTTTGGGTTACAACATGTTTTGGACTTTGGGGCAGGTCATGGGGGATGTATTGTCCAGCCAGATGGGCTTGGGGAACACTACGGGAGTAATGGAACCCATGAGTCGCATCATGGAGCGCTCCATGAACACTTTCAATCCCGTGGGAGGATCCAACTTCGTATCCGCCGGGATACCTTCTGCATGGATGCCGATCTACGAATTGTTAGGTTCCAACGAGGACTTCATGGGTAATCCCATCAAGTACGACGATGTTTCTTACTCGGGAAAGACTCCCGCTCATACCCGCGATCCGAAGGGCACTCCCGAGCATTGGACGGAGGCTTCCCGTTGGATTAACGAATTCATGGGAGGATCCGAAACTCAAAAGGGAAGCGCCGCCGGAATGGTGGGGGGCAATCCCCTCATGTATTCGGAAGACCACGACATAAAATTCGACATGGCCGGAAATCAGATGAAGCATCTTTTTTACGGGTATACGGGTGGTATCGGCAAACTGTTGGATCAAAGTTTCGGGGGATTGCTGCGAGCCGCTTCAGGAGAGACGGGCTTCGACGATTATGGGGACGTACCTATATTGGGAAGGTTTGTCCGGGGTACCACCTATGGAGCTAATACGCGTTCCGCTTTCAGTTCACTTCGTTCAGCCGTCAAGACCGCCGAAGCTTCCAAGCGTGAGGCGGGCGAATTGGGTACGGCAATGGCCAATAGGTACCGCATAGATAATAGGGCTTTGCTATCGTTGTCAAAAGATGTTAAATACATGGATGCCCTACGGAAAAAAATAAGGGAAATGAAAGCTAAAATTGAAAGTCGAAAGGATTTATCCGCCGACCGCCGAGACACTCTTTTGGAGGCAGCTGAAGAACAGGAGTTGAAAGCCATGATCAAAATTGTTAAAAAAGCAAGAAGACTTAATTTCAAAGCATGAAGACCTCGAATCTAAAGTTAACGGAAAAACAGGAGAAAGACCTGACCAAGTATCTTCTTGATCGCATCAAGCAACTCAAGGAAGACAACTTGGAGCGTATCGAGGCCGATCGTAGGTCTTGGGATTGTTACAATAACCGAAGAGAGGATCGAGTAGGTCATGATTCCATATTTGCACATTCCAATTTAAGCGTACCGCTGACTTCGCTCGTAGTGGATCATTTCATGGCGAGGGCCGAAGATGAGATAACGGGCACATCCCCTTACTTTAAATTCGACGCTCAAGGCCCCTCCGACGACATTCCCGCTGAAGCGTACGATAAATATTTCAATTGGAAAATAGAGACTCGGGGGAATACGCGTGAACGTTTGGAAGAATCCTATTTGCACATATTCGTACAACGCGCCGTCGTAATGAAAGCCGTCTACGAAGAGGACGTTTCCACGTGGTACGACTACGAAAGATCTGCTCTTTACAACCATGAACTAGGCGACTTCGAGCAGCGACCCGAGGAAGGTCCCGTGATCGAAGGGGAAGCTCAATTTCTACCTGAACTAAATCCCGATACGGGAGAAACCGAGATGCGTCTAGCGGAGGATCCTACCCTTCAGATGATTCCGGGTGTTCACGATTTTCAGCCTTATCCCGAGGGTATCCCCACTCAACTCGTAAGATACAAGGGCCCACGATCAAGAGTTATCGACAGCGATCGCTTCCTATGCTCGTCCACCGCTGAATCCATTGAGGCTGCGGATCTTGTAGTTGAGATATACGACAAAACCGTGGCATGGGCTCGCAATATATTTCTAGAGCGAGAGTGGTACAGCTTTAATGATTATTACCACGATCTAAAAAAGGACGCCAATCCTCGAAGCGAGAACGACAAGAATAAAGAGCGCACCGAAAATTTAAGTTTCGACTCCGATCTAAACCCCAGTATTCCGTTAATGGAATGCTGGATCAAAAGGGATGTTTTGCAAACGGGGTATCCGCAGGAGTTCTGTGTGTTCCTCGACACGGACACCGAGAAATTGGTGTATTACGAATACACGGCTAAACTAACGCCCGACAATCGATTACCCTACTCGGTGGTTTCCATAGGTAAGGAACGCAATCGCTGGTGTGGTTATAGTCTGCCGGAGCGTGTGGCGATGTTCCAAGAGTACATCGATAAGCAATTCAACGCCCAAAGTTACCGCAATGAATTATCGGCCAACCCAGTCGTAGGCGTAAACCCTCAAGCTGTGGAAGACGAACCCGAAGACGTGGAATTCCATGCGGGCAAAGTATTTCAACTCAAGGACCAATACACCATAGACGACTTCATAACGTTTTCGCAAATGCCGCAGGTGGATATGGTTACGCAGAATTTAATCGATTTCGTGTTCGGTATCGTTCAACTATGGTTGGGTGTTTCCAACATGGCTCAAGGCGATTTTCAGGCTTTGGCTCCGGCGAATACCGCCACAGGTGTCGAGGCCACTCTTAGAGAAGCCTCGAAAATAGGGCGACGTTGGATGCGTAGGATTGTCCGAGGATTCGAAGACCACCTTACGAAGCTCGTGCAGGTCGCTATGGCCACGTTGGATGAAGACGAGGTTTATGAATATATGGAAGGGGATGTTCGCGTCTTTCAGGAGATGTCCGCCGATAGAATTAAAAATCTAGACGTAGACGTAACGGTGATACTTTCCCAAGACCAAGGTCAAAGGGCCATTGAAAAGGCTACTTTGGCCCTGCAAACTCAAGATCGCTACTTCCAATCTCCGCCCGAAATGCGTCCATATATACGTCCTATGCTTAAGCGTATATTGGATGCCATGGGTTACGAGAAGACCGATGAACTTCTGCCTAACGAGGCTCCCGCCGATCCTAAATCCGAAGCTGAGATCATGAAAATGATGGGCGACAACGCCTCAGCTGGTGGAGAATCTCCCGAAGCTCGGGATGGGGTTATGGGCGCTACCGAGGGTATGGGCAACAGCAATCCTCAGGGAGCTAATCAATATCAACAACAAACCGGAACATAATTATGGCTACTTACACACATGACACACCCGCTCGCTACACGAACGCCAATCCTCGAAACGGAGGTACCTTCGTTCGAGCCGCTAAAGGATACCTGAGCAGACTTCGCCCGACTTCGGCGGCAAGCGTGAACGCTAAACGCGTATTCGGCTCGGATTGGCCTAAATTCGGAGGCTCGACCGGCACGGCGTTCTTACCCGTTTCAGGCATCGTTACACGTACCTATCGCGGAGGAACTACCGCCACCGGAAGTAAATCAAGGACTCGATGACTGATATAGTCATATTTGACAAGTTGTCCGACATAAAGCGGCTCACGGTAGATGAAGCTTTCATCCATCTTGAGAAGCGCTTTCAAACGGAAAGAGGCCGACACCTCACAAAGATGCTCGATCGCTCGACCTCGCCCGAGGAGACAGTTGCTCTTAAGGCCGTCGTTAACGCACTGGAAAGCGTATCGCCGATGGCTCTCGCGAATACGATCCTCAAAGTCGAATCGAAAAACTCAAAAGTAAGAAATCCTGAAATGTGGAAGATTAAAGCATGAGTTCTCAAACTATAGCACATATTCGGTGGGTCCGATTGAATTCCGACGGAGCCCCCATAAACGCAGCCAAGGTGGTCATACAACCTACCCGCCCACATCCTTTAACGATTGCGGGGCGACCTAAACCTCTTAAAGCGTAATGGCGTATAGCATCACAACGGTTCCTCCTCGTGTTATGACGGCTGTACCTCGGCCCGCGTTCAGGTTCACGGACGACGCTTCGGTCGTTATGGCCACTCAAAGCGCCGAACCCCGATACACTAGCAGCAGCAGCAGCAGCAGCAGCAGCGTAACCGACGC
>Ga0315327_10000634_pt1 | contig 17585 bp, 7 predicted proteins | sample M110032315metaG_FD_203460 | JGI IMG/M metagenome (GOLD analysis project Ga0315327, IMG submission 203460) | Ammonia-oxidizing marine archaeal communities from Monterey Bay, California, United States - M1 100m 32315 | ecosystem: Environmental > Aquatic > Marine > Coastal | place: USA: California... | reverse complement strand
CCCTTGCCAGGGAGTCAGTATGAATCGCCACCTCGTGCTTCTTTAGCCACATTTCCAGCGGCCTCCTGATTTCTTTGTCCATTATTGCCAATACGCTGCTCATGCCCTCAACGACAGTTACTTCAGATCCAAGTTTTGCAAGTGCGCAACCCAACTCGAGGCCAATATAGCCCCCTCCAACGATTGCCACGCTCTTTGGGAGCGTATCCAGGTCCAATGCCCCAGTAGAGGAGAGCACGAACTCTTCGTCACATGGCATGAATGGCAAATCTATGTGGCTAGAACCAGTGGCGATTATGACATTCTCTGCTTCTATCTTTACCTTGTCACCATCGTTGTCGACAATGCAACTCTTGGGGCCATCGAAACTGGCCCATCCTTTGATCAAATTTGCCCCAGCGGCTTTCAGAAGTCCCTCGACACCCTTGTTCAGTCTATCCACAATGGAATCCTTCCAAGACACCAGTTCACCCATGTCGACCCCCGCCTCGCCACTCACGGTTAGGCCCATGTGGCCCCCCTCTGCAGAATGCTGGCGTAGAGACTCGAACCTCTCTGCAGCGTGAATAATCGCCTTGCTAGGTATGCACCCCCTAATCAGGCAAGTCCCACCCGCCTTGTCACTCTCAACTACAATTGTATCTAGGCCTAGTTGCGCTGACCTGATTCCCGCTACGTAGCCCCCCGGGCCAGCTCCAACTACCAAGACTTGGCACTTACGTGATTCGGCCATTTTAAATCCTCACATGAAAATGAGTGCCGGTGTTTCCAGCATTCTCCTGAGGTCTTGTATTAGAGATGCCCCGTCCGCACCGTCGACCACTCTGTGGTCAAAGGCACTTGATAGGTTCATGATTCTCCGAACTACTATCTCCCCGTTCCTGACAACGGGCATCTCTCTCGCCTTGTGTACACCTAGGATGGCAACCTCTGGGTGGTTGATGATTGGTGTTGCTCCCAAGCCGCCCTCGCGTCCCAGACTTGTAATCGTGAAAGTGGAACCGGTTAGCTCGTCCAGGCTTGCGCTTCCATCTCTTGCAGATCCAGATACTCTCTGCATTTCTAATGCAGTGCTCCATATGTCCATGGACTCGACGTGCTTCACAACTGGGACATATAGGCCCCGTTCGGTCTGAGTAGCAATTCCTAGGTTCACTGCTCCCTGCCTGTTCACCACTCCCCCTTCGTCATCGAAGTGGGCATTACATTCGGGATGATCTGGCATGATCTTTGCAAGAGTCAGCATGATGAATGGGAGATAAGTCAACTTCGGCTGCGTTTCGTCCTTTGTTGAGTTCAGAACCCGCCTCAACGACTCTAATTCGGTAATATCAACCTCTTCGAAATATGAGAAGTGAGGTATCCTACTCTTGGAGAGGCTCATTTGCTCTGAAATCTTCCTCCTCAGTCCGACAACCTTTACCGGCGTCACTTCGGTTCTTTTCACTGAGTAGGCCATCGGTGGAGCTCCAGAAATTGCACCACCTGCAGCAATGAAGGCATCCAAATCAGCGTGCCTGACTCTTCCAGCGGGTCCCGAGCCTCTAACGTTGGATAGATCAACATCATTTTCCCTAGCACGCTTCCTTACTGCAGGACTCGCAAGTACTCGTCCGGTGACGGCTTTCATCGGCGCCACAGGGGCCGGAGTTTCTGGGACGGGAGTCGGCGCCACAGGGGCCGGAGTTTCTGGGACGGGAGTCGGAGCTGTAGGTTCGACTTCCTCTTCCGCACTCTTTTCTTCCTCCTCGGGCTCTTCTCCTCCCTCGGAGTCAATCTCCAGGAGAGTTGTTCCCACAGCAATCATGTCCCCAACCCCTCCGCTGAGTGAACTGATTACCCCACTGGTTGGAGAAGGTATGGTGACTGTTGCCTTATCAGTCATAACGTCCACAAGAGGGTCATCCTCGGATACCGACTCTCCAACCGAAACGTGCCATTGGACTACTTCTCCTTCTACTACTCCCTCTCCGATGTCAGGCAACTTAAACACGAAATTACCCATTCTAATCCTCCTGTGTTTTTGCTATTGCCGCCGCGATTCTAGACGGTCCGGGCATGTAATCCCATTCAGTAGTATGGGGGAACGGAGTGTCCCAACCGGCAACCCTCTCAATGGGGGCCTCAAGGTGATAGAAGCACCTCTCTTGGATGGAAGCTGCCATTTCCGCACCGAATCCACTAGTCTTGGGGGCTTCGTGGACGATCACGCACCTTCCTGTCTTCTCAATGGAACTTACAACAGCATCTCTGTCCCATGGCACCAGGGTCTGCATGTCTATCAGATCGCATGAGGCGCCGCTGTCCTTGATTGCTTGTTCACAAACATGAACCATGGCACCCCATGAAATTACCGTGCAATCATCCCCTTGTTTCGCTAATCTTGCTTGTCCAAGCGGGATTTTGTAGTGACTCTCGGGAACTTCTGCCTCCGGGTGATCCGACCAAGTGGGTACGTTGTGGGGGTCACCGTAGAAAGGACCCCTGTAGCATCTCTTGGGTTCGAAGAAAACAACTGGATCGTTGCACTCAACTGCACTAATTAGCAACCCTTTGGCATTGTAAGGTGTCGAACAGTAAACAACTTTCAGCCCGGGTGTGTGTGTGAATTGGGACTCGGGGGATTGTGAATGGTGGTGCCCCCCTCTGATTCCACCACCAGCAGGGGTTCGGAGGGTGACCGGTGACCAAAACTCGCCACCAGACCTATGCCTAACTTTGGCCATCTCATTTACAATTTGGTCATAAGCCGGGAAGATGTAGTCTGCGAACTGAATTTCCACTATAGGCCTGAGGCCATTAAGACCCATCCCAAACGCAGTTGCTGCAATTCCACCTTCCGACAAGGGGGAGTCGAAAACACGATGCTCGCCATGCTTCTCTTGTAATCCATCAGTTGTCCTGAAGACTCCCCCGAAGTATCCAACGTCCTCTCCAAATACGATGATATCGGAGTCATTCTCAAGCAAGTTATCAAGCGCACTATTCAGGGATTGAATCATATTCATGTTGGACATTTCAACCACCCATTAGTTCGTCATGCTGTTCTTTCAGATGCCAGGGCATCTCTTCGTAAACCTCGGTGAAGATTGTATCGGCTGAGGGGTATGGGCCATTGGCCAGATCACCGAATTTGACGGCTTCCTTGTAAGCATCTACTACCTCGGTATCGATCCTTTCCTCCATTTCTTTGTGTTTATCCTCGCTCCACTCTCCCAAATTAATCAGGTGTTCTTTCAGTCTAATTATCGGGTCCCCGCCTGGCCATTTCGTATGCTCGTCCTTTGGCCTGTATCTGCTTGGATCGTCACTGCTACTGTGCGCTCCCGTTCTGTAAGTCAGAACCTCAATGTGGGTTGCCCCGGACCCCGAAGATGCCCTTTCGCGTGCCCATTTAGTTACTGAATAGAGTGCTAGGAAGTCATTCCCATCAACTCTAATCGATGCAAGCCCGTAGGGAATCCCCCTGGATGCGAAATTTTCAATTCCTGTGGCGAAGTTAGCATGCGTCGAAATGGCCCACTGATTGTTTACCAAATTGAGAATTACAGGAGCTTTGAATACGCTTGCGAAGTTTAACGCATAGTGGTAATCCCCTTCAGCGCTCGCACCATCTCCGATCCACGTGATAGTCACCTCGTCCAGTCCCTTGTAACTTGATGCAAGACCCACACCAACCGCCTGACTGAACTGTGTTCCAACAGGGCTAGAAATCGAAATAAATCTACCCTCTCGATATGAATAGTGTACTGGCATTTGCCTCCCCTTGATGTTGTCCTCTATGTTTCCAATGCAGTGACAAATCATGCTAACCATCCCCCTACCTCTGACGAACTGCGCCCCTGGTTGCCTGTATGTTGGGAATATCCAATCTTGTTCTTCCAATGCCATAGTTTGCGCAATCGCCACTGCCTCCTCGCCTAACGACCTCATGTAGAACGAAAGCAAACCGGTTCGTTGCATCTTCATCATCCTGTCATCGAATATCCTCAACCTTACCATGTGCTCTAGCCCGGTTCGGAGTTGATCTGCAGAGAGTCCAGGGTCCCATTCTCCTGAGGCATTACCATCGTCATCGAGCACCCTTACTAACCCGTTTGCTAGGTCCACAGTGTCCTCGGATTGACAATTCTTTGGATCGGGCTTGGGCAAGTCACCGGGTTTCCACGACCAGTTCTCGAAGCTTGCTTGATCTCCGGGCCTGAAAGGCGCATCGGGGACGTGGATATTTCCATCATTGCCCTTAGACGCCACGATGATTTCCTCCTATAATCATGAATTATCAACCTCTGCTACAACCAATCTCTCCTTTGATAGGATGTGACTAACTGCTGAACCAGTCGAGTCACGAGTAACCACTGGTTCTCCCCCCATTGCCTCTTCCCATAGCAGCCCTGCCCTATAGCTCGATCTAACTAGTGGCCCGCTAGCAACTGCACTGAAACCTAGTTCCCTAGCGAAACTATCCCAATCTGCAAATCTATCCGGCTCCGGAAATCTATCTACTGGGAGGTGTCTTAAGCTAGGTTGTAGATACTGCCCCAGTGTAATCATGTCCACTCCGGCCCCACGAATCTTTTCCATTGCCTCTATGATCTCTTCATCTGTTTCTCCCAGGCCAACCATCAGACTAGTCTTTGTTAGCAGATTAGGACGAATTTCCTTTGCCATTCTCAGAATCTCAAGTGACTGAACAAAGGAAGCTCTGTGATCCCGAACCACAGTGTCTAGTCGAGGGACGCATTCGACGTTGTGCGCGAATACTCTCAGAGGTAACCCATCCAACAGTGCATCTAGGGCCTCGAGATTTCCGTCTAAATCAGAACAAAGCAACTCCAAACCGACGTTTGGATTATTCTTCGCAACTTCTATGATACAATCTCTGTAGTGATTCGCCCCGCCGTCTGGTAGGTCATCTCTGTTCACTACCGTGATTACTGCATAGCTAAGGCCCATTTTGGATACTGCATCAGCTAACTCACGAGACTCTTCAGGATTAAGATCCGAAGGGGCCCTAACAGTTCCGACTGCACAGAATCTGCACCCTCTGGTGCAGACTTCTCCCGCAACCATGAAGGTTGCCGTACCTCTGCCCCAACAGTCGTGAACATTGGGGCATCTTGCCTCCTCGCAAACAGTATTCAACCCGTGAGCCAACACATTCTCCTTTGTTCCGTTGTACCTCGACTGAGCTAGACCCGTTGGAAGGGACGTCTTGAACCAAGAAGGGAGGCGCTTCCTCATTTTTTTTCTCTTATCTAGAGGGCTAATTGTAGTCGGACTTCCACAACCTCCGGACATCGCTGTTTCAGAGTCGATGATTGGCAACCGCCTCTCCATCGTAATCAACGGATAGAAGAACGACATTAACCGTTCTCATTGCGAAGTTCCACTTCTTGTGAGCAATTGGTAAAGTGTGAAGTCTCTTGCGCATCACATGCACGGGACAGTTTTGGTAACTGGGGGCTCTAGGCGGATTGGCCGTGAAATATGTTTGAGGCTTTCAACAGAAGGTTTCCCAATAGCGATCCACTATAGGAATTCCCAACGCGAGGCAGACCTCCTCGTCGAGGAGATAGAGTCCAATGGTGGAAAGGCATGTGCTCTGAATTGCGACCTCAACGATATCGATTCTGTGAAAGGCCTGATCCAGAAAGCCACTGAATCACTAGGTGCGGTGGCAGGCATCGTTAACAATGCCTCGTACTTTGCTTTCGACAGAATCGAGAGCCTCTCCGAAGGAGGATGGTTGGAACATATGAGAGTAAACGCTTTCGCACCACTGATCCTAATCGGGGAGTTGTCCAAGTCCTCCACAGAAGGGTCGTGGGTGGTGAACGTTTTGGATTTCAAGGTAGAATCTCCCAATGCAGATTATCTGTCATACACTAGTTCAAGATTTGCAATGTATGGCTTGACATCTGCACTGGCAATCGACCTTGCCCCAAGAATCCGAGTCAATTCAGTCGCCCCTGGGCATGTCCTGACTAGCGATGTTCTCGATGAGGATTCTCTCAAACTTATTCAATCACAATCTCCGCTAGGATTTGGCCCAACTGCAAATGATGTGGCTGAATCGGTCGCTTTCTTGGCGACTTCTCCTTCTATTACCGGCCAAACAATCTTCGTTGACTCGGGCGAGCGCTTTAGGCAGATGTCACACGATCCAGCATTCAACCAGGAGAACCTCAAATGACAATAACCACCCCCCATCTTAGTTCGATAATAGGAATCCTCGGATCGACGGGATGGACAACCCTGCGGCTCGAAGATGTTGTAATAGAACTAGACATTGGGACTCATGACTATGAGAAGGGGGTGAAGCAGCCAGTTAGATTCGATGTCGAAGTTTTGATCGAAGGCGCCGATGCACCAATTAACGATCACATCGGAGAAGTACTGGATTACGAGTACCTATACCGTTCAATTGAGTCCGCCATCTCAAAGAGGCATACTCTGATGGAAACAATTGCTTCATCGATTCTGGATACTATTCTAGAACCAAAGATCGTCGTTGCAGGAGTAGTATGCCTGACCAAGGTTTCTCCCATGGGCTTTGATGGGAAGTTTGGATGCTCATTGGCAAGGGTAAAACCGGACTTAGAGGATTAATGGTGCAGGGGATGGGATTCGAACCCATGAAGCACTAAGCACCGGAGCTTAAGTCCGGCCCCTTTGACCAACTCGGGTACCCCTGCAGCCCAACGAGCCACGACTTTCGATTTCAACCGAGCGGACGTTAACGTCCTATAACCGATGCATCCAGTACTCTACTCTCCCGAACTCTTTAACATCCCGGATGCGGCGCACAATCGTGCGAAAACGCAACATCGACCCATATGTACGTCAAAGTACACTGGTTGCCCTCTCTCTGGCGTTATTGATGCTGATTCCCGCTGGCTTCGATATTGGGGCTTCTGAACTGCCCGATTCCAAGACCCTCAATGCTTCTGAAAGCCCACCAGACGCAAACCTGTACAAACTATACTTCATTCAACCCGGACAGAACCAGACTGCTGGAATGGACGGCCTAATTAGTACCGAGCCTCCCGAGGCGGATGAGGATCAGGAAGTAGCCAGTGCTCTGGACGATGACGTCCAATTTATGTCCATTTCATTAATGTCGTCGATGGAATTCTTTGGCAGGAAGTTCCATGCAAACGACTCATACTACATTCCAGTTGAACTATTCCTGAAGTCCGAAGGATCTCAGAATTCTAATGTTGATTGGACCGTCTCAGTAATGACTTCCGAGAGGACTGTTGGCTCCACAACATACTCTGGTTCGGTGTGCACTTCTTCATTCGGAAGCAGTTGCGACTTCGACCACGAGACTATCTTTGTCGGAATAGGAAACTCAGAATCTTTCCAGGTTGGAAAGAATAAGCGACTGATTATCAAAGTTAGAGCCAGCATGTCTGGATGTGATGACAGTGGCAGCCCATTCGGGGGGTCTGGTTGCACTGCGGATGTCGCATTCAACAATATCGACAACGAACCAAACAAATTCTCCAAGATGGAGACTAACGGCAATGCCCTGATGAATAGCATCATTGTCGTCCAGAGGGAAGGGGCTAACATAGCAGAGGGTCCGGAGATTGACTGGTACCCGAATGACATCGTTGAAGACAGAGAGATGCAGTTCTCGATAGATGCAATTAGTGCATTCGGAAGGGCTGATATCGCTAGGGTAGACATCCTGATGAGGGATCCGGATGGAAACTATGAGGTCGACGAGAGGATTACTGGCGACTTGGAGGAGATAGAAGACTCCAGCACAGGAATCTTCGGCAAATTTCTCTATACATACAATAGCGGACTCAACCCTGGTGAGTATGCAGTAATACTCAAGGTCCGGGATGTCGGTGGAAACGAGATTGAAATTGAGCACGAGCCCATCGAGATGCACCAGTTTGGAGTATCTCTGAAGCATAGGTTCGATCGTTCGGTAGAGTACTTCGCACCAGGTAAGGTAACTCCTATCCCCATGGTACTTGTTCATAGAGGCGATTCGACAAAGTCGATGAACGTAGAATTAGAGGTGCTGACTAATCTAGGAAGCTCTTGGTTGGTTGAGTTCGATTCTCCTGCAGGATATGAGATGAGCTCCGGAGGGTCAGTCATTAATCCGACAGTGACTCTAACCGCACCAGATGATCTAACTGGCATGCCGAAGAAGATCGAGATCAGAGCGGTTGCAGAGGCAGATGTGGAGGGGGTAATTTCGGTAGTCCATCAGGACACTCTCGTACTGGTTGTAGAGAAGGTTGATGTCTATCAACCCCCCGTGGTCTCGATCTGGTCAGACGACCACAAGATACCGATAGCGAATTCTTCCAGGGGTGATGCTCTGGATTCTACCATCCCCAGATTTGCCGAATATGGCGAATTCAACCCCTTCATATTGGAGATTTTCAATACTGGTTTCGATGCCGATAACTTCCGGATTGACATTCTCAAGAGATCGAAGTCAATCTTCCAGTTGCACGACAATCTCACAGGTCAGCGGATACTTCAGGACGAGGGGGATGGGACTTTCCACACTCCTTTATTGGAGAGACACAGCACAAAGGTACTGATTCTCGGTGTGAAGCCAAGCTTGGATAGAGAGGACGAGGACATCGGTGAGATTGAGATAGAAGTAATCAGCGGCGGCAACGCATCATCAACAACAACCGTTTCATTCACAATTCAGAGAACATACGGCATAAGGGGGGAGGTCTCACAAGACTGCGACGGAACTCCTCTCGGACACATGAAGGTGGCACTATGTGCACCTGGACAGGACAGACCGGTCTTGGACTTCAGGGCCAGATTGACGAATAGTGAAGACGACTTGGAGGCAGCATCTTGGTGGCTATTGCAAAACCCTGCTTCGTTGAATGAGAACACCGATCGAAACTCAGCCTACGGGCAATGGGAATTCAGGATCACAAACTCAGACGGAGAGGCCGTCCCTCGAGTCTCCCTGGGTCCGGGGGACTTCACTGAGGTCTACATCAGCGTAACTCTGACGAACCAGGTAGAGGTCGGCAACCATACTGTTTTCTTGAGAATTTCCGAGGACATAGAAGACGACGATCCAAGATATTTCGATCTCCCGATGACATTCGAAATTGAAGCAGATCAACCAATGCTGGAGATCGTCCAAGTTTCCCAGAATACAAAACTTGCACCTGGTAATGACTACTCGATTCAAATGAAGGTGAAGAACGAAGGAAACAGTCCTATGACCGTTCTCCTTGAAGCTGACGTTGATGAGAATGGATGGGATGTCAGTATCGGCGGCCTGTCGGGTTCGCCCCTGATTGAAATCGAAGCGTTCGACGAAGCCACCTTCACAGTCGAAATCTCCGTCTCAAGTTCCGCAAATAATGGGGATTCAATTCCGATTTCTGTAACTGCAACCCCACTAGATACGGATCAGAGCTTCTCAGAGTCTTTAACGGCTAAGTTCACTTTGACAGCAATTGTTGAGATAGGCTCTTTCGTTGACATCATAGTTAACGAAATGTCCCACCCCAGACCAATCACTCTTGTTTTGGTGCTAGTAAGCGTACTATTGCTGTTTGCAGGTGTTCAGAGCAGGCTCAATAGGAGAAGATGGGCAGCACAGATGAGAGCGATAGAGTCACTTTCTGAGGACGAAACAGAGTCCCAAGAAACCACGCCAGAGATACCCGTTCCAGTTACAGTTATGGATGAGCCGAAGGGAGTGGAAAGATACGACGATGGCGATGTCGAGCTGATGTAAGAATGACAAATGTACGAACTACGCTCCATTCTTCTTAAGACCCGAAGTTAGCGCCAACAAAACGGGACCGATATTCATGAAGTTCGTAATTTCAAATTACGAAGAATCCAACCCCCTGGTCAAGAAGAGGTCCGCTACACTGCTAACCTGCTTAGTGCTCATGTCAGGAATCGCTTCGATGCAGATCACAGTCTTCGAGGTTTCTGCAACTGTAAATGACCAAGATGCCGACGGTTTATCATACGGGATTGAGTTCCTAATTAACACCCAGCCCCAGGATTGGGACTCTGATAATGACGGACTCCCAGATGGATGGGAATGGCAATATGGGCTAGACCCGCTTTCGTCATCTGGCGACAACGGCTCGACAGGAGATCCCGACTCCGACGGCTTGACAAATCTGAATGAGTATCTTTACGGGATTCCTTCAGGCTGGGACGAGCCTTCAACTACGAATTTCTTAGACAATGGGGTTTGGTGGAATGGCACGATACCCGTTTCCAACTGGGACGAAGAGAGCGCAATGCAAGTGATTCAGGGTTCTGGATCAGACGGTGCCGACGAGGACCCGGTGGGCAACATCTGCACTGACACCTTCGACAACGATCACGATGGGATGGTTGACTCAAATGACGGTGACTTTGATGGAGATGCGGACTGCAGTTCTAATGATGATGATGGGGATGGAATTGCCGATGAGGACCCCAATGGATGGGACACCGATGGCGATGGGATGCCAGATGGATGGGAGGTGGCAAACGGATTGGATCCAACCTCTAATTCTAATCAAGACGGAACCTTCGGAGATCCTGATTCTGACGGTCTTTCAAACATTTACGAATACGTCAATCCTGCATGGGGGACTAGAAATGGGTCCACATTCCCTCCAACGCAGTACTTCAGACCCGGACCAATCAATATGACTGCCACAGAGTCACCCTGCAATCCAGTACTTTCGCTTGGCCCTGGTGGCTGTACCATTTTTACCTCCGAGGTCGATGGAATAACTCAGACCGATCCGCAGAACAACGATACCGATGGAGATGGCTTGAATGACTCGTTAGAGGCTCTCGTCTTGTTGACCGACCCAACTTCCCCTGATACGGACTCCGACGGCATTAATGATGGAGTCGAGTTCAATGGCTCATACGGTGATCCTGCACAGGGTTCAGACCCAAGAAGCAACAATACGGATGGCGATCATCTGGATGATGGAGACGAGGATCTAAATGGTAATGGGGTGATTGACACAGGAGAGACGGACCCAACTAGGATAAATGACGAGGGGGACTTCGATGGTGATGGGCTTCAAAACTGGGAAGAAAACAACTCCTGCACCCTATGGAACGTCTCAGATTCTGATGGCGGCGGAATCAATGATGGCGACGAAGGCTTCCCCGGTCAGACCGACCCGTGTACTTCCATTTTCGATCTAGTCTTCACAATCATTTCTTGGGACGGCGATGCAGATACTCTCACCATCAATTCCACTATTGGTATCAATCCCGATCCGGTGGATTGGAGGGGACACGCTCCGATGGCATATTTCGTCGCCCCCAACGGGACACGCACATCGTTTAGCTATGAATCTCTAGAGGATCCTTCATTCTTGAAAGGCTTGGACACAGAACCACCAATCGGAGTAAATACGATTTTGTTCACGAATGGGTCTTGGTGCTGGAACGCGTCTGCCAATGCTACCAATGACCCATGGTGCGATGATGACTACAAGGACACAGATGGTGATGGTCTGGCAGACTGGGAGGAGTTGTCTGCAACCTGGGGATTCCTCTCCGACCCGACCCTTTCCGATACCGATGGCGATGGGGTCAATGACCTATCCGAGACTCTGAACCTCACAGATCCAAGGGAGCCTTGTCACAATCTCCTCGATACCGATGATGACGGCCTCAACAACTACTTCGAGAACACCACTGGTTGCTCGATGATTTTCGGGATCGGTGGATTTGGCTTCGGTGGCAACTTCACCTCGGACGTTTGGTTTACTCTCTGGAACGTAGCCGACTCCGACAATGGAGGTGTTGATGATGGACAGGAATACCTCGATGGGACCAATCCCCAAGATAATCCGAACGACGACATCAATCCCCTAGATACCGATGGCGATGGAATCCCCGATTTGATTGAGCAGGAGCTTGGTACTGACTGGCTCGACCCTGACTCGGATGGAGGGGGCGTTCCTGATGGCGAAGAGTGCACAGAAGACTTCTGGGCCCTGGATTGTATCGGATCTCCGGGAGATCCATTTGATCCCATTGACGACATCCAGGAGAACGCACTAATGTTCACGGCAACCAATACCTCGGGAGGGATGGATCCCACCGTCAAACACTACTGGAGGTGGCATACTTACGACTTCTACACCGGAGTCTCATGGGGGGTCAATAGCACCCTAGTTGGGAATACCCAAGTTACTCCCGAATTCTCCACAGATCAAGGTGTGGCAGACCAGTCTTTCTGGAATCACTCCGGAGCACTTTCTTGGGCGATTATATTTGAAGAAGCCGGAAACATAGGACCGGGTCAAGAACTCATACAACCCTACAATGTGGTCAATTACACAACATGGGTGGATATTACCGCGGGCCTCAACTTCTCCAACTACACTAGGGACATCATCGTGGATAGTGCCGTTGTGGAGGCCTTATATGTCAACGCTCCCGAAGTGATATTGTCCGCTGCAATCCGTGAAAACACCACAGTTTTCGCAGATTCTGATTACGGAAAGGAACTCCCTCAAGACTTCACGAATAACTCCGGTTTTGTTACGAACCTAACTCAGGACGTGCTGGACCAATCCGGAGCGATATCCGCATGGGACAAGATATCCGCCATCCAGGACTTCATAGTGAACGGCAACGATACAATCTCTTTCCTTAGGAATCATTACGGTTCAGGAAGGACAAATGGGTTGGGGGTCGATAGCGATGTCACTCATTGGATACTAAACTCTTCGAGAGAGGGGAACTGTGACGAGTTCACTTCCATCTTCGTGACCATGCTTAGAATAGCAGGAATCCCCGCTCGCAAGGTCACTGGTTTTTCCGGAGGCTCATGGGACGGAAAGGCATTCAACGTGTATGGCAAAGACTTCACAAGATGGGCAGAGGTTCACCTGCAGACTAACCAGAACCAGGGGGAACTGGATCTTGGTTGGATCCCGTTCGAAGCATGCCCCCCTATTTCCGAAGTTATGGTCAATTTGGAATCTTGGGGTCCAACAGTAGTTGAGAGAAATACTACGATATCTGAATCAATCTGGGTAGAGGGAACTTTGGAGTTTGTGGATAACCAAACCCTTGTGGAAAATATATCTCTCTCCATGTACCTAGTCGAACCGAATAAATCCGGAGAGGTCCCCGGAAGCGCTGCCATCGAAGAACACATGGTGGCCAACGTCACTACGGATGCCAATGGTTCGTTCAATCTTACAGGGCTCCCCTCACAAGTAATCCAACCAGGATTCGGGTCTCTGGTAATCCTGACAACCGAGAAGGGATATGTTGGGACACAAGGAATTTCCATGCCATGGCAGGTCAACATCACAGATAATGTGTCAATTTCGATAACTAGCCCAATTCCGATCGGGCAACCAATGCTAGGGATTGGGGTAAATTCGTCAATCACTGGACAATTGTCTTGGGCTAGCTCCCCATACCTGGACCCATCAATCACAGATGACCTACAGGTCGTGTTGAACTATTCTTCGAGTGTAGATGGTGAGATATCAATTGTTTCGGGTGTTTCGGGTGGTGGTTACTACGAGTTCATCGTCCCAATTGACGAGACAGAACCACTCGGTCTGATGGATGCTGCCCTTTCCTTCCAAGGTTGGCATTTCGATGATATGAACAACGCGACGCCTCCTGACTACCATGCCCGACCGGGCTCCTTCCCCTTCATGTTCAACATCACTCTTTCTCCAAATCTATCCGTTGAAATTGAGTCCCAGGGCGCAAATAACTCAATTCTCGAGATTGGAAGCAACATCTATCTGAATGGTACTGTTCTCAGCAGAGGGCCCTCCCCCACCCCTCTAAATGGGACTCTGATACTCGAGATGCGTAGAGCCGACATCTCTGGACCTTTCGTCGAACTTTCCTCTTGGTATCTCAACAACTCATCATGGGGCGCGTCACCAGGGGACTTCTCCATTACGTGGCTATTCTCAGCTTCCGAAGTACCTCTGCCCGCAGGTCCAGTTGATGTGCGTATGCAGTTCGACTCGGATGACTTGAATTCGAACGACCAAGAGCAATTTACTGATATCTTCGGAATCCGAAGTTTTGTAGTTTTCGACTATGAACTAATTTTCGCAATCAGAGGACGGGAGTACGCAGTAGACGTCTTCATGGAGGATCATACCGGCTCATCATTCGCTTCATTTGAGGGCGAATACACACTTCTATTCGATGGCGATAACGTTTGGAATCAAACCGATCCGGACGCGGGTAGGGTCACACCGACGTTCACTCCTTTGTTCAACATGGATCCCGGTGACTATGATTGGAATCTCAGCTATAGCGGTTCAACTTGGCTCAGCCCCAATTCTACATCTGATTTACTTAGGGTTCGTGGGATGGCCAATGCATCTGCAAGTCTCTCTGACGAGTGGTCCGTTAGGGGCTCGACAAATTGGATTTCTGGATTCGCTAGCGATATGGTGTTGCAAAACACGGTCATTGGAAACAACTCTTCCGTTATGGTTCAGCTCCTGCTTCCATCTGAACTACCCAATACCCCAGGAGGTTTCCCTGCCGCCGGTCCGATTTACAACATTGCAAACGGTTGGGTGGATGAAGCAACCGGTGCCTACAACCTTTCATTCGAGATACCACAGGGAGTCCCATCTGGAGTTTACGAGATAGATGTCACCCTGAGTTTCTCGGGCAACCCTCCCGTGGGAGGGAGCTACTACAATGCAGGCGATTCCACAACAATCCAAATAGGAGTTCAGACAGAGTTTGTCGTCCAGACAGATCCCACAGCTTCGATAGTAACTGCTGGAGAGCAACTGCTCCTTGAGTCCGTAGTGACAGATGTCGCGGATCCCAGTGAAACTCTTTCTGGCGTCGCTTTGGACCTCTATTTCGATTGGGGCGGGCCGCTCGAGACTGTCCTTCAGTCCGGAACCACTAATTCAGAGGGCTTGGTTTCCTTCGACCCAGTTGTCCCTTCTTCCGCTCCACCGGGATTCTATAATATTCGAGTGCACGCTCCAGACGACCTTTCCGATTCTCTTAGCACACCCGAAGCAGGCAGGTGGCTCGGGAACGAGAGCTTCGTTAATCTCACCGTCCAAGTAGCTAGCACGATTGAGATATCCTCGATTCCGAACCAAGTGACTGCACTGCAATTCTTCAATCTGGTCGGTACCGTGATGGATTCTGCAGATATCAATAGGACCGTAGATGGCCCCGTGGGGATCAACGTCTTCTTTCTAGACGAGCCAGATGAGCTCCTGATTGATAACCAAACTACGAATATGTCAGGTGGATTCAACCTCACCGTTCCCACTGATACATTAGGAAACGGTGTCTTGAGGGGTGTCAGAACCGTGGTAGTCAGCGTCGTCAACGGCTCCACCCCATTCTATCTCACAGGGAACGGGGACGCATCCATACTAGTGTTCGGCGTGTCTCAGTTCGTCGATTCTAATCCATTCGTCAATACCATTGTAGACAGAGGCCAATCGGCTACCATGACAACCAGACTTGTCGAGTTCAGCAACAACGAGGGACCTCTTTCCAGTTTCGAAGTCATGGTCCTTTTCCACGATACATGGCTTGATCCTGAAGTTACCGCGGCCGATGGCAGTGTCGCATTTGAATTCGAAATTCCTCACGATCACCCACTTGGCCTTGTGAACGTCACCTTCGTCTTCAACGGTTCCGAAGACCTCCACCAGGCAGTACAGATTCTGAATACAATCACCGTTAGATCTTCAACCACTATGGTGATCGATCCAATCACTGCCAATCCTCTTCCGGGAGAGTTCTTCAACGTGACCGGTTCTCTTACTTCCAGCAACGGGACTGGACTCTCCGATACTTCAGGGAACTCGTTGAACCCTACATTGACATTCTCAATAGACGATGAAACCAGTACATTCACCGTATCTCAGGTTTCATTCCATGCGGATGGAACTTGGTCCGCCGAACTTAGACTCGACTTATCTTTCCAAAGGGGCCCTCACGGATTGGAGGTTTCTTTCACACCCCAAGTAACATACTTCTCTTCGGCATCTGGGTTTTCCACCTTCGACAGTAGGGGTTATTCGGTTCTAGCGATAGACAACCCGAATGACCTGGATCCGGACAACAGGACAATCAGGGGGGAAACATTCGACATCGACCTTTCCCTAATAGACAACTCAGGTGGACCCGTTGCATCTGCTACAATCATACTCAGGATTGACAACATCACCGTCTGGGGTGGACTGACCGACTCAAATGGGACTGCCTCAGCATCAATACTCGTCAGACCCGACAGAAATCCCGGGCCAATGGTGGTCACTGCCACATTCTCTGGCATCAATGGCACGATTGGCCTTCTGGGTGACGAGACATGGACAAGGGTCGTCGTCTTGGCCCCTACTGACCTGGTCCTGAAACAGGCATCCTCACCTTCCATAGCAGGAGAGTCAGTAACATTCGTGGGCTCACTCTTGGATGAGAGGGATCAGCTGCTGAAGGAAGATGGCGACTTTAGTGGAGGGCTAATCCATTTGTACATAGATGGAATTGACGTTGGCCCTGCTTACACCACATTCTCCAATGGGACCACGGGACAGTGGTCGATAACTTACCTCATTCCTGCAGAAATGAACTTTGGCTCCCATACTGCTCGCGTCGACTTCCTGGGCGGCTTCTCATGGGTGGATCCGATGGGTCAGGGAGACTCCTTGAATCCAGAATACTACCTGGCTTCTTCGGATTCAATGGTGTTCAATGTGACTCAAACCTCCCAAGTGGTCATCTCAACGTCTCCAGCCGATATCGACAGGACTGGAGTGGCAATCGTCGAAGGGTTGCTAACCGATGGTGTCGGTCGGGCCATCCCAAACAGGGATCTCATTTTGTCAGTAAATGGACATGAAATCACTGGCATTTCTGTAGACGAGAATGGATCATTCATCGGCTTCGTTCCTATCGCACCCGACATGCCATTGGGACCAATGATAGTCGGAATAGAGTTCGCTGGCGAGGCCTTTGTACTCCCATCAAACTCTTCTGTAGCCTTCACCGTCTATGCCCCCGTGTTCGTGGCGATGGACCAACCAAGTCCCATCGCAGTAGGAGATTCCATGGTTATTTCTGGTTCCGCAAAGGACAACTTGGAGGATGGTTGGCTAGGGAGCCATACAATCGAGGTCTTCGTGGACGGGGTTCTAGTGGGCATTACTAGCAGCCAGGAAAACGGCAATTGGTCAATTGAGTGGACAATTCCGGAGTCAATGGAAGTTGGAAACCATTCGATATCTGCAATTTCGCCTGCCCAGGGATTCTACAGGCAGGGCGGAACCGAGTCAATTTTCACGGTCTCGTACCATACTTCGATATCCCTCCAGGTCGAACAGAGCTATGTCACACGCGGCGGTCACTGGAACTTCTCTGGCAGGCTTTTCGAATCGGACACCGGATTTGAGCAGGGCCTGGAAGGGAGGGTGGTCTCAGTACTATTGGATGGGGTGCCCGTGGAACTTATTTCCACAGAAGAAGGGGGGGTCTTCTCTTACAGCCACAGGGCACAGTACTCATTGAGCAGGGGTGCGCATAATGTCTCTTTCCAGTTTGGCGGGGAGTTCCTC